>OCTW013404060.1_pt1 | contig 48846 bp, 42 predicted proteins | sample 1539671 | NCBI WGS metagenome assembly OCTW01 (sample SAMN02144230, study PRJEB22623) | gut metagenome | biome: sheep rumen | host: Ovis aries | place: New Zealand
TCATGCACGGCGCTTTCTGGCGATGACGATAAAGGCCACCGCTCCGCCAACCGCTGCAAGCAGGATGAGGATATACGGCATGTTGGTGGTAAAGACACCGGTGTCGATCGTTGTATCACGGGTGTTCGTGATACCAACCTTCATCTGCTGCGCACCGAACATAGTCTGCGAAAGGTTCGCATCAACTGTCGAATCCGCAATGGTCTGCCCGTTATAGGTGTAGGACGTTGTATATCCGTCTCCCGAATAATTACTCTCCTTGACCAGGCACCTGACTTCAGCCGGAATATTCTTCAGCGTGATGCTTGTCCCGTCCTTTACCGTAAAAGTCTTCTGCACCTGGCCATTCAACCAGTTCGTCGGTGCAATAGGGGTCAGTTCGCCTGTCTGCGGAGCATTCGCGCCGGTGACACCGATCGTAGAACGGACGGTTCTGCTTATCTCCGTCGGAGCAGTCAGCGTGACCGTAACCTGGAACTCCTTGTCTGCGTCCCCAAGATTGCCGGCTACCGTCTTGGTAAAGGTCAGTTCACCTGCACCGTACGCATTGGTAACGCCATCGACCTTCTCCCCGCTGGCCTTATTGACAAGCTTGATCCCGGTTGCTGTAAGGGCACCGTTCTCTTTGCTGATGGTAACTGCTACACGGTATGTCATCTTGTCATACGACACGCCCGCTGTGCTTCCGCCAAACTCATGGAAATCGTAGTAATAGACGCCGGGCTTGGTATAATCGCCCTGGCTGACTGTGACGTTGACCTTCTTCGTTGTCCCGGCTGCGGTTGCATCGCCCGCGTCATACACTGCTGTCCCGATGCTGACCGTCTGCGGAACAGCCGTCTTGATCTTATTCTGTGAAGCCTCGCTCAGAGCTGCCAGCTCCTGTACCGTTTTGGTATCCGTATTCCAGCTTGTCTGGCTCAGAGCAGCCAGTGTCGCCGTATTGGTCGCGCTTGCTGCCGTTTCCGTCTCTCCCTCAGCAGGCGCATCCCCCGCCGTAAAGCTGAAGGTCTCTGCCGGGCTCTGATAATCAGAAATATTGGTGCCTGACGGAATCGATGCTTTATACACTTTATCAAATGTATAGGTCACATCCGCCAACGCTCCTGCTGCGCTCCCGATGGTGACTGCTGCCAGCGTAAGTGCGCCTGCAATCAAGTTGATGCCGAACCCTTTTCTCTTGCTGTTTTTCATGTGGTCTTTTCCTTTCTGTCTCAAGGGATTCATAGTTACTGCTGTTATGTCTGCAAAGAAAAGGTGTTACAGTCCTCTTCTTCTCAGAATCGTGAGTACTTTTCCTTCTATTTCCTTCAGCCGGATGGCGCCGTAGCTCCGGCTGTCCTTCGCACTGGTACGGTAATCTCCCAGAATGAAGACACTGCCGTCCGGTACCTCATAGGGATATTTCAGATTCCCGGGATCGTCTGTCGGGAAGAGGATCTCGCCGCTCTCCGTGGCGCCATTCACCTCGACAGCTCCGTCTCCGCTGATATTGACGGTGTTCCCGCCCATTGTGAGGATCCGGCCAAAATGCAGTTCCCCGTCTGCCCGGTACAGGACAACATCACCTGACCGGTACTGTGTCTGCAGCCGGTATCCCAGCGTCAGGTCGCCGTCCTTCAGGGACGGGAACATGTCCGATCCGCTGACCCGCTTCAGGAACAGCACCTTCGTGAAAATGAGAATCAGAATGACCACGAAGATAGCCATCCTGACCGCCAGACTCAGGTATCCTTTCCAGAGCGGCTGGAGATCCGGAGACGGTTTGATGTGGTTCGCCTGATCCTTTGCATCCACCGTCTCTGCTGTCCTTCCGCGCCTGTGCATTACCACTTCCTCCGCGCGCGTCTGCGCCATGAAAGGATTACAAATGTCGCTGCCGCAAAGGCAAGGAGCCATATAACGACTTCATAAGGTCTTGTTGATTCTGTCTCCACACCGGTATCAGGAATCCTGAATTCCTGATTCGTAACGCCAAACACCACCGGCTCAGCGGAATCCGGCGCTGTCACTGTGCTGACATCCCCACCGGTGCCGGCAGCCGTACCACTGTCGCTGCTCCCGGAGACACCCTGATAACGGACGATGTAGCCATTCCCTTCTTTGTTGTAAAGGAGTCGTCCATCCGTGACCGGATCGCCATCTCCATCCAGCTCATAAACCTTGTATGAGTCACCGACATTCAGGGACTGGAAAACCGGCTCGGTCACGTTCTGGCTGATGCCATTCTGCGTCAGCGTATAGGCCGGTGTCCCATCCTGATACCTAATCGTAAGTGTTCCAACCTTGCTGTCCCGACTGTTATACAGGCCAAAGGAGAAGGTTCCGTCCGGTGGCGCTGCAGCTTTTGATCCATCACGATTCAGAAAAGCCTTGTCGATCTTCAGAGACGCCTTCTGATTTACCGCCGTGTAGGTATAGACGCTCCCGCGGTAGTTGACAATCACACCCTGGGACGCCCATGTTTTCAACTCATCAGCGGTATGTACAGTTGCGCTGCTCGTGTCTGTACTGCCCCACGCTGTCGACTTGTCCGAATATTTTCCACTGCTGTCTTTCCGGGCCATCGCAATAAAGACCGGATCAGTCGACTTCACATATCCATCTGGCGCCCTGTCTTCCACAATACAGTAGACGGTATTGTAAAGAAGATTTTTGCGTCCGCCGAACGTCAGAATACCGTTGTGCGTCCCGCTTGAATCTGTCATCTGGATGTCGACCGGCTTTCCTGTTTTGCCCCACTTGCCTGTATCCTGATCATACGCAGCCAGATAGAGTGAGAACTTTGCGCCTGAAAGCTCCTTCGACGCATTACTCTGATCGACCTTGACCAGCCTGATCTCCGGGTAATTGCTCATGCTGATCGAGCCATCAATGCTGTATCTGACAGTACCCGTAATGGTTGTAGCGGATTGTTCCTGATATCCCTGCCAGTAAGCCTTGTTCGAATACGTCACGTCCGTATCAGGCGCGGCATCAATCTCCGCTCTGTACGTCACCGTCAGTTTCTGACTGTCCGGTAGAGCCAGCGTCATCGTCGTGACGGGCTGATTGCTGCTGTTTTTTCCTTTCTGAAGGCTGATGTTCCACTGGCTGTTGTCAAGCGCCGTGCCACCCGAATTCCTGACGGTTACACTCCCCGGATCGATGGTAAAGTTCCCGGCCATCTCATCGACAAGCGTCAGCGTATCGGACCCCGGCAGCAGATCCTCTCCCCTCGGATTCACCGTGATGGTGAAAGGTACCGTACCCTCCACAGCGGCAGCACTTTTCTCAATAGAAGGGATCTGTATCGCTGTGCTCACGCTGCTTGTGGAAACCAGGCTTCCATCCGGCCGGTAGACATTCATCGTATTCACGAATGTCTCATTCTTCCCCATCAGGGCTTCAGGATCTGTGACTCTCATCACGACCTGAACCTGTATGTCCGCCTGATCCTTTGTTCCTTTATGCAGATTTCCTACATCAAACAGGATCTTATGGTTTTCCGCGCTGTAGTAGGCATAAGCATCAAATTTGTAGTCGAACTTTCCATCAATCTTTGTGTTCTTCTGCCCGATGTCTGTCCAGTCCCCTCCAAGATCCGTGATTTCCGGCATTGTCGGCGTTTGTGTCGGATCTGTTCTCATCGTGTTGTTCGGAATCCAGAAACAGCGGATGTAGACCGGCTCCATCCCGTTCGGAACGATATCCTCCACCCGGAAGGACCCCTGCTCATCCCCGCCGTAATTCACAACGAGGCGATATTCCGCGTAGGTGCCCGACGGCAGTGACACGGTGCTTCCTCCGGACTGATAGCTTGTCAGTATTTTAACCTTCGGGTTATTGTTGGTTATCATGGTCTGCGGAACATAAGACCACGTTTTTGTGGTGCTGTCATATGCTCCGTATGACCCTAGTTCCTTGAAGTTCGTCCCCTCTCCCAGCACGGACAGTGTGTCGGTATTGGCAGGCATCCATCCCTGAGAAGAGCTGCTCCTCTCAAACAGTTGATTTTGAAAACTCGTAATATCCCGGGCACCCCATGATGCATTCGGCGCAGTTGTCAGGATGATGTACAGCTGCTTACCCTCCGGTATCTCTACATCTTCCTTGAAGGTCAGGACGCCCTCTCCGCTGGTAGAATCCGATGACCAGCTATAAGCTGTCAGTCCCAGCTTTGAGAAGTCGTCATTCCCTTCAATCTGTGAAAAGTAAGCATACTGTTCTGTGAAGGATGTCCCGTTTCCGGCAGCCGTCCCCAGGTAGATTCCTGCGATGGAGTCAATGGTTGTATGATGCGGCTGGCTCAACGGCTTATCCCGAAGCTGGACACCTGCCGGAATCTTCGATCCACTGACAGTGACGACCCAGTACAGTTTTCCGTTCTTATACAGACTGGACGTATCCTTGGAATCGTAATACCAGCCTTCCTTCTTCACAGAGTAATCCAGCGATCCGGAGACCGTCGTGCTTGTTTTCACACTCATGGAAGGAAGGGTATAGGTTCCTCCTCCAGTTCCTACGATGCTTCCGCTCAGCGTGAAACTGTTCCCTGATGTTGCACGGCTGAAGTTTCCAGCGACCGGAGCTGCATAGTAAGTGAGCAGATACGCCCCCTGCCCCAGATCACTGCTCAGACTCCTAGGGGAAAAGTTAAAGCTTGTCATCCCGTTGATGTCCAGCCAGACCGTCCTGTCCGGTGTCCGGCCGGACAATGTATCCGCAACCTCCGCATCTGTTTTGCCTGAAACATCGGAGCTGATCCCGCTTTGATAGTAATCCAGCCTCAGATAGCCTGCATACTGCAGATACTGTCCAAGCACGTCGCTGAATGCCGCGGAGGATACATCCCAGCTTCCCTTTTCATTGACAACGACGCGGTACTGAATGCTGCCTGCCGGAACTTCCGTGTCCGCCGCAGATGAGGCGAGCCTCCATGCGCTGTTGCTGTATGTATAAACAGAAGTCAGCCCGCTCTGTTGAATCGCACTGTCAATCGCGGCGCCCTGGACCTTTCTGTCCCAGGTATACTTCTCCAGCTGCGTGCTGACTGCACTGGTGCCAAGCGACTTATTTCCAAATGAGGACCGATCACTTGAGTAGGCGGTTCCGCGATTATTGACAGTGACTGCCGAGGAGGAGAAGGGCGGCTTCATCGTCAGCTCACACTTCATCTGAACTGTCTGGCCCGGCTTGATCTCTCCAAAGTAGAAATTGAAACCAGGGTTCTCCCTTCCGTCATTCTGCTTGATCGCATAGTACGGATCCGGAGAATCTTTCGTTCCGGCTGACACAGCTGACCATGTCTGGTTCTCATTCAGGATCTGGAAATTCCGGAACCCAAGAGATGGAAAAGCATCTGTCGCCGTGATGGCATCCCAGACCATTGCGGTCGTGATGCCCGTCCCGGAAAGCCCGAAGTCATCTGAGATCTTCAGATGTTTCACGGGCCAGGTGTTTTTCGCATCCGCCGTCACCGTGAACGTATACGGAATCGTGATGGTATTGTCGCTGTTATACTGGACATCCCCTGCCTTTTTTGTGACACTTGCCTTTGTCTGCGGCGTGAAGGTTGAAGTCGCTGTATTATGCTCATAGGTTTTGGACTTTGGCGTGGCTGTATTGGTGATCGTATCGTTCGAGCCGCCTGCTCCCACGTAATCGTCCTTCAGCATCACCTGATAGTGGAGCGTCCTGGTTTCGCCCGCCGCCATATCGCCGATCATCCAGACCATCGTCCCCGGATCGGTATCTGTCCTGGCTGTAGATAGTTTCACGGAACCGTTCGTCTTCGCAGGCATGTCTGTCACCGCAGGCGTAATCTCTTCATACATCGTCTGCGTGCTGTCTGAAGTCAGTGTTGCACCCTTCTCTGTGATCCCGACATAGGAATCAACGGCCGCCGCACCCTTTGTAAAATGGTCCGTAACCGTGACCTCTGGCATCCGAACGTCCCCCGCGCTGACCGTCAGCGTATAGGACAGGTAGGAATGTCCATCCGCATCGTTATGTGAGTAGACAGGGCTGGACTTCTCGAGTGTCAGGGATCCGGCCTTCGCATCGAAGTCCGGGTCAAACCGGATTGTGATATCCAGATTGCCAAGCTTCAGCGTCTGGGTTGTATTCGTCCGGATCTGCGCCGGATCTGGCGTCACAGTGAAGGAAATTTCGCCATTGTCGTAGGTATAATCTTTCCCCTCCTGTTGGATTGTATTCCGAAGAATCTCCTGATCCATCTGAAGAACCAGCTTCTGCCCTTCCGCTCTCAGTGTGGCAATCTGTTTTCCGGAATCATCCTTAATGATGCCGCTGGAAACAGTCGGATTGGAGAGAACCGACGGAATTTCGATATACAGCTTTCCGCCCGTGTCAAGAAGTCCCTGCGCGCTGATCCCGCCGAAGTTCACTGTCATCTTCAGGGTTGTGTAGACAGGCACGACCGTATCGGACGTAATGGTCTTATAGTCATTCCCGTCCAGATAGGAGAGCCGGTACCCGGTCAGGTAGGGCTGATAGGTCCCATCAGCCAGATGGATTCCGCTTGCCAGATTGATGCCCCCGGCATCCACTGCATCTGTGTTATCATCAGCAGCCGCAAGAGTCGACTCATCCAGCTCTGCTGTCAACTCCTGCTCTTCGTTCGAAGTCCCGATGGCATCGATGCCATCCTCCGGAGCGGTGCCTGATCCATTCTCCCCGCCCGATGAAATCACCACAGACTCCACGTTATCCGTTGAGGCAGCTGCTGCATCAGTTGTGCCCTGAGAAGAAGCTGTCTGCTGCTGTGTCTCCTTCTGCGCTGAGGAGCCCGCCCTGCCGGACGTCTCCGCTCTATTCACCTGCGCTTCTGTCGTACCGCTGTCCTCTTCCTGCCTTGCAATATCCGCTGAAGAGGAAGCCTTCATCTGTTGTGCTGCTGTCTCTGTCTGAACAGCCTCTTCTGTCTGGATGGACGGCACCTCTCCCTCCGTCTGAGCCAAACCCTCCGCATAGACAAGCTGCGGGGTGATCGTCCCTGCAGTGAGACAAAGTGCGCAGATCAGCGCGATGAACTTCCTGACTTTTGTGACTTTATTCATGAATATCCCTCAACATCCCCTGGTCTGTGTTTCTGATTCCCTGGTGACCCTATTTGTTGCTATGTATCATAACGCTTAACCGCCTGAAAAGAAATGAGTGATCCTGCCAATTTTTACTGATTTTATTATTGTTCTTCCATCAATATTACACATAAGCACTGTTCAGCAGTGCATGGGCAGCATTTTAAAATGTATACTTTAGGATTTATTATTATTATCATTTTCAGAATACACCATTCAGATCCATTCTGTCCTTTTCAATAGTGATTTGTTCTTTCTCATAGAAAAAAGGGTGTTCCCTTCCGAAATCCTTAAGGATTCCGAATAGGGAACACCCTTTCCTGAATGTGATCTGCCGATGGCATCTGCTGCCAAGCCGGCTCAATCTGTTTCCATCTGGTTCAACTGGTTCAATCCGCTTCTGTTACATCTTCGGTCTGGTTTCCCGCCGAAAGACTGTGCCCGGCCTGCTGCTGTGCCTCCGCTGCGTCTTCCTTGCTCATACTGACATTCTCCGTGATAACATTCCAGATATCAGAACTCTCGAACCCGAGCACCCAGGCAGCCGTCCCGGCAAGATCATACTGCGGGATCAAGCGGACCTTTGCCGCAATCGAATCAGCGTCCTCGATCCAGATCTGGCAGCGGACACCGTCATTCGTCGTCCAGTCTGCGTAATGCTGAAAAGCGGAGGCATCAAATGTGGGCGTAACATTCCAGCTCTGAAGCGTCTTCTGGACGCCTGCCATGGTCAACACCTCGCTTGTGGTCGTCTGCGATCCATCCTCTCCGTCTGAGGTGTACCAGATTCTGGTGTAGAATGGAATTGCGGAGATCAGCTTGTGTGCCGGAACACCTTGGTTCAGGCTCTCTTCAATGGCACGCTGTTCATATGAAAGGGAGGCGACTGATCCGGCATCCGATCCAGCGTAGTGCTCATCATAGCCCATATTGATCAGGTAATCCGCCACCGTCGCGATCTCTTTCCTGTTCATCCAGTAGTTGAAGTCGTAGGGCGGCTTGATATCAACCGACAGCACCAGCTTGTTCAGCCGGCATTCAATGGAGAGCTCCCGGACAAACTGCACGTAGGCGAGCGCATCCGCCTCATCCATGTACTCAAAGTCGAGATTGATGCCGTCAAGGCCGAGCTTCAGGGCGTCATCGACAAGCGCGCCGATCGCATTTCTCCTGGCAGCTGTCGACGCCAGCACAGCGGAAGTATCCATCTCACTCGAAAAATCAGACACAAGCCCCCAGACCTGAAGTCCCATGCTGTGGGCACTCTTGACATACTTTTTCGTCCCGATCGAGGTGATGTTTCCCTCATTGTCAGTAAGGGAGAACCAGGTTGGTGATATGACATTCACACCTGTCATCTTCGCCGTCATATCTGACAGCGTATCGTTGCCATCCTTGGAGGAGATCTGGTGCCAGACCAGCGTTACCTTCCCATCCATGGCAATGGACGGATACTCCTGCGCCGGAATATCCGTCGTGACATTCTCCGTCGCCGGTTCAGCCATTCTCCCGGACTTCACATAGCCGATGTAGCCGTCCTTCGTCAATACCTTCATCCAGTGGGAGAGCTGATCCAGAACAAATACCCTGTCGCCCTTGGCAAGCGTCGTCAGGATCGGACTTTTGATACCTCCCCTGTAGCGGACAGCCGCCTCCTTGACCGACTTCGCCGTCAGCTGTTCTCCCCATTTGTACCGGATCAGGACATGACCGCCATTCTTGTTTCCTTTCTTCCATGTGTACTCCACCTGCGTATACTTCTGGAGGAAATCAGCACTTACATAAAGGCCTGTAGTGTTTCCACCGCTGCTCTCCTGCGCGTCCTGTGTGACGCGCTCGCTCCCGGTAATCCGGTTGTCATCCGGGCGCAGAATAATCTCCCGGTCATAGGTTCCCTCACTGACAGGGTCCGTCGTCCGGACGCCGTCAATGACACTGTAGGATGAGGCGTTCACCGGGATCTCAAACTCCTGAGTCGCCGTTGTAAACAGCATCCTGGTTGTTCCTTCATCCCAGTAAAACCGTCCGTTCAGTGTATCGCGCACAATATTATAGGGCAGATAGAGTGCTCCATCCTTCACAATCGCGCGCTCATTGACCAGCTGGTCGCCCAGAATAACAGCCGCCTCATCCTGCTGCATCTGACCGAAGTAGGTTTCATCGGACATACGCCTGTTGGTTGGTGTATTCCGGATGATCAGAACCCCCGTCCCGAACAGCAGCAGAGCAAGGAAAAGTGCAGCCAGTACCTTCCGGCTTCCCCTGCCGCCCTTTCTTCGCAAGGCCGTGCTGCCGCTGCCTGCTGAAGACGCCTGGCTGCTCCCCGCGCCTTTTGATCTCACAGTTCCTGCTTTGTCCGATCGCATGCCATCCGGCCTGTGGCTGGACACTGTATCTGCCTTATTCGACTTCAGGCTGTCCGCACTGCGGTCAGCTGTGATTCCTGTCTGATCCGGGCTTCCCTTACCCGGACTCTCATCAATCAATTCTGAATTCTTCATGGCTGTTATCCTTACGGTTGATATTCCTGCACCTGCTGGTTTGACTTCACCCTTCCGTTCTCCTTTTATCGCTGCAGCTGACAGTTCTGCGTCGCTTCCGTTCCTGATACAGCGAAGGGATTTCCGTGATCTGTACATACAGATGAAATGTTCAGGCTTGTGGATTCAACCGTAAGTATAGCAACCTTTCAGATACGAGTCGACATCAAACATTCTTAAGATCCCCGGCAGACTCTGCCACACAGCGGGGAAATAGCCGTTCTCCTGTTTCCGTTTCCTATCAGAATACTCCCCCGGACCAGGCATAAATTCCTGAATCCGGAGTTATCTTCTTCCGAATCCTTTCAAGGTGTCCTGGCCTGCGTCTGCCTCCGGTTTCCTGCCATATTTCTGCCGATCAGTCATATAGCTGCCTTTGTTCCTCTGTCTCCTCGTCTTTTCTGTATCCGGTGCAGTCCCCTGTTATCTGCACCAGCCCGCATAGTTTCTACTCCTGCAGCGGTATCTGTCCGCTCCGACGCGGTTGAGATCAATGCGGCTGATCCGGTGTCCTGCCGGATCGGGGATAAAATCCATCATGTAGCTGACTCTTTCCCTCAGGCAGCAGGAAGCAGCTTCCCACGGCTCCATGCTCTTTCCCTCGAGGCTGATTCTGCAGCCTTCCAGATAGTAGTCACGGAGCATGCTGCCCAGTACGTCATCCTGCTGATTCTGCCTGCTTCTGGTTTTCTGTTGCTGTACTTTCATACACTCTTCCTCCCTGCCGACGGAGGTGCAGATAATGAAAATAAGTGTGATGTATCATTCCGCTTCTGCCGGCACTTGCAGCCTGCTGCATGCTGAAAATAGTTTTCTATCCTGCAGGGCAACGGCTGATCTTCCAGTTATGCGCGGGGGACGTGAGATATAACAGATCTGTGTCAGATAAGACGGTTGGACTGCCGGATGGCTGCCCGAATGGTGGTGCGGAGCTCCTTGACATAAGCCACATCCTTTAGCACGTTCTCATGATACAACGGTACCTTATGCTATACAATCATATTGATGTAACATTGAGAAATTGGCAGTGTCGTTCATTTTTTCAATGCCTGCAGGAGGGCTCTTGCCTCCATTTCTCTTAAAAAATAAGGGAATGCTGAAAAGCAGCATTCCCTTATTTCATCAAAATCACATAGAAAAAAAGATGTTACATAATTTCTGTCACTTCATGTTACATGGTGCAGGTGTGCGTATTCAAATTTCAATTCATCCGCACCCGCAAATCCTCGCCACGCCGGCTTCTCAGATGGTCCGAAGCTGCTGTACAGCCTGCCTGTTCACAATGGTTTTCATGTGTTCACGGAAAAATTCATCCGTTCCGTTCGTAAAATCCATCGGAAGACCATATTCCGACAGGACATTGCAGATCTGGTTGAAGCGTTCCGGCTGCGTATCCTCCTTGCGGATCAGCAGATAATACTCACCGTCATCCGGATTGCGGTAGAGGGTGTTGCGCCCCTTGTAGTCCGGTCCGATATTCTTCGCTGCGCGAATGATGTTTTCAAGTGAATGGAACATATAGAAGCGCGTGAACCCGTACAGCTCTTCCTCAGTCATCGTCCCATTCGGGCCGCCCTGTTCCTTGCCGCCAGCGCTCTTTCCGTCGCCCGATACCGGGACAGCAGGCGCATCCTTTCTGCGGACAATCGCAGTCCCGCCGATCACCGGCTGGGCAGACTGCTTCCCGTCTTTCTCCTCATCCAGCGTCTCATCCCCATCGAACAGCTCTTTCAGACGCTTCAGAATATCATCCGCTGCCGGCATGTCCTTCGCCAGGCTGCTGAAGGAGTAATCGTCCCCGGACGGATCCCCTGTAAAATGAGCGAACCGGGAGTCTATCTCCTCCGGGTTTTTGACCTTCGTAATAATCAGGGTGAGGTTTCCGCCGGAGTCCGGTGTCGCCTCAATCATCAGCGGAGCGTTGTCCAGGCGGAAACCGCAGTGATTCAGGGCTTCCTTCATCATATCGCGGAACAGGGTGCGTGCCTTTCCGCTTCCGTAAGTCAGCTCGGAGATCCGGATATCCCTTGCCTTCAGATCCTCGGGTGTCAGCGTACAGCGTATCTGATTGTCATTGATCTTCTCTATCTTCATTCAATTCCCCTCAGTTCATTCCCCTCTGCTGTCATCCGGCCTCCTGCAGCTGTTACTGTGCCTGCGCTTCGAGATATGCATTCAGGCGCTCAAGCAGAAGATCCGGATCAATCCCATGTACCATCGCCGCCTCTTCCAGAGACTCGCCCATGGATGCCGGGCAGCCGATACAATACATGCCGCCCCCCATCAGAACGCCTGCCAGATTGACATCGACATTGATGATCTCGCCGATGGTCATATCCTTGGAAACCTTGCGTACTGCCTTCTTCTCAGCCGCAGCCTCTGTTGTATTCTCTGCTGCTGTATTCTTCACTTCCTCAGCCATGTTGTGACCTCCTTTTTTGTATACACGGATCGTAGCACATCCGTTCTTTCAGCGAACTGAATCTGAATCCCGTATCCACGATTATAGTATGCGGACTGCAAATACACAAGATATATTTTGCACAATCTAATTACATATGATAACCGTTATTCTGTCATTCTCCTGTCATTCTCCTACCGTTCCCGCCTCGCCATCCTTCATATCCGTTCCATGACGGATCCTTTCAGGGTACCTCCCGCCGCTTCTGCTTGTTCGTCTGCCTACCCGAAGTTATGCTTGTCTAAACCTTTTGCATGGTATTAGAATACAGAAAAGACTCAGGTAATGAGTCATGACTAAGTAAATAAGGAGGTGTCACGATGGCTTATACAATCAGCGATGATTGCGTATCTTGCGGAACCTGTGCACCGGAGTGCCCGGTCAACGCAATCTCCGAGGGGGATGGCAAGTATGTAATCGATGCAGACGCATGTGTTGAGTGTGGAACCTGCGCAGAGGTTTGTCCGGTTGGTGCTCCGACCGCTCCATGATCGGCAGTATTCTTACAGCATAACATCGGGCATAAAGGGAAGTGCTGACAGCTGCCAGCACTTCCCTTTTTTGTGCATTCACGCCTCGCCCCTCTGAGCGGCTGCCTCATGCCATCCCTCCTCGGAATCGCACCAGTTTCCCCTTCAATCGAGTAGAAGGCGGTCAGGTGACCGCCGACCTCTCACACCACGTATATACCAATCAACATAGCGCACAAACCAAAGAAAGACCAGGCTCCTTCACACCGGAGTCTGGCCTTTCCCGTCTCTTACAGCTCTTACTCAAACGATTCCGGATCGACTGTGATCTTGATCGGCTCCAGCTTCCAGATGTCCCTGACATACTCCTGGATGGTTCTGTCTGAGGAGAACTTTCCGCTCGACGCCATATTCAGGATCGCACTCTTTGCCCAGTCTCTCTGGCTCTGGTAATACTCGATGGCCTTCTTCCTCGCCGCATCGTAGGACTTGAAGTCTGCCAGGATAAAGTACTGATCCGCCGGCCCCTCCTTTGTGGTCAGAAGAGAGTCGTACAGCTCGCGGAAGAGCTCCATATCCCCGCCCGAATACTTGCCGTTGATCAACTCCATGAGCGTCGTGCGGATATCCGGATCGTTGTTGAAGTAGTAGGTCGGATCATAGTCATGGTTGTTCTCATGATCAATGACCTCCTGGGATGACAGTCCAAAAATGAATGCATTCTCCTCTCCGACCTCCTGCACAATCTCAACGTTCGCGCCGTCCATCGTGCCGAGTGTCAGCGCGCCGTTCAGCATCAGCTTCATGTTCGAGGTTCCGGACGCTTCCTTGGAAGCAGTCGAAATCTGCTCGGAGATATCCGCTGCCGCGAAGATCAGCTCCGCGTTTGAGACACGGTAGTCCTCGATGAAGACCACCTTGATCTTGCCGTTGATCGACTGATCATTGTTGATCACATCCGCGACGGAATTGATCAGCTTGATCGTCAGCTTCGCCCGCCTGTAGCCGGCAGCCGCCTTCGCCCCGAAAATGAAGGTGACCGGATAGAACGGTCTCTCCGGATGCTCCTTCAGCTCACGGTACAGGTACATGACATCCAGGATATTCATCAGCTGTCTCTTGTACTCATGGAGCCGCTTGACCTGCACATCGAAAACAGATCTCGGATCGACATCAATGCCGTTGTGCTCCTTGATGTACTTCGCCAGACGAACCTTGTTCTGATACTTGATGTTCATGAACTCCTGCCGTGCCTTCTGGTCGTCAGCGTAGAGCTTCATCTTCGCGATCTGCGGAAGATCCGTGATCCACTCGTCCCCGATATGGTCTGTCACCCAGTCCGCGAGAAGCTGGTTGCCGTGCAGAAGGAACCGGCGCTGCGTGATACCGTTCGTCTTGTTGTTGAACTTCTCCGGCATCATTTCGTAGAAGTCCTTCAGCGTCTGCTTCTTCAGGATCTCCGTGTGCAGCTTAGCAACGCCGTTGACAGAGTAGCCCGCGACAATTGCCAGGTTCGCCATCCTCACCTGTCCGTCATAGATGACAGCCATCTTTGCGATCTTGTCCTGGTTGCCCGGGTACCGCTGCTGCACCTGCGCGATGAAGCGGCGGTTGATCTCCTCGACAATCTGATAGATACGCGGAAGAAGTCTCGAGAACAGCTCGATCGGCCACTTCTCAAGCGCCTCTGCCATGATGGTGTGGTTTGTGTAGGCGACTGTCTTCGTGGTGATCTCCCACGCCTCATCCCAGCCCAGGCCTTCCTCGTCAAGCAGAATGCGCATCAGCTCGGCGACAGCGACCGTCGGATGCGTATCGTTCATCTGGAAGGTTGCCTTCTCATAGAACTTGTGGATATTGCTGTGCTTTCTCTTGTACTTTGCAACCGCCTCCTGAACAGACGCGGAGATGAAAAAGTACTGCTGCTTGAGCCGCAGCTCCTTGCCGGCATAGTGGTTGTCGTTCGGGTAAAGAACCTCGACGATGTTGCGCGCCAGGTTCTCCTGCTCGACCGCCTTCTGGTAGTCGCCCTTGTCAAATGAATCCAGCTGGAAATCATTGATGGCCTCTGCGTCCCAGACACGGAGCGTGTTGACCATATTGTTATTGTAGCCGACGACCGGGATGTCGTAAGGGACTGCCCGGACAGACTGATAATTTTCCTGGATAAACCGGTTGCTGTGGGTCTGCTCGTCGTACTCGACCCGGACATAGCCGCCGAATCGCACGATCTTCGCGTACTCCGGACGCTTGAGCTCGAATGGATTTCCATTTCTCAGCCAGTCATCCGGGACCTCGACCTGGTAGCCGTTCTCGATCTTCTGACGGAACATGCCATAGCGGTAACGGATGCCGCAGCCGTACGCCGGATAACCGAGCGTCGCGAGCGAATCAAGGAAGCAGGCGGCGAGACGGCCGAGGCCGCCGTTGCCGAGGGCCGCGTCCGGTTCCTGGTCCTCGATCACGTTCAGATCGAAGCCCATCTCCGAGAGCGCCTCCTTCACCTCCTTGTAGGCGGTGAGGTTGATCAGGTTGTTGCCGAGCGCTCTGCCCATCAGGAATTCCATCGACATGTAGTAGAGAATCTTCGGATCCTCCTCGTCCATGACCTGCTGCGTCGCCATCCAGTTGTCTATGATGACATCCTTGACCGCGTAGGCCACCGCCTGGAAAAGCTGCTGCTGCGTCGCTTCCTTCAGAGTTTTGCGGAACAGGTTCCGGACATTGTCCCTGACCGTTTCCTTGAACCGTTCTTTATCAAAATGTTTATCCATGCTGCCTCCCTCAGACTTTCCTGACCCCCAGTGTTACCGCTTCTCCGTTGACGCTCCACTCCTTTGTGTATCCGTCCAGACTTCCGTAGGTGATGCTCTCCGCGAGCACCTCTCTCTTCAGGCCGGACTCATACTTCCTCATGATGCCCTCCAGCTTTTCATTGCCTGCCTCAAAGACATCGATATGATCCTGAACCTCGAAGCCGGCTTCCTTTCTCATGGTCTGGATCTTGGAGACCAGCTCGCGGACAAAGCCCTCCTCCACCAGCTCCGGTGTAAGATTGGTGTCCAGCACGACGGTCAGATCTCCCTGCTGCTGGCTGACATAGCCCTCGACCTGAGCGGTCTCGATCAGCAGATCCTCCTCCGCAAGGGAGACCGGGCTTCCATTCACCTCGAAGCTGAGGGAGCCGTTCTTCTTCAGCTCGTCCATCGCGGCGCTGCCGTCCACCTCGGAGAGATACTTCCGGATACCGCCCAGAAGCTTTCCGTACTTCGGCCCGACCGTGCGTAGCTGCGGCTTGAAGCTGTAGCTCGTGAAGGCTCTCACATCCTCCGTGAATGTGATTTCCTTCACATTCAGCTCGTCTGTGATGATGTCCGCATAGTACTTCGGAAGCGCCTGCGGTGCGCGGACAAACATCCGCGCCAGAGGCTGGCGGTTCTTGATGTTCGCGTCATTTCTGGCTGCACGGCCCATCACAACAATGTTCAGCGCCTCGCCCATCTTCGTCTCAAGGTCCTCGTCGATCCGGCTCTCGTCCGCCTTCGGGAAATAGCACAGATGGATCGACTCCGGTGCATCCTTCTCCACACGGCGCACGATGTTCTGGTAAATCTCCTCCGTCATGAACGGGATCATCGGCGCTGCGCACAGGCAGAGGTTCTTCAGCGCATTGTACAGCGTCATGTAGGCCGCGATCTTGTCCGGCTCCATGCCGTGCGCCCAGAAGCGGTCTCTGCAGCGGCGGACATACCAGTTGGACATGTCATCCACAAAGCCCTCCAGCGCCCGTGCGGCTTCCGGAATCTTGTAGCTGCCAAGATCCGTGTCCACGTCGCGGATCATCGTGTTCATCCGGGATATGAGCCAGCGGTCCATGACCGGCAGGCCTTCCTTCTCCATCTTCGCATACGCTTCCGTATAGTCCGACGGGTTGAAGTCATCGATATTCGCATACAGCACGTAGAACGCATAGGTATTCCACAGCGTCCCGAGGAACTTCCGCTGTCCCTCCTGGACAGCCTTGTCGTGGAAGCGGTTCGGCAGCCACGGCGCAGAGTTGCTGTAGAAATACCAGCGGATGGCGTCGGCGCCGTGCTTTTTCAGCGCCTCAAACGGATCCACGGCATTGCCCTTGGATTTGGACATCTTCTGGCCGTCCTTGTCCAGAACCAGGCCGAGGACGATGACGTTCCGGTACGGCGACTGTCCGAACAGGATCGTAGACTCCGCCATCAGGGAATAGAACCAGCCTCTTGTCTGGTCAACTGCCTCGGATATGAACGCTGCCGGGAACTGCTTATGGAAGGTATCCTGATTCTCAAACGGATAGTGATGCTGCGCAAATGGCATCGCGCCGGAGTCAAACCAGCAGTCGATGACCTCCGGTACCCGTTTCATGTGTTTTTTGCCGCACTTCGGGCAGGTACAGACGAAATCGTCGATATACGGTCTGTGAAGCTCCACCGTCAGCGCATCCTCGCGGCCGGACAGCTCTCTGAGTTCCTCTCTGGAGCCGATTGTAACCTTCTCGCCGCAGTCCGGGCACTCCCAGACCGGAAGCGGTGTCCCCCAGTAGCGGTTTCTGGAGATGCCCCAGTCCTGGACATTCTCCAGCCAGTCACCAAAACGGCCCTTTCCGATTGTCGGCGGGATCCAGTTGACGGTGTTGTTGTTGTCGATCAGCTGCTGCTTGACCGCCGTCATCCGGATGAACCAGGACTGGCGCGCATAGTAGATCAGCGGCGTATCGCATCTCCAGCAGTGCGGATACTGGTGCTCGAACTTCGGCGCATCGTACAGCTTTCCCTCCTTGTCGAGGTCGCGCAGAACCAGCGGATCCGCCTTCTTGACGAAGATGCCTGCATACGGCGTCTCCTCCGTCAGCTCACCCTTTCCGTCGACAAACTGCACGAACGGAAGATCATAGGTCTTCCCGATTCTGCCGTCGTCCTCACCAAATGCCGGTGCAATATGAACGATACCGGTACCATCTGTCATCGTGACATAATTGTCGCAGGTGACATAGAACCCCTTCTTGAACTGCTTTGCCGCCGTCTCACCTGCGCAGGCGTAGAGCGGCTCATACTCGCGGCGCTCCAGGTCGGTTCCCCTGTAGGTTTCCAGAACCTCGTAGGCAGTGCCCTCCGGGACCCCATTTCTGTCATAGGCGGACTCATCGAAATCGACCGTCACCGCTGCGATCTCTTCATCGGACGCACCGGCCTTTCTGAGCTCCTCCTTCTTTGCCTCCGCGAGCGCTCTCGCCTCATGGTACGCGCGGGAGACCTGGGCGGCGGTCGCCTGGTCAGCCAGCTTGCCGAGCACCTTGTCGGCCAGTGCCTGGGCGATGATATAGTTGTAGCCATCCGCAGCCTTGACCTTGACATAGGTCTCGTCCGGGTTTACGCAAAGTGCCACATTGGACGGAAGTGTCCACGGGGTGGTTGTCCATGCGAGATAGTAGAGGTCATCCTCGTCCTTTGCCTTGAAACGGACGATAGCAGAGCGCTCCTTGACAAGCTTGTAGCCCTGGGCCACTTCCTGCGCAGACAGCGGGGTGCCGCACCTCGGACAGTACGGGACAACCTTGAAGCCCTTGTACAGAAGCCCCTTCTTCGAGATCTCCTTCAGCGCCCACCACTCGGACTCGATGTAGTCGTCATAGTAGGTGACGTACGGATTCTTCATATCCGCCCAGAACCCGACGGTATCGGAGAAATCCTCCCACATTCCCTTATATTTCCAGACACTTTCCTTGCACTTTTTGATGAACGGCTCCATGCCGTACTGCTCGATCTGCTCCTTGCCATTGAGACCAAGCTCCTTCTCGACGCCCAGCTCGACCGGAAGGCCGTGGGTGTCCCAGCCAGCCTTTCTCGGCACATATTCGCCCTTCATCACGTGATAGCGCGGAATCATATCCTTGATGACGCGCGTCAGGACATGACCGATGTGCGGCTTTCCGTTCGCCGTCGGCGGTCCGTCATAAAATGTGTAGTATGGCGCGCCCTCGCGGGTCTTCAGGCTCTTTCCGAAGATGTCATTCTTCTTCCAGAACTCGTTCACCTCATGTTCGCGGTCCACAAAGTTCAGGTCTGTGTTTACCTTGTCATATCGCATAGAATTTTTCCTCCCGGAGCGCCTTTCTCGTCGGCAGCCCCTCTGTGCGCAGATTCCCCTGTATGCCTGAATAAACCCGGCGGATCCGGCTCCGGCATCGTGCACATCCACTGCGCTGCGGACATACAGAGTGATTATATACATACTGTGAAAACACTGTCAAATAAGGGCCTTCCTGTGGTATCATGACAGCATGGAAAAACAATCAGCTTACAGAAAAACTTCAGAAATCGTGCGCAGGTACGATTTTAATTTCAGAAAACGCTTCGGGCAGAACTTTCTGACCGACGAGGGTGTGCTTCAGCAGATCGTCTCCTCCTCTCACATCACAGAGAACGACCTGGTGATCGAGATCGGCCCCGGCATCGGAACGCTGACCCGGTATCTCTGCGAAGCCGCTTGTCAGGTCGCCGCGATTGAAATCGACCGCGATCTGGTAAAGATCCTGCATGAGACCCTTTCCGACTGCAAAAATCTCCGGATTGTCGAGGGCGATGTGCTCAAGGTCAACCTCTGCGGGCTCGCAGCTGAATACGGAGTGAGCGATACGTCCGGATCCACGGCTTCATCTGGCGGTCTCTCTACTGAAGCTGCGGCAGTCTCCCCGGAATCCGGGCAGGCTTTCCGCTGCAGGCACCTGAAAGTCGTCGCGAACCTTCCTTATTACATAACAACGCCGATTCTGATGGGACTCTTTGAACAGCATGTCCCGGCAGAACGGGTCACCGTCATGGTACAGAAGGAAGTCGCGGACCGGATGACCGCCCGGTGCGGAAGCCGGGATTACGGCTCTCTGTCCCTGGCCGTGCAGTATTATGCACGTCCGGAGATCGTGACACTCGTGCCGGCATCGAGCTTCATGCCAAGTCCGAAGGTGGACAGCGCCGTCGTGACGATGCAGCTTTACAAGGACAAGCCGGTTCAGGCAAAGGATGAGCAGCTCCTGAAGGCAATCATCCGGGCAGCCTTCGGCCAGCGGCGCAAAACCCTGTCCAATGCACTTGGCAACGCACCTCAGATTCCTGTCACACGGGATCAGACCGCCAAAACGCTGACCGCGCTTGGCCTTCCCGCCTCTGCGCGTGGAGAAACTCTGTCGCTTCAGCAGTTTGCACAGCTAACAGATGCTCTTGCAGATCTCATCCGTGCATAGCCATGCAGAACTGGTTTCTGTCTGATGTGCGGTGCACCAGCTGTACAGTCTGAGGCGTGAGGCGTCCCGGCTGCAAGCCGCACCTTTCCCTGCTGACCTGCAGCATCTGACAACCATCGTCATATCACGTGAATTATTCAGAACAAAGGAGAAACTGAACTCATGATGGATCGGATTTTTAACCTGGACAACCCGGTGATGCGCTTCCTCGGAAGAGCATTTGACATGATGATGCTGAACATTCTGTTCATTGTCTGCAGCCTGCCGATCTTCACGATCGGGGCTTCCCTGTCGGCGCTTCACTACTCCTGCCTGAAGATGAAAGACGAGAACGAGGGCTACGTATTCCGCAACTTCTTCCGTTCCTTCAAGATGAACTTCAAGCAGGGCACCGGTATGTGGCTGATCATGCTGGCGCTCGGCCTTCTTCTCTTCATGGAAAACCGCATGGCGGCCCAGATCACGGACGCTTCCGTAAGGCCGATCCGGATCATGATCTACGTTGCCGCATCCCTCTGGTACATGGCGCTCTGCTGGATGTTCGCCCTGCAGTCCAGGTTTGTCAACAAAGTCGGCCAGACCATTAAAAACGCCGTGCTCCTTACATTTGCAAAGGCTCCCAGATCCATCGGCATGCTCGGGATCCTCGCTCTGGAGCTGATTTTTGTCGCGCGCTCCTCCGGGCTGGTACAGTCATACGCAATCCTGTATCTGCTGATGTTCGGCTTCTCTGTCCAGGTGCTGATCAACACCCAGCTCCAGTATCCCGTCATCAGGGAACTTATGCCGAATGATGAGGATGACAAGCCAGCCGCCGACAACCAGTTCACCGTGGATGAGGAAGCGGACGTCTCTGCGCTCGGATATACACCACTCCCGAAGGACGAAAAAAAGCCCGGTGCGGACAATCCCGGCACCGGGAAATAAAACAATCTCTATAGCAGTCCGCCAGCCAATTGTCAAAGAGGTCCGGCCGGCAGGAAACCGTGTTTTACCCGGCGATTTTCTCCAGGCGCTGCCGATCCAGCAGCCTGACTGCTCCACGCGACAGCCGCACAATCTCCTCACTTTGGAAGTAGCGCAGCATCCGCGTAATGACCTCCCGATGCGTGCCAAGGTGATTGGCGATCATTTCGTGAGTCATCTGAATCGTGTCGGAGCCCTCGAGCGCGGATTCTTCCAGAAGAAAAGCTGCAACCCGCTTATCCAGACTCTTCCACATGATCTGCTCGACAAGCCACATGACATCGGACAGACGGCTTGCCATCAGTTCATTCGTAAAGTTTGCGACCGGAGCAGACTCCTCCATCAGGCTTTTGTAGGTCATCGGCGGTATGACCCAGAGGCTTGTATCGGTCTCCGCCTCAATGATGATGTCGAACTGAAGGGACCGAATGATGCAGGACGCTGAGAAAAGACAGATGTCCATATCCAGCAGACGGAAAACCGTGATTTCCTTCCCTTCATCCGAAGAGATGTACGCGCGAAGTCTTCCCTCATCCACAAGGATCAGTCCCGTGCAGTCTCTGCTTCCATGAGAGACGATGGTCCCTTTTTTCACTGTCCTTTTTGTCATCGACTGCCGGAATCGTTCCTGCTGGACAGCTGTCAGTTGTCCCCAGAAGGGAAAAAACCGTTCAAATTCCATCTTCTGTTCCTCATCTTTCCAAATCTGACGCACTCATGCCTGCGTGACCCGGATCGCCGGCGCGCTGATGCCCGCTTCGTTCATTGCGGTGACGACCCGCTCCAGCAGATCATAATACACATCCCAGTAATCGGCCGTTCTGCACCAGACACGCACCGAAAACTGCAGTGCCTGATCGGTTCCTCCGGTGAGTCTTGCGAACGGGGCCGGATCCTTCAGCACCTTTTTATGTTCGGAAAGACAGTTGATCATCAGCGTCTCGACCTTCTGAACAGACTCGCCCTTCCCGCAGGAGAACGCCAGGTCAACACGGCGCACTCCCTCACTGGAGTAATTGGTGATATTCGCATTCATCAGCGTACCGTTCGGGATCATCACACGCTTGTTATCGCTGGTGAGCAGTGTTGTATAGAAAAGCGCGATTTCCTTCACGGTTCCTTCCTCACCGCCGGCTGAAACATAATCGCCGACACTGAACGGTCGGAAAAACAACAGCATGATCCCGCCGGCCAGATTGCTCAGCGCCCCCTGAAGCGACATGCCGACTGCGACGCCGGCGGTCGCAAGAACCGTGACAACCGACGCCATCGGAATACCAAGGATGTTGATGACCGTCAGAATCAGAAGAATGTTCAGCAGGACGTTGATAAAATTCCCGACAAATGAAGCGACGGTCGGTTCCATTTTCCGGAGGAGATCCCTTTTCTGCAGAAATGCAACAAGTTTCCGGATCAGAAACCGTCCTGCAACCCAGACAACGATTGCGAGGAGGATTTTGATCCCTGCCGTTGTACAGACTTCTATGATTTTATTCAGCAGTTTTTGCATATTGATCCCTTGACTCCCTGTTCCTGATTTATAATCGACAGTATAGCAGTGATGCGCAAGTGGTCGTTGGTTTTTGGAACGGTTATCAATATTATCATGAATTACAGATTTCAGGGAAACAAAAAACAAATCAGGAGGAAAACATGGACTACACGATTGAAAGCAGGGAAGGGTTGAAGGTAACAGTGTCTGATCTCGGAGCCGAGATGATCGGAATTCGTCTTGAGGAAACCGAATATCTCTGGCAGGCAAATCCCGCATACTGGAATGAACACGCACCGGTTCTGTTTCCTTATGTAGGAAGACTGACAGACGGAAAGTACAGAATTGGAAACCGTGAATATCAGATGAAGATACACGGATTCGCCTCCCTCTCAACATTTGAAGCGGAGAAGCGGTCTGGAAGCTGCATCGCCTTCACGCTGAAAGACAGCCCGGAGACGATGATGATGTATCCGTTCCGGTTCCTGTTCAGGGTGATCTATACGGTCGAGGGCCATAGCCTGAAGATCCGGTATGAAGTCGAGAACCCGGGACAGGCTTCTGCAGAAGACATATCAGGCGGATCGTCCATCCCTCAGTCTTCCGGCACATCGGAGGGTATGCTATATTTCGGAATCGGCGGACACCCGGGCCTGAATGTGCCGCTTGAGGATGGTCTTTCGTTCGACGATTATTACCTGGAGTTCGGTGACCGCTGCGATTCAGAGCGGATTCAGTTTACACCGGCCTGTTTTCTCGCAGGCAGACAGGATCCCTTCGTGCTGGAGGATGGACGGATCCTGCGGCTCCGGCACAGCCTGTTTGACGAGGATGCAATTGTCCTCCAGAATATGGCAGATTCCGTATCGATCCGCTCCGACAAGGGCCAAAGAAGCGTGACCGTGAGGTATCCGGGACTTCCCTATCTTGGAATTTGGCACATGCCAAAGACCGATGCGCCGTATGTGGCCATCGAACCATGGGGCAGCCTCCCATCCAGACAAGACGTTGTAGAAGATCTTCGCTTCAAGCCGGATCTGATCCGACTTGAGAACGGTGGCAGATGGAACACCGAATGGAGCATCACCGTATCCTGATCGCCGCACCAGATCCAGGTCCTTTCCTTGTTTAGATGTGTTATACTGTTCTTGTTCAATCATTTGCGCTTCAGCATGCCACGAGACAAGGATGCTCCTGTGGCTGCCGATGGGCAGATTACACGCAGAACAAAAAGAGGGAGGTGTGCACATGAAAAACTACGTCAAGATCCAGTCAGCCAGATATCCGGATGTCATTCTCAGAGCGGTGCCGGGACACTTCATCACGCCACACGCACACGTGAATTACTACCTTGACTTCACACCGCTGAAATTCCGCTCCAGCGAAGCGCACGCAGCAGCGAAGGCGCTCAGCAGCGTCCATTATTTCTCAACGCCCGTCGACACAATCATCGCGCTGGAGGGCACGGAGATCATCGCTGGCTACCTGGCGGACGAACTGACGCAGGCAGGCGTCTTGTGCAAGAATGCGCACAAGTCCATCTACGTCATCCCGCCGGAATATTCCTCCGAGGGACAGCTGATCTTTCGGGACAGCCTGCTGCCCTGGATCAAGGAGAAGAATGTCCTGCTCCTGTTCTCCGCCATCACCACCGGTTCCAACGCTGCCCAGGCCATTGAGTCCCTGCGCTACTACGGTGCATCGATCACCGGAATATCGGCGCTCTTCTCCCTCGCGACAAGCATCGCGGGGATGACCATCTATTCGATCTTCAGTCAGCAGGATCTTCCGGACTACAAGGCTTTCAGCGCAGACAGATGTGGCCTCTGTGAATCGAGGAAACCTGTCGATGCGATCTGCAACGGATTCGGCTACACCATGCTGAAGGCATAAGCAGCCGACTGAACTGACTGAAACATTCAACTGAAACAACAAACAGAAACTCAATAAGGGAGGTGTATCAATTGACTTACACATATTCGTTCCGCCCTGTCCGACCGGAGGAGGGAGACCAGATCGCTTTCATCGAGCAGATCTGCTTCAGTCCCGCGACAGCGCTCAGCCCCGAAACCATGAAAGCAAGGGCGGCGGAATTACCGGATATGTTTCTTGCGGCAATCGCACATCCTGACGTGCCCGCCGGCATACCAGCCGGTCTGGGCAGTCAGAAGGCGGCAAGCCGGGACAGCTGTCCTATGCAGCAGCCGGATGGCCGCCAGGATGCATGCACGAACATCAAGCCCGCGTCCGTCTCAGGCGTGAAAGCTGTCTCTCCGGATGACTCGCATGACCAGATCGCAGGCTACATCACCATGCTGATGACAGATGAAGAGCATTTCCGGGATGCTTTCTTTGAGGATCCTTCTCTTCACCAGCCGAATGGCGCCAACGTCATGCTGCTTGGCCTCGAGGTGCTCCCGTCCTTCCGCCATCAGGGGCTTGCTGCCGAGCTTCTGAACCGTACCATCCGTCAGGCAGAGAAGGAAGGGCGCCGGAAGCTGGTCCTGACCTGCCGCGATGATAAGATTGCGATGTATGAAAAATTCGGCTTTCAGCTGTGCGGCATCTCAAAGTCCACGCTGGGCGGTGTGACCTGGTACGAGATGGAGCACAGACTGCTGAAATAACCGGCAGACTGAGGAATCTGAAGAATTTTAATGGTCATCGCATTGTTAACCTTTTCCCTATTATAGGTTGACATTGTGAATCTCTCATCTTACAATACACACTGTGCTGTATAACTCGGCGGCGGCAGGTCTGATATGTCAACAGGGTCCTGCTGCCGATGATCGAATTCAGATGAGGGAATTTTCTATGGAAAACACAACTTCAACGCGCATCTTTCACTTGGAAGGCAGCTCGAAATCCGCGCGCCGCACAGGCGTTCAGGAGCTCTGCAGAATTGCCCTTTTCACAGCCCTGATCGCCGTCTGTTCACAGTTCTCGATCCCGCTTCCGGGCGGCGTCCCGATGACGCTCCAGACGCTCATCATCCCGATTGCCGGTATTGTCCTCGGTGCCAGGGGCGGCACCATCGCAACCATCGTGTACCTGCTCCTCGGTGCAGTCGGTCTTCCGGTATTCGCAGGCTTTTCAGGCGGCCTCGACAAGCTGGTCGGCATGACCGGCGGATTTCTCATTTCCTTCCCGCTGATCGCCTGGTTTGGCGGCATGTTCAGCAAAAACAATAAGTATCTGAAAACCGTCCTCGGCATTGCGATTGGCTCTGCACTGAACTACGTCGTTGGTTCCATCATGTTCATGGCGCTGACCGGAATGAATCTGAAGGCAACACTGGCAGCCTGCGTCATCCCCTTCATTCCGACGGCGATCATCAAGGTTATTCTGGCGGCATACCTTGGGATTCTGCTGAAGAAGACCCTGACGAAAGCGCATCTGCTGTGATCGCGCCAATTCCACTCCGTCCGCACCACCTGCTCTGTACGCAGGGCTACAGCGGACATGGCTACAGCAAAGCTTATGTGGCACACATGAATGAAGTAACCAGACGACTCCGGTCCGACCCAGACGTTCTGGTTCGGATCGTCTTCGGCAACGATACCCTCTGCAGTGTCTGTCCGCATGCTTCAGAGGCTGCAGCCGGAACGTTCCGGTGCGATACGGAGGCAAAAGTAAGAGCATTTGATGAAAGGACAACGGCATATGCCGGCATCCATGAGGGCGTATATCGGTACCAGGATCTGATTCACCGAATCGACCGCTCCATGACACCTGAGAAGATGGACGAGATCTGCGGATCCTGCTCCTGGGCGAAGATGAGCGCATGCAAGGCGAACGTCATAAGCGGGAGATATCTGCTGTGAGCAGATATCTCCCGCTTTTTTTGTGAAACTGGCCGCTCATCATCGAGTGCGGAGCACGAGATGACGGTAAAGTCATCGAATCGAGCAGGGCAGATTGAAGCTGCCCTGCTCAATAATACGTATCGATCTGTCTGATCTAGCCTGTTCTGTCCAATTTTGTCCGTACTGATCGGACAGAAATGGAAGCCGTCAGCGGATCTCCGCTCCGACCTTCACGGTCTTCTCCGGGTTCACCAGGGACAGGTTTCCTGCATCGTCCTCCGCGCAGAGGATCATGCCCTCAGAAACCATGCCTGCCAGCTTTGCCGGCTTCAGGTTTGTGATGACCAGAACCTTCTTTCCGACCATCTCCTCCGGCTTGTACCACTGCTTGATGCCGGACAGGATCTGGCGTGTCTTCGTCCCGATCTTCACCTGTGAACAGAGGAGCTTGCGACTCTTCTTCACTTCCTCGCAGGCGACAATCTCGCCCACCTGGATCTGAAGCTTGTCGAACTCCTCGATCGAAATCTCTGCCTTCGGCTCGACATCCATCCCGTCTGAGGCTGCCCCGGTTTCTGCTGCAACATCTGCAGTCCTGAATCCTTTGGAACTCTGCTGCGCCCCGGCGGCGTTCGTCTCCGCCTTCCCGGCCGCCTCAGCCTTCTGTTTTCCAGCTGCTTTCTCCGCCTTCTCCTCTGCTTCCGCCATTCCCGGGTGCCGCTTCTCCACCTCAGCCATGACTTCCTTCAGATCTCTTCTCATAAACAGCGTCTCCGGATCCTCCGTCACCTTGCTGCCGGACGGGTAGAGTCCGAACGTGTCCATCTTCTCAAGTCCGCGCTTGTCTGCATGCAGCTGACCGAGGATCTTCCTGCTGGTATCCGGCATGAACGGTTCAAGCAGCTCCGCACCGATCGCGATGGACTCCGTCAGGTTATAGAGCACTTCTGCCAGTCTCGGCTTTGTATCCTCCGACTTTGCAAGCACCCACGGCGCCGTCTCATCGATGTATTTGTTGCATCTCTTGAACAGATTGAAAATCTCCGTGATGGAGTCCGCGACGCGCAGTCCGTCCATCTTCGTCTGGACAATCTCCGCCGTGTGAAGGACCGTCTTCTTCAGATCCGCGTCGATCGACGCGCCGTCCATGGACACGCCCTCCCTCGTGACGCCCGCGCCATCTCCGCCCGTCGTCACACCGGTATGCGTCACCACGCCGCCGAAATACTTGTTCGTCATCGAGATCGTCCGCTTGACCAGATTCCCGAGGGTATTCGCAAGGTCTGAGTTGAGGCGCTCCACCATCAGCTCCCAGGTGATGACACCATCATTCTCGAACGGCATCTCATGCAGCACAAAATAGCGCACCGCATCCACCCCGAAGAACTCTACCAGCTCATCGGCATACAAGACATTGCCCTTCGACTTGCTCATCTTTCCGTCGCCCATCAGAAGCCACGGATGTCCGAAGACCTGCTTCGGGAGCGGCTCACCGAGCGCCATCAGAAAGATCGGCCAGTAAATCGTATGGAAACGAATGATGTCCTTTCCGATCAGGTGCAGGTCAGCCGGCCAGAACCGTTTGTATTCCTTCGTCGAACCGTCCACGTCGTAGCCAGCGAAGGTGATGTAGTTCGTCAGTGCGTCAAGCCAGACATAGACGACATGCTTCGGATCAAAATCGACCGGTATCCCCCACGAAAATGAGGTTCTGGACACACACAGGTCCTGGAGTCCCGGCAGCAGGAAATTGTTCATCATCTCGTTCTTGCGCGAGACCGGCTGAATGAAATCCGGGTGTGTGTTGATGTAGTCAATCAGGCGCTGCGCGTACTTGCTCATCCGGAAGAAGTATGCCTCCTCCTTCGCGCGGGTCAGCGGCCGTCCGCAGTCCGGACACTTTCCATCCTTGACTTGCGATTCCGTGAAGAAGGATTCATCCGGCTCGCAGTACCAGCCCTCATAGAAGCCCTTGTAGATATCGCCCTGGTCATACAGCTTCCGGAAGATCTTCTGAACCTTCTTCTCATGAACCGGGTCCGTTGTGCGGATAAAGCGGTCGTAGCTGGTATTCATCAGGTCCCAGATTCTCTTGATCTCGGCGGAGTTGCGGTCCACCAGTTCCTGCGGGGTGATACCCTCCTCCTTCGCCTTGTTCTCATTCTTCTGACCATGCTCATCGGTTCCGGTCTGGAACACGACGTCGTAGCCCTCCTGTCGCTTTCTTCTCGCGATCGAATCCGCCAGCACCGCCTCATACGTGTTGCCGATATGCGGCTTTCCGGACGCATACGCGATTGCTGTTGTGATATAGTACGGTTTCTTCTCTGCCATCTTCTGTCTCCTCGTATCCTTCAGTCTAAGCAGCCGCGCCTTCATCCGATTCGGCACTCCGGCGCCTGTCAAACCGCCTTTACTGCTCATCCACAATGTCGTCTCCGCGAAATGCCTTGCGCAGCCTCTCAATTGTCATGCCCGCCGCGCACATATAGATGCCTTCCACAAGCATCATCGCTCCAACAAACCGTGTCAGAACTGCCGCTGACGCAAATGGATTCTTCAGCGCAACGACTCCGACAACAGCGAATGCGATGCCGGTCAGCAGATTGTACATCCACCTCATGCTGCCGAACCGTTTCATATCAAATGAAGACTGGATCGATATCGCGCCGCCGAAGATCAACGACAGGCCGAACAGAAACGGCAGGATGCCGATCACGACCCTGGAATAAGCCAGCATGAAAAGACCTGTCACAATACAGATCAGTCCGACGGAAACGTCATGCTCCGTCACTGCCACCGTGATCTCCCTTCTCAGATATCGGATCACACGGTACGCGCCGTAGATGATCAGCGCAATCCCGATCACAAACACAATCACCTTGTTGGTGATGGAAGGAAAAATCAGAAGGATCAATCCCAGTACAGCCATAATGATTGAACCAACCGAAAGGCCATTCTCCAGTTTTTTCATCTCTATCACTTCCCCTTTTTGATCCGTAAATGATCCTCTCCGCCGGATGCACCATTCGCCTTCGGCTCAAACCATTTACATCTGTTACTCGGGCTCAGACCATCTTTACCGGATGCTCCGGTACCTCCGGCAGCTTTTTCTCACAGGTCACGGCCAGGCAGCCCGGCCCGACGTGACAGCTGATCGAGAGGGACAGTTGCTGCAGACAGACGCCGACCGGGTACTGCGCGTGGATATCCTTCACCCACTCTGTCACCTCATCGCGCATCAGCCCGGAATAGGCGGCATCGATCCAGAGATCACTCAGGCCATGTTCCGGCTTGAAGCGGTTCTCAATATCGTTCTCGATCGCCCCGAGCATCGCGGTCTTCGCGCCTTTCAGCGTCCGACACTTCGCGTAGGAGTCCAGTTTCTCACCCTGAATCTGCAGCACCGGCTTGATCTTCAGCAGAGAGCCAAGCGCTGCCGCTGCCGGCGTCACCCTTCCGCCCTTTCTGAGATATTTCAGTGTCGGTACAAGGATATATATGCTGGAATCCGCAGCTGTCTTCTCCAGATACTCCCGGATCGCCTTCGCACTCCATCCCAGATCCGCCAGCCCCTTTGCATTCAGGACCGAACGCATCATTGTGACGGAGATCCGATGGTTATCGACCACCTCAACTCTGCCATGGTAGTCCTCCGCGAGCGTCTTTGCAGTCTCACAGCTGGAAGACAGCCCGCTTGACATCGGAATATAGACAACCTCGTCATACTCCTTCAAAAGGCTGTCCCATCTGTCAAGGACATCCCCGACGACCGGCATGGACGTATGGATGTCCGAATCTCCCTCCAGATGTGCGTAGAACTGTTCCTGCGTCAGTGTAATTCCCTCATAATAGAGGTTGTCATTGATATAGAACGGCATCGGCAGAACATAGACGCCATACGCCTTTGCCTGTTCCTGTGAGATACCGCTGTTGCTGTCTGTCAGAATCGCAACCTTACTCATCCGATCACCTGCCGTTTTCAGTGCCCGGCCCCTCCGGCCTTTTCTTTCGTAGAATCATGATTCATGGCAGACCAGGAGCCTGAGACCCGGTTCTCTGACCAATTCCTCAGGCATCCGCATCCTGGCTCTGCTCACAAGTACATACATCATATCAGATAAAACTGCAACTTTCCACTCCTCAGCGCGGCAAAAGCATCCATATTAAAATATATGAGCGCCCGCAGCCATCCGGCCTGCAGGCGCTCCCGACAGTTCTTTCTCTTCAGACTGGCTGATCCCTCTCCGGCTCATCCAACCTTGAGCATAAATTTTCTCGCTTCTCTCTCCGTACAAACGCACTCAATCTTTGCTCCGAGACTCCGAAGCTTTCCATCAAAGTCCTCATATCCGCGCTTGATATAGACAATATCATCAATGATCGTGATCCCGTCCGCTGCAAGACCGGCGATCACAAGTGCCGCTCCTGCCCGCAGATCCGGTGCACTCATTCGCGCACCTGTCAGGTGCTTCACACCTGTGATGATTGCCGCATTCCCCTCGACTTTTGCACTGCCGCCCATGCGGGCCAGCTCATCCAAATACTTGAATCGGTTCTCAAAGATGCTCTCCGTGACGATGCTGGTGCCCTCCGCCATGGAAAGCGCCACGCCAATCTGCGGCTGCATATCGGTCGGATATCCCGGATATGGAAGCGTCTTGACGTTTGCCGCACAGAGACTTCCCTCCGGCCCGATCACGCGGACCGCCGTGTCAAACTGCTCGACCCGGCAGCCAATCTCAAGGAGCTTTGAAACCGTCGCCTCAAGATGCTTCGGAATGACATTCCGGACCGTCACATCCCCGTGCGTACAGGCTGCCGCAAACATGTAGGTGCCCGCCTCGATCTGATCCGGAATGATGGAATACTCGGTTCCGTGAAGCTTCGGCACCCCGATAATACGGATGACATCCGTCCCGGCGCCTTTGATATTCGCACCCATGCTGTTCAGGAAATTTGCCACATCGACAACATGCGGCTCCTTCGCGCAGTTCTCAATCACCGTGCGGCCTTCCGCCATCGACGCCGCCATCATGATATTGATCGTCGCACCGACGGAAACCGTATCCAGGAAGATGTGCTGTCCGACCAGACTAGATGCCGACGCACAGACAACCCCGCTCTTTATGACAACCTTCGCCCCGAGGGACTTAAATCCTTTCAGATGCAGGTCGATCGGTCTTGAACCAATGTTGCAGCCGCCCGGAAGCGGTACCTCAGCCTTCTTGTACTTTCCGAGCAGTGCTCCCAGAAAATAGTAACTCGCCCGGATTCTCTTAATATACTCGTATTCGATGTTGACATCGCCGATGTCCGCACCACAGATTTTAATGGTATGCCTGTCTATTTTCTCGATGTGGACGCCGATCTGACTCATCGCCTCGATCATGATATTCACATCTGCAACATCTGGAAGATTCTCTATAATTACAGTATCGTCTGTCATAATTGCGGCAGCGAGAATTCCGAGAGCCGCATTCTTGGCCCCGCCGATCTCCACCTCACCTTTCAGAGGCGTACCGCCCTTGATGATATACTGTTCCATATACGCACCTCAGCTGATTATTAATTACCTACTCCCATTGCATCAGCCGTTCCTCCGGCCCCTTAATTCCGGAAATGAACGTCCGCGGCGTCATCATCCCACCGATTTTGTGCCCCTTGAAACCTGGCACTTTGGCTCGATTATACATAGAATTTTCATGTATGTAAACTAAAATTAATAATTCCGCAATCTTCGACCATACGTTCGATGAAATTTATCTTGTTTCTTCCATCTTGAATGATTTCTTTTTAGTCAATCTGTTAAGGCTTATTTAACAGGATGAAACCTATCTTCCCAATCTGTCCCACAGAACGCAAAAAAGCTTTTCGCGAATGAGGAGCGCTTTTCGCCCATTCGCCCAAAATTGAAACAGTTGATGACATGTCTGATGACTACAAACCTCTCCTGTGCATCCGCACATGTCTGTTTCCCGAATCGTTCGTGAATATCACCAGTTTCCGCAAATTTTTCTGTACAAAACGGAGACGGAATATTTGTGTAAACAGCCTCAATTTCCTGTATACTCTACTGTACGCGCCTGTCGGGCGGCAGCCGAATGACCTGGAGGCGGGTCAAATCACAAAACTCTACTGAATGTGCCCGCCCTACAAAATCTGTATCATCAGAATCTCAGGAGATCTTCATGAACAGCAATATGAAATCCAGAAAAAACAACATCAGACCTCAGTCAGACTACCAGCAGCTTCCGCTTCTAAGACTGATTCAGATGATCTCCGTCATCGCAATCCCTGTCGCCCTTCAGAATCTGCTGACCACGACTGGCTCCATGGTCGATACAATCATGCTCGCCTCGCTCGGGGAGCGCACCGTCGGCGCAGCCGGCCTCTGCGCCCAGTATTCCAGTCTGATGTTCTCGGGCTACTGGGGCTTCGTGGGCGGCGGCATGCTGTTCTTCTCCCAGTTCTACGGCTCCGGTGAGCATGAAAACATCCGGAAATCCTACGGGATGACCATCGTTTTCATGATGATCTCCGGGGTCACCTTTGGTGCCCTCGCTGTCTTTGCGCCGATGTCTGTCATGCGGCTGTATACAGGGAGTGAGGCCATCCAGAAAATCGGAGTCCGATACCTTCAGATTGTCGGCTTTGCATACCCGCTGCAGGTTCTCGCCATGGCTCAGAGCGCCCTTCTGCGCTCAATCGGTCAGGTAAAGATCCCCCTGTTCGGTGCCATCGCCTCCGTCATCACCAACTTTGTGATCAACTTCATCCTGATCTTCGGGAAATTCGGCTTCCCGAAGATGGGGATCCGTGGCGCCGCGGTCGGGACCGTGGCAGCGGCAGCCGTCAACATTCTGGTCATCGTGGTGGCTGCCCGCATCATGCATCTTCCGTACCTGATGGATGTCACCCACCACTTCCGCTGGAACCGGAAGCTGCTATCCGCATATCTGCGCAAGTCTGCTCCGATTATCGCCAACGAAGTGATGATCGGGATCGGCAACATGCTCATCAACATCGTGCTTGGCCACCAGATCGAGTCCGCCATCGCCGCAACTGCCGTCTTCCGGACGCTGGAAGGCATCATCATCGCCTTCTTCAGCGGCTTCTCGAGCGCCGCAACCGTTCTGGTCGGCACAGAGATCGGCGCCGGTCGCCATGAGGAAGCCTTCTCGAGAGCATACCGGCTCATTTACCTCTGCCAGGGTCTCACCGGCATCGCGGCGCTTCTCCTGATTATGATTCACAATCCACTGCTGCACGCGATGGGGCTGAGCGGAGACTCCTACCGTACCTGTACAGTCATGCTTTATATTTACAGTATTGCAGCTGTCATCCGCATGGGAAACTGGTCAATGAACGACACCTACCGCGCAGCCGGTGATCCCAGCTTCGGCTCGATGCTGGAAATCATCTTTATGTTCGCGATGGTTCAGCCCGCCATCCACATCGCCAACAGTCTGGTTCACGCGCCATTCCTCATCGTCTTCGCCCTGTGCTACTGCGATGAACCCATCCGCTACATCATCATGCAGCTACACATGTATTCCCGCAAATGGATCCGCCCTGTCTCCATCGCAGGCCTTGAGACGATCGATGCCTTCCGCGAGAAGTATGGTGTTCAGATGAATCGCGGCAGCAGACTCCGCGGCTGACAGATCGGCTGCGCTTTACCCCCGCATCAATAACACCCGATCTGTTTTCTGCGCTTGCATGGCATTCGGTGCGCCCGTTTCCTGTGCCCTGCATGCATCAGCCCGCCAGTCCCCTGCGCCGTGCATGGCATCAACCCTCCCGGCGTCTCACACTGTACCCGAAGGTGCCCAGCTTTTTTCCAAGGCCGTAGTATGTCCCATGCGAGTAGGCAATCAGCCCCGCACTGTCGAGGTCAAGTCTCCCCTTTGAGTCGATGAACGCTTCGTCTACGTCCACACAGACCACCTCCGCCAGGTACATATCATGAGACCCGAGCGCTATTTTCTGTTTTACCCTGCACTCCAGGCTGACCGGACTCTCCAGAATGATCGGCGCAGCCTCCAGACAGCTGGCCTTCCCGGCGGTCAGCTTTTCCGGAGCCGCCATCTCAGATGTCCCATCAGGCGCTTTCTTCATGCCGGCTGCTTCATCGCGCTGTGCCTTCGCTTCTGCCGCAACTTCGCTGTATCCCGCCCGGACTTCACGCCGCACCAGTCGCAGGCTCTTGCAAGCTTCTCCGTCACCAGATTGATCACAAACTCACCGGTTTCCTCGATGATATCATGCGAATATCGCTGCGGCCGAATGGAGATCGAGACCATCGGTGGATTCGAGCAGACCGTACCGGCCCATGCAACCGTAATAATGTCTGGTCGCTCCCCTTTCCGGGCACAGCTCACCATCACCGCAGGAACGGGATACAGCATATTGCCACCCCTCCAGACCTGCTTCTTACCGATTGCACGCTTGCCCGGCTGCTCCGGCCTTTTCCCGGATACATGCCTGCCCGGCTGCCCCGGCTTTTTGACAGGCTTTTCTCCCGACCTTGCCGAAGTCTGTCCGGGCTCCCGGCGTCGTTCCCTGCCAGGCAGCCTCTTCACTCCCTGCCTTCCCGAATACTCAGCTCTGTTATCCTTTTTCTGCTTCATAAACCCTCTCCCCGAAGGTTTCTCATACGTCGTTGTCTTTGTTCAGCTCCGCCATGATCACCGGAACAACCTGCTTCTTGCGGGACACAATCCCAGGCATCTTCGCAATATGATCCTCAACCGCCACCCCGAAGGCTGATTCCAAAAGCTCCTGAGCGTGCTTCCCGTAGCAGATCATCGTCGTCGATTCATCAATGATATTCGTCAGCATAAAGAACGCCAGCGACAGCCCGTGCTGCTCATAAGCCTTCTCGATGAACGGCTTGATCCGATCCCGGATGTCAGACAGCTCCTCCTCATCCATCGAGGTGATCTGACCGATCCCGATTGTCTCCTCATTGACCTCAAATGTCTTGAAGTCCGTGTAGAAAATCTCCTCCGGCGTGCGGTTCTTCAGGTCAGAGCCCGCTCTGAACATCTTCCTCGCGTATTCCTCCGGCTCAATCCCGGCAATCTTCGCCAGATGCTCCGCCGCCACCTTGTCCATCATCGTGCAGGTCGGCGACCGGAAGATCAGCGTATCAGACAGAATCGCGGAAGCAAGAAGTCCTGCGATCGTTTTCGGGATCTCCACATTATTCTCACGGTACATCTCATAGACAATCGTCGATGTAGAACCCACCGGCTGATTCCGGAAGAATACCGGGTTGATGGTCTGGAGTGTCCCGATCTTGTGATGGTCGAGAATCTCTAATATCTCAGCGTTCTCCACATTGTCAACCGCCTGAGAAACCTCATTGTGATCAACCAGAATCAACGCCCTCTTTCTCGCATTCAGCAGGTTCCGTCTGGAAATGGTGCCGATGTACGCTCCTCTTTTGTCAAGAACCGGGAAATCGCGGTACCGCTTCTTCGACATAATCTCCTTGATCTGGTCGGTAAAATCGCCCAGATGAAATGTAATCAGATTGTCCGACTTCATAAAGAAATCGATTGGCATCGATTGGTTAATCAGTCTGGCAACCGTATACGTGTCAAGCGGAGTGACCAGGATCGTCGTTCCCTTCTCCTTCGCCATGTGCTGGATGGTCTTTGAGACCGGTGCGCCAAGGCAGACAACAATGCAGCCTGCTCCCGCCAGAATCGACATCAGCTGTGACTCATACCGGTTTCCCAGGATAACCATGTCATGCGGGTTGATGTAGTTCTCCATGACATCCGGATTCGCGGCAGCAATGACAACCTTCCCCTCCGTGAAGCTGGCCTCCGGATCTCCGACCACCATCTCCGCGTCCAGCGTCTCCATGATGTTTCGGTACGGTGTCCGTGCGACAGAGACAATCGCAGAATCATTTTCGTCCATGTAAGATTTCGCGATATCGTTGATCGTGATGAGTCCCTGCAAATGACTCTCCGCATCCGTAATCGGCAGGGTGAAGACGTTCTGCGTGTTCATCAGGTTCCATGCATCCTTGACAGAAATCTTCGCATCGACCCCCGGTGTCCGGCGGATCTCCAGATCCTTCACCCGCGTCCCGATGTTCTCGATGAACAGCGGCTGTGGGACATGAAAATAGTCCAGCACGAACTGTGTCTCAGCCGACACGGAACCCGCCCTGCATGCCACATACTGGTATCCCCCATCCGGCTTTTCAAGCTGTTTCTTCAGATATGTATAGGAAATCGCCGCACAGATTGAATCTGTATCCGGATTCTTGTGCCCGATGACACACACGGTCCGTTTTTTTTGCTTCTGAGGCGCTCTCGTAATCTGCTCCAGCTCTTCTCTGATATCCCCTGACTCCTGCGGCATTGCGTCATCCCCCTGCCCGATCGGCTCTGCGATTCACTGTTTCCTTCCCTACTCTACACCAAAACCAGACTTTTCTGGGGTTTCTGTGCCCAGATTGCCTGAAAATCCATTTGATTTAACATAAATATAATATATTTGAAACAATATTGTAATATATATATGGTAACTTATTTATACAAGTAATTGAGGTGAAAAGCTTTCAGTTCGACCCTAAATACACATTCCAAGCGAATGATATTTTTTCATAATAGCTCCGGAGGGATGGAAAGCCGAAAGGCTGAAATTCCTCCGGGGCACTCCTCTTCAAAAACCGGCGTAAGCTGGTTCTTTTTTCTTCTCATCTGTTCTCTTCCGTTCTTTTCGACTCTGTCCATCCCTTGCTTAATACTCGATTCCCTTCCGCGCGCAAAGTCCCCGGTCGTATGGATGACGGATCTTCTGCATCTTTGTGATATAATCCGCCCGCCTCAGCAATTTCTCATCCGGATCCTGTCCTGTCATCACAACCTCCAGTCCTTCCGGCCTCTTGTCCAGACAGTCCAGAAGCAACTTCTCCGGCAGAAGCCCTTCCCGGACGGTATAAATCACCTCGTCCAGAAACAGAAGATCATAGGAATCCCCCGCCATCGTGAACACTTCCTGAAGCTTTTCCCCGTAGTAAACTCTTCTCTGCGCCTTCTCCTCTTCCGTCATCTGGAAGCTGAATTTTTCCTCCGGAAAGCCATCAAGAAGCGTAATGCCCGGAATTTTCTTCAGAATCTGCCGCTCACCAGAGGTGTTATCCTTCATAAACTGGTAGATGAGCACGCGCCGCCCGGCTCCTGCTGCCCGCAGGCACAACCCCATCCCGCAGGTTGTCTTTCCCTTTCCATCCCCACAGTAAATGTGAACCGCACCAAACCTCTCTTCTTTCATTTCCCCGCCTCCTGTCTGTCATGCCTTCTTCCTGCCTTCATTATACCGTATGAATCTATATCCTATGAAGCCCCTCCGCTGCATGACTGAGTATGCGCTGAATTGCATCCGGTTTTCTCCCGTGCTATGATGATGCAGATATTTTTTCGCCACAAAGAGGGGTCTTGAATGAAACGGAAGTCGTACATAAGCCTCAGCCTGCTGCTGGCACTTGCAGCCGCGCAGACGCCGGCTGCAGCAACCAGAGCTGATCACCTGAACACGGTCACGTCAGGCATCCTGAGATACTCTGCCTCATATCATAATGCATCCAGACAGACCAATGTCTCGCGCAACATAACACCAGTGCAGACTGATGTAGCCGATCATACCAGCGCACTGGCTCAGACTGACGCATCCGATCATTCCAGCGCGCTGGCTCAGACTGACGCATCCAATCATTCCAGCGCACTGGCTCAGACTGACGCATCCGATCATACCAGCGCACAGCCTCTGACTGATGCACACGATCAGATCAGCGTATCTGTCCGACCTGCATCCGCTTCTGTTTCGTCCGCGCCAGCCATAGAAAAGCTGGTGAATCCCCTTGCGGGCAGTCTGAAGGACTCTGAGGGATATGCCGGTACAGAAGTCCCGGCCTTGTCGGGACTCAGCCGGGTGCAAGAAACAGAAGCAGGTTCTGCAGCGCCTGCGAAAAGCGGACAGTCCACTTCCGGCAAAGGCACCGCTGAGACGGATGATACGCCTGCCACAGAAGCCTCCACAGAAACTGAAGCGTCTTCCATACCGGTTCCGCAGGACAGCGGCGTAATCGGCGAGGATGCTGAGACAGAATCCGATGCCACCCAGACGGTAAATGGCTTCTTCCAGACTCCCGACATCAAAGGCTATAACGACGCCCGCGTCTCGCTCTATGACTATCGCATGCTGCGGGACTATCCGCTGCCTTCTCTTCCCCGAGATCTGCACACCCTTTATGATCAGATCCGGACCACCGTCGCCGGTTATTCCGGTACCTGGTCGGTCTATGTGGAGAACCTGTCAACCAGGCAGGCACTGATCGTCGGTGACCAGCCGATGAAGTCCGCTTCTGTCATGAAGCTCTTCGTCATGGCAGCGGTCTATGAGCAGATTGACAGCGGCAGAATCGAGCGTACCGACGAGATCGTATCGCTTCTTCACGATATGATTTCGAACTCCTCCAACGAATCCGCCAACCGACTCCTCCTGCTCCTCGGAAACGGCGATTACGCAAAAGGAGTCCGCGCGGTAAACAGGTACATTTCCTCGCACGGTTACAGCAAGGATACCCGCGAGTACAATGGATTTGAGGACGACGCGGCTGTCGTGGATGGCAGCCATTTCAACCAGATCAATGCCAAGGACATCGGACTCCTCCTTGAACATGTGTACAGCCGGTCCTTCATCTCACGGAATGTATGCAATGAAATCGAGGAGATGATGCTGAATCAGGCAACCCGCTACAAAATTCCGCGAGGACTTCCAGACGATGTCGATGTTGCCAACAAAACCGGTGAGATGGATACCGTCGAGAATGACGCCGCCCTTGTCTTCGGCGGACGGACGGATTTTATCCTTGTTGTCCTCTCGGAGGACTGGGACAGCAAGAACGCTGCCCAGGAGGAGATTCAGGATCTGGCCGGCATGGTCTACAGCTATCTGAACTGAGCAATCGCTCAGGCACACCGCCCGGATGAATTCCTGGCAAAGCAGACCGCCCCGCATCCTGCGAAGGCGAACACAGAATCAGGATCAGTTCCAGAAAGGAGCATCTATATGAGAATCTGGGCGAAGGAATGGCAGAACAGCCATCTGCTGCGAGATCTGACCATAGAGGATACAAGTGACGAAACACGCACGCACAAGGTCTTCCACGCCATCGACGAGATCTGCGAGAAATTCGACCTTCAGCACCCGATCTGGCTCGATTCCACGATCCGCGATTTCCAGCGGCATGCAAGATGCCGGTTCAGCAAGGATGCCTTCACAGAAGAAGTCCCCTTCGACTACCTGGAGATCCAGGTGCTGGAGGAGGATCACTAAGGCGATGCACTGAACAGTTCTCTATCATGTCAGCAGACTGATTTCAACGCCTTCACAAAAAGCGCCGCCGCGAACTTCGCGGTGGCGCTTTTGCCGTTCCATGTTCTTCTCATGTCCATCTGCAAGGCACATTTCTCCAGCTGCATGTGCTTCTCCTGCAGAAATCGTTCCTTCGCTTACTGTGCGAGATCGCTCATCAGCGCTTCCACAAGCCGTACGCTGTGCTCCGCAGCCTTCTTCTCGAAGGTCGCGTAATCGACATACGCGGAGTTATCCGCTTTGTCAGAGATCGCCCGAACGATGATAAACGGAACATCATTCAGGTATGCCGCCTGCGCAATTCCGGCTCCCTCCATCTCGGTGCACCAGCCGTGGAAGGCCTTGATGATCTGATCCTTCTGCTCCTGGCTGGAGACGAACTGGTCACCGCTGCAGATTCTGCCGCGCCACACCGTGATATCCGGGTTCACGCGATTGCAGGCTGCCTTCGCCTTCTCCGCGAACGTCTCGTCTGCCGGAAATGAAAAAACCTTCATCTGTGGAATCTGCCCGAGTGCGTACCCGAACTCCACGGCATTGACATCATGGTGAACGACATCAGTCGAGATGACGATGTCGCCGATGTTAATCTCAGCATTCAGAGATCCTCCGACGCCTGTGTTAATGATTCCGTCCACACCAAAATCATCGATCAGAATCTGAGTGCAGACAGCCGCATTGACCTTGCAGATCCCGGAACGGACAACCACAACCGGCATTCCGTTCAGAACGCCCTCGTGAAACTCCATCCCTGCCTTCTTCACAACCCGGCCGACTTCCATGTCCTTCTTCAGTGTCTCGACCTCGACTTCCATCGCGCCGATGATGCCAATCTTCTTCACTTGCTCTCTCCCTTGCCTGCTTTTTATTTCCTGCTCTTCTTGCCAGCGTGCAGCTTCGTTTTCCTGCCCGCCCCTCCTTGTTTCCTGCGTGCTTCCGTTCTGTTCTCTCTGCAGCTTTGCCAGCGCAGATTGCCCGCTCACCCTTGCTATTTCCTGCGTGCCTCCGCTCTGTTCACTCTGCCTGCTGTGCTCTGTTTTCCGCACGCTTCTGCTCTGTTCTCTCTGTCCGCCGCGCTCTCTGTTTTCTTCGTGCCAACCTGCTATTTACTCGGATACCTCTGTACGGACAGCTGTCTTCAGCGCGATCTCCATCATCTCATGGAAGGAATCGCGGATCTCCTCCGGGCTGAGATGCTCGCCGGAGAAAACATGATCTGATATGGACAGGACGCTCAGTGCCTTCTTATGATCTGCCATCGCGGTCAGATAAAGCCCCGCCGTCTCCATTTCAACCGCCATCAGTCCGACTGCCTTCGCTTTCTCGTTGACCTTCATGGCTGCGTTCGGATAGTAGAAGAAATCACTCGTGTAGACCGAGCCGACGGATGTGCGGACGCCCATCTCCTCCGCCATATCCCAGGCTGTCTTCAGCATACCCCAGTCAGCGGTCGGTGCCACATGCCCCGGCAGATCGATGGCATCTGAGTAAGCCGAGTTTGTCGTTGCACTCATCGCCAGCAGCACGTCGCGGCACTTCACAGAGTCCGCAATTCCGCCTGCGGATCCAATCCGTATGATCGCCTCAACCCCATAGAAGGAGAAAAGCTCATGCGCATACAGCGTCAGGGACGGAATGCCCATGCCGGAGCCCATGACAGAAACCTCTTTGCCCTCAAACAAGCCGGTATATCCCAGCATTCCACGGACATCATTGAACAGTACCGGATTCTCCAGATAATGCTCAGCGACATACTTCGCGCGGAGCGGATCACCCGGCATCAGCACAACCTTTGCTACATGCGTGCCATCCTTTACATCGATACACGCAGAAGGAGAAATCTTTCCCATACGATACCTGCCTTTCCATGCAACAGTCCATCAAGATTCGCTATGGCCTTCATTATAACGGCGGGAAGAGGCAAATACAAGGCAGTGAAAACAGCCTGAAAATCCCCGCATCCATTCCCCTGACACCACCCTCACACGTAATTCTCCAGCACATACTGTTCAAAGAATGGAAGTGCAAAACGGAGGTATCCTCTCGACGGACTTATGACAATCCCTTTTCTGATCAGTCTTTGCCTGTAAGGATTCAGTTCATTCTGCCCGATACTCATGAATGCCTTGATGCTTTGTATACTACCATCTGGAATACTTGCAATCGCTTTTATCAGCTCCTGATCCCGCCTCGACAACTCAGACCAGATCTTTTCATATGACTGTTCCTCCAGATATTGCCTTGACAGGCGGATTGCTTTTTCGTAATCCCCCTCCGTTTCCCAGCCAAAATATCCAAGCACCTGGAACGCAAATGAGTACCCTTTTGTCAGCCTGGCATAGTCTGATGCCTCTTCCCTTGACTGTCCCAGCGTTAAAAAATAATTGTCCGCCATCGCCCCGATGTTTAAGGGCGACAGGACAATCTTCGGTGCCCGGTATAAAAAAGTCATGCTTCGTTCATTCTGCAGATCTGAAATGTTCTCATAGAGGCCAGTCATCAGAAGATAAACTGAATACCTGGCCCGTAAAAACTGTTGAAAGGCAAATGCAAATGCCTTTATCTGATGGGAGGGCACCGCCTCGTCAATCACGAAAAGAATCTTTTTATGATGCTTTGTCATCTGCTGAAGCATTTTTTCAAGTGCAATCTGGGGATCCGCAATTGGAACTGCCCCTTGTACCTCAAGTCCGAATCCAAGAAGAGAAAAATTCAGTCTTGCGCTCTTGAACCAGTTTGCAAATTCATTCTCGCTGCAAAGAGCTGCCGCCGCAAACTGAATCATATCTGGATTGTTGGGGTTCATGTCCACAATCACCCAGTCCTTGTATGTTCGAAGCCGATTCGTAATCGTCGTCAGAAATACCGTTTTTCCACTTCCTCTCACGCCCGTGATCATATAAATCTGCTGAGATGGTTCTTCTGACAGAAAATTCCCCAGTACCTCCTGTGTATCTGACAACCGCTCAATGTACTCCTTCGGCTTTATACCAAACGTCAACGTATATGGATTCACACTTACACGATCTGGCATACTGTCTCCTCCTTCCTGCCCGTGTTTTCAATCTGCTTACCTTATCCTTATCACTGGTTCTTGTTTTTGTTTTCCCTGAACCTTTTGTTGTTTATGCTCCTCTGGATACTTTCATAATTATATTTTACTATTTGTTTTTACTATTATAACATACGTTTACTATTATTTACTATATTAATTTACTATTATATTTAACTATTTTAAATAGTCTCCGCAGCATGCCTATAGGCTCAGCATCTTTTCTCCCGATTGACATTTCCCTGCATAATCGTACAATAAAATAGCTGCCGGCAAAAGCCGGCAGCAACTATGATCCGGAGGAATCACAACATGGACTATAAGACACGCGGAACCTGTTCCACCATGATTCACTTTGACCTGGACGAGAACAAGTGCGTTCACAACCTTTCTTTCGAGGGCGGCTGCAACGGCAACCTGGGCGGCATCAGCAAGCTTGTCGAAGGTATGCCTGCGCAGAAAGTCATTGATACCCTCGAGGGGACAAGATGCGGTTTCAAGAAGACATCCTGCCCGGACCAGCTGGCGAAGGCATTGAAAGCAGCGCTTGAATCCTGATCAAGGCTCAGCTATCGAATGCCAACTGCTCATGGTACAGCGCTTTTTCTTCCAGCATCTGCCTGAATGGCTCCGCTTCAGCCTTTTCGCCTCCCTCCACTGAACGAGGTTTCAGGTTGTCCATATAATCGTTATAATCACAGATATACAGGTCAACCGTTGACACATCTCTTCCAATCGTACTGACAACATTGGTATCTCCAATTCCCTTGAATGGCTGGAGCTGCCTGCCATTGTGATCCAGATAGACGATTTCATAAAGCTTCTGGTCCCGATTGTCACCACCGACCTCGACTTGATTCAGGCTGTCATTGCTGATCGTAAGGGGCGTTTTCCGGACGGTAAATGCTGCAATGTCAATATCCTTCGGTGGTGCCACTGTAATTGTATGCTCCGCTTTCGGATCAGACTTCATTGGAATCGTAAAATTCCAGTCTCCTTTCAGAACCCAGTCCTGGCAGGCATTAGGTTCTCCCCCTGCCAGCTCCGGATAACGCTCATAGTAGGCATTCATCATCTCACTGAAGAGCTTATGCTCCTGTTTTTTCTGTTCTTCTTTAAAATTCTGATAATTGTCCTCATCAAGTCCCAGTGCCTTCATTCCATCATTGTATTTCTGTTTCAGCTCCACGGGTATTTCAGGCACAGACTGCTTTTCCTCTGGCAGCGTCCCAAAGATCTGGCTGAATTGAAGCTGTGCATTAAATTGATCCGGGAATTCAGACGAAAATTCTCCGCTGCTGGCAGCATAGACGCCGGCATAGGTATGCTCGTCGATCAGACTCCCCTGCGGGCTCCTATTTACCGATTCTCCCTCGGCAGAATCCACCTTGAGTGCAGCATCCAGCAGAATCTCAGGCTGTCCAAACTGGTCAGTCATTGTATCCGGCAGCTTTTCCTCCGAATGAATGACATATGAAATCAGCGCAATCTGAGCATTCGAATAGGTTTCGGATATGGTAACGGTTGTACCATTGAATGTCTGGCTCAGACCGCCAGCATCCATGCCTTCTGTTCCGGAGGAATCCGCAGCTGTTGTATTTTCCGGTTTTTGAACAACCTCTGCGTAAGGTGCTACAGCCTCATAGCCGGAACGCTCAAAGATATGTCCGATAAGAGGAAGTTTCTCGGCAAATGCCGGATTTGCCGCACAGACTCCTGCCAGAATGGACACGGAGACTGTCGCTGCTGCTGCCGAGCTTCCAGCAATCCGCTTCCATATCCGGCGATATGCAGGAATCTTTCCTTCCACCTCCGTATTACCTGTCCGGATACGTGCAAAGGCGTCCATGCAGGCTCCCTGTACTGGATCCGGAACCTTCATCTTTGACTGAAGAACACCTCTGATCTTCTGATCGATTTGGGTCTCCTGCATTCCATTCCTGTCCTTTTTCATCCGAAAGCTTCCTCCTTATCTGAGCCCTTGCCCGGCGAAGACGGGCTTTTACAGTATTTTCACTGATTTTCAAAATCTCTGAGATTTCACGCGTACTGAATTCATCTGCATAGAAGAGAACCAGAACACTTCGATATCTGGGGCTGACCATCATGAGCATTTCCTCAAATTCAGAATGCTCAGAAGGATGGACATCATAAACCGGTGTCTCCGGGAACTCCTGGCCCACCTTCATCCTGTTGCCAGACCGCATGCTCTGGTAGCAGTTGTTAATCAGGATCCGGATCATCCATGCCCGAAAATAGTCTGCCTGCCTTAATGTCCCGATATGGGTGTAACACTGCAGGATGGTATCCTGCACAGCATCACAGATATCTGCTTCATTTTCCAGAATAGAGCGAGCGGTCTTATACAGCAGTCCTGTATTCTCCTGAATCAAATCGATGAATGCATCTGCATCTCCTTCTATCGCACGCCGTGTCAAATCTGTCTGATCTGTTTGCACGTTGTCCTCCTGTTTCAATGATTCCTGTCACCGGCCGGTGCTTTGCTCCTTCCCCCGGAACCCGGGTTCCTTACAGGGTCCTTACGCTTATAAGACGGTTTGAGGCCGTAAGAAGTTGCAGGTTTTGAAAAAAATTCTTCCGCCTTCACAAAAAAGGCATGCGAAACATGATCTTTCATCTTCGCACGCCTTTCTGTCCGCCTCTCCCTGCGGCCTCATCTTCTGTATTCTTCTGTAATTTCTTCGAATGTCCTTGTTCCCTCGATGTAATCCCGATAAACCAGCAGCGGATCCTGGTTATGGTAGACCGCACAGATCCCGCACATGTCACAGTCACTGATACAGCGAAAGTGTTCTTCGATATACTTCCGGCGCTCCGCAGGCGCAGACTCCCCGACCGAAGGCGCCCGCTGGCCACATGTCCCGAATATCATATGCTTACCTCTTTACATGATCCTGTCAACTGTTAATAAACAGGATACTTTCTTTACCAATCTGCAAAGCTGATCGCGTAGAACACCGTGTAAATGAATGAAGCGGAGCCATCAGACCCCGCTTCATTTATATCAGTATTCTGAAAATCAACCCGAATCTGGCTTGCCGTCATGCCGAATATGCCATAAGAAAGCAAGCCCGCAGCTTCCGGATCAGACATTCAGCAGCTTGCTGTATTCCGCCAGTGCACCGTCTGTCTCGTGAGCAAGAACCTTCTTCGCAAGAACCTTGCCAAGCTGAACGCCTTCCTGGTCGAAGCTGTTGATGTTCCAAGTGAAGCCCTGGAACATAACCTTATTCTCGAAATGAGACAGAAGAGCACCGAGGCTCTTCGGTGTCAGCTGGTCGCCGGTGATGATGCTGGACGGACGATTTCCGCTGAACCGCTTATTCGGGTTCTCATTGTCACGTCCGCATGCAAATGCGACAATCTGTGCCGCGACATTCGCGCAGAGCTTCTCCTGGCTTGTGCTGCCCTCGATCACATCGTCCATACCAGTCTGGTTGCTGCGGAAGCCGACGAACTGCATCGGGATGATGTTCTTCCCCTGGTGGAGAAGCTGGTAGAAGGAATGCTGTCCGTTCGTGCCGGGCTCCCCGAAGATGATCGGACCCGTCGGATAATTGACCGGCTCTCCGAAGCGGTTGACAGACTTTCCGCCAGATTCCATATCCAGCTGCTGCAGATGCGCCGGGAAGCGGGAAAGTGCCTGAGAATACGGAAGAACCGCGGTGGTCTGGTATCCAAGCACATTCCGCTCATACACCCCGATCAGGGCATCCAGCATCTCCGGGTTCTCCAGCAGGTTCCTGTTGAGAGCCAGCTTGTCTTCCTCATGCATCCCATCCAGAATCTCGGCAAAGACCTCCGGTCCGAATGCCAGGGAAAGGACTGCGCCGCCGACAGCGGAGGACGAGGAATAACGTCCGCCGATGTAGTCATCCATGAAGAAGGCTGCGAGATATCCCTCATTCTTTGCAAGCGGCGATGTCTCGGACGTAACCGCCAGCATATGCTTCGCCGGATTCAGCCCCTCGCGGGTCAGCGCGTTCTTGACAAAGGTCTCGTTTGTCAGCGTCTCAAGCGTCGTTCCGGACTTGGACACCACGATAAACAGCGCATGCGCCAGATCGGTTGCATTCAGAACGGCTGCAGCATCATCCGGGTCCACATTGCTGATGAAGCGGGCTCTCATCTTCAGTGTCTGATGAGCCCTTGCCCAGTTTTCCAGCGCGATGTAAAGCGCTCTTGGTCCCAGATCCGATCCGCCGATTCCGATCTGGACAACCTCTGTAAACTTTTCGCCCTTCTCATTGCTGATCTCGCCGGAATAAACCTTCTTTGCGAAGGCTGCAATGTGATCCTGCTGCTCCTTGTAGAACGCACGCTTGTTCACGCCATCTGCAATGACATCGCCCTTCAGCTGTCCTCTGGTCAGCTGGTGAAGCACATGCCGCTTTTCTCCGGTATTGATGATATCGCCGTTCAGAAGCGACTCGTACTTGTCGACAAGCTGCTGCTCATCAGCCAGCGCCGCCAGCTTCTCCAGAATGTTGTCATCCACATTCTTCGCCGCAAAGTTATAGTCCAGCCCTGCCGCCATCGGAACGTGGTATTTTCTCACACGCTCACCGCCGCTTTCTCCGACCATGGCTTTTGTCAGATCCACTTTTTCTGCTTTTTTCAGCTCCTCGAATGCCCTGGTGGTATCCAGATTGTTCCAGTTCAGCATAATCTCCTCCTTACCCGCCTGACGGCAGGGTCCCTTGCCGGATATCCGGCAGCTTCTATCTCTGTGCACGCTCCGCGTCATCTTCCTGTATCCATCAGCATGGCCGCCCGCAAAACCCGCCGGCTTCCGGCATGCGTCCGTTCTTTTCTTCCCGAGCGATGCGTTCCCAGTATAGCACAACAGCAGCCTTCTGTGGGAACCACTCCGCGGCGGCTGTGAAAGAAGGCTGCTTGTTGTTCATGTATTGTCCGGCTACTTGCGGAACAGACTGATCAGATCATGAATATTGAATGTCAGAACCGATCCAGGCTTTTTGAATTTCCTGCCTGTCCATTCTTCCACTAACACCTTGAAGTTTTCTGATCCGATGTTCTTTAATGACTGTCTTGAAACATAGATCGCACCAGTCCTTCCATAAAACAAGTAATACCCTTTGTCATCTTCCTTGAGAGAATGAATCTGATCATATTGTATTTCTTCCCTGGACTGACCAATGCTGGCAATGATCTTCTGGTCTTCAAACTGATATCGAGCCAGTTTTCTCTTTCCCCCAAGCTCTTCGGCCTCATCTCTTGCCTTTCTTCGGACAGAATAATTCGAAAGCGGAAGCAGGATGCATCCGGCTGCAATCAGAATGATTCCTCTTGCCGTTTCATAGCCCGCCTGCAATCCAAGGACTACCAGCAACACACATACGGCAGAGTAAACCAGATTATGCACCGTGCGCGCATTGCCCTGAACCTTTGCGATTCTCCCGAGCAGAGCTGCATCATAAGCCGTTCCGATGTCAATCTTCTGATGATTCATACCCATATCAAGACTCTCCTGCATCCAGCTTTCTCATTCGAACGATATTTCACGCTTCCTTTGCCCGGATGGAAGCCTGCGCTGCCGACAGCCGCGCGATCGGCACGCGGAACGGTGAGCAGGATACATAGTCCAGCCCGATCCGGTCGCAGAACTCGATGGAGGACGGGTCCCCGCCATGCTCCCCGCAGATTCCGCAGTGCAGACTCGGATTCACATCCTTGCCGAGCTTCATCGCCATCTCCATCAGCTTGCCGACACCGTTCTGGTCCAGCTTCGCGAACGGGTCGTTCTCGAAGATCTTCGCGTCGTAGTAGGCCTGCAGGAACTTTCCTGCGTCATCGCGCGAGAAGCCGTAGGTCATCTGCGTCAGATCGTTCGTCCCGAAGCAGAAGAAGTCCGCGTCCTTCGCAATCTCGTCCGCGGTCAGCGCCGCGCGCGGGATCTCGATCATCGTCCCGACCTCGTACTGCATGGCAATTCCGCTCTTCGCGATCTCCTCGTCTGCCGTCTTCACCACGATCTTCTTGACATAGAGGAACTCCTTGTTGTCTCCGACTAGCGGGATCATGATCTCCGGCTTCACGGTCCAGTCCGGATGACGCTTCTGCACGGCGATCGCAGCGCGGATCACCGCGAGGGTCTGCATCTTGGAGATCTCCGGGTAGGTGACATCCAGGCGCACCCCTCTGTGCCCCATCATCGGGTTGAACTCGTGCAGCGAGTTGATCAGGGACTTGATCTCGTCCACGCTCTTGTGCTTGGCATCCGCCAGCCTGCGGATGTCCGCCTCCTCGGTCGGCACA
>OCTW011613597.1_pt1 | contig 48838 bp, 37 predicted proteins | sample 1539671 | NCBI WGS metagenome assembly OCTW01 (sample SAMN02144230, study PRJEB22623) | gut metagenome | biome: sheep rumen | host: Ovis aries | place: New Zealand
CGGCCGTTATAGTGCTCCAGCTCTGTCTGTATCTCGCCTTGCTCCAACTCTTGTTTGAGGAAACCGGTGAACTCCGGCAGCTTGGTGTTGTTGGTCAGTTGCGCTACGTCCACATTGGCGAAATAGAGCTTGTAGGTCACCATCAGCGCCTCTTGCTCATGCACACGTGTCTTCGAAGCGATCGTGCGAACGAAGAGGTTCTCCGATGAGACACTTCCGCCTTGATTAGCTGATGACTGACTGCTGCTTTGGCCGGAAGACTGCCCCCTCCCTTGAGGGGAGGGTTGGGGAGAGGTTTCCTCATCTTCCGGCAGCACCTGAATACGCACGCCGTTAGACTGAATGTTCTCGCCATCGACCTTGACCGTAGCCGGACCGATCGTGAATGTACCTTCTTTTTGCGCCATGAGCATGTAGGTGTAGGTCTGCTCAAAGGACGAGGTGCGCTTGCCGTTGACAAACGAGGTGCTGCTGCTGGTACTGGTGTAAGGTCCGGAGAGCACGTCAAAATCCGTGAACTCCGGTGCCCGCAGGTCGCGGCTGCGCTGGTTGACAGAGTAGGTCAGCTGGAACGGTCTGCCCACTACTACTTGTTTAGGCGCTTGCGCCCGGAATACCACCTCGTCCGCAAACACCGACAAGGTGATACCGACAAGAAGGAATAATATGAAAATTCTATGTCTCATAAAATAACTGAATATCTCAATAAATGATTAAATCCTAAATGACCAAATGAAAAAATGTCTTTACCATTCTTTTTCTACGCGGCGTTTCTTGCCTTGCTGGCGCTGCAGTTTCTCCTGTGTGTCTTGTTCGTCCTGTTCCAGAGCTTGCAGGATCTGCTCGGCGGTTTCTTTGTCCATCTGGTCTTGCTGCTCCTGTTGTTGCTGTTGTTGCTCTTGCTGCTGGTCCTGATTTTGTTCTTGCTGTTGCTGCTGTTGTTGCTGCTGCTGTTGCTGTTGTTGGTCTTGTTTCTGATTCTGGTTTTGCTGTTGTTGTTGCTGTTGCTGCTGTTGTTGCTGCAACAACTCCATTGCTTTTACCAGGTTATACCGTGTGTCATTATCCTTCGGGTTCGCGCGCAGCGACTCCTGATAAGCGGCTACCGCCTTGTCGTATTGCTGCTGCGCGAAATTGCAGTTGCCGATATTGTGCATCGACTTGGCATACCGCTCTTTGTCGGATTTCTTGTCCAGCATCTTCGCTGCGGTCTCAAACTCGGTCTGTGCGTCCGCATACTTGTCCTGTTTGAACAATGCGTCGCCTAAGTTGTAATGCGCTTCGTAGCTGTCTTTGTTGGTCTCTATTGCGCGCCTGTAATCTACTTCCGCCTCGGTAAACTCCTGCTGGCGGTAATGACGGTTGCCTCCGCGCACGTCGTTCGACTCTTTCTGTGCAAAAGACGCTGAACTAAATGTGAGTAAAAATACTACTAATATGCTAAATATCTTTCTATTCATAACTTCCAACTATTATAATCGCCCTCCCTTGAGGGGAGGGATGGGTGGGGTTGTTACTTCTCTCCGAAAATGTCCAAACGGGTGATTGCTTTGTTCTTGCGATTAAAGATAAAGAAGTCAATCGCAAGCAAGAGCAATGCGATCAGCGCAAAACTCTGGAACTGCTCGTTGTAATCGGTAAAGACCTGCGTCTCAATCTCCTGCGTGCCGAGTTTGTCCAGCTCTTTCTGGATGGCTTTGGTGGCAGTATTGGTGTTGTCGCAACGGACGTAGATACCTCCGCCGGCTTGTGCTATCTCGCGGCACATCTCTTCATTGAGCCGGCTGACGACCACATTACCGCTCCGGTCTTTGATAAAATTATTGGTTCCCGGCACGGGAATAGGACTTCCTTCCGGCTTTCCGATACCTACTACCAGCACCTGAATACCTGCCTCCTTGGCGCGTTTGGCAACTGCCACGGCGTCGTCTTCGTGATTCTCGCCGTCGGTGATCAGGATAATGGCACGGCTGGCGTCACTCTGCTCTCCGAAACAACGGATAGAGGTGCTCAATGCCGCGCCGATAGCCGTTCCTTGGGTCTTGATGAGTTCCGGTTTAATGGAATTGAGGAACATCTTCGCGGAGACGTAGTCGCAGGTGATCGGCAACTGGACGAAAGCGTCGCCGGCAAAGACGACCAGACCCACTTTGTCATCCACCATACTGTCCATTAGTTTGGACAGCATCTGTTTGGCACGGTCCAGACGGTTGGGGGCTACGTCCTCCGCCATCATGGAGTTGGATATATCGAGTGCCACAATGGCTTCAATGCCTTGGCGTTTCTCGGTGTGCTCGCTCTGACCGAACTGAGGACGCGCGGCGGCGATGATCAGCAAAGTCAAGGCTACCATTACGATAGAGAACTTGACCGTCGGACGGATACGGCTGGCATTAGGCATCAGCTGTTCCATCAGTTCCGCATCGCCGAACTCTTCCAACTGCTTCCTCTTGCGGCGCGTGTACCAAAAATAGGCTACTGCGAGAACCGGTACCGTCACCAGCAGCCATAGCATTTCCATATTTGCAAATCTAAACATAGCTTTCTTCTTTCGACTTTTTGCTTTTTTCTTTGAGTGAAACGGTCTTTTTTCTTTCGACTTTTTGCTTTCGACTTTCGACTAATTACTGATCGTCCGCAGCACGAAGTATCGCAGGATCACCTCCAGCAGCACGCATATGAGTGCGGCGTAAAGGAACGGCGCGAAGTTCTCCGTATGTTTCGAATACTCGCGCACCCGCAGTTTGGTCTTCTCCAACTGGTCGATCTGTTCGTATATCCGTTTCAGGCTGCCGTTGTCGGTTGCGCGGAAATACTGGCCGCCTGTGGTCTCGGCAATCCGGCGGAGAGTGCCTTCGTCAAACTCCGAATCCATCGTCACGTACTGGCGTCCCATCGGGGTCTGTACCGGCACGCGCGTCTGACCGTAACTGCCGACGCCTACGGTATAAACGCGGATGCCGAAACTGCGGGCGATCTCTGCCGCTGTCTGCGGGTCTATGTCGCCGCGGTTGTTGCTTCCGTCCGTCAGCAGGATCACTACTTTGGATTTGGTCTGGCTGTCTTTCATGCGGTTGACTGCGTTAGCCAGACCCAGACCGATTGCCGTTCCGTCTTCGATCATGCCGTATTCAACGGATTTGAAGAGGTTGACGAGCACCGCGTGGTCGGTTGTCAACGGACATTGCGTGAAACTCTCGCCGGCGAAGACGACCAGACCGATCTGGTCGTTAGGACGCGCGATCACGAAATCCGAGGCTACCTGTTTGGCGGCCTCCAGGCGGTTGGGCTTCAGGTCCTCCGCCAGCATGGTTCCCGAAATATCGAGCGCCATCATGATATCGATACCCTCCGTGCTCTCCGACGACCAGCGGTTGGTCAACTGCGGTCGCGCGAGCGCGATACTTAATAAGGTAACGGCGGCTACACGCAGCCCGAAAGGCACATGAAGCAGCCATATGCGCCAACTCTTCGGCTGGGCTGCAAGCGTCCGCGTGTCGCTGATCTGCACGCTCGCGTCGGCTTTCCGTAACTCATAGGCGTACCAGACGATGATGGGGATCAGCAGCAATAATAAGAATAAATATCCCGGATTAGCAAATGTCATAACAATTTACCATTTATTCATTTACCATTATGTTCATTTATGCTTGGGGGGCATCTTCCTCCCTCCCTTCCGGAGAGGGTTGGGTTGGGGTTGTCCCCCTCACGAAATCGTATGCGGTTGTCAGAGACTGCTCGTTCTCGTCCGGCGTAGTGTGCCATTTGGCGAACTTCACCAGATCGGCTGTCTGCAGCATCTTCTTCAGCCGCTCGTAGAGCGCTTTGCCTTCCTCTATGCTTTCGACTTTCGACTTTTGACTTTCGACTAAAAGGGGCTTCAGCTCCTTTAGGGTCTCGTCGCTCGTCTTCTCCGTGCTCTGCACGCCGAAACGGCGGCTGATGTACTCGCGTACTACGTCGGTCAGCTCGGTCTGGTATTCCTTCACCTTGCCGTCCTTCCATATCTTCTGCGCTTTGATCTCGTCCAGTTTCTCCAGCGCCACCTCGTCCGCCGGACGGAGCAGTTCCGGATCGACGGTCTCTTCCTGCTCGCGTTTGCGGTAACTGTCATACTTGCGCCAGAGCCAGAAGCCCAGCGAGATCAACCCGCAGCACAGCAGCACGATCAATATCCACCGGATAATTCCCCACCAATAAATCGGTGCGTTCTCAATATCTTTGATATCCGTGATAGCGAGCGTCGTGTCCAGTTCGAACGGCTGGACGACATTCAGGGCCATGGGGTCGGTACGGAAGGTGTCTTCGCCGCTCACTACGGCAATAGGACGGATGGCGAAGAGGCTGTCCTTGAAACTCGTCAGCTTCAGGTCCTGATGAATCCGGAGCCGTCCGTCGGGAAGGGTAGTGGTGTCTATGGCGGAGCGTTCGACGATCTCGATCCCGTCCTGCAGACTCTCTCCGAAAACCGGCCACTGCACTTGCTCGTCCGCCTCATGCGTCACGCTCAGGTGCATGTCCGTCTGGTCGCCGATCATCAGCATCGTCGAGTCGATACTCGCGCTCACTACTATCGCTAATAAAATATTAAACATTGTGCATTTTTCGCGCATCATTGCGCGAACATTAATTCTCAATTCTCAATTCTCAATTGTGGAAAAGCATCATCAGCTTTTTCACATAGTCTTCATCCGTCCGGATCTCGACATGGTTCATGCCGGTCTTGGTGTATATCTCCTCCAGCGCGTTCTGCCGGTTTCGCCATGCCGCGGCGTAAGCGTTGCGGACGCTTGCCTCGGAGGTGTCGGTCCATACACGCGCACCTGTCTCCGGGTCTTTCACTTTCAGCAATCCCACATCCGGCAGCTCCGCGTCCCGGCGGTCATAAATCTGAATAGCACTCAGGTCGTGTTTCCGGCTGGCAATGATGACGGGATCTACAAGGCTTTGAGCGTAGCGGTCTTTCGACTTTCGACTTTCGACTAATTTCGGGTCCATCAGATCGCTTATCAGGAACGCCGTGCACCGTCTCTTCTGCGCATTGGTGAGAAACTCCAGAGCCGCATTGACGTCCGTACCGGCGTGTTCCGGCTCGAAACTCAGCAGCTCGCGGATGATATGCAGCACATGGCTCTTTCCCTTCTTGGGAGGTATGAATTTCTCTATCCGATCGGAGAAAAAGATCACGCCTACCTTGTCGTTGTTTTCTATGGTCGAGAATGCGAGTGTTGCGGCTACTTCGGCCATCGTGTCGCGTTTCATCTGGCTTACCGTACCGAAATTACGGCTGCCGCTGACATCGACGAGCAACATTACCGTTAACTCGCGCTCCTCTTCATAGACTTTGATGTACGGCCGGTTCATGCGTGCGGTGACGTTCCAGTCGATCGAACGTACGTCGTCTCCCGGTTGGTACTCGCGCACTTCGCTGAAAGCCATACCGCGGCCTTTGAACTGGCTGTGATATTCGCCTGCGAAGATATTCCGGCTCAAACCGTGAGTCTTGATCTCTATCTTGCGAACCTTCTGTAATAACTCTTCTGAAGTCATAAAAAATTGGATTATAGACCGTTCGCTTCGTTCTCTGACAGATTATAGACCGTTCGCTTTGCTCTCTGACAGACCTATTTACCATCCGCATGGTGTAATTCGGTCTTTATTCTGTCAGCGAAGCGGTCTGTACTCTGTCAGCGAAGCGGTCTTTTAAGGAACCTGTACCGCGTTAAGTACCTCCGTAATAATATCCTCGGTTGTCATGTTGTTTGCCTCGGCTTCGTAGGTCAGGCCGATACGGTGACGGAGCACGTCGTAGCATACGGCGCGCACATCTTCCGGAGTAACATACCCTCTCCTATGAATAAACGCGTACGCGCGCGATGCTTTCGCAAGGTTGATGGAAGCACGCGGACTGCCGCCGAAGGCGATCATCTGTTTCAGGTCCTTCAGACCGTACTCTTCCGGATTGCGGGTGGCAAAGACGATATCAACGATGTATTTCTCGATCTTCTCGTCCAGATAAACCTCCTCCACAATCTTACGGGCTTTGATGATATCGGCGGTGGAGAGTATCGGCAGAACGGTTTTCTTCTCGCTGGCTATGTTCTGTCGGATGATCGCCTGCTCCTCCTCTTTCTTCGGGTAACCGATCACGACCTTCAGCATGAAACGGTCCGTCTGTGCTTCAGGAAGAGGGTAGGTGCCTTCCTGCTCGATCGGGTTCTGGGTCGCCAGAACCAGAAACGGGTCGTCCAACTTGAATGTCTCGTCTCCGATCGTCACTTGACGCTCCTGCATAGCCTCCAGCAACGCACTCTGCACTTTAGCCGGAGCACGGTTGATCTCATCCGCCAACACAAAATTAGCGAAGATAGGACCTTTCTTGATCTTGAACTCTTCGCTCTTCTGACTGTAAATCTGTGTTCCGAGTACATCCGCCGGCAGCAGATCCGGCGTGAACTGAATACGGCTAAAATCCGCCTTTATCAGGTCACTCAGTGTTTTAATTGCTAAGGTCTTAGCCAAGCCCGGCACTCCTTCCAACAATATATGCCCGTCACTCAGCAGACCGATTAGCAAACTCTCTACCAGATGCTTCTGACCTACGATCACTTGGTTCATGCCCAGCGTCAGGGCATCTACGAATGAACTCTCGCGCTCCACGCGCTCTTGCAATTCTCTGATATCTACTTGCATAATTTATATGGTGTTTTTGTTATCATCACTTCTGCACTTCTGCACTCATCACTTCTGCACTTCTGCACTTCTGCACTTCTGCACTCATCACTCATCACTCATCACTCATCACTCATCACTCATCACTCATCACCTCTCAACCCACTCCGTGCACCTCTCGCGCATCTTTGCGCGAGCCAACCCGCGGCCCTCAACCGCGGCTCTGCCGCACTCAACCGCGCAGCACTACATTTGTTTATAACAAATTTCGTGCCAAACTCCCCTTTCTTGGTAGTTTTAGGGCAATATAATTGCCCGCCCTTCCTTCCTCCTTCCCCTCGTAAATCCTTCGTACATCGTACATCGCTCCTTCGTACTTTAATTCGGGGCTTTGTTCAGTGCGCAGGTCGTCAGGCCTGCGTTCTTTCTTTAGGCCTTCCTTCTCCCTTCCCCCTTTCCCTTTATCCAGATAACCCGATTCTTCGGAAAATAACAAAAAAATCCCTCCCAAATTTGCATATTCCGAATATTTTTTATATCTTTGCACCGGAAATTGATCAAATCTACAGTATTATATACTATGTATATAATACCAAAGGAAACAAGAACTGAAATTAGTGCGTGATAAGTGCGTGATAAGTGGGAGATAAGTGCGCGATAAGTGCGAGATAACAAGGGTAATCGAGACTCCGCCCACTATCCCCCGATGAACAGATGGTAAATGACCGACTAATCCTGCCCTCTCGGGGCTCAGAAATCATAAATATTCTAATTCCCCACTCAAACGCGAATATGGCTAAAATCAAACACTCACCTGACATTGAGGAAATCATCGGAGCCCGTAACGGACTCGTAGAGCGCCGCAAAACCTTCTATCTGTACGATGGGACGGTGGCAAAAGTGGGGCGTCTGGAGGCATATACTCCCAGACCCCGTAACTATAAAGCCAACCCCATCTATGCCCGGGAAAGAGCGAACATGACCGCTTTCGGGCAAGCCTCGCATACCGCACAGGAGTTCATTGATGCACTCAAAAACAAAACCCCTCTGCCGCCCGAGAAACAGGCTCTCCTGGATTCCTATGTGGCTCGTTTCAAAGCCCAGCTCAAAGGCAAACCCGATCCCATCGCTCCGCGTGCCAAAGACGGAACGTACACCATCTATGTGCGCATTGATAACTTCATACGTGCTGTCATCCGCAAAGAGAAACCCGTCCTGGATGAATAATATAGATAACCATTTGATTTACATACTTTTATGAAAAAACTTCTTCTCCTCCTTACGATCTTCTTGGCTGCCGTCGCGCAAGCCGGAACTTACACCCCTTCCTCTGTGCCGAACCCCAAGAATAAAGGCCAGGATTTCTATCTCTCCAACCCCGATGGTATCATCAGCGAGGAGTACGAGACGTATATCAATGATCTTTCCAAGAACCTCTATGCTAAGACTTTGGTCGAGATCGCCACGGTTGCGCTGGAGTCTATCGGAGACATGGATGCCTTTGATTTCTCCTACGAACTCTTCCAGCGATGGGGAATTGGTGGCAAAGGGAAAAACACCGGCGTACTCGTCCTTTTTGTCATGGAAAGCCATGACATCCGTATCATGACCGGAACGGGTATTGAAGGGGTGCTCACCGATGCCGTGTGCTCGCAAATCATCCGTACGCAGATGGTCCCCTGCTTCCGGGATGGAGAATATGAAAAAGGTCTCTTGGCGGGGCTGGGGGCTATTTATCAGACCTGCACGGATGATGACGTGCCGGAGGAATTACAAAGCGTCGTCTCGGTCACCAACCGCGGTCAATACGCCGAAGAAGACAATGAAGACGAAGAAGAATCGTGGTGGCTCCCGTGGTCCGTCATCATTGCTATCTTATTGGGTGTACTCATACTGAACTATTTCGCTTCTATCAAACGATGTCCCAAATGCAATAAGAAAAAGGCACGGCCCACCCGTACCCAAACCCTCGTGTATGCCACCTATTCACACGGCGGGCAGGAGAAAGTGACCTATACCTGCAAGCACTGCGGGCATGTCTTCACCGTAATAGAGGACACTCCGAAGCTTAGAGACAGCTCTTCTTCCTCTTCCGGAGGCGGTTATAGTTCCGGCGGTCACAGCTCCGGTGGCTCGTGGGGTGGTGGCTCTACTTCCGGAGGTGGCGCCGGTTCCAAATGGTAAGAATGTGAAAAAATATTTATAAATACACCTGTCGTTATGCGTAAATTTTCTGACAAAATCTTGCAGCTTGCTATCAAACTCTGTATGCTTACCGGAGTGGCATTCACGTTTGCCGCTTGTTACGGACCTCCGCCCGAGAGACATCGTGGGGACGATCCGGACGCTGTTGCCAATCAGGAGGAAGTGGAACAGCTACTTCAAACCGCTGCGGATGAGGTCATAGTAGATACCCTCTTATCGTTATGAAAAAGAAATTTTTAACACGTGCTAATGCGCTGATTGTCATGCTCTTGGGAGTATTTGGATTTGCTGGCTGCAAGGGCTTTAGGAAGTTCCGCTCGCCCGAAGTCCTGTACGGACCTCCGCCGTACGACACCGTGGAGGATAAATATGGCATTCCTATGCCGGAAATACTTCCCGATGAAGACTCGTCTGCACCGGACAAGGAGGAAAAGAAATGAAAATGCGCCTGAAAATCGCTTTGTGGTTGGAGTCCCTGCGACGCAAAATTTCAAAAAAATCCCTCCCAAATTTGCATATTCCGAATATTTTTTATATCTTTGCATCGGATTTCAAAAATGACTGCTATGCGTACCTTGATTGACAGATTCTTGCAGCTGGGCATTAAGCTCTGCCTGCTCACGGGAGTGGCATTCACGTTTGCTGCTTGTTATGGTCCCGCTCCCACACGGGAAAGGTATAACGACCCCGAGTACCAAAACGCGCAACTCCAAGTAGAACAACAGCTCAAGAATGCAGCAGATGACGAAACAGATCCAAAGGAATAAATATGAGACGAACTTTCCTGGAATATGTTAATTCGCTGATAATCAAGGTGAATGGCAAACTTGGTGTGGACACCCCTGATCCGCCGGCTCCGATGTACGGTCCGCCGGAGATGTTATAACCTGCTTAATAGACCCTTTATTTATGAAAAAGAAAATCTTAACCCGCGCTAATGCGCTGATTGTCATGTTGTTGGGAATGCTCGGTTTCGCCGGGTGCAATGAACCGCTTGTGAAATACGGTGCGCCCGACTCGGATCCGGCGGTGCTGTATGGACCGGTACCGGAGTATGGTGTGCCCTTACCAGAGGAGGTGCAAGAAGAAGTGCCGTCTGCATCTATAGTGGAGGAAGCCGAATGAAGCTACGTCTTAAAATAGCCCTTTGGCTGGAATCCCTCCGTCGTAGAAATCTCAAGGAACTGCATCCCCTGCGCCAACTCTTTTGGGAATCGACACTCCGCTGTAACGTCCACTGCCTCCACTGTGGAAGTGACTGTGTCGCTTCGGTTGAGACACCCGATATGCCCGCGGAAGATTTTCTTAAAGTGATAGATACGGAAGTCACGCCGCACGTGGATCCCCATAGAGTGTTGGTTATCATTTCCGGAGGCGAACCCCTCATGCGCAAAGACCTGGCGGATATAGGACGAGCCCTCAAATCGCGCGGCTATCCTTGGGGAATGGTCACAAACGGTCTGGCACTTACCAAAGAGCGCTTCGATGAACTGGTCTCAGCCGGACTTCGTTCCATAACCGTCTCGCTTGACGGACTCGAAAAAGACCATGTCTGGCTTCGCCAGCACCCCTTGGCTTTCGAAGGTGCAACCCGTGCTATCAGACAAATTGTGGACTACAATAAATCACAAATAACAAATCACAAATTACAAATAACTTGGGATGTCGTCACCTGCGTCAACCAGCGTACAATAGACCACTTGCCCGAGATCCGCGAGTACCTCTGGTCCCTCGGCGTGCGGGACTGGCGCGTCTTTGGCATTGATCCTATGGGCCGTGCCGCTTCCAATCCCGAACTCCTTCTGACGGACGAACAGTTCCAGTATCTGATGAACTATATCGCTTCCGAACGCGAGGCGGGTAGGCATGTGTCCTATTCATGCGAGGGCTATCTGGGTACCTATGAAGGACGTGTCCGCGACCACCTCTACCAGTGTGCGGCAGGAATCTCTGTCGCTTCAATCCTCATTGACGGCTCTATATCCGCCTGCACCTCTATCCGGGGCAAGTATTACCAAGGGAATATATACCGCGATTCCTTCTGGTCCGTCTGGGAGAACGGCTTCAAACCTTATCGCGACCGCTCGTGGATGCGCAAAATGGAACCATGCAAGGACTGCAAAGCCTGGACCTTCTGCGAAGGAAACGGAATGCACCTCCGGCGTGAGGACGGATCGCTCATGCTCTGTCATCTGCACAGGCTGGGACAATAGGATAAAAAATACATAATTTAGGAAATTCTTAAAATTTGAATGTCCTAAACCCGAAATTTGCCTCACTCTTATGAGTGGGGCTTAATAATTGTATACTTTTTCATAATATAGGATATTGTGGGATTGACAAAATAGCAGTAATTTTGCACCCGATAAAATTCGGCTCTTTTGAGAGTCTGAGAACCGCTTAAAATTAATAAAAATAATAATATGAGTAAATTTTTGCAACGTGCATGGGCGCTTGGAACGGCGATCTTGGTTTCAGCTACCCTTTTTGCACAACAATTGACCAATGCGAACTTTGAGGATTGGTCCGGTACTGCTTTCAATGGTGAGGCGCAGCCGAAAGGATGGAACGCTTCTAACGTCGAGCAGGTGGGCATGAAATTCAATTTCGCACACAAGGAAGCTGGCCGCAACGGCGGCTATTGTATGATGGTTCAGGACCAGTCGGTAGGCGCTATGGGTATTACCGAGACCTCGCCGGGCTATTTCTCGATCGGTAAACCATGGGCGTACCTGCCGAGTATCACCCAGATCAACAACGCCACCGCGGGTACATCCGGCGGTCAGAGCAACTGGCATTACCGCCCGGACTCCATGGCGGTGTGGATCAAACGTACGGGAGCCAACTGGAACAAGGAGGATTACTACCTCCTCTATTATGCCTGGGTGAAAGAGGCGAAAGGAACATCCTATAAAGGCAAGAACGGTTCTTGTACCAACCACTCGGAGACCAACGAGGAGTCGGATATACGTATTGCCATGAACGGCAACGAGTGTAGTACTACGGTTCCCGGCGAGCAGGTGTGCGAAGGTATGTGGCGTGAGCGCGCTAACTACAACAACTGGACGAGAATCGTGCTGCCGATATATTATTTCAACGACAACAAGCCGAACTACATGAATATCATCTTCTCGGCTTCCAACTATCCTAACTTCCGCGCCAATGACGGATTGTACGAGGGTAACTCGTTGTACGTGGATGACGTGAGTCTGATCTATTCGTCCAAGATCCAGAAGCTGTATGTGGACAACAAGGAGTGGAAAGGCTTTGACCCCAACAGCACGGAGATTCAGTATTATTCGCTTGGCGAGAACGCCACCGCGATCCCTACTATCGAGGCGATGCGCGGAGCAGGATCGCTGACAAACGCGAAGGGAACGACCAAGTCTTTCCCCGGACGCAAACTGAGTGGAAACGAGATCACTATCGTTCCCGGAGACCTCAACAACACGCCTACGGTCATTACCGTCAAGGCCGAGGACAACTCTAGCACGACGACCTATAGGATTCAGTTCCAGAAAGCTGCCAGCAGCAATGCTAAGTTGGCGGGAATCACGATTAACGGAGAACCGTTGACCGGCTTCAGCGCAACCAAATACAACTACAGCGTGGATCTGCCGTACGGAACGACTGCCGCTCCGGTAGTGGAGGCAGAAGGACAGGAGGATGCCCAGACAATCCAAATCACACAGCCGGCATCCGTCAACGGTACCGCAACGATCAAGGTGACCGCAGCAAACAAAACAGCCACCCAGACCTATACCATCAACTTCAAGGTGGGGCTCTTGGCGGATAATGAGTTGCAGGATATCTTGGTGAACGGCAAATCCATTCCGGGATTCAATCCGTCGCAGACAATCTACAAAGTGTCGCTGCCGGTAGGAACGACCCAGATGCCTTCTGTCACCTATGTGTCCAAATATCCGGCGGGCGAACAGACAGTTGTAGCTACTGCGCCGTCGATCATTGACGGAGGCCAGTACACCCTCGCGGTGACAACACCGGGAAACCAGATTGCCAAGGTATATAAACTGAACTTCAAACTGGAGGAGTCTTCGTATTCCTACCTCAAGACATTGCAGGTGGCAGGCGGTTATATCGCTAATTTCCAACCGGATAACTTCACTTATTATATCAACCTCCCGCTCGGTACTACTGCCATTCCGGATATTACTTATACGGTAGGAGACGAGTTCCAGACCGTAGCTGTAACGCCGCTGGGCGCAGGAGTGCTGGACGGTACGGTACGTGTGACGGTTACTGCCGGAAACGGAGACCAGTCGGTATATAAACTCGTTTTCTCTACAAAGAAATCGGACAAATCTACGCTGAATAATATCTTCATCGGAGGTGTGTCGCTTGAGGGCTTCAGCCCGGATGTGACTTCCTATAACTACGTCCTGCCGGTAGGTACGACCGCTCTTCCTGAGATCACATGGGAAGCAGGCGATGAGTTCCAGACCGTCTCGCCGACATACGCCGGACCGAACGGCAAGAGCCGTATCACGGTGACAGCCGGAGACGGAAGCACCACCATCTATATCATCTCTTTCTCCGTGGAGACCTTCAGTGTCAACACACTGGCTTCTCTCGCCGTGGACGGCTATGATATCGGTTTTCAGCCGGAGACCAATGAGTACTGGGTGAACCTGCCACAAGGAACTACTTCCCTGCCCGCAGTAAGCTATACGCTGGTCAATGAGAATTTCCAGACCGCTTCTGTCCGTCCGCTAACAGGAGGTCTCTCCGGCGATTATAAGATCACGGTTCGCCCGAGCAGCGGTGCCAGCAGAACCTATATCATCCATTTCTCGGTGGCTACTTCCACCAACGTGGACCTCTCCATGATCTATGTGGGTGGTACGGCATTGGAGAACTTCGACGCGGAAGTGACGGAATATGAGATCACGCTGCCGGAAGGCGTAAGCAAGATTCCTGCAGTCACCTTCGACAAAGCGGAGACGTCGCAGCGCGTGCTGAGCGTGTTGGACGGTCGTGTACAGACGATAACGGTGACCGCGCAGTCCGGCGCTACACGTACGTACACCATTACCTTCATTGTGACAGTTTCGGAGAACGCGTATCTCGAGATGATTTACTTAGGTGCCGACAGCGTACCTCTGTCCGGCTTCGTTCCTACGACGCTGAACTACGAAGTCCTGCTGGAAGGCGCTACTTGCCCGTTGATCACTGTGAAGAAGGCAGCGGGGCAGCAAGTGACGATCACGGCTCCTTACGGTGCCGGTGTGGCGCAGATCAAAGTGCAGCCGGAGCAGGGTGCAGCGAATATCTATGAGATCACGTTTAAGGCCGGAGCGGTAGCTTCGGTACGTCTGGCGGGTATTAAGATAGGCAGCGATACCCTTGCAGACTTCTCTCCTACGACGCTGGAGTATGAGCTCTCTTATGCCGGCGAGCTGCCGACGGTAGAAGGTGAAGTAGCAGATCCGTCGCAGACCGTACAGGTCCTCTGGAAAGGCGACACGGCTTCGCTGCATGTCTCCGACGCAGAGGGAAACAAAGCGGCTTATGTCATTCATTTCCATCGTGAACTGTCTGCCGACAACGCCCTCGAAGCGATTTATGCCAACGGAGTGCTCATCAACGGCTTTGCTCCGGAGATAAAGAATTACGAGGACTCGCTCGAAGCGGGAAGCGCTTATCCTGAGATCAGCTACAAAGCGGCGGCAAACGCACAAGTCGTTTATTTTGGACAAACGGAAAACGGCAAATGGGCGATCACAGTGCTTGCCGAAAACGGTACTCCTGCCACCTACACCGTTCGGTTTGTAATCAAGAAATACAATGACGCTACGTTGAAGAACCTGCTGCTGGACGGCGTGCAGATAGCCGGTTTCGATCCTGCTACGCTGAACTATACGCAAGATATCGATGAGGGCGCCAGACTGCCGAAACTGACGGTAGAGGCACGCGAGGGTCAGACGATCATGCAAGGTAACATGGATGATAGTCATCAACAAATCATCGTTCTCGCGGAGAGCGGTGCTACCAAGACATATACCGTCACCTATAACCGCGTTCAGAGTAGCAATGCTCTTCTGGCGGACATCCTCATCAACGGTGTCAGCATAGAGGGCTTTGACCCGGACACTACCCACTACGAGGATTCGATTGCATGGCGCAGCCGTTTCGTACCCCATGTGTTCCCGGTAGGTCAACTGCCGAACCAGACGATCACGACGTATTTCAGCCGCCCGAACGGCACGACGAAGATACATGTAGTAGCCCAGGACGGCGTGACGAGCAAGGATTACTTCGTTGCGTTCCCGGTTCGCAAATCCAATAACACCGCGCTCGGGGATCTGTACCTCTCTTCCGAAGATGCAGAGATAGTTTTCCGTGCCAACAAGACGGATTATGAAGTGATCCTGCCGTATAGCGCTGAGGCTTGTCCGCAGATGGTGTTTGAGAAAGACGAACCGGAGCAACGGATAGACGTGATCTCACGTCCGATCGGTCAGACCAGCCAGATCATCGTGACTGCAGAGAACGGCGACACACGCACCTATAACATCCTCTTCAAACGCGAAGTGCTCAAGACCAAGAACCTGCTCTCCATGATTCGAATCAAGGAACTGGATCAGGAACTGAGCCTGAAGGATAAAGCAAAACGCGACTTCGACGTCGAAATGCCGTTCGGCTCTCGTTCGCTGACCATAGAGTACGAGAAATCCTACGAGGCACAAACGGTATTCATCCAGCCGGGTGGAGTACACAACCCGACGATCATTACCGTCAAAGCGAACAACGATACCGTAGCGGATGAGATTTATACCATTCACCCGATAGTTCCTACTGCCGATCCCGCTGTACTGACCGATATTAAGGTAAACGGCACTACAATCGCTGGTTTTGAACGCGAGCACTTCTCGTATATCGTAAAGGTAACAGATAAGCCGATTCTCCGATACACACTCAACAAGGGCGCAGAAATCAATATCTTAGATCAGACATCCAAACATTGGAAGGCGGAAGTAACATACGGTAATCGCACTAATACATATGAGATATGGTATTATTACCAGAACGATGTCATTCCGAATGCCAATTTGGACGACTGGAGTGCTAAAACGAAATATAACAATAAAAACAAGCCAAAGGGTTGGAATGTGATAGCTGATGCTGCTGATAAATATATAACAGATAAAACTGGTGAAGAATGTCAAAAAGCATCTGATGGTAGTGTATATTTGCCTACCACGTATAGGACGATGTGTTGCCGTAACGTGCCTGCTTTCATGGCATTGGGTACTATTTCCGGTACTCTGAATACACAAAATGCCTTTACGTATAGTGGCGGTATCGTATTCCGTAATTCGCCGGATTATTTGAGTATTCGTTACAAAGCACCTACTGTACATAATAGCAACCATTTGATATACATACTCCAGGGAACAGAAGGTGAGTTTGTCATTGATTCTACTGATACTAAATCTTTCAATAATTTTAAAGTTAAGACTTTGAATTTGAGAGGCGCAAATGAGGCGGCTGGAGAACCTACGCTGTTAAACATCGTTCTTAACTCATATAGTGGAACATCGGGAGACTTGGGAACAGCAGGATTTGGTACAGTTTCAGAAATGTATGTCGATTGGTTGCAATTCTCCTTCAACCATACTCTCGCTTCGATGAAGGTTGATGAGTTTGACGCAAAGAAAGACGGCAACGCTTTCTCGGCTACCCTGACGGATCCGGAGCGTATTGAGAAACCGATACTCTCTTTTACAGGAGAAGTAAGCGATCAGGCGCAAGATGTTGTCTGGTCGGCACCGACCAAGGATGCGGACTTCGAGACCCGCACCGCTACTATCCGCAACTGGGCGGAGAACGGAGTGGACTACACCGACTATACGCTGACGGTTAAACGTCCGCTCGACACGCGTAACGAGTTGGCTAACCTTCTCTTGGACACCGTCATGATCAACGGTTTTGCTACCAACAAGACCGATTATGTTGTGACCCTGCCGGCTTCGCGTCGTAACTTACCGGACATCCAGCCTGTACCTTCTTCCTCCTTACAACAGGTAACAACCTCCTTCAACCCTGCTGATTCTACCGTAACGATCACCGTTACGCCGGAGAAGGGTGAAGTGCTGGTTTATACCGTTAAGTTTACCTCTCCGCGCAGCAACGACGTTACGCTGACAAATATCATCGCAGACGGCTTGACTTACGACCCGGATGTGAAGACCTACGAACTGGCGGCAGAGCAAATGCCTGTTATCTCGTTCGTTAAGAAATCCGACCTTCAGGAAGTGTCGCTGCAGAACGGCGTACTGACCGTTACCGCAGAGGACGGAACGAAAGGTACCTATACTATTACGCGCGTAGATCCTGTTATCGCGCCGAATGGTACAATCCATGAGTTCTCACTCGGAGATAACGTGATAGCTGACTTCGGTGCGGCTAACTTCACAAAGGATGAGGCGAGACCGGCTCAGGCCGTGTCCTTCATCCGTGAGCAGGATGCAGACTCCGTGATCTTCGTCCAGACCGAGACACAGATGACATGGGCTGTGCCGGGTACAGGCAAGACCTATACTTGGTCCTATCCTTCTGCGCTTTCGAATAACACCAAACTGGCACAGATCCTGATGGATGAAGCGAACTACAACGACTTCGTGCCGGAGCTCAGCGACGATCTGTACGAGATTTATGCCGACACGACGCTGCTCTTGGAGGCCGTTGCAGCGGAAGACAAACAGCATATTGTCACCACGCAGGCTATCGTGAATGAAGACGAAGGCGTCACGGAAGGCGTTGAATATACCATCGCCGTTACGGCGGAAGACGGTGTTACTACCCGAACCTACCGTGTCCGCGTCCTGCGGCCGAAGAGCAGCGATGCTTCGTTGGCTGGTATCATGCTGGATAGCGTGCTCATCGACGGATTTGACCCTGCTACGGATACTTATACGGTTACCCTGCCTCTGCCGGCTGACGGTGTGAAACGTGTTCAACCGCAGATGCCGAATATATCGTATGTCGCCGCTAACGCAGGACAGAAGATATCTGTTGAGCCTGCCAAACTGGGCGAACCTATCGTCTTCACTGTCGAGTCGGAGGACCGCAAGGCTACCAAGTATTACAACCTCACCGTCAATGCCGAGCCGAGTCACTGCGTGGATCTGACGGGCATAACCGTCAACGGCGAAGCAATCCAGGGGGATAAGGACGAGCACTTTGAGTCGGGCCGTCACTTCTATTCGCTCTCACTCAAGACGAGCCAGATAGACGTGGATTATACCTCCGACGACCGCTTCCAGAAAGTGACGATTGTCCGTACCGACCTGGAGGAAGGTAGCAAGTACCGCTATGTGCTGCATGTCGAGGCGGAGGATGGTATTACTACCGCCGACTATCAGGTAAATATCTATGTCGAGAACAAATCCAACGACCGTACGCTGGCGAACATTACATTGGACGGTAAGAACTTCGTGGACTTCGAACGTGCGCTGAATGAAGACCTCGCGTTCGACCCGGATAACAATAACTATACCATCAACCTGCCGTCCGGAACAACACTCCTGCCCGAGGTGAACGCACAACTGAAGATGGACGGTCAGACGGTAGAAATTGACCAACAAGGCGACTCCGTTCTGCTGAATGTAACCGCGGTGGATGGTACGACGAAAAACCAATACGTGCTGCACTTCGTAGTGCCTCTGTCCAAGAACGCGAACCTCAGCATGATCTTCCTTGACGGCGAGCCGTTGCCTTCGTTCGATCCTGCTTACTACTTCTATCAGGTGGACCTGCCTGTAGGTACGTACGAACTGCCGGAAGTAGTGGCGCAGAAAGCGGAGGTGGTACAGAAGATTCTGTCCACGGAGGTGGATACGGATAAAAACCGGGTTACTATTAAGGTACAGGCGGAAGATCCTGCTACCCGTGAGAACACCTACGTCGTTGTCTTCCGTTTCACCCAGTCCGATGCAGATACACTGGCTATGATTTATCAGGATGGTAAGGCGCTTGAGGGCTTTGCTCCGCAAAACAAATATTACACTCTGACCCTGCCGGTAGGTACTATGGCATTCCCGGAACTGGGTTGGGAGGAAGCAGACGACTGGCAGACCGTGACGATGGACACCGTTGAGTCCACAGCTAACCAGCTCATCCGCCAGATCATTGTTACTTCCGAGAGCGGAAAGAAGAATACCTACACGGTTTCTTATACGATTGAGAAATCGGATGTGGACTGGCTGCAAATGATTTTCATTGACCAGAAGCAACTCGCTGATTTCGACGCGGCTACCTATGAGTATTATTACGAACTGACCGCTTCGTATGCAGCGGAACTCAATGGTCAGCTGCCTGCGGTTGAGTACCTCAGCGGCGATGAGTATCAGAGCGTGCTCGTTTCGCAGGTTCGCGACTCCTTGGAGAGCAAGTCGCTTGGTTACAAGACGGTTATTACAGTAACAGCTGCTACAGGCGCTACGAGGACCTACACGATCCATTATCCGGTTCAGAAATCCGGCGAAGCAACGCTGAATATGATTAACCTTGCCGGAAAGCCGCTGGCTAACTACGATGCTGAGCGCTTCAACTACAGAGTGGAGATAGATGTGGAAGCTTCCGTTCCTGTTGTCACGGTTATCAAGAAAGAGGAGATCCAGGTGGTTGAGATCACGATTAATGAAGACGTTGTTACCGTGCTGGTAACTGCGGAAGACGGTACGCAGGCTACTTATACCCTGACCTTCGAACGCATCATGTCTTCTATTACTACTCTCCAGGATATCATCCTCCGCGACGAAGAGGGCGTTCAGCTGCCTGCAGCGCAGTTCCCATTCCGCTATGACAAGTATAGCTATACAATCGATATCCCGTACTCGGCGGAGAAACCGCTGGAGGAGCAACTGCCTTCTGTGGAGACCATAGTAAGAGACCCGCAGCAGATGACGGATAGCGTTCATTACCTCCTGCCGAACGGAGATATCCAGGTGGATATTACCGTCACGGCTCCTAACGGAGAGAACCAGGCTATCTATTCGCTCGTCTTCCATTTCCTGAAGCCGACGGATGCTACCTTGGTGAATGTCCTGATCAAAGACGAGGAACTGGTAGGTTTCCTGCCTCTCCAGACCGAGTATATGTATGCGCACCCGTACGGGTCGGATTCGACGGACTTCTTCTCTGCAGCGGATGTACAGGCGCTGCTCAGCGACCCGCTGGCTACCTATACGATCACGGACAACGAGGAAGGAACGATCTTCATCCGTGTAGTAGCGCAGGACGGCAATACCGAGATCACTTATACTATCTCCCAGTCGATCGCCAAAGATAACGATTGCTTCTTGAGCGCGATCCTTCTGGACGGGGATTCAATTAGCAATTTCGCCTCGGATGTCACCTTCTATACTTATTACCTCCGCGAGGGTGCTACTGCGCCGGGCGTAGAAGCAATACCGCATTCGGAGAATGCCGAGGTGTCGGTTCGTGAGGTTTCTGCCGGAGATACATGTATGATTATTGTTACGGCGGACGATGGATCCGAGATGCACTATTATATCCATTTTGCGATCTCTTCCATCAACGAGACGCTCGAACCCACGGCGAACGACGTAGTGATCAAGCGTCTGCCCGGTACGAACCAGCTCTTTGTAGGTACGATTCGCAAGGACGTTCATTTCGCCCTCTTCGATCAGAACGGACACCGTCTCTTCTACGAGAAAGTGCCTACGGCAGACCCGAACGATGTAGATCTGGTAGAAGACCTGGTAACGGGAGAACGCCTTAATGATGTACTGAATACCGGCTCCGGTCTGATAGTGGATATAAATCCGGGGCAGATATATTTCTATACCTTCCTCTACGGCGACAAGACCTTCATGCAAATGCTCAAGGGTGACACCGCCAAGAGACTGGTATCCGGCAAAATTATCTGCCAATAAGCCTGAAAATAAGTTACAATTTTGAAAAAGTCCCACATATATTTGCGTATGTGGGATTTTTTTTGTAATTTTGCCGCCCAAAGTAAATCATCATAAATCAATATGACTGAAAAACATACCAAGAAACGTGTGCTGGTGACTTATATCGAGGCGGGTTTTGGCCATATTACTACGGCTAATTCTATCGCAGACGCTATTGACGCGCTCCACGACCCCGATATAGAGGTGATTCGCAAATATACCTTTCAGGCTCATCCTTCTTTGCTAAAACTGGAGAAGCAGTTCATCCGTGATGTCAAATGGGCGAACACCTTCCCCTGGCATAACTATATCCAGATGGCGGCTACCCATATCTTCGGTATTCATAATTCCTTGCCGTTTGTGGTCAATACGTTATATCGCCGCCAGAGAAAGGTATATTTTGATATTCTGAAAGAGATTCAGCCGGATATTATTATTGACACCCACTACCTGACTTCCTTCCTCGCTACCCAGTATAGGGACATGGTGGACCCGCATGTCAAGGTGGTTACTTACGATCCCGATAACAACGTACATAACTGGTGGAATATCCGCGTAGATAAATTTGTGGTCAACTGCCGTCTGGCTTTCCACGACGCGCTGCGCCATGATTTTACCCGCAAGCAACTGATGATTGTGCCTTTTGTGACCCGCAAGGAGATCATGGACGTGACGGAGGACAAGTCTTTCTACCGCGCCAAATACGAACTGCCACAAGACCGCTTTACCGTAATGGTGGCGGCTGGCGGGTACGGCCGCTCCGGCATGAGCAGGGTGGTGATGGCGTTGCTGGCGCATGTCAAGCATCCGATTACGCTGATCGCTGTCTGCGGTACGAACAAACGGCTTTATCACCGTCTGATGAAACTCAGGGACCGTGTGGCTCCTAAGATCGACTTACGCCCGTATGAGTTCGTGCCTAAGGTATATGAACTGAATCGGGCGTCAGATGTCTTGCTGACCAAGGGAGGACCTAACGCCATGCTGGATAGTGCGCTGATGGGGGTTCCTATCGGTGTCTTCTATTGCGCCTCCCATATCGAATATGAATCGATGCACCTCTTTACCTCGATTCTTAACTGCGGACGTTTCTTCACCCAGTCGCACCGGATTGTCCGTTGGGTGAATGAATGTGTGACGGACCCCTCCATCCTGGATATATACAAGGAGGCGGAGGAAGCTATCCGCAATGACGGAAACGGAGCCGTGAACATAGCGAAATTTATCCAAACATACGAAGCATAAACCCGATGAGCAACACCAATAAGACAGTCTCGGAAAACCGTTCTGTAGCTTCGCGCTTCAAACCCTCTATGGTCGTCTGGCCGATTCTCTTCGGTCTGATCGGAGTAGGGTATATGCTCTGGCGCGAGATGCACGACGACATTCCGCAGGGCCCGATCACTCTTGCCGAGAACTGGTGGGTCTTTGTTCTCTTGGTGGTTCTTTTTACGCTCTTCAAGGATTTCTCGGGTATGTACAGGATGCGTGTCATGTCCGGACTCCCGCTGAGGTTCAGCCAGCTGTTCCGGGTGCGCATGCTCTATGAGTTCACTTCGGCGGTCACTCCTTCTGCTGCCGGCGGCTCGTCCCTGGAGGTGATCTTCCTGCATAGGGAGGGCATTAAATATAGCAAAGCGACCTCCATGACGGTTCTGGCGCTTTTCCTGGACGAGATGCTGATGATCGTGCTTTTCCCCCTTCTGCTGCTGTTAATACCTTATGGCGAGCTGTTTACTGCCGAAGGCTATTTCCAATACGGCTACCTCTGGGCGTTTATCATTGGCTATGCGATGAAGTTCGTATGGGTCACCTTGCTCTTTATCGGCTTGTTCTGCAAACCTTCTGTTTTTATCAAGATAGTGGGGCTTGTCTGCTCTCTCAAATTCCTCCGCCGCTATCGCTATCGTGCGCTGCGTACGGCGGTGGAGATCCGCCAGTGTGCCCAGGAGATCAAGCATGAGAAGATAGGCTATTGGGTGAAAATGATCGTTTCTACGGCGGGTATTTGGGGCTTCCGCTTCCTGATAGCGAACATGGCTATCATGATCTTCAATCCCCTTACCGGAGCAGACAACATGATGTGTTTCGCACGCCAGTATATCTTGGGAATCGTTACGATGATTGTTCCTACTCCGGGCGGAAGCGGCTTTGCCGAGGTGATGTTTGACGGCTTCCTGGGCGAGTTCATAACGCAGAAGATGTCCACCGTCGTCATCACCTCTATCTGGCGTCTGTGTACCTACTACTATTACCTGGTAGCCGGAGTTATTATCCTGCCCCAATGGCTGGGAAAAAGCAAACTAATCCGAAAACGCAATGCAAGCAAGTGAGATTCTTTTTTGTATCTTCAATTATCATGAAGCGTCCAATGCGGAGTTCCTCTACCATGAGCTTCGTCCGTATTTCCGGTGTCATATTATAGATGCGGACAGCGGCCAGCGTCCCGATCCGTGCGACGGCGACACGGTCTATCTGCCTAATGTGTTCTATTCCGGAATGATGCACCATGCGGTGACTATGGCGGACGAGGGGCATTACCCATACTTGTTCTTCATATGCTCGGATGTGCAGATCTCGCATGAGGCGTTGATGCAGCTCAAAGATATTCTTCTCTCGGAGTCTTTCGAGGGGGTAGGTGTCTATTGTCCTTCCCATGCGGATGACTCCTATACCTGGGTGGCGTGGTCTTATTCGCGTCATAGCGGACGCCGCTCCGTGGCTTTTGCGGAGGGTATGTTGGGTATGTATGCTGCTCCGGTATATAAGCAGCTGGAGCCGCTGGACATCAATCCGCACGGCTGGGGACTGGATCTCGTGGCTTGTTTCTATGCGCGCCATTGGGGTATGCGGGTAGAGATTGACGACCGCCTCTCTATCACCCATCCCAAGGGTGATGTGCATAAAAACACCCTTGCTCGTGATGAAGCAAGGGCGTATCTCATGCGCTATCCGGAGGGAATGGCTATCCGGCGCTATTGGGTGGCGTGCTCGATCCGCAATGCTGCTATCCAGCCGTTCATTCTGCCTCCATCTTATCGCCGCTGGCTACGCTTTTTCCTGCCGGTCTATCGTTTCTTCCACCGCCGCTGAACGTTACTTCCACCTGTACCCGATTCCTAAGGAAACGGACTGCGGGTAGATCATGGCGTTGGCTATCTCCTGGCCTTTGTATTCCTTGTAGAATCCGGCTATGTCGGACAGACTGACTTTGTAATGGGCGTTAATCTGAATGCCTATCGGGAATTCGTACCCTACCGTCACCGCTACGCCGAAATGGTTGTCGTGCAGGCTGTACAGTCTGCTGTAGTCGTGGGTGTCGGTAGGAGTGGCGGGAGTTGCCACGGCTGTCGACTCATCTACGTTCTTGAACTTGCCCGCTATGTTGGACGCGAAAGTGAAATGGGTGAATATTCCGCCGCCGAACTGGATATAACCCTTCTCCATATTGCCGAACCGGCCTAAGAAATACACCGGTATGTCCATGCCGAATGACCATAGGTGGTTGGCTGTGTCGGTGGCTGCGAAATAGTTCTGGTGCGCCGTGAAGATCACCTGCGGCTGGATGGAGAAATGCTTGGTAATCCGGAAGTCCATGAATCCGCCGAACTCGCCGCCTATATGCATGTAGGAACTCATGGGCTTGTTGTTGCGGGTGATGATGAAATTGCTCATGTTGGCGTTCGCCAGCAAACCTCCGGAAACAAGCCGGGGTAATTTCTCCTGGTCCAGCGAATCGATCATGTGCTCCGTGTTGAACTCCACTAACTTGGCTTTCGCTTCGTCTAATTTTAACTGTATCTTGCTGTCTTCCTGAGCGGTAATGGATACCGGCAGTAATGCAAGAGACATTAGGAGTGCTATTCCTGCTATTTTGTCTTTCATAATATATAGGATTTACAACGAGATTCTGACAGTTATCTTGACTCCGTTTCGTCCCCATGCGGCTATTCGTCTGCGGCCATGGATCATGACCGGGTCGCCGTTCTCGTCCACGGCGGGTCTGTATCCCATGGTAGGACGTGTCGGGTCTATCATCTCCATCTTCTGGATCATGTACGGCAACTCATAGTCGTTGTACGTGATTCGGCGGATGTAGTCAATACGGATGAATTTGAGGATATTCTCAAATCCGGCAGTGATCTCCATGTACGGCAGTTTGCCGATCGGGGAACTGGTGCGATAGCCGTCTTTGATATATCCTTGCTGGTCAAACGCGTTGTCTACGATTCCGTTCTCCCACGCCGTGTGCGGGAAGTCATACAGACCGCTTCCTGTCTCCAGATAAGGGTTGTTCTTCTTGGTCAGACCGCCATAGACACCGGAGAAGGACACCACGCCGCGCAGCTTCAGTTTGTTAATACCCGGAATGCGGTTCAGGATCCATCCTTTGAAGTAATAGGTTGCGAAAAGCGATACATATTCGTCCATCATGAATTCCATCGGTTTCATCAGGTTGAAGCTTCGCTGACCCAACAGGATACTGGTGCTCGTCTCGGGTATATGCAGTTTGGTGAACGGCGTTTTCTGCCATATCATGCCGGTCTTGATACGCATGTCCAAATGTCCGAAAGCGGAGAACCAGAAACGCTTGTCAAACATGATTTCCGTCTTGTTGTAGATAAATCCGTCGCCGCCGTTGTGCCGGTCGTCCAGATAGCCCACGGTGTGGCGCAGATTGATTGTCGGTGCATCTTTCTCCAGTCCCCACGGGTTCTTTATTCCCTCGCGGTCGATACCTATCATGGAGCCGGGCGAGTACTCCAACTCAAACACACCCTCGTAGTTGCGGTACGAGCCTATGTTGCTCAGCGATTGCGAGAAAGTGGTGTCCGTTCCGTTAATATGCCTCGTGTAGTCCACGCGGTCGTACCGCAGCGAACCGGCAGCGCGGTTGTTCGTGAAATCGAAGCTCGCCTTCAGCATCAGGTTGTTCCGCCATTCCTTCATGTATTCCGCCTTGGCGTGGAAGACATACTGGGCGAACGGCATGGTCGGCCTGCTGGTAGGAATGGACATCAGAATATTGTCCCTTCGCACTACGTCGTTCACCTGACCCGGTTCCTCGATGTCGTATTGCGCCATGAATTGCAAGTGGTGTCTCAGTCCGTCGTACGGCTGGTTCTTGTGCTTGTTGAACGAATAGACGAGTGTCGCGCTGTATTTCGGCAGCAGGTCTTTGGTACCGAAGGCTACATATCCGCGGAAGAAGAACTGGTCGTGCAGCCGCGCCGTCGAACCGCCGCCGACGCGCAGACGCACGCCCTCTAACATGTTCCAGCTGACGAAGTTGTATATCGGTCCGAAATCGAACTTGCTGAGGTACATGAATTCCGCTTTGCGGGTAGGTATATACTCTGTCGTGACGGCGTTCACAAAGAGCGCCAGACTGTTGAACTTAGGCGTGTTGGTGAACTCGCGTACCAGATCGACTACCGAACTCTCGTATTTGGTCAGCGGCTCCGGACGCATCTCGTCCGTCCATTGACCCTCCCACACCAACTCTGCCGTTGTGTCGTTGACCTCCGGCTCCGGACCGTTCAGGTTGGAGAAGGTCTCCTTTGCTATAGGGGTCTCCATGTCCCAGCCTGTGTATATCTTGGTCTGGCGGGCTAACATACCGCGTTTGTTGTTGATGATATAGAATTTGGCGTAGGTGCTTGTCCTGTCCGGTGCCCATAGGCCGTTCTCCAGTTGCTTGTAACTGTGCTCAATAGAGAAGTTGCTGACGAAGTTGAGGTTGATGTCCGGCGGGATGTTGATCGCGTATTTCTTCAGGCGGAACGTGCTGTCATTCACGATATAGAGGTGCCCTGTGAAGCCGTAACTCTCCGAGTTCACCGGCACGAACGCCAGGTCTATACACGGATAGCCGTCCACCATGATCGTGTCCATGATGTAGTACTGGTAGAAACTGACGGCAAGCGTGCTGCTCAGCGGCGAGACGAAGCGGTTGAACAGCAGGTTCATGCTGTTGTCGTTGATGTCCACGTCCTTGAAGATGGCGTTTATATTCTGCTGGAACGACTCCGAGCCTATCACGCTTTCGATACCGAAGATACGTTTCTTGTCCAGGATCTTCTTTTCGCGGTGAGGGCGTTTCTGGTAGTATTCCGTGTTCAGGTGTTCGCGGATGCTGACGGTCACGTTCGGGTACACGCCCGTCGTGTCAACGTATTTCTTCACGAAGGCGAAATCTTTCCAGAACGGTTTTTCCCAGTTCACCTTGATGTTATCCAGCGCAAAAGACATACGGCTGTAACTCTTGGCGGTGTATTGGTCAACGGTCTTGACGCAGAACGAGTCCTTGTGTGCGATCACGTTCTTGATCAACTCTACCGCAGGGTTGCCTTTGCGTTTGTAATCCCGTTTGCGGTGCTTCGGCGTCACGACGATATCTTGCAGACCGTAAACGTCCGGAGTCATCTTGACCTTCACGTTCTTGCGGTTCTGACCCTTGCGGAGGGTCAGCATCTCGGTCTTGTAGCCCAACATCTGGAAGTTCAGCGTGTTGTAGCCGGCACTGTTGCTGATAGAGAAGTTACCGTCTATATCGCTCGTCGTACCTATCTCCGACGGGATCATGCCTTTGCTGGTGGTTGATTTCAAGAAATATATCTGTACGAACGGCAGTGTCTCGCCCGTGTCGCCGTCCACTACCGTACCCGATATACTTGTCACCTCCTGCGCACTCGCCATCCCGGCGAAGCACAGGATCAAAATTACTATGTACCTTAACTTTTTCAATTCGTATTCTTAATTTTGAATTTTTAATTTTGAATTTTTAATTCGTCAGTTTTGCTGACGCAGGCTCTCCTCATGAATCAACTCCCATAACGCCAACTTAAACTCCGTCCGCAATCCTCCCCCTTTAGGTGGCTGGGGGGCTTTTAGTCTTTCAACTATCATCTCGTACCGTTCCGGCTGGAGTGGTGCTACGCCGTTGGCTTTCTTCCATTCTCCTATCCGCCGGCTGACATCCATTCGTGCGGCTATCGTGTCCCATAGTTTCTCGTCCAGCTCGTCTATCTCCGCCCGCAACCAATTCAATTCGGTCTTTTTGCTTTCGACTTTCGACTTTTGACTTTCGACTATCTTCGCTAACGAAGAAGGCTCTATCTGCTGCCTGGCGTCGGACAGCGCTTGCTCCGGATGGCAATGCACCTCTACCATCGCCCCGTCCAGACCCAGCTCGTATATCTTGTTCATCAGTTCCGGCACTTTGGCGGAATCGCCGCTCATGTGGCTCGGGTCCAGCAGCATCGGTATGTCCGGCCGCGCCAGCCGCACCTGATGCGCCATCGCCCAGCAAGGACGGTGCCCGCAACCTCTATGTACCGCCAGGACGGGTATCCCTGTCTTCTCCAACCGCTCTATGTTGCCTATCCATAGCGCCGCGTCTTCGTTCACCGGGTTCTTAATCAATATGCCCTTTATCTGTCCTCCCTCTCTTGAGGAGAGGGCCTGGGCGAGGTTTTCCACCGCTATCGGGTTTGCACTTGTCCTGGCGCCGATCCACAGATAGTCTATGCCGGCTGCAATCGCTTTCTGTACATGCTCCGGAGTTGCTACCTCTGTAGCAACATCCATGCCAAACGCCTTCTTCACCTCTGCCAGCCATCCTAAGGCCTCTTCGCCTACGCCGCGGAACGTGTGCGGACTCGTGCGCGGCTTCCATGCGCCCGCGCGGAAAATAAAAGGCATCTCACCGCAAACGGCCTTTATCTGCCCCGCGGTGAGTACTACCTGCTCGCGGCTCTCCGCTGAACAGGGACCTAATATGTAAATCGAATTACGGATTACGGATTACGGATTACGGATTACGAATCCTTTAATAGCTCATCTGCAACCGGAACAGCATAGGATCCGGAGTCCAGCCTTCCTCGTAATAGAAATCGGAGATGGTGCAGAACACTTCTATGAAGCCTACGCCATAGGCGTAATCTAAATGCTGCTGGTAATAGAACTTGTTGCCCGTCGGCTTCCCATCCGTGTCCACTTCTTCTTCCATCTTGTAGGTCGTCTCCGGTAGTGCTACCTGGTAGGCATTGTTTTTGCCGCTGTTGTACTCGTGGCTCACGCTCACTTCGCCGTAGTTATACACTTGCTCGGTCAGCTCCTCTACGTCGAAATGGCAGTAGAACTGGTTCACTGTTTCGTCGAACGTCCATTTATCTTGTGCTACTACCAGATCCACGGTCTTCTTATTGAACTTGCTATCCTCCGTAATATACGTATTATGGTACGTCGGGTACGTACAACTTCCCATGCAAGCCGCTAATGCCAACAGGCAGATAAAAAGATATTTTCTCATAATCGTTTTTTAGTTAAAATCCCAATTTGGCTGCAAAGGTACAACAAATTTTTGAATTATGCAAGAGCACGCGCGTTTTTCTGTTTTTTTCTTGCGTATGTGCAATTTTTGTTGTACCTTTGCACGCTGAATCGTAATGGAACCTATTTGCGCCATATCAACACCGTACGGAACGGGGGGAATAGCCGTCGTACGGGTATCCGGAGAAGGGAGTATCGCTATCGTGGATACGCTCTTCCGCGGACGTGTGCCCTTGGCCGGAGTCAAAGCCAACACCGTGCATTTCGGGAGGATTGAAAGAGATAAGGAGGTATTGGACGAGGTGCTGTGCACGGTCTTCCGCGCACCCCATTCGTTCACAGGCGAAGAGACGGTGGAGATAGCCTGCCACGGCAGTCTCTTTATCCAGCAGGAGCTGTTGCGGTGGCTGATAGACGCCGGTTGCCGCGCTGCCGAACCGGGAGAGTTCACACGGAGAGCATTCCTCAACGGCAAGATTGACCTGAGTCAGGCAGAGGCGGTGGCGGACCTCATCGCCGCGCAGAGCAAAGCAGAGAAAGACCTCGCGCTGAGCCAGCTCAGAGGAGCGGTCTCCAACGCCCTCAACGAACTAAGAGAACGGCTGCTGCATTTCACATCGCTGGTAGAACTGGAGTTGGACTTCGCAGACCATGAGGAATTGGAGTTCGCCGACCGCTCCGAACTGAAACGTCTCGCGGAAGAGATAGAAAGCAAACTGGCGGACCTGATGGCTTCTTTCCGAACGGGAAACGCCATCAGAAACGGTATCTCGGTAGCCATCATCGGTGCACCGAACGTAGGCAAATCGACGCTGCTGAATGCCTTGCTGGGCGAACAGCGCGCTATCGTGAGCGACATACAAGGTACCACCCGCGACACGATAGAAGACACACTCGTCATCGACGGGATCCTCTTCCGGCTGATAGACACCGCCGGTTTGCGCGAGACAGGCGACAAACTGGAGAACATGGGTATCGAACGCAGCCGCAAAGCAGCAGAACAGGCGCAGATAGTGGTCAGGGTGGAAGTACCGGCTACCAACGAAGTACAAAGGGACGACCTACCATGTTCGGGGACGGTGATTGAGGTGGTGAACAAGGCGGACCTGATAGAAGGACTATCGGACCATCTACCGGCTACCAAGGACGAAAGAATATATATATCTGCAAAGAAGGGGGATATAGAGCCGTTGCGGCGGGAACTCGTGCGGGCAGCAAGGGAGACCATGCACACCGGAGCCGTCACCCTCTCCAACGCGAGGCACTATGAGGCGGTATGCCGGGCACATGAAGCCATCACCCGCGTGCAACAGGGGATGCATGACTGCCTGTCCGGCGAACTGTTAGCTATGGATCTGAAGGACTGCATCGATGCACTGGGAGAAGTGACAGGACAGATAACCAACCAAGAGGTGCTGGCAAACATATTCAGTAAATTCTGCATCGGAAAATAAATGACCAAATGGTAAATGACTAAATCGTAAATGACATGATATTATCCATGACAGGTTATGGCAGAACCGAAAGCCAATTCCGGGGCCGCAAGATTGTTTGCGAGATCCGGTCGTTGAACTCCAAAGCAATGGACCTGACCGTCCGGCTGTCTCCCGCACTGCGTGCACAGGAGTTGGAGTTGCGCAACCTCGTGACGAAGAGAATCGAGCGAGGAAAAGTGGACCTTGTTATTGAAGTACAAAGTGACGAAGTACCAAGTACGAAGGCAGCGCTGAACTGGTCGGCGGCGGAGGAGTACGCAAGGCAGTACAGCGAACATTTCGGTACGCCCGTCCCGGCTGAGGTGATGGCGGCTATAATGAGACTGCCGGACGTGATGAAGAACCCGGACGAGGAGACGAACCTGACGGACGAGGAATGGCAGGGGATACAGACGATGCTGGATGAAGCACTTGATGCGTTCGTCGCTTTCCGGATACAGGAAGGAGCGGCGTTGCAGGCTATGTTCACAGAGAAACTGGACGCTATAGCCGATCTGCTGGCGCAGGTGGAGCCGTTTGAGAAAGGCAGGGTCACCAAGATCAAAGAGAGGCTGGAACAGAACCTCGCGCAACTCTCCGCACAGACACAGGCGGAGATTGACCGCAACAGACTGGAACAGGAGATGATCTATTACCTCGAGAAACTGGACATAACCGAGGAGAAAGTGCGGCTCACCAACCATATCAAGTATTTCCGCGAGACAATGGGAGAGAGCCTCGACACGCAGATAAAACATTCGGGGAGCGGCGCCGGAGTGGGGAAGAAATTAGGCTTCATCGCGCAGGAAATGGGACGCGAGATCAACACCCTCGGCTCCAAATCGAACCAAAGCGAAATGCAGATCATTGTCGTCAAGATGAAAGATATACTGGAGCAAATAAAAGAACAAGTCCTCAATGTGCTCTAAATCGTACATCGTAAATCGTACATCGTAAATAATTATGATCTATATTTTCTGTGCGCCTTCGGGGAGCGGTAAATCAACAATGGTGCAGCACATGCTGCATAAATACCCCGGGAAATTTGAACTGTCTGTCTCTTGCACCACCAGACCTCCGCGGGGACAGGAAGTGAACGGCAGGGAGTACTATTTCATCTCCGCTGATGAGTTCCGCGAGCGTATCGCCCGCGATGAGTTCATCGAATACGAGCAGGTCTATGAAGGTCTCTATTACGGCACGCTGAAAACCGAGATCGAGCGCATCGAAGCGGCTGGCAAACAAGTGCTGTTTGACGTGGATGTCAAAGGGGGAGTAAACCTCAAAAGGATATTGGGCGACAAGGCGGTCTCGGTCTTTATCTGTCCTCCGTCGATAGACGAACTGCGACGCAGGCTCGAGGGACGAGGAGACACTTCGCCCGAGATGATAGAGAAACGCCTGGCGAAAGCGGAATACGAACTGAGTTTCAAACCTCAGTTCGACCGGGTCGTGGTGAATGACGATCTGGAGAAAGCGTTCGCTCGGTTAGACGCGATCGTTGAAAGGTAAAAAGTTACGGGTGGCGGAATAGCATCATACGCCATTCGCCCTTCTCACGGGTTTTGAGATACTGAAGGCCCTGTTCTTCCGCTGCGGCGAGGAGAGCATGGCAGTCTGTTTCATAGAAGCCGCTGATCCATAACTCGCCTCCGTGCGTCAAGAGTTGTGCATAGGTCTGCATCTGCGCCAAAAGGACATTACGATGGATATTGGAGAGGATCAGGTCGAAAGAAGAAGGCCGAAAGTCGAAAGCAGATAGATCTCCCAACTTTGCGTCTATCCTGACCCCGTTGAGCGCTGCGTTCTCAAGCGTGTTTTCTACGCTCTTGTCGTCTATGTCAATGGCTGTCACTTCTTCTGCGCCGCGTTTCTTGGCGAAGATACCTAAGACCCCCGTCCCGCAGCCGTTGTCCAAGACCCTCTTGCAGGTCAGGTCGGTCTCTAACAGCTGCTCAATCATCATAGAGGTCGTCTCATGGTATCCGGCTCCGAACGCACAATGAGGCACGATCCTTACGCCCAACGGCAGTTCCTGCACCGGGTGCTCAGACTCCCATACCGCATTCCAGTTCTCGTCCGGGACCTCGGAAACGGAAAATGGAAAATTGAAAGATGAAAGGTATTCTCTGATCTCCCCTTGGTGCTGCTGCCATAGGTCCGAAGGGATATAATAGTCCGCTCCGCCTTGCTCCGGGGATGAACCGGCGTCAATAGTGTCCACTCCCAGATCACACATGTGCTGGTCAAACAGGTCCTTCTGCCATTCCTCGGCAAAATCAGTGTTTATGTGCAAACAACGATATAGCATATCCTACTAAATAATTACTTCCTCCGATAAAGACCGCATCTTCCGCTCCGGCATGTTCCAACGCGTAACGGATAGCTTCATCGGGTTTGTCAATAGCCTTCCCTTCTTTTCCCCACAGGCTGAGCATTTCTTCTGCGGACCGGGCGCGCTGCGTGTCCGGACGCGTGAAGAGATAGCGGTATTTCTCTCCTGTAGGCAGAAGGCGCATGACGACATCTGTGTCTTTGTCGTTCACCATCCCGAACACGATCCAAACATGCGGGTTGGACAGGGTCTTGAGTTGTTTGGCGACATACTGGAGACCATGACTGTTATGCCCGGTGTCGCATATGACGAGCGGATGCTCACGGAGCGTCTCCCACCGCCCGTGCAGACCGGTCATTGCTGCGCAATGGGCAAAACCCTCCGCGATGGCTTCCCGACCCAAGGACGTGAATTTCTCGTAGTGTCGTAATGACGTAATGACGTAATTACGTAATACCTGCAGTGCCACATATGCGGTCTGGAGGTTGAGGTCCTGGTAGATCCCTTTGAGATCGCATTCCGGTGCCTCGCGAAGCCGGCGTGAACGCAGATACCCGCACTGGTCGGCAAACCAGATACGGCAACGGGTCGTTTCGAGACCTTCTCCTAATATACCGCACTCGCGCGCGCGGTGGAGGAAGACATTCATCGTCTGCGGATGGGTCTCTCCTATGACGCAGGGGACACCGGGTTTGATGATTCCGGCTTTCTCCCGGGCTATCTGAGGCAGCGTAGAACCCAGAAACTCGGTGTGGTCCATTCCTATATTGGTAATGACAGACAGGATAGGCATCAGTATGTTAGTGCTGTCCAGCCGTCCTCCCAGCCCTGTTTCCACTACCGCTACATCCACTTTCTCCTGCGCGAAATAGGCAAAAGCCATGGCGGTCATTGTCTCAAAGAAAGAAGGCTGTATCTCATCCAGAAAAGCCTTGTTCTGCTCTACAAAACGCACCACTTCTTCCTTTGGGATCGGCATGCCGTTGATGCGGATGCGTTCCGTGAGTGAGACGAGATGGGGACTGGTGTACAACCCCACTTTGAGCCCCGCAGCCTGCAGCGCTGCGGCGATAAGATGGGAGGTGGAGCCTTTGCCGTTGGTGCCGGCTACATGTACGGCGCGCAACTGCTCATGCGGATTGCCTAAATGCGCCATGAGACGGTGCATGTTGTCAAACCCCGGTTTGTAGGCTGCGGCGCCTACGATATGAAACGGCGGCCGCGAAGAATACAGGTACTCCTGGGCGCGGAGAAAAGACGAGGATATGTCGAAAAGCGGCGCGCCGGAGAGGAGTTGAACATGGTACGTTGAATATTGAGGCATTTCTTCCGGTTGGGTCCCGTGGCGGGGATAGACGAAAATGCGGAAATGGGACAGGATGTATTCGTATTCCTTCCACCGGTCAATGATCCGGTAGTTGTCTTCGCCGATGATGAGTGAGAACTCATGCTGCGGATAGGCTTTCTGCAGTTCCCGCAGGGTGTTGGCTGTGTAAGAAGGACGGGGTAGGGAGAACTCGAAATCCGATGCTTTGAGCCCCGGAATGTCCTGCACAGCCTTGCGTACTCCCTCCAGCCGCTCCTGTTCGGGGGCGAGGGTATGCGCCTCTTTGAGAGGGTTGTTGGGCGAGACCATGAACCATATCTCGTCCAGATCGGTATGACCGAGCACCCATTCGGCCAGCCCTGTATGCCCGAAATGCACGGGGTTGAAACTGCCTCCGTAGATACCTATTTTCATTGATTGCTGACTACTTTAAAATCCAAAATTCCATCTTGTCTTCGTCTGGAGAGCCATCGGTAGAAACCCGGTGTGACATGTATGGCATGGTCTCGGCTGGTGAGCGCTACCGTCTGGCGGTTGGTAGGGTTATAGACCGATATATGCAGCCGTCCGTGTCCCTTGGAGGAACGTACCTGCTCCGCCAGTTCGTCGGCTACTTCACGCGTCAGCCTGTTCAGCGGGAGAGTAATGTTTATGCCCTCGGTGCGCTTCTCCTGAGCCTCGTTCAGCATCTCTACTTTCTGCACCATAAACTCATATTCGGCATTCTCCTCCGGTTGCTCCTTGAACCACCGCTGTCCGGCTCCTTTCTGCTGGATGACGCCGGTAATGAGGACATACAGATCCTTCAGCATCATGTGGGCAAACTGGGAGTAGGCGGAACCGAAGAGCGTAATGGTATAGCTGCCGGTGTAGTCCTCTATTGTATATCTGCCGTACGGGTTTCCTTTCTGGCTGATGCGCTGTTCGGCTTCGGTAACGATACCTCCGAAGAGGCTGATCTGGTTCTTGTGCGCCGCGATGAATTCGGACGGGAGCACCGGTCTGTCTTCTTCGGGTGCAGCGGGTTGTACGGGCTTCTGTGCCACTACTACCGGCACCTCGTCCTCTTCGGTTTCCGGAGAGCCGTAGTCGAGTGTCTCTTCCTGCGGCAGGTCCTCCTTGGGTGTCATCTCCGCAATGGCAGTCCGTATGTGGTATTCGGCGTCTGCACGCGCATCCGCACGGCGCCATATATCGAAAAGCGACAACTCATGCGCGGTGAGGTTGCATAGTTCCCGAACCTCGTATTCGTACTCGTCCAACGGGTGGGCGGAGAGATAGATACCGATCAGTTCCTTCTCTTTGTTGAGCCGCTCGATCGTGTTCCACCGCGGTACTTGCGGCAGATCGGGGTGTTTCACCTCCACCGCGATGTCGAAATCGTCGAAGAGCGAGTTGGCATTGGAGGCTTGGTCCGCCTGCCATTTGTTACCGTAGTTCATCAGCAGTTCCAGCCCTGTGTCGCCATACTCGTCCGTGCCGAAGAACTGTTCGCGGTAGATGTCGTCAAAGCACTCGAAAGCACCCGCTTTGGCGAGGTTCTCGATTGTCTTCTTGTTGCAGGATTGCAGATTGACACGCTCCAGAAAATCAAATATTCCGGTGTATTTGCCGTGTGCCTCGCGCTCGCGTATGATAGCCTCAGCCGCTCCTTCTCCTACGCCCTTGATGCCTCCCAGACCGAACCGGATGGCGCCGTCTTTGTTTACCGTGAAGGATAGTTCGGATTCGTTGACATCGGGTTCGAGCACGCTCAGTCCCAGTGCTTTGCATTCGTCCATCAGTTTGGTTACCTCCTTGATATCGTCCTTGTGGACGGTGAGGTTGGCCGCCAGGAACTCAGCGGGGTAATGGGCTTTGAGATAGCCGGTCTGGTAGGCTACCCATGAATAGCATGCCGCGTGCGATTTGTTAAACGCATAGGAGGCGAATTTCTCCCATTTCTCCCATATCTGATTCAGTATCTTGGGGTCGTGTCCGTTCGCCTTGCCGCCTTCCATGAATTTGTCCTTGAGTGACGCCAGCACGGCTAACTGTTTCTTACCCATCGCCTTACGCAGTTTGTCGCTCTCGCCGCGGGTGAAGTTAGCCAGCAGGCGGCTCAGAAGCATGACTTGCTCCTGATAGACGGTTACGCCGTAGGTGTCCTTGAGGTATTTCTCCATGACGGGCAGATCGTAGGTGACAGGCTCCAGACCCTGCTTGCGACGGATGAACTGTGGGATATAATCCATCGGTCCCGGACGATAGAGAGCGTTCATGGCGATGAGGTCCCCGATGACGGTAGGTTTCAGTTCGCGGAGGTATTTCTGCATGCCTCCTGACTCAAACTGGAAGACCGCTACCGTGCGCCCTTCCTGGAACAGTTTGTAGGTCTCTGCATCGTCAATAGGTATATGATCGATATCGATGTCTATGCCGCGGGCTTTCTTGATGTTCCGCAGACATTCTTTGATGATAGTTAGGGTGATGAGCCCGAGGAAGTCCATCTTGATCAGTCCGACCGACTCCACCACATGGCCGTCGTATTCGGTGACCAGTACGCGCCGTTTGCTGGCTTTGTCCTCCACCGAACTCAACGGGGCGAAATTGGTCAGGTCGTCCGCTCCGATGATCACACCGCAAGCGTGTACACCTACCTGGCGGATCGTTCCTTCCAGCCGTGCCGCATACTCGAGCGTAGAGCGGATATTGGGGTCTCCGTATTTATACTCATGCTCCAACTCGTCCACTAACTCATAGCACGAACGGAGGTTCACCTTGGGCTTCTTGGCTCCTTTGGGCAGTTTGCTCATGATCGAATCCGGGAACTCGCGGTCGGGGATTAGCGCTTTCAGTTCGTTCACCTTGGATAAGGGTACTTGCTGCACGCGCCCCATGTCGGCAAGGGCGGATTTGGTAGCCAGTTTGCCGTAGGTGACGATATGTGCGACATGTGTCTCGCCGTACTTGCGGCTGACATAATCCAGCACTTTGCCGCGGCCGCAATCCTCAAAATCGGTATCTATATCAGGGAGGGAAATACGGTCGGGGTTCAGGAAACGCTCGAACAGCAAGTCGTATTTAAGCGGGTCCAGATCGGTGATCCGCAGGCAGTAGGCTACTACCGAACCGGCAGCCGAACCACGTCCCGGACCGACTGACACGTCCAGCTCTTCACGGGCGGCGCGGATGAAATCCATGACGATAAGGAAATAACCCGGGAACCCCATTTTGATAATGGTATTCAGCTCAAACTCGATACGCTCTTTCAACTCCTCGTCGTTCTCCAGCCGCTCTTCTCCATACCGGGTTCTGGCGCCCTCCATGGTGAGGTGGCGCAGATAGGCGGATTCGAACGCCAGACGGTCCGGGTAGTCTTCCTCCTTGCCGAATGAAGCGGGGATGTCGAATTTGGGCATGATAGCTCCATGGTCGATATCGTATATCTCCACCTTGTCTGCAATCTCCTGGGTGTTCTCCAGCGCCTCGGGTATGTCGGAGAAGATAGCAGCCATCTCTTCGGGCGTCTTGATCCACTCCTGTTTGGTGTAGTGCATGCGGTTGGCGTCGTTGACAAAGTGGTTGGTGCTCAAACAGATCAGCCGGTCATGCGCTTCGGCGTCCTCTTCGTTGACAAAGTGCGAGTCATTGGTGGCTATGACCTTAATACCGTACTTACGCGCGAGCGCGATAAGGAAGGGATTCACTTGTTTCTGCCGCTCATACACCTCCTGGTCGCCGTCGGGCTTCTGCGTCTCATGGCGCTGGAGTTCGATGTAGTAGTCTTCGCCAAAGAGATCTTTGAACCATTTGACCGTCTCCTCCGCCTCCTTGAAAACGCCTTGCTCCACCATCTCTTCCGCGCTCAACTCCTCTTTCGTAGGGGTGAATTGGGCGAGACCTGACAGGATCTTCTGCGGCACTTCGCCGCCGAGGCAGGCAGACGAACAAATTATTCCTTCGTGGTATTTCTCCAGCAGCTCGCGGTCGATACGCGGGGTGTAGTAATAAGCGTCGGACATGTATCCATGCGAGACAATGCGGCAGAGGTTGTGATAGCCGGTCATGTTCTTCGCCAGCAGGATAAGGTGCCATCCGGAACGGTCGATATAATAGGACCTTCCCTCGCCGTTCATGGCTTTGTCGTCTCCGCGCGAATGGCGTCCCCGACGTGCGCAATAGACCTCGCAGCCCACAATCGGCTTGAAGGGCTCGAACGGTGTGCCTTGCTCTTCGGCAGCGGCTTTGCGTTTCTTGTTAAGCCCCTTGGTGTAGTCCAGCAACTCCTTAATGCCGTACATGTTACCGTGGTCGGTAAGCGCTACAGCATTCATGCCGGAGGCGATACATTTGTCCACGATCTCTTCTACCTTGGATAGTCCGTCAAGCAAGGAGTAGTGGGAGTGAACATGCAGATGTGTGAAACTCATTTCCTTTTCAGTTTAGCAGGTGCGTTTGATTTAGGGTATGTGATAGGTGTAGTGCCTTCCAGATGGATGCTTGCTCCGTTGCGGGCTTGTCCCGAGAGGCTCCAGCCTTGCTCGGTCACGGTCATGCTGCCGCTCGTAATGAGCCATTGCGCAGCAGGATTCAGATAGCCCTCGTTAAAATATGCCTTGTCGGTAAAATAGAAGATAGATCCGTCTATTAGCTGCTGCTCATTGTCGCGATAGCCGGCAAAGACCGTTCCGGCTTCTCTGGAGACGTTGATAGCGTAGTTCCCGGCAGGGATCGTCGTCTCGCTGGCTGAGGTGACAAGATAGATATAGGCGAACGGAACACATGCCGCGCCGGAGACAGTGATATTGGCGGTTGCGTCGTATGTCATCAGTGTCCATAGACGCAGATCGCCCTCCGCCTCCGAGTTTGCCTGCGTGGTGGTGAGGGTCTCATGTTTGTTGCCTGATAGATCGCTGGGGCCTGAGACGGCATCCGGCTCCGGATAGTAATCCGGCACGGATACAGGGGTGATACCTCCGTGCAGAATGTCCGCTCCGCCTTGCGTGCCACTGACAACAGGCTTCTGCTCTGCCTGCACTACCGGCTGGAAAGCCTCGCTGATAAAGGCTACTACCATGCAGTTCTCCGGTACCCATTTCTCGTCCAGCGTCAGGGTAAAGATATCCGAATATTTGCCATCAATGATGAGCATGTCGTCGCCTTTCGCCGCAGAGAGAAAGGCGCGGACGGCATTGGTATGGCGGAACTCCTTCCATCCCTCGAAGGTATCGTAGTAGTCTGCCTGGGTGTCTATCATACCGGATTCTTTCACGAGCACGGTTAGTTTCAACTCAGGATGCTCTTCCTTGAGGATTCTGCCCGAGAGACGGACCGTCAGTTCGCGGGTGGCAGGGTCGTATTCGTTATTGATGAGGATGGATGCGTAGGTCTCTTGCTCGAACTGGGAGGCATTTGTCGTCAGGAAGTATGCGGGATGGAAGACCACAGAGCTTTGACTCCTGCCTTTTTCATCCTGGTATTGCGTAGCAGCGCGGTTGACAGTCACGTTGGGGGCTCCGCTTACCTTCAGCGCTGAAGTGATCGTGTTGCTCCCCTTCACCGAGAAATGGTCGGGACTATAGCCGTAGTGGTGCAGCACCAGAACATAGTTGGTGTCATTACCGACGAACTCATGGATGCAATCCATGCCGTAGGGACAATAGCCGCATCCTTGACCCGTGAACTCCTCGATCAGGTGCTTCTTGGGGAAAGAAGTAGGGATTGTTTCCTCCTGCGGGGTTTCTTTGTCCGGAGTGTTCGGCTCGCAAGCTGCAAAAAACAACAGAGTAACCAAGTACAATGTACTGAAAAGAATCTTTTTCATATAATTAACAATTTACAAATTACAAACCACAAACCACAAATTACAAATGATAAACCTTGTTATCTTTGACGATATAGAGGATGCCGTCTCGGAGAATTTTGGTGGTCTTTGTCTCCTCCTGTACGCTCTCCAGAGACTGTGCTCCGAAGCTGTAACGGACGGTGAGTCTTCTGGACTGCGTTCCTTCGGAGAAAAGATAGGTTATTTCGGTCTCTGAACCGGCAGCGGGCATATAGTGGATATACCAATTAGCCTTGCCGCCCGGGGTGAACTGCAGAGTCTCTTCTTGCTTTTTGTTGCCGCCGGTGCATTTGTCTGCGCAGCAGAACTCATCCGTCAGGCCTGTCTCGGAACGGGTGATGGAAACACTCAGTTCGCCGTTGCAAATCAGACTTCCGTTTATACCCATCATCATCTCGCCCGTCAGAATGTCCTCTTCCGCCTCCGTGAGCGTGATATCCATTCCTTCTTCAGGTATGTTGCCATAGCCGGTCACTGTTACGGTGAGCGCATGGATGTTAGTGACTGACAAAAGACACAGGAGTGTCAGAATACAATTTCTTTTCATATGCTTGAATAATATGTTTGTCATTCGGGTCCAGCGTGAGGACAAGGACGCTGAGGTGTCTCGCGTCGCATCCCTCGGGAATGTCGATCGGCTCTTTGTCCGCTATCGCGCGGAGCACATGGCGGTGGTAGTATTCCATGTTGACGGAGTTGTCCGGCATGGCCTGTGCTCCTTTCACGCTGTCTTCTATCAGCCAGTAAGCCGTTTCTGTCTTCTCCGTAGAAGGGACGGTGTTGTCTTTCATCGTCTCGTACAGGGCGGTTGCCCATTCCTGCGGATCGATAAACCAGTTGCCGTTATAGGGCTTCAGGTCTATGTTACCGGTCGGGAAGGGGGTGGAAGCGTTTCCGCCCATCCATCGGTAGATACTGTCTGCCTCCGGACAAGTGTAGTCGTATTTCCCTTGCGTGAAGGGGTTGGACGCCGGATGGAGGGAAACGATATACAACTGCCCTTCGTACCTCTCTTCCAGTTCCCGTGCCTTCTCTGCCGCGGCTGGGCAGTTGACACAGCGGAAACCGGTGTACTCCACCAGCACATGCCTCCTTCCGCTCTCTCCCGTATCAATCGGGATAAACTGTTCGTCCGCCGGAATGATCTCGCATCCGGTAAAGAAGAAGGCTAGAATGTAAATGAATAACTTGCGCATACTCCTTCCATTTGTGGTACATACCGGCAAATACCGCCGGAACAGTTATATCCTTCCCTTGTTTTTGTATATCCTATGTTAGCGCGGTGGGCACCGTAGGTAAAGGTCAGCCCTGCCGTGTAGTAATGTTTGTTGGTCGCATCCGGCGCGTAGCCGATGTTGTACATCCATTGTCCGCTGAGCGTCCAGTGGCGGTAAAGTGTCAGTTCGTACAAGGCGAAGAGCCATTGACCCTCATGGTCCGGCGAATAGAGATACTGGATCTCGCCCCGCATGGAGATGTTGGTGTTCACCTGGGTCCGTGCGTCGATGACCGCTATTCCGGAGCGTATCATACCCCCGTGACCTGTGATCGTCTGTTGGTTATAGGCCTGGTACATCAGCATGGCGTTGAGCCACCATGTTTTGGAGAGGCGTTTGTTAAGCTCCATGTTGACATCCGTATAGGCCTCGTTCTGCCCGTTCTCCGCCGGCACGCGGATATGACTTGCCGCCCAACGCATGGTAGTGCCGTAGCGTCCGCCCATCTTGGTCTTGCGCGGCCACGTGTAGCGAACCTCTGCCTGCATCGCCCATTCCTGTTTGGTATATTGTGTGGCGTAAGGGTAGAGTGCCGCTAACGCATAGGTGTGCTGCTGCGCAAAAGCCGGCATATGGTTCAGCCTGCCTGCCAGACCCGTACGCAGTCGCTCCGAACGGAAGGACATGTTCTCCGAATATTTCATCTGCGCCAGCACGGACAGCCCTTTGCGGGAGTAGCCGAGACTGACGAGTCCTGCCATGCCGTTTTTGTAACTGAAGTGGTTCTCTGTGCCGGGGTCGTTGAATTTATAGGCAAACTCCGCGAGCAGGTCAAACCCCTTCACTTGCAACCCGGTGCGCACGTCCGTTGCGCCTATCCAGCGGGGCAGGTTGTACATGTACATCCCGTCACCGGTAACCCGTAACCCGTCACCCGTAACCGGTACCGAAGCAATGATCGTGTCCTGCGCCTCGTATTTGGAGACCCAGCTGCCGCCTACCGTCCAACTTATGTCTCGGGCTTGCATCTGCGGGATCCATTCCTCTATATGCAGTTCCGCGTCTGCGCCTATGGCTGCGTCGCGGGCGTGGTTCCAGCCGAAAGCGTTGTCCTTGTAGCAGTTCCAATACCGTCTCTGTTTGCCGCCTATCGCCGTGAGATGAATGCCCTTGTAGGGCGTGGCTTCTATTTTCGCGCCGCGTAAGGCTCCGTCGATACCTAACGCACGGTCTTCGTAGAGGTTGAGGATCAGACCCGAACCGAACTGGCCATAGACATCGCCTATCGTGATCTCGCCCCAAGTGAATGAAGCGGCGATGCTGAGGTGGCTCATGCCATAGCCGTTGAAGTCCGCTTCGTATCCCGGTAAGGGCCATTGCGTCAACTCCAGACGCGTCTTGGCTCTTAACTCCCGAAAGGAAGTCTCCTTCCGTCCACCCGTAACCGGTAACCCGTCATCCGTAACCCCTCTCTGCCAGTTGACGCCCAGATCGAGGTAACTGTTGCTGTGGTACATAACGGGAGTCCAGTCCAGCAATCCGTCATGCTGGATAGCTCCGCTCACAAACACCGTGTCGCCCGCCCACAGGCTCGTACAGCAGAACAGACTAACGCAGATATTTCGCAATCTCTTCTTCGTCACCTTCCGCGTAGCCGATGTGGTTGTAAACGATCTTGCCCTTGCCGTCTATTACAAACAGATGGGGGATATTCTGTACGTTCATGGCGCGTTTGAGCGTGCCGTTAGGGTCGAGAAGTACCTTGTATTCCCATCCGTTGCCGTTTACCAGCGGTTTCACTTTATGAATGTCCTGAGCCTGGTCCGTCGAGACGATATATACCGTCACGCCGTACTCGTCCTGCCAGTCCGGGTATAACTCGTTGATCGCTTTCAACTCACGCATGCAGGGTTTGCACCATGTGGCGAAGAAAGAGATAATGACCGGTTTGCCATCCTGCGCGAGGGAACTTATGTTCACGCTCTTTCCGTCTATATCGTCCAGACTGACTGCTGGTAAAGCCGCCTCCATGCTCATTACCCCAAGGGCGAGACATATGATAAATAATAGCCGTTTCTTCATTATAAACTTTTTTAGGCCGCAAAATTACAACTTTTTTGGGACATGTGCAAGAGTTTGTATAAATTTATACAAAAAAAAAGCGCCGCGCGGGCGCTTTTTCTTAGTTGCGGAATCGGAGCTCGCCGTCCCGCAGTTCGACAATGACTGGTTTCTTGTGATCCACTTTTCCGGCTATGATAGCCTTGCTCAGTTCGTTGAGTACCAGCCGTTGCAATGCTCTCTTGACCGGTCTCGCACCGAACTGCGGATCGAACCCTTCTTTCGCGATATAGGAGATAGCGTCGTCCGTTACGCGCAGGTCGATGCCTTGCTCCTCCAGCATCTTGTGGATGCGGCCTACCTGCAGTTTGACAACCGCGCGGATGTCTGCTTCGCTCAACTCGCTGAAGTGGATGATCTCGTCAATACGGTTGATGAACTCCGGACGGACGGAGGCGCGCAACTGCTCCTCCGTGAGGTTGGAGGTCATAATGATGAGCGTGTTCTTGAAGTTGACCACACGGCCTTTGTTATCCGTCAGTCGGCCGTCGTCCAGAACCTGAAGCAGTACGTTGAACACATCCGGATGCGCTTTCTCGATCTCGTCGAAGAGAACGACGGAGTACGGTTTTCTACGGATCGCTTCGGTGAGCTGGCCTCCTTCGTCATATCCTATATATCCCGGAGGGGCACCGATAAGACGGGTGGCACTGAACTTCTCCTGGTATTCGGACATATCAATACGGGTGATCATGTTCTCGTCGTCGAAGAGGTAGTCTGCCAGGGCTTTCGCCAGTTCGGTCTTTCCGACACCGGTCGTACCGAGGAAGATGAAAGAGCCGATAGGTCTCTTGGGATCCTGCAGGCCGGCACGGCTGCGGCGGATAGCATCGCTGACGGCTTCGATAGCTGCGTCCTGTCCGATGATACGCTTGTGGAGCTCTTCCTCCAGATGGAGCAGTTTGTCACGCTCGGATTGCATCATCTTGGCTACTGGTATGCCGGTCCAGCGCGCTACTACCTCGGCTATATCGTCCTCGTCCACTTCCTCTTTGATCAGCGTCTCCGCGGAAATGGCATGCAGCGAATCCTGAGCGGCTTTGATGTTCGCTTCCGCGGCAGGAATCTGGCTGTAACGGATCTCTGCTACCTTGCCGTAGTCACCTTCGCGTTCGGCTACTTCGGCTTGGTGTTTGAGGGTCTCGATACGTGCTTTCTCGTTCTGGATGGTAGCCACGTACCCTTTCTCTTTGTTCCAGCGCGCATTGAGTTCGTTGGATTGCTTTTTCAGCTCCGTCAACTGTGTTTCAATGGCTTTGAGTTTGACTTCGTCCTTATCGCGCTTAATCGCTTCGCGCTCGATCTCCAGCTGTTTGATCTGCCTGTCAAGCGTATCGATCTCTTCCGGTTTGGAATCCACCTCCAGCCTTAGTTTGGCGGCTGCTTCATCAACCAGGTCGATTGCTTTGTCCGGCAGGAAACGGTCGGTGATGTAACGCGTGGAGAGAGTGACCGCAGCGATGATAGCATCGTCTTTGATACGCACTTTATGGTGGGTCTCATAACGCTCTTTCAGTCCCCGGAGAATAGAGATCGTCGCCGCCTCGTCCGGTTCGTCCACCATCACTTTCTGGAACCGCCGCTCAAGTGCTTTGTCGGTTTCGAAATACTTCTGGTATTCGTCCAAAGTGGTAGCTCCGATGGCGCGCAGGTCACCTCTCGCCAGCGCCGGTTTCAGGATGTTCGCCGCGTCCATGGCACCGCTGGATTTGCCGGCGCCTACAAGCGTGTGGATCTCATCGATAAAGAGGATGATCTCGCCGGCTGAAGCTACTACTTCGTTTACTACGCCTTTCAGCCTCTCTTCGAACTCACCTTGATATTTTGCGCCCGCGATGAGCGCACCCATGTCAAGCGAATAGATCTGTTTCTTCTTCAGGTTTTCCGGTACGTCACCGCGCATGATCCGGTGCGCCAGACCTTCGGCGATAGCCGTCTTGCCCACACCCGGTTCTCCGATCAGGATAGGGTTGTTCTTCGTCCTTCGCGACAGGATCTGCAGCACACGCCGGATCTCGTCGTCCCGGCCTATAACCGGGTCCAGCTTGCCCTCGCGGGCACGTTCGCAGAGGTTAATCGCGAACTTGTTCAGATTTTCATTCTGGTTGTTTTGATTCGTCGTATTCATAGTTGTATATTGTTTGGTTATTACTTTTCATCTTTCGACTTTCGACTTTCGACTTTTGACTTTCATCTTTCGTACATTGTACATCGTCTTTCCTTCAATTTCCGCGCCAAATACCGCAGAACTGCCATTTTGTCAGTCACCCGTAACCATCCGTAATTCGTAATTTTTAATTTTTAATTCTTGATTTTCTTGCATATTCCGAAAAAATATAGTATCTTTGCACCCAAATTCATAATTTAATTGTGAATTGTGAATTGTGAATTTTGAATTTTGAATTCTTATGTTAGAATATATCGATCGTAGAAATTCCGACTGTTATAAATGGGATTCGGAGTGTGCGCAAGGATGCCTTCCTTTGTGGGTGGCGGATATGGATTTTGCGGCGGCGAAGCCGATTAGGGAAGCGATGCAGCGCCGTCTGGATCATGGCGTCTTCGGCTATTCAACCGTGCCGCAGGCTAATTATGATGCGGTAGCATCGTGGTTCTCGCGCCGCCATGGCTGGAACGGGATCAGCAAAGACAACCTGCTTTATACAACCGCCGTCGTACCCGCTATCTCTGCTATCTTCGCTGCGCTGCAGGGCGCATCGCCGCTCCGCGTGCTCACTTTTACTCCGGCGTACAACTGTTTCTTCTCATGCATCGAGAATATGGGATGTGAGTTGGTCCCTTCTCCCTTGGTGCTCCGCGGCAACCGGTTTGAGATAGACTGGGAGGATGTGGAGGAGAAGGCAAAACGGGCGGATGTCTTTCTGCTTTGCAATCCTCATAACCCGACAGGACGCGTATGGAGCAGGGACGAACTGGAACGGCTGACGGCTATCATGCGGCGTGAGCACCTCTTTGTCCTGAGCGATGAGATCCACTGCGAGTTCACGTTCCCCGGACATACATACACTCCCTTTGCATCCGTTGCCATCAATGATACGGATTTCTGTGTCTGTACCTCCGCCAGCAAGGCGTTCAATATAGCCGGTCTGCTCTGTGCTAACATCTTCGTGCCCAATAAAGAACTCTTTGCACGCATCAACCATGCTTTGGAGATACACGAGGTGAACGGTCTGAACCCGTTCGGACTGGTGGCTCAGGTGGCGGCTTATAATGAGTCCGAAGAGTGGTTGGATGAACTGAACGAATATGTCTATGGCAATTTCTGCTACCTCCGTGATTTTATCCGCGATCGCCTGCCGCAACTGCGCATCCATGAGACGGATGGTACTTATCTGGCATGGGTGAATATAGAGGCGCTGGGTGTTTCTTCCGAGCGTTTCTGCCATGACCTGGCGCAGCAGGCGCATGTCCTTTTCAATCCCTCGGAGATGTACGGAGGGCAAGGCTATGTCCGCATCAATCTGGCTACCTCCCGCGCCGTCCTCGCCGAAGCCCTCAACCGCCTGAAAGAATATCTGCAATGAGAAAAATCCTGAATTCCATCTCCCTTTGCTTGCTGCTCGTGGGATTATCGGTTCCTGCGCAAGCTGAATATCGCGAACTGACCGGTAGTATAAGTGCTGATATCCCAGCGGACTATATATACCGTTATATTACCGACTACAAATCTTTCTACGTCAGTCCGGATGAGGAGACATTATTGTATCTGGAACTGATCAAACTGAGTAATCTTCCTTCGCCTTGGCAGGATGTAGTAGAGATTCAAAACCAATATTACGGCTACGACTCGCTCACGATACTATCCGAGAGCAAGACATTTATGCTAAACCCCCGAGAGACATATTGTACCCGAACCTATCTCACCGCACAAGGAGATACTTTGCGGTGCGATACCCGTCAGGTGCAGGCGGATTATGTAATAGCAGTCCGTTTCAAGGATTTTACAGGCACGCGCAGCAAGGTATTTGACCGCTATTGCGCTACGGTCTATGGTCATTCGAACCTATGGGACAGGTGGCGGTTATATTCCGGCCGCAATTTCTGGATACTGATGATAGCTATCCTACCGGTCATGATCCCGGGAGCCAAACTACGTGCCAAATACGGAAAAACGGATCGTTTCCGCAAGAGTGTTGCCTATGGTGCTGTCTGCGCGGTTGCTACGCTACTGACCTTCGCACTTATCTGCGGCGGTCAATGGGACGTAGCGGCCATCCATGCTGCGGTGGCTTTCGGTTTGGGTTTCTACGCGCGGATGTCGGGAGAAATCTTCTATTTCAGCGCTTAAATACCATCCCGGTTGCGCCATAAGGCGATAAAGATGCCGATCGGTACAACCACCATTACGCCGATAAATACGTAGGTAAAGGTGCAAGGTACGCCAGTCATGAACCAACCTAACCAGCCGCACGCACCTGCTGAAACAAGCAGAGACAGAAGACCTGTGGCAAAACCGAAATGGACACCGGTCAAGAGCAGTAAAGAAGCGATACCGAACACGATTATAAAGAACAGGGCTCCTAATTCCTCATCATAATTCATCATACAGTCGCTGTAGCGGAATTTAGCATCCAGCTGCTGCACCAACTGCTCCATCTGGGCGTTATGCATCTCCGCGTCCAGTGGATAAGATAATAATAAGTAGTCATACACGCGCACGTAAGTGATCTCATGATAGGTTACGCCGTTGTAGGTGCGGTCGTTTTCTATCTTATAGCGGTACAGTTTGTACCATGGCTCGTATTGGAGGTTGCTGATTTCCGGTTTTTTCTTGTATTGATCGACAATAGAACCGAACCTGTAACACTCTGTGGTGTACCGGATCTCATTGTAAAAAAGACTTCCGTTCCCTTCCTTGGAAGTGATCCCCCACACGAAATGATGTGCCGTTTTGTCTGCCATCTCATCGTCGTAGTTGACCGGGTCGGTCATTTTAACCCCTTCGGGTAGCGTAACGGAGAAATTCGCCCGCTCGTTCGTGTACGTGTTACCGTCCCATTGACCCTCAATAGGCATTTCCGCGCGTGCTTGGAGAGCGTCCTTCTTGCACGATACAAATACTAAACTCATCAAAACCATCCCTGCAAAAGAGATGAATAGGGTAATTTTTCTTTTCATGGTATTCATTGTTTTCAAATTCAGTTTTGTTTTATTTAGTTTAGTTTAGTCTTGTTTTGTTTTGTTTTGTCTTGTTTTGTCTTGTTTTGTCTTGTTTTGTCTTGTTTTGTCTTGTCTTGTCTTGTCTTATCTTGGCACGTTTTGCGGTGCAAAAGTAGTACTTTTTTTTGATATATGCAAGAAAGTACGTGTTTTTCCTAATTTTTTATACTTTTCCGGCACCTCAAAATTTGCATATTCCAAA
>OCTW011617363.1_pt1 | contig 48817 bp, 42 predicted proteins | sample 1539671 | NCBI WGS metagenome assembly OCTW01 (sample SAMN02144230, study PRJEB22623) | gut metagenome | biome: sheep rumen | host: Ovis aries | place: New Zealand
TTATTGAAACTTCCTACATTTCTGGCGAACGATGAAATAATAGTAATGCTTTATTAATATGTTATTTTATCACTCCGACGCTTCGGAGATATTATTTACATAGTACTTTTTGCTGCCATCTTACGTCTTAATGACATTCTTAAATATATATTGTTATATGTTCGATATCCCTTATTAACTTTGATTTTAAGAATATATTTAGACTTATATTATCAATATGCTGCTTCATATTCTCAATTTTTTCTTTATTAGAACGATGAGTGGAAAAATTCATTGTATTATTCGGATTAAGAATCATCTCTTTTAAGTCTGATTCATATTTTTTTAGCGTGTTTAATTGATTTATCTGAATTTCTAAATTATTATTAATTATATTTTGAACATTTCCTTGATGAGTAAATTCTATTGGCATATAGTTATTTTCCATATATATCCTCCAGAAATTACGCACGCGATAAATATTCTTTATTTTATCCATTTTTTTAGAGAATATAAGCAAATAAATTCTTTCTGAATCCCCGAAAATTTGCTTCCAAAACGGTTCACATGTGATTGCATTAGATTGAGGGTCAGAACTAATGTATTGCAATCTAACAAAATGGTCAAAATAATATTCAGGGTATTTTTCTATAAGTCCACGCGCAGTGTCACAGCACGCCTTTTCTAATATAATATGGTGATTCGATGGATTAACATGATGAATGCAGGCATACAATAAATTTATGCCATAATTGTCAAAAGAGTTTGTTTCTTTTGCATATTCGTTAAAATGTCTTACAATTAAAGCATTTATTTCCTTTTCTTGAAATAATAATAAATTATTTTGTTGGTCTTCTGTTGCTAAAAACATATCCCTGAGAAGGGAAATATCGCCCATAAGCAGCAACTTCTTATTGAAATACTCAACCAAATGATTATAAAGAATATCTTTATCAAATTTGCCAGAAAATTTATTCTTGTATTCACTGATTATTTCCGGTATGCGAACTATTTGTTTGGCGAGAACTGCAGATGAGTCAGAATTAGAATATCCATTATACAAGAGTACAATATCTATGTACTTAAATAATTCTTCAGCAGATTCTATTTGCTGCCTGCGAGAATCAATATAACTCAACAATTCCGACATGGCTTTTGCATCCTCTGACCATTCTTTAATGGTAGTTTCAATTCTATTGAGATCCATCGTGAATAATTCGGCAAGTTGCGGAAGACGCAGAGTGTTATTTATATGATCAACAAAATAATTGTAAAAAGATTCTCTATGATATATACGGCGTGGTCTGCTACTTGTCACATTTGCACTAAAAAGGCGTTCTACTATATCTTTACATGCAATCTTCTCCGATTTATCTTTACTACTATATACAAGGGTGTTGTTTGCACCATTAATAAGATATTCTAATCTAAAAAGAGCAGAGTATTCATCTCTAAATCTATATTTTATTATGGATAAAAGTAAGAAATCTATTACATCCACTTCTCCGCGTACGACCTGATAATCACTTTGAAATAAATTAATCAAACGCTTGGCATCACGCATTGTTGGAATATACTTTTGGAAAATATCAGAGTAATACCCTATTGTGTTTATTTCGGAAATATCATAACCAAATTGTGTAGTATCAACAATCGTCCTAAGCTGTGATATGATATAGTTATATATACCATAATAATGGCGCAATGGAATATTCCACTCAACATTAAAAAATTTATCTACAAAGCAGGATTCTCCTTGGTAATTATTGAATTGTTCAAATTGTTTTTTGACATACTGCTTGTCATACGCGGTAATATATATTACATTAGGGAAGTTGGCATTATTATCAAGTAATTTTAGAACTTCAATAATTTCATCCTGAGTAAGGCGATCGAAATCATCAATAACGAATACGACCTTTTTAGGCAAATATTTTAAGGTTTCAATAAGAATATTTTTTTTGTTTTGTACATTTACATTTTGAAATGAAGAGGAGATAGTGTCAATCCAACCCTTTGAGTCAATAAGTCTTAAAGCATATATGTATTCTTTGAAGAATGTAGATAACCCAAGGTGATATATTTTCAATCTTTCTGACAACAAATTAAGCGCGTCTTCTTGGATGGTAGTAATATCTTTCGAACTTCTTGGAAAAAATTTAATTATTTCGTAATCTTTGGTTGGCAGGTTCTGTAAAATCAGATTAATATAAGAAGTTTTGCCTGCTCCCCATTTGCCTGTGATACCAATACTCCACGAATGCTCCGATGTATCGAATTTCTGAATCTCTTTCGCAGCAGAATATGCCTTAGACGAGAAATCAAGAATATCTTGTTCCTTATTATCAATGGCAGTATCATATAAGTAATAGGATTCTGATTCTTTCTTATCCTTTTTAGATAGATTTGAGATAATTTCTATTATAATGAAATCAACAAAGATGCATCCTATTAAAACAATTCCCCAATCCAAATATTTGAATTGCCATTCAAGAGGAAGAAAATCATATGAATTAGAGATAAATCTAAAGTAGACGTATTGGAAAAGCACGATTGCAAGTAATGGCAATGCCATTCGCCAGTTTATTCGTGTTTTATAATAAGTAATGAAGATAATCCATATAAGCGTAGCAATAGAACATAGGATCATTAGGGCACATCCCCAACCGCGATTTATATACAAATACGGTACGATATATTTATTAAAAATAGGCTGCCATACATTTATAAGTTCTATAGTGAAATATGCTAGGAAAAATGCCCAAAAAGCGAAACGAATCATGTAATGGATGTTTTCACTTTTAGTGAGCCATTGAAGCCACTTTTTATACCATATTTCATCTGTTTTCTGCATCTCTATTTTTATTTTGCCATCAATTGACGTCGGGGAGGTTATAATGATTGTGCCAGATATTCGTCGCCCATTAGGTACAAGCCGGTAGCCGGATCATGCAACTCGCTGCAAAGAGGCGAAGTATAGAATAAATCCAAGGCTTGGGAAGCACTGATACCTCTCTGTTCGCTGACACGCGTAACCACGCGCCCGATCTTATTCCACATTAATACATTGCTTAACATACCAAACTCTCCTTAAAATGCAGGCACTCATCAATAGCCTGTTGGTTGAGAATACAAATCTGATGATTGGGCTGGTGTTTGCTCAGTTCGCTCAATGCAAACTCTGCTGTTGCAGTACCAGCGATATAGGCTTCTACCATGTCAATGACGCGGTCATTGGCTATTCCGCCTTCTATGCAGTCATAGTTCGCCCACGGACGTTTACCGGTACGGCTGTTCGCAATGAAATTGAGCCAGTCACTATCGTATTTGGGAAAGAAAAGATAAGAATACTTTTTGCGCAGAGCACCCATATCCAAAGTATAAACAGAAAGAATTTTATCCGCTTTACGGCGACGAGCCATGCGGTCTGCCCACAACTCGGCTTGCTCCCGCATAGCCGTGACATAGAAACCCTGTCCGAAATCCAAGCCGGGACGGCCTGCACTCACTAACGGATGTTCAATAGGTTCTGTTCCGCCGTGATAAACTTCTATGATGCCTTCTGCTCCCATAATTCAAGCGTTTGGATAATATCTTGTGTGACATTCTCGCGGCTCTCGCTATGCAATACCTCATAGCACGGGAATATATATTCGTCTATCAGGTTAACGCGTTTCATCCTCTGATAAACCTCCGATGCCGGTTGCTGCAAAGCTATAGCTACAGACTCCACGCATGATGCCGCAAAGATATTGCGGTTTTCGTTTCCGGATGGTGTATATGTATATGTCTCACTCATGTCTTTGCAACTTTCTTATCCCTAAAGGGAACGATTAATTGCATTTTTCGGCTGCAAAGTTACAATAAAAAAATGACATACGCAAGAGCATACATCATTTTTGTGGCATTTTTCCCGTCTCGTTGTTTCGACCTTCTGCCACCAATACCGACCGGACAAAAACTTGTTTCAGCGGATTTTCGGCTTACTCCGTATGTAAATATTTTCTTTTTATATTTCGGTCTTCTCCCGCTCATTGGTCGGTGAAAGTTATAAACAATTCTTTCGGCACTCTCCGTTGTGATCGTTCATCTATTAATGTCATCCATTTGCCAAAGGTAACCTTTGGATGAGGATTTTTATATCACCTTTTCAAGTAAAAAAGGAATTACACCTACATATGTCACTCCAGCATCATCGGTCCAAGGGAGAGTATAACCATCCAAAACCACTATTTTTCGGAACGAATCACGGGTATTTCGCAACGAGAAAGTCTCTTGCTCTCTCTTTTCCGGAGTGTCAATATTAAGTGCCGATTGGATATAGATCTGCTCAAAACCGGTATTGACGATAAAATCAATCTCATATTGGGCTTGCTGACGTTTACCGTTTACCATCCTTTGTACTTCTACTACACCTACATCCACTCTATAACCACGACGAATGAGTTCATTATACAACATGTTTTCCATCAAATGGCTTCGCTCTTGCTGGCGGAAATTAAGTCGCGCGTTACGCAAGCCTAAATCCATCGCATAGTATTTCTTAATATTCTCAAAATAGCGCTTTCCCTTAACATCATAGCGTTCTGCAACCGAGATAAGATAGGCATCCTCCAGATAACTTAAATAAACTTTTATAGTCGGATCAGTGGTCGGTAATGACATCACAGAAGTTATGGTATTGGCTAACTTATGCGGATTAGACAAAGAGCCTACAGACGAGTAAATAGCATCAGTCAAGGCATCAATTATGACATCGTCTTTCAAGTTATAGCGATCAACAATATCTTTCATATACACGTCTTTATGTAGGTTTGCCAAATAGTTCCGTTTCTCTTGCTCATTGGGCTCAAGTACAGCCAGAGGCATTCCACCAAAATTCAAATAAAAATCCAAAGCTTCAGCTTTTTCTAAACCCGCAAACGCATAGAATTCCGCAAATGAGAGCGGATAGACTTTAATTTCACTTCCACGGTCCCGGAAATAAGTAACAATATCCGAAGAAAGCATCTTGCTGTTACTACCGGTTACATAAACATCAATATTGGGCTGTTTCCGTAGTCCGTTTAAGACATCGTAGAAAGTAATATATAACGAATCCCTGTCTTCTTCTGCTACTCGCGATAAATCTACATTCGGGGCCAATACCTTGGAGCACCGTTGTATCTCATCGATAAAGACATAATATTTACGTCGTTTGTTTTTACACTTAGCCCTCACATATTCTGACAAGACTTGCGGATTACGATAGGCTGCATTGGAGTCGTCCTCTAAATCTATCTCCACAAAGCAGTCTTCTGCTACTCCTTTGTTGATAAGAAATTGCTTATACAGACGGGACAACAGGTAAGACTTTCCGCATCGACGTATACCGGTGATAATCTTCACTTTACCATTCCAACTTTTGGCGTAAAGTCGTTCTACATAGTCGTTTCTTTGTATATCCATAACATGCTATTTGGTTCAAATTTAGTTGCAATTGCAACCATTCTTAAAGCAAAATTCGCCGCAAAGATACTGCTTTTTATTCAATTATGCAAGTTTATTGTACAAAAAATATACTTTTTTATGCAGTACGGTGAATTTATTGCACAAAATCGCTCAATCCAACATGATAAATCCTGCCCAATAATAGGGATTGGAATACTACTCTTGGAATACCTCTGCTAATAATTGCTGATTGAGAGAATGAAATTTGTTAGCAAGAAATGCCATAAATGACTCCCTATATTCGCGATAAAACAAGGTAATTGCCTTGTTGTTTTTCGCGCGAAAAGCTTGTATGTATTCGGTATCAGTCATTAAGGTATCTTTTGCGCTTGCAAAGGTACAAATTTTTTCTGATATATGCAAGTATACATGTTTTTTTATTTTTCAAAGACCCCTCCGCCACCTCGTTTTAGTGCCCTTTCCGCTGCCTCTTTTCGATGGAGAACAAGGTGCAGGTAAAGAGTGGAAAAGGGGCGTTTCAGGACCGTCCTAGACTTTGTTACTCAAAATCTGCTATAATCGTTTATATATCAACAAGTTACAAAGAACGCAAAAAGCAGCAAAAAATGCCGTTTTTACGGTTTCGTTTGCCGATATACACGTAATAGTTGACTGTCGGTTGACCGTCGGCTGACCGTCGGGATTGGCTGCAAAAACAATGCAGAGATACTGCTTGCTTGAGATATGGATGAGAGGGGAGGCGATTTTGGGCAAAAGATTGTCGGAATAGTCGCTCGGTCATCTCTCGGTTGTGAGTCGCTCTTCGCTCGGTGAACGGGAGTACGGATGTAAGAACTTACGTCACTCGATAATCAGTTTGATGCGGAAGCCGCGGGTGGTGGGTTCTTCGATGAGTTCCTTCACTTGCGGACGGAGGGAAGCACGGGCGGCGTCGGTCAGAGGCGAGGCGCTGAGGTGCTCCACCATGAAATCCAATGCCGTCACGCCGGAGAGTTCGGTGTGCGTCAGACGCAGCGTGAGCGGACGGAAAGACTGCATGTGGGTGAAGAGCATCTCCTTGATAAGCGAATAAGCGAGTTCGGCTTTCTCGGTGATGTTGTACTTGAGGCAGAACTGATTGAGCCCGGTGTGGATCTGCAGGTAATCGAAGTCGTCCGAGTCAATCTCATAGACGAGTTTCTGGATGCGGTTGACGAACGCCTTGGTGGCCGAATGGACGGGGTGTTCGAAGATCTGTTCGGGCGTGCCGTCCTCGTAGATAATACCTTCGTTCATGAAGAAGACACGTGTGCTCACGTCGCGTGCGAAACGCATCTCGTGGGTGACAATCAGCATGGTCAGACCGCTTTTCGCCAACTGGCGGATGACGGAGAGCACTTCGCCTACCATGGTAGGGTCAAGCGCCGAGGTGGGCTCGTCGAAGAGAATGACTTCCGGGTGCATGGCAAGGGAACGAGCGATGGCTACACGCTGTTTCTGTCCGCCGGAAAGGGAGGACGGATAGACATCGGCTTTCTGCGCCATGCCTACTTTCTTGAGCAGCTCCATCGCTTCTTCTTTGGCTTGCGCCTCGGGCAGTTTCAGCAGTTGCATCGGGGCGTAGGTGATATTCTCCAGCACGGTCATGTGCTCGAAGAGGTTGAAGGACTGGAAGACCATGCCCATCTTACGGCGCAGCCGGTCCAGCGGATAGCCGGGCGCGGTGATGTTCTCGCCGTTGACGATGATCTCGCCGGAGGTGGGTGGTTCGAGCATGTTGATTGCACGCAGAAGCGTACTCTTGCCGGTGCCCGAAGGACCGATGATGGAGATCACTTCGCCTTTTTCTATGGTGCAGTTCACATCCTTGAGGACGGTCAGAGACGACCCGTCCGGATTGATGAAGGTTTTGCTGAGATGATGGATGGTTATCATAGGATGTACGATTTACGAATGTACGATGTACGATTTATTTACGAAGGAGGCACAGGCTCAACGTTTTGCGGATGAGCCAGGCGAGAATGAAATAGATGATTGTGATGACGAGCAGCGGAATGAGTGCATCGAACGTGCGGGAACGGATGAGGTCACTGGCACGCGTCAGGTCGGCGATAGCGATATAACCCACAATAGAGGTGTTCTTCAGCAGCGAGATACACTCGCCTGTGTAGAGCGGCAGACCTTTGCGCAGCGCCTGCGGGAAGACGATGCCCATGAAGGTCTTGAAGGGCGTGAAGCCGAGACTCAGTCCGGCTTCGGTCTGCCCTTTGGGTACCGCGGAGATAGAGGTGTCGAAGATACTTCCCGCCGAGGACGCAAAGCACATGGCGAACGCTATGATTGCGACCAGTGTAGCACTCATGCCGGAGTTGGCGAAGACCACATAGAACAGGATGAGCAGCAAGACAAGTGTCGGAATGCCGTTGATGAAATCGCCGTATAGGTCCGCCAGTCCGCGCAGCCATCTGCGCTTGGAGCGACGGCAGGCACATACGCCTATGCCGAGAATAGTACCTAAAAGAATAGCAAAGAACGTAATCTTGACAGTCTCCACAAGGCCGTCCCAGATGAGTTTGATGCGGTTCTCTTTGATGAGGTTCATGTGAATGCGCTCCCCCAGCCCCATACGTGCGTCATGGGAGTGGTCCACGATGAAATAGCCCGGGTGGCATTTATAGTACGGGGCAGAGAAATCCATCGATTTCTGACGTTCCTCCGTGATAAAAAGACAGCCGGAGAACACATCCGCCTTGCCGGTGTTGATTGCCATGATAGCCGAGCCGATGTCCACAAACTGCATCTCAAAGGGTCTGCCGACGGAATGCGCAAAACGCTGGAGGATATCGACATCCAAGCCTTGCCACTTACCGCCTTCGCCCACATAACTGATCGGGGCTATATTCACAGCGCAGACACAATACAGGGGCTTGGCTCCTTCGGGAATGGTATAGGCAGGCTCCTCCACATAAGGCCCACCGTTGATCCAGTAGTTGGTGATGCCTTCCAGCGGAGCAGAGGCAAGGAAGGCGTTGAGTTGCTCGGCTATCTCGGTGTTGCCTTTGCGGATGGCAAAAGCCACATCGAAACATTCGTCTCCGACAAAGGCTTTTTTCATGCCCAGACGCTTTAGGTCCGCCTTAGTGAGCATCACTTCGTCGCTCACATAGACATCGGCGTGCCCTTGCCGCACAGCCTGCACGCCATCGGCTTCATTGGCTACAAGGAAAAGCTGCACGTCGGTGCGTTTCTCGTACTTCTGTTGGTAATAACTGCCGTTGGAGGCTGCCAGTACAAGGCCGGTGAGATCCTCTTCCGATTTGGGCTCCCGAAAGTCCTCACCACCGGAACAGGCAGAAAGCAGTCCGGCGAAAGCAAGAAGCAGGAGTGTCAGTCGATACATTTTCATTGTTGTGTATTGTGTGTCAGTTGTTTTTTCTTGTGTATTCTCCATCCGTTGCCATCCAGAGAATTTCAATGGGATGGTAGGCGTGTATGCCGGTGGTGTCGGCTATCTGGGTGCGGCAGGAGGTTCCGGGCGCAGCAACATAGATAGAGGGATTCGCCGCTTGGGCTTTCTTCAGAGCCGGCACCAGCGTGGTATTGGCTACGCGCATAGAGTCCTCATAGTGCTTCGCTTCGTAGCCGAAGGAGCCCGCCATGCCGCAGCAGCCGGAAGGAATGACATGTACCTCTAATCCTTTGACGAGCCGCAGCAGCGAGGCGGTTTTCTCGATGCCTACCAACGCTTTCTGGTGGCAATGGCCGTGCAGCCACAGTTCGCCTTGCAGTTCGCCGAAAGCTTCTTGAGACAGCCGTCCGGCTTCCACTTCGCGCAGCAGAAACTCGTCGTAGAGCAGGCAGTTATGACCCAGTCGTTTGGCATCCTCACGCAGGCTTTCGGGCACCAGACGCGGGTACTCGTCGCGGAAGGAGAGGATGCACGAAGGCTCGATACCCACCAGCGGCGTGTCAGCGGAGATGAGGTCTTTGAGCTGTTCCACATTGCGTTTTGCATAGCGAGAAGCCTGTTTGAGACAACCCTTGCTGATTGCCGCCCTGCCGCTCTCTACGTGCTTGGGGATGATCACATGATAGCCGAAGCGTGTCAAGAGTTGGGCGAAACGCAGACCCAGTTCCGCCTCCGCACGGTTTGTGAACTCGTCGGCGAAGAGATAGACGGTTTTAGTTGAAAGTTTGAGATTGTTTGAAATTGTTTGAGATTGTTTGACAACTGACTGCTGATGGCTGATGGCTGAATTCTTATTCACCAGCCACCGCATGGAGTGGCGGCTGAGGGTGGGAATATGGCGTTCGGCAGCGAAACCCACTACCCTTTTGATAACCGAAGAGGTCCAACAGTTGGTAGCAAAGAAATTATAGATACCGGGGATAAGTCCTCCGAGCGTCTCGATGTCCGCCATGTGCGCTACCAGCCATGTGCGGAAAGGCACATGCGAGTGGCTGTACCGCTCTTGCAGGATCTCGCTTCTGAGACGCGTCATGTCCACGTTGCTCGGGCACTCGCTATGGCAGGCTTTGCACGCCAGGCAGGAGTCCAGCACCGTTTTTACTTCCTCGGAATAGATACCGTCCGGCGAGTTGGCAATCATCTCACGGAGCACGTTCGCCCTCGCGCGTGTTGAGAATAGTTCATCGCCGGTCGCTTTGTAAGCCGGGCACATCGTACCGCCTATGACCGCCGACTTGCGGCAGTCCCCTGCCCCGTTACATTGCTCAAGACAATTGAGAATGGAGAGTTGAGAATTGAGAATTTTCGTATAACTCTGAAACCTCAGATATTCGTCCATCGGCGGGGTGTCCACAATCTTACCCATATTGAACAGCCCTTCGGGGTCCCAGGTGCGTTTGAGGCTGCGCATCATCTCATAGACCTCATTGCCGTACATCAGCGGGATAAACTCTCCCCGCAGGCGTCCGTCGCCGTGTTCGCCGGAGAGACAGCCGTGGTGTTTCTTCACCAGTGCCGCAGTCCGTTCCGCTACCTGACGGAAGAGTTGGCGGTCATGCTCTTTGTGCAAATCCAGCACCGGACGCAGATGCAGTTCGCCCGTAGATATATGTCCATAATAGACGCAGTCCAGACCCAGTTCCACCATCATCGCCCGGAAGTCTTTCATATAGGCTTCCATCCGCTCCGGCGCTACCGCAGTGTCTTCTACCACGCCGACGGGTTTGGCGTCGCCCGACATGACCGACAGCACGCCCAAGCCTGCTTTACGCAGCGCCCATACGCGGCTCACATCGCTGCCATAGACGGTGGTGACGGTATGCGAAATGCCGGACTGCTTCATTGCTTCTATGAACGCCTCTGCCTGCTTGTCCAGCTCCGCACGTGTCGCGGCTCTGAACTCCGCCACGATGATTGCAGCCGGCGTGCCATCGACAAAGAAGAGGTTCTTGCTTGCCTCTATGTTCGTGCGGGCGAGGTCGATGATCTTGCCGTCAATCAGTTCCACAGCGGTAGGCTGGCAACCCAGTGCGATGAGGTTGGTACGCCAGCTGTCGTCCATTCCGTTCAGGTGTACGCAGACTACCATCTGCTCTTTCGGCGGCAAGACATCCAATGAAAGAGTGATCTCAGTCACGAAACAAAGGGTGCCTTCCGAGCCCGTGATGAGTGCAGGCAGGTTGAGGTCCCTGCCCTCGCCATAGACATCCAGACACTCGTCTATCGCATATCCGCACGAACGGCGACGGATAGACTTGTCCGGAAAGGCATCCCGTACCTCCTGCATCACTTGTCCGTCCCGCTGCCATCCGCGCAGTTGCGCCAAGATAGCATCCATCAGAGACTTCTCTCCTTCGTACATCGTACATCCGTCCTTCGTACATTGCACTTCGTGCATTGTTCCGTCCGCTAACATGACCCACAGTCCCACTACATGGTAGCGCGTGGAGCCATAGACGAGGCTGTGCGTGCCGCAGGAGTTATTACCCACCATGCCGCCTATGCAGCAGCGGTTGGAGGTAGAGGTCTCCGGCGAGAAGAACAGCCCGTACGGACGGAGCGCGATGTTCAGTTCGTCACGCACCACGCCGGGTTGCACACGGGCTATGCGCCGTTCGGGGTCGATGGAGAGGATACGGTTCATGTACCGGCTCACATCTACTACAATACCGCTGCCTACCACCTGTCCTGCTATACTCGTTCCGCCGGCACGGGGAATGAGGTGCGTCTTGCGCCGGCGTGCTTCGTCTATCAGCGCACGCAGGTCGTCCTCCGTCTTGGGGTACGCCACCGCCAGAGGCATCTCGCGATAGGCACTCGCGTCCGTGGCATACGCCATCCGGTGCAACGCGTCGGTATGTAGCCGGGGAGTGGTCATTGCCTATAATTGCCTTACAGGAAAATCAAAATAAGTATCAGGGAAAGGCTCGTTGCGGAGGGTGAAATGCCACCACTCGCTGTCTATAGGTTCGAAGCCGTGACGGGTCATCGCCTTGCGCAAGATGAGACGGTTCTCGGACTGGCGGTAGAGCTTGCAGGAGTAGTCCGGATGGCTCTCCTCGCCGAACCAGTCAAACGGCGAGCCCATGTCCAACTCCTTGCCTGTAGCTGCATCGATAAGCGTCAGATCGACTGTCGAACCGCGCGAATGGGATGAGCGCGCGTAGATATATCCCTGCTCAAAGAGCAGCGACTTGTCCACCATGGGGTAGAAAATCTTCTTCATCGCCGTGTCCTGTACGTTCTCCGCCCAGCGGATGAAATGGTTGACGGCGGTCTGCGGGCGGTAGGTGTCCCAAATTTTGAGGCGGTAGCCGTACGCTTTCAGTTCGTCGCTGACGGCTTTGAGCGAGTCTGCCGCCTGGCGTGTCATGAGTGCCACCGGCTGCTCGTAACCGTCGATGCGCTCGCCTACGAAATTATACGTGCTGTAATAGCGGATCTCCAAAATCGCATCGGGAATGATGTCTGTCAGATTGACAAACGCACTGCTGTCTTTCTCCGGCTCGGGAGCAGGCTGCTGTTTTTGGCACGAGAGCAACAATATAAGGGACAAAGGGATGATGTACAATGTACGAAGGAACGATGGACGATGTACGAAGGAGGATTTACGAAGATATTTCATATGCTGATGTATGATTCGGTCGGTATTCATTAAAAACGCCGCAAAGGTACAAAAAAAATTGCATATATGCAAAAAAAACTGAATGAAGACGAAAAAAGAGAGTGTGTTTATGAAACACACCCTCCTTCGGATTTAGCAGAACTACTCTGCTATAAATTAGTTTGCGGGAGCCCATTTGCAACGGACGGGCGAAACGATGGCGCCTTCTTTCTTGAGTTCGGCAAAGGCTTTGTCCACCTCCTTGCGGTCTACGCCGAGCGCGGTGGTTACCTCGCCTGCCGAAACAGGCTTGCCTGCTGCACGCATGGCAGCTAATACTTGCTCCTTCATGGAAATTATGAATTATGAATTACGAATTACAAATTAGAGCAGTTTTACTATTTCTGCTTCGATGTCTTCGGGTTTGGTGGTAGGTGCGAAGCGTCCTACGACCTTGCCTTCGCGGTCAAGAAGGAACTTAGTGAAGTTCCAACGGATGTCGGAGTCCTTCTTGTAGGTCTTGCTGATGGTCTTCAGCATCTTGGCTGTAGCTTTAGCCTTCAAACCTTCGTATTTCTCCTCCGGACCGTTCTCCTTGAGGTAGGTGAATACCGGACTCTCATTCTCGCCGTTCACCTCTATTTTCGCAAACTGCGGGAAAGATACTTTGTATTTCAGCTGGCAGAAAGAGACGATCTCTTCTTCCGTTCCCGGAGCTTGCTGACCAAACTGGTTGCAAGGGAAATCAAGGATTACCAGCCCCTGGTCCTTGTATTTCTTATAGAGGTTTTCGAGTGCCTCGTACTGGGGCGTAAAGCCGCAGCCTGTAGCAGTATTAACAACTAAGAGAACTTTGCCTTTGTAGTCCTCCAACTTCACTTCATTCTTCTTGGTGTCCAACACCGTAAAATCATAGATACTCATAACTGTAAGTAATATTATTAATAAATTTTTCATCCTATTCTTTCTTTGTTTATATCGTTTACGATACAAAAGTACTGCTTTTTATCTATTCTTGCAAATTTTACGGTCATTTATACTTATTTTCTTAATGACAGTATATCTTTTGTTAAAAACAGTTATGTAGCGCGCTCCAGTTTTGCATGAGTCAGAAGGAGCGTTTTAGTGCCTTGTGTGTCAAAATTGATTTCTATCTTGTCGTTCTCCGTCACCTCGTCGCGATAGATGCGCGTTACTGTACCTTCTCCGAAGACACGGTGAGCGACCCGGTCTCCGGCTTTCCAAACAGAAGAGGCTATCTCGCTTGTTGCGCCGGACACAGGCCTTGTCGGGTTGGTCGGCATAGTCCGCCCCGTCGTAATGACCGGATTAGCCGGGTTGGTTGGCATAGTTGGGCGGGTTGTCATTTCAAAATACCGCTTGTCTATATCATTCAAGAACCTGCTGGGCGAATTGAAGGAGAAAGAGCCGTTGCGGAAACGTTGCCGCGCGAAAGAGACATAACATTGTTCCATCGCCCGTGTGATTGCCACATACAGCAGCCGCCGTTCTTCTTCTATATCCTGCGGTCTCACGGCAAACTGGGAGGGGAAGAGGTTCTCTTCCATTCCCACAATGAACACAACAGGGAACTCCAGCCCCTTCGCGGCATGAACAGTCATTAATGTGACGCGTTCCGTCGTGTCTGTCAGATTCTCGTCCTGGTCTGTCAGAAGACTTACTTCGCTCAAGAAATCCGTTACCGGAGTGAAGTCTATACCTTCGTTCTGCCTTCCTTCCACAAACTCATGAATAGCATTCAGCAACTCCTGTACGTTCTGCGCGCGGTCGATTCCTTCCGCCGTACGGTCGAGTGCCAGAGCCGTCATCACGCCGGACGTGCGCATTACCATCTCTGCAAAACGGAAAGCATCCATAGCCTCGCTTTGTTCGTGATAGCCGTCTATCAGGAGAGCGAAAGCCTGCAGTTTCTTTTTCGTAGCCGCGCTCACGTCCAGCCCTGTCTCGTCCGGCTCCCGCATCACATCCAGATAACAACGGTGGTGTTCAGTCGCGTTCGCCGACACTTTTTTCATCGTTGTTTCCCCTATCCCTCTGCCCGGGAAACCCACTATACGGAGGAGCGCTTCGTTATCTCGCGCGTTCACAGCCAGACGGAGGTAGCCCAATGCGTCTTTGATCTCTTTGCGTTGGTAAAACGACGTCCCGCCATAGATGCGGTACGGGATGTTGAGTTTGCGCAACTCTCCTTCTATAACACGGCTCTGCGCGTTCGTACGATAAAGCACGGCGAACGAGTCATACCCTTTATGTTTCATCCGCTGTATTTTCATCGCTACGCCGAGTGCCTCTGTCTTATCGTCCATGTATGGTTGCAAGTTCAGCGGGGCACCTTCCTCTTTTTCGGAGTAAACCGTCTTTTCTATCTGATGCACATTCTTGTGAATCAGTGAGTTAGCTGCGTTAACGATTGTTTGCGTGGAGCGGTAGTTGCGCTCTAACTTAAAGAGCCGGGCATTCGGATAGACTTGGCGGAAATTGAGGATGTTCCGTATGTCCGCGCCCCGGAAAGAATAAATACTTTGTGCGTCGTCTCCTACAACGCAGATGTTGTTCTGCGGCTCAGCCAGTTTTTTCACCAGTTGGAACTGAATGTAGTTGGTGTCCTGGTACTCGTCCACCAGGATATACTGAAACTGCTGTCTGTATTTCTCCCGTGCCTCGGGACAGACTTCCAGCAGGCGCAGCATATTGATCAGCAGGTCGTCAAAATCCATGGCGTTCGCTGCTTTCAGCCGTATCTGATATAGCTCATAGACCGTAGCGAACTCATACATCCTCGCTTCCCGGTCCTCCCGCAGCAGTTGCTGGTTCATGCCATACTCCCTCGGACCTATTCCTCCGTTCTTTGCCATCGAGATCCGGCTCTGCACCGCACCGGGTTTGTAAACCTTCTCATCCAGTCCGCGTTCCTTGCATATCCCTTTGATCACCGATTTCATATCTGGAGTGTCGTATATAGAGAAATCGCGTGTGTAACCCAATTGCTCCGCGTACGGGCGCAGAAGGCGCGTACACACACTATGGAAGGTACCCATCACCAGATAGCGCGCGTCGCGGGCGTCCACAAGACGCATGATACGTTCTTTCATCTCCCGCGCCGCTTTGTTGGTAAAGGTCAACGCCATGATGCGTCCGGCGGGAACGCCCTGTTGCAGCAGGTATGCAATACGGTAGGTAAGCACCCTTGTCTTGCCCGAACCGGCACCCGCTACGATGAGCGATGCACCTTCGGTATATGTCACTGCCTCGCGTTGCGAGTCATTCAACTGATCTAAAAAATTCATAATTCGGCCGCAAAGGTACGAAAAAATTTTGATATGTGCAAAAAAAGTTGTACCTTTGCAGCCGATTTATGTTACCAGTCGATTTCATAGAGAGCATGCACCAGCAGTTAGGCCCCGAGGCTGAGCTGTTGATCCGGGCTTTGGAGAGCGAGCCGGTCACTTCTATCCGGCTTAATTCCAAGCTGGACGTGCTTACTTTTGAGTGTGACACGGACGAAGTGCCCTGGCACCTCGACGGGTACTATCTCTCCGAGCGGCCGCCATTCACGCTGGATCCGCTCTTCCACGCCGGATGTTATTATGTTCAGGAGGCTTCTTCGATGTTCCTTCAGCAGGTGCTTGAGCAGTATGTGGACTCGTCGTCTATCGTGCTCGACCTCTGCGCTGCGCCCGGTGGCAAATCCACTCTTATCAGCGAATATCTCGGTTCCGACGGACTCTTGATCAGCAACGAAGTGGTACGTCAGCGTGTGTTTATCCTCTCTGAGAACATTCAGAAATGGGGCAACGGCAACACGGTTGTCACTCATAACACCGCCGAAGAGTTCGGGGACAGGTGCCGGCATCTGTTCGACTGTATTCTGGTGGATGCGCCCTGCTCCGGCGAGGGCATGTTCCGCAAGGACGAGCAGGCGCGCAACGAATGGAGTCTGAAAGCCGTCAAGCAGTGCGCCGAGCGGCAACGTGCCATTCTCATGGATGTCTGGGACGCGCTCAAACCCGGAGGCATTCTGATCTACTCCACCTGCACTTTCAATACCGAAGAGAACGAGAAGAACGTAGAATGGATTGCAGACACGCTGGGTGCCGACATCCTGCCTATCGACTATGAGCAGGAGTGGGGTATTACGGAGGGTTCTGTCGGTTACCATTTCTATCCTCATAAGACCCGCGGCGAGGGGCTGTATATATGCGCGCTGCAGAAGCATGCGGACGAGCCTGTGAGTCCTGCCAAGATCAAAGCGAACAAGAAAGAGACCGCCATGTCGCATCCGGAGTACCTGCCCGTCATGCGCAGTTGGCTGCAGCATCCGGACGACTGGGCAATCCGCTATTCCGACCGTTTCGCCACGGCTTATCCCTTGAAATACAAAGAGATCATCGACTGGCTCTCGACGCAGCTGACCTGTATCTCCACGGGGTTCGGTTTGGGCGAGGAGCGCGGCAAGAGTATCGCTCCGCAGCACAGTCTAAGTATGGCGAAAGACTTCCGCAAGGAAGCCTTCCCTAATATTGCACTGACGCGTGAACAAGCCCTGTCTTATCTCAGGACTGAGGCTTTGACTCTCCCCGATGTGCCCCTCGGCCTCGTCCTTTTGACCTATGAGGGTGTCCCCCTCGGTTTCGCGAAGAACGTCGGGAGCCGCCAGAACAACCTTTACCCGAACGAGTGGCGGATCCGCCACCTGTAGAGGGGTTCAGAAAACGCTCAATCCTTTTCCAATACACCATATCCTCCGGCGAGACCAGCGTCATGGCTTCGCCGCTGTTCTCCGCTCTGGCGGTACGGCCGATACGGTGAACGTAATCCTCCGGGTCGTGCGGTACGTCATAATTGATCACCAGCGGTACGTCCGTCACGTCTATACCTCGTGCGACTACGTCGGTTGCCACCAGGACTCCTACCTTACCGTTCCGGAAGTCCAGCATCACTTGGTCTCTCTCCGCCTGCTCCAGATCGCTATGCATAGCGCGCGCGTCAATATGTAACGAACGCAACGTGCGCGTGAGATCTTTCACACGCTGTTTCTTACCGGCAAAGACGATCACTTTCTTCAAGTCCGTCTCCGGAAGAGACGACAAGGTAGCGAGAAGAGCTTCCACTTTTTTGTTCTCCTCCACAAACTCATGCATCTGGTGGATCGTCTCGGGCGGACGTGAGACGGCTATCTGCACCTCTTTGGGGTCACGCATGATTGCTTTCGCCATGCGGCGGATGTTGTCCGGCATGGTAGCGGAAAACAGGATCGTCTGGCGGTCCTTCGGTAGTTTGCGGACGATTGTCATTATATCGTCGTAGAAGCCCATATCCAGCATCCGGTCGGCTTCGTCTAGAATGAAATACTTGACACCGGAGAAGTCTATGTCGTATATATTCATCTGGCTGAGGAGGCGTCCCGGAGTAGCTATGACTATGTCCGCTCCTTTCTGCAGTCCGGTCACTTGCGTTCCCCATGCGCCGTTGTCCTTGCCTCCATAGACAGCCACGGAGGAGAAGGGGACATAAAATCCGAATCCCTCCATCTGGCGGTCTATCTGCTGCGCCAGTTCGCGTGTAGGCGCCATAATGATAGCATTCAGTTTGTCCGGGTCATGGTCGTCGAAGGCAAGGTTAGTGAGCAACGGCAGGATGTATGCCGCTGTCTTGCCCGTTCCTGTCTGGGCGCACGAGATCACGTCGTGGCCCTCCAGAATGATCGGGATTGTCTTTTCCTGCACTGGGGTACACTCGTCGAAGTGCATGTCCCACAACGCATCCAAGACCTCATCACTTAGTGCTAATTCGTCAAAATACATTTACTTATTTTTCACATTTACCATTTATTTCTCCCAGCCGTCGAAGATCTCGGGTCCGTAGATATTGTCTTCTCCGGGTTCATGCAGCGGTGACCACAGTTGTGCGAAGAACGGGTTTTGCTTTGCCACGCGGTCCCAGTGCCAAGGAATAGTTGAAAGTTGAAAGTTGAAAGTTGAAAGTTGAGCATTCATCTTCTTGATGGTCTTCTCGTCATAGGGGAGAGGCATGTCGTAGGGCGACCAGTGTCCACCGAGGAGGATGAGGCGCGGTGTAGCTTCAAACGTGTTTCCGTTCGCGTCCTCCCATAGTATCTGTGTGTCCCATAGGTCGAGTCCTTTCAGTTCCTTCTTCTCCTGCGCTTTGTCTCCTTTTGCCGTTCCGAGGCATTTGCCTCCGCGGAAAAGCGCCGCCTTGCGCAGGTCGTCCATACTCAGTTCCTCCATGGGTTTGGACTCGTCATAGCCGTGATCCAGGAGCACAGGTGTCTCGCTGTTGTGGCTCACGTCGAAATGCGCCCAGTCGGGAATAGCCTTGTATGCCTCGAGCGATCCGTAATAAGCGGATATACGTTGGAGGGCTTTCGACTTTCGGCTTTCGTCTTTCGACTCTGCGCCTTTGATCCACCATTGCGTGCCGTGCTCCTTGCTGTTAGCCATGAACCACATAGCGGCTTTCACGCAATGCGGGAAGAGTTTGGCTATACGTGTCTTGGCGGCGAACTTGATTCCGCCGGGCAGAGAGTCGGCTTTTGCCATTTGGGCGAAATACTCCTTCACCGGCACGTTGGCGCGGAAATGCAAGTATTCCTCCAGTTTGTCGCCGTCAATATACCACATGCCGTGAAAATTGCGGGTAGTGAACCAGTTGGCGTTAAAAATCTTCTCCGGCTTGGGACATCCGATGCTGTCGAGCAGAAGGTTCTCGAACTCATAGTTGGAGAGGCGGTACTCTTTTCCGGAACCGATATTGTAGTATCTCTTCCAGAACTCCTCCGGCACTTCGGGTCGGCAGACTCTCTCCAGAAGCCGCCCGCTGTCCTCCACCGTGGCCCATTCCAGAACGCCCCGGATAGGGACATGGAACATGATCGGGTCGTAGTTCTTCAGTATAGCCGGATAGAGTATTCCAGACTGGCGGAGGGAGACCCATTTCTTGATCCCCGAGTTGGTAATGATTCTCTCCGCCTGCACTTTGGTCAGTCCGTAATGGTCATAAGCCGACACGCATATAGGGTCTCCGGCCCGTCCCCAATGAAGCGGCTCCCGTCTGTCGCCCATCTGCGCCACCGAACCTATATATACCACTTTGGGCTGTTGGTCTTCGGGTTGCGCCAGTATGGCTTTGGTGACGTTCTGCGCTGCCGTTATGTTGGTCCTCAGCGTAGCCTTGGGACGGTAGTCCGCCTGCGGCGAGACCATTCCTCCTACATGGAGCACTATGTCTGCTCCGCTGACTCCTTTCAGCACGTCTTCGTACTTGGTCAGGTCTCCCCAGATAATACTGAGCTCCGGGTGCCGGGAGTTGAGGGGCTGCAGCAGTTCTTTGTTCTTCTTGCTGGGGCGAGCCAGAATCCGCAGCTCATAGCGGTCCGGGTATTTCAGGATCTCCGTCATACCAGCATAGCCCATGGTGCCCGTAGCACCGGTTAGAAAAACTGTTGTTTTCATATTATTATCTATTATAAATTATAAATCATAAATTATAAATCCTCCATCACCTTTTCTTGTGCATCCAAGCGGTGGCTTTGTCCCATCGTGCTTTCGCCCGTTCCTTCATGTCAGCTCGCCATTGTGCCTCTTCCTCGGCTGCGTCTGTCATCTGCTTGTAGCTTGCCTCTGCATCCTTGTCGCTGATCACCAGCAGCTGGTCTCCTTTCTGCAACTCGCTGACGCCTGTAGGCACGAAGAAATCCTCGTCTCTGCGAACCATGACCACAAGGGTGTGCGGAGGCAGTTTGACGTCGCGCAGCGTGGAGCCTTTCGCCAGCATGTCTTCGGATACCTCTATCTCGTTTGCCGAGGACTGGATCTCGTCCGGCAGGTCGATATCGAAATACTCCAGCGTCCGTCCCTCCTGCGGCACGGTGGCCAGTTCGAGCCTTGAAGCCACATAGGTCAGCGTCGTACCTTGCCCCAACAGCGAGACGAGGGTACAGAGGAAGACGATATTGAAGACCATGTCCGCTCCGGGGACTCCGTTGGCTTTGCACATGATCGCGAAGATAATAGGTACGGCACCTTTGAGCCCCACCCAACTCAGCATCAGTTTGTCCCGCTGCCGGTACTCGCGGAAGGGCAGCATGCACAGATAAACGGCTACCGGACGGGATATAAACACCATCACTATACTGATGATGAGACATGGCAGCCACACATGGTAGTCCAGAAACTCCGCGGGTTTGACCATCAGTCCCAGCATCAGAAACATTACGAGCTGGCTGAGCCATGTCAGTCCGTTGAAGAACGACTGTGTCTGCCGTTTTCGCGCGAACTTGCTATTGCCGATGATCAGTCCGCCTACATAGACCGCCAGATAGGTGTTGCCCTGGAGGTAATAAGTGACGGAGAAGATAAAGATACAAGCCGTGAGTACCATGATCGGGTACAGGGCTTCGTTTCCCAGTTTGACCCGTCTCATGAGCATGACAAGCCCCCGTCCGAAAGCGAGTCCCAGGACCGCTCCCATCACCAGCTGTATTATTATCGTCTGTACGATAGGCAGGGCTTCCACCCGGGCACCGCCGGCAGCCTCTGCATCCATCCCCACTACGACGCTGATGAGGGTTGTAGTGAGCACATACGCCATCGGGTCGTTTGCTCCGGACTCGAGTTCCAAGAGCGGCCGCAGGTTATGTTTGAGCCCTATTCCGTTCGTACGGAGGATGGAGAAGACGCTTGCGCTGTCGGTGCTGCTCATGGTCGCCGCCATCAGCAGCGCGAACCATATCGAGACGCTCGCTACGGCGTTGATCCATCCGAAGATAAGATAGATGAGCACACCTGTTATGACACATGTGATAAGTACTCCCAAGGTAGCCAGCGTCACTCCGGGCACCAGGACCGACCTGATGTCACTCAGTTTAGTCTCCATTCCTCCGGTGAAGAGGATGATACACATCGCAAGCGTACTGATCGCCTGTGCGGATCCGGTCTCGATAGCCATACCTTTTCCGCCCCATACGGCGCCCAGTCCCTGGGAGCCGAACAACATTCCTACTATAAGAAACAACAACAGTGCCGGTACACCGTATTTATAACCGATCTTGTCTGCAAAGATGCTGACGAAAAACAGCAGCGACAAAATTAATAAGACTAACTCTACCTGCATTTGCTTTATTTTTTCTTACGTCTTTTCTCTTTCCAACGCTCCCACCACGATTTCTTCTTCTCCGGTTGGGCAGGGGGTGTTACCGGTTCCTGAACCGCCGGTTGTTCCTGTTCTTGCTGCACATTCGCCAGCAGGAACTCATCAATGATTCGCACTATATTTTCCTTCGGATACAGTCCTTTGAGGAGCAACGGTTTTCCTTCGGTGGGGATATACAGCACCTGGGGAATGGAGTTGATTCCGAAGACATACGCCAGTTCGCGTTCGCGTTCCGTGTCGGCTTTATAGAAAATGACCTGGTCGCAATAGGTTTGACTCAGTTCCTCCATGATCGGCGCGAGGCGTTTGCATGGTCCGCACCAGGTGGTATAGAAATCTATCACGCATGGTTTGTCGCCTTTGTATTGCCATTCCCTGCTCTCGGTAAAATCGAATATCCTCTCGCGGAACTGCGCGGTGGTCAGATAGACCACATCCTCCGCCGTCCCTGCAAGGGAGAAGAGACAAAGAGAGAGTATCAAAAAGAATTTACGCATAATAAGCCATTTTAAAATCGGGTACAAAGGTACTACAAAAATTGCACATATGCAAGAATAAGCGATAAATTTTAGCAAAATAGCATGAAACAAAGGGCACAGCCCTGCTAAAATTTATCGCAAATTCTGCATATGGTCTGCAGGATGCGACCGTACTTTCGAAGGGGTCCCCATCTATGGCGGGTGAAGAGCTCCGCTCGATCGAGCGTCCTGTGGACGGTCGTAGAATATTGTCGAAGGTACAACAATGCAAAAAAGGGGACAGAACGGTTCGAGAATGAGTGCTAAATGAGTGCTAAATGAGTCGTAAATGACCCGTGAGTAAATTAGCACTCATTCTCAAACGCATGTCGTTCTTAGCCACAAGGGCACGATTATTTCTCATCCTGAACGTCACAGTACGGTGCTACATCTATTCTACCTGCTGCCCCATCTTTTTTTTTATAACTTATTCCGCTGCAAGGGTACAATTTTTTGCGGAATTACACAAGGATTTGAGAAGAAAAATCATAAAAAGTTGCGGAATTACTTGCGTATATCATTTATTTGCAGTATATTTGCACGAAATTAACAGATGAGTACTTAACGGGAAGTGAGACAGAATGTTTTGCGAAGATATACATAGCGCGTTAGACAGCCTTATCAGCCGTTACGACGAAGCGGTGGTGGTGATGGATGAAAGCCTTCAGCCTTCAGTTGTCAGCCGTCAGCTGTCAGAAGGTCCGTGTTTATGGCTGAAAGGGGGCGAAGCGCAGAAAGGGATAGAGGCGGTAGAGCGGGTGTGGGATTTTCTGTTTGAGAAAGGTGTGACGCGGCGCGGTCTGCTGGTAGCTATCGGCGGCGGTGTGTTGACGGACATAGCGGGTTTTGCAGCCTCGACCTACAAGCGCGGTATCGACTGGGTGGCTGTTCCTACCACGCTGTTAGCGATGGTGGATGCCTCGACCGGCGGCAAGACCGGCATCAACTACAGAGGGTTGAAGAACAGCATCGGTGCTTTTTATCCGCCGGTGGAGACGCTGATATGGCCAGGATGGCTGGAGACGCTGCCTGCGCGAGAGATGCTGAGCGGTTTTGGAGAGATGCTGAAAATGGGGCTGATAGATGTACGAAGGAAGGATGTACGATGTACGAAGGACAGTGACCGGCTGTGGGAGGCGTTGATGCGTTATGATCTGGACACCATGCCTATAGAGAGCCTGACACCGCTGATCAAGGCATGCGTGGAGGCGAAGGAGCGGATTGTAGCAGCAGATCCGAAAGAGGAAGGGTTGCGCAAGGTGCTGAACTTCGGACACACGTTCGGGCATGCGATAGAAGCCGTCAGTCATCAGCCGTCAGCTCATGGTTATGCGGTGGTGTATGGTATGATCGCGGAGCTGTACCTGTCCGTAGTCCAGCTAGGCTGTCCCAAGGAACCGTTGCAGCAGCTGACGCGGCTCATGACAGAATACTACGGGCGTCCGCAGTGCAAGTGTTCCGACCGGTCCCGGTTAATAGAACTGATGCGGTGTGACAAAAAGAACGAGCGCGCAGGTGAAATCAACTGCACGCTCCTACGTGATATAGGCGAACCGGTCATCAACGAGGTGATCACAGAGCCGGAAGCCGGGGAAGCCTTGGACTACTTATTCTCGCTATAAGCCGCTACGATCTTCTTCACCAGCGGATGGCGGACGATATCCTTCTCGTTAAACTCGATCATCTTGATTCCTTTGATTCCCCGGAATCGCTCCAGCGCGTCCCGGAGTCCGGATTTCTGGGTAGGCGGCAGGTCTATCTGGGTCATATCACCCGTGACGATCATCTTACCGCCTAATCCAAGTCGCGTGAGGAACATCTTGAGTTGCAGCGCCGTCGTGTTCTGCGCCTCGTCGAGGATGACGACCGCATCGCCGAGTGTCCGTCCGCGCATGAAAGCCAGCGGCGCGATCTGGATCGTACCTTTCTCCATGTATTCGGTCAGTTTGGCAGCAGGAATCATGTCCTGAAGCGCGTCATAGAGCGGCTGTAGATAGGGATCGATCTTGTCTTTCATGTCTCCCGGCAGGAATCCCAGTTTCTCCCCTGCTTCGACAGCGGGACGGGAGAGGATGATGCGTCTCACCTCTTTGTTTTTAAGCGCGCGCACGGCGAGTGCGATAGCGGTATAGGTCTTGCCCGATCCGGCAGGTCCGACAGCGAAGAGGAGGTCGTTCTCTTCGTATGCTTTGACGAGCGCCTGCTGGTTGGTAGAACGCGCATAGATAGACTTGCCGTTGACGCCGTGGAGGATGAGGTTGTCCGTTGCCTGCTCCTGCGGCTTGTCGCCATGCAGCAGCATCAGTATATCCTGCTCCGTAAGGCGGTTATTGCGGATGCAGAAGTTCTCGCAGAGGCGGAGTGAGCGTTCGAACCGCTCGACGGCGGAGTCCGCACCCGTCACTTTGACCTGATAGCCGCGTGCGACGATACGTACATCCGGGTGCTGGTTCTTCAAGCAAAGGATATTCCCGTTATTGACCCCGTAGAAGGTCGGTGTATCGAGGGATTCCTGGAGTGTAAGTATTGTTTCCATGTACATAGAAGGCCTGGATACCGTTGCAGAGCAACAGGTGAGGCACGTTTAGTTTTCTGTTATAAGTTATAGCCTGGTCGAGCGTCTTCTGCGATAGCGGTACGGTCTCGGCTTTACATTCGATGATCATGAGGGGAGATAGAAACCTCACCCCACCCCTCTCCTTAGGAGAGGGAGAGGAGGAAGTGTTAGTATAGACTACTGCGTCACATCTTTTCTTCGTCTCTCCTACCGAGATAGCCTGCTCCACGGCGATGAGGGAAGCGGGATAGCCATAGTCCTCCACCAGGCGGTGAAGGAGCTGTTGGCGGACCCATTCTTCGGGCGTCAGACGCACCCATCGCTTGCGCCACTCGCAGAAGATCTGCTCCTTGCCGTTGTATATGCGCGTGCGCATAAACTGTTAAATAGTTAAAATGGTTTCGATTGCATCGAAACGTTAAACAGTTACTTAACGTTAAACAGTTACTTTAAGTAGTTGTCCTTGAGGGAGCAGGTGCGGTTGAGGACCAATTTCTCTGCCGTGGTATCGGGATCGACGACGAAGTAACCTTGTTTCAAGAGCTGGTAGTGGTTCTCCTGCTCGATACCGTCTTTTAGCACCGGTGCATGCAACTCGCTTCGGAGGGAGGACTCCACTTTGGCGGTCACTACCTTGAGGCTGTCGGGGTTGAGCAGTTCGCGGAAGTCACCTTCCTCTGCTGAGGGGTTCTCGACGGCGAAGAGACGGTCGTAGAGACGCACCTCGGCGTCCAGCGCGGAGTTGCACTCCACCCAGTTGATGGTCGCTTTGGTCTTGCGGTTGCCTCCCTCGGTGCCGGACTTGGAGTCGGGATCGTAGGTGGCATAGACAGTAGTGATGTTGCCGTCTGCGTCTTTCTCGCAGCCCGTTGCCTGGATGATATAGGAGGCTTTGAGGCGCACTTCGCGTCCGCCCGGAGAGAGACGGTAGAACTTATTGTCCGCTTCCTCGAGGAAGTCGCCGCGTTCGATCCACAGTTCGCGTCCGAACGGCATCTCGCGTGTGCCGAGTTCAGGATGTCCGTCGATGTTCTCGGCTACGAGGGTCTCGCCGTTTCCTTCGTAGTTGGTAATGACCAGTTTGACCGGATCGAAGATAGCACATACGCGCGGAGCGGTCTCTTTGAGGTCCTCGCGGATGGTGTGTTCCAGCAGACCCTGGTCGATCATTCCTTCCACCTTGGTGTATCCGATCTTGTCCATGAAGTTACGTATCGCCTGCGGCGTGTAGCCTCTACGGCGCAGACCGCAGACGGTCGGCATACGCGGGTCGTCCCATCCGGCTACGAGTCCTTCTTTGACGAGCTGGAGCATCTTACGTTTGGACATAACCGTATAGGTGATGTTGAGGCGGTTGAACTCGCGCTGTTTGGGCCGGTAATCAGGTCCGTAAGGCGATAGTCCCGCGAAGTTGGGTCCTGTTATCTGGTCGAGGAAATAGTCGTACAGCGGACGGTGTACCTCAAACTCCAGAGTACAGATAGAGTGTGTCACGCCCTCGAAATAGTCGGACTGTCCGTGCGCGAAGTCGTACATCGGATAGACGTTCCATCGCCTTCCCGTACGGTGGTGGGGATGGGAAGTGATGATACGGTACATGATCGGGTCGCGGAAATGCATGTTCGGGTTCGCCATGTCGATTTTCGCACGGAGGACCATCTTACCTTCCTCTATCTCTCCGCGCTGCATAGCTTCAAAGAGACGCAGGTTTTCTTCTATCGGGCGATCACGGAAAGGCGATGCTACACCGGGTTCGGTCGGCGTACCTTTCTGCTCTGCGATCTGTTCAGCTGTTTGCTCATCCACGTAAGCTTTGCCTTGTTTGATGAACATAATGGCGAGGTCATAGAGCTGCTCGAAATAGTCGGAAGCATAGAAGATCTGTCCCCATTTGAAACCCAGCCAGCGAATATCGCGCTCGATGGTCTCTACATACTCGGTGTCCTCTTTGGCAGGGTTGGTGTCGTCGAAACGGAGGTTGCACACGCCGTGGTATTTCTCGGCGATACCGAAGTCCATGCAGATCGCTTTGACGTGGCCGATATGCAGGTAACCGTTCGGCTCCGGCGGGAAACGGGTCTGGATACGTCCGTTGTTCACTCCCTCCGCGAGGTCTTTTTCTACAATCTGCTCAATGAAATTGAGACTACGAGCCTCGGAGTCATTTTCACATTTATTCATTTCCATATTTTCACATTTATTTAATTATTTATCATTATTTTGGTTTGCGAAACAACTTCGCCGCTATAGTCTTTGTAGATAATAATGTAAGCTCCGGAAGTCAGCCCTTCTATATCTGCCGGCGAATCAATACCGTGAGTTTCTTGAGACCTGATCAATCCATATATAGGATGCCATATTTCAATGGTGTAAGTACCATTATTCATGTTTGGAGACTGAAGGAATGGCCTTAATACATTGAATTCCTTAGAGGTCGATTCGTCGCCACATTCTTTTTGCTTGTTAGTTACAGTAATGGTGTAAACCCCTGTAGAAGTAGGTCTGTATGTGAATGTTTTCCCTATAGTACCGGCGTTGGGAATGATTTGCGCGTTTCTTGTAACAGTCCATTCAAATACAGAATCGGGCTCGTGCGTGCAATTGGTAACAGAGAATGTGCGGTTCGTTCCCCGTGGCCAAACGTGTGCAGTATCGCTAACAGAAACCATAGGAGTGGAGCCTTTGGGCTTTCGGATGGTCTTGCTGATAGTATATGATGTCTCTCCATAAGACACAACCACTTCTATCGCACCGGGCATAATCGGTTGTGGTGGGATAATGATGCCTGTTGACGAATAGGTTTCTCCCATGCTCAATGACATAGGAGTGGGAGGAGAATCTAAGGTCAGACAAATAGCAGAAGTCCCTTGCCCGTGCATAGTATGATTCCCAAAATATTGATCCGGTTTAGTATATGTCCATGAGTAGGTGGCACCTTCCGGAACATTCTTAACGGAGAAACAGGTTGTGTCACAAATATAGTCCGGACCTTCGATTATGGGATTGACAACAAATTTCATATTGTTTCCGTCGTGCTGGATAAAACACACATCGACACCCGTCGGCTCTCCTGCCCAACTTTGCGAACGTGGTGTTGTTTGAGAGGTAAAGAAGATGTTAGTATGCCCGTAATAGTTCTTATAAGGAAAAACATTTTGCTCAGGGAATCCATATGAATATATATCAGTTGGTGAATTTTGCAAAGATGTAGGATTCACTAGATAGCATTTTTGTGGAAGGCTCGTATTAATCTGGTTGTAAGCGATGGCATCTTCTATACCTGCAGATATATGATATATCAATAGACCACTATCAGCTAAACTACTATCAAAAGAAACTTTTTGACGATTCTCTATGAGATAATATTCTCCTGTGGTAGAAGTAGGTATCTTGTATATTGCTGTCGAATTCTGAGATGATGCGGGAATACTATAGACTATATTTGTTTCAGATGCATTAATGGTATTCGGTGTTGTCCATTGATACACAATGGTTTTTGTGAACGGATTATGGTGGGCAGGGTGTGTGCCACTTAGATTATGGGAGCCATCTCCCATTACATCCCATATGCCAGTGCCAATATATGGTTTATCGGCACTTCCTGCGTTTATACCATAGAAGTCAGGTGCTCCTAAAACATGTCCTAATTCATGGCAAATTGTGCCTATTGAATTAATATCAGAATTGTCATTTCCTAATTTTTCCGGTGTCATTATGAACTCAGAAATATTTGTACCATCTTTCACAATCGGTGTTACAAATGCTGAATGAAAAGGCCATATAATCCCGTCGCCAGATGATGAATACCGATTGCCTGCAAAAATGATATGAATACAATCAACGTATCCGTCATTATTTCCATCCAAGGTGTTAAAATCTATTCCTTGAGCATCTGCCCAATTGATAGCTTCTAATACCAAATCGGCTGCATGGTCTCCTGTAGAGCCTTGTGGACGACTATAGTATGCACTATTATGAGCCGCAGTAAATGGACCGATTACGACACTTTGTATGGTTAATTGCCCATATGAATTTTCATAATAATAGTCTCGCACACTTCCCGCATTCTCATGTCCAGTATAACCGATAGTATTCATTATACTGTCAAAGTTAGTAACATTATATGTGAAAGGTTTATCTGTAAACTGTGCCAAAATAGTGAGCACTTTACGCGTGCCGACTACAGGAGAAGATGGAATTCCTAAAGAACGATGTTGCGCTCCTATTCTCTTGACATTACTATTAGCTTTCTTTAGATTTTTTCGAACTGCGGCTAATTGCCTTTTTGCAAAAGAGGCCTCAACGCTAGCCTTCTCTTGTACATTATGTACTTTAACCCCGGAAGGTTTCAATTGCTTGCTTTCGATAGAAGCATATTCAAATATTCCTCCATTGTTGCGTACAATGGGATATCCATCTGTGCTTTCTGTCCAGTTATAAAACTCGTCACCACGGTCATATACCCAAAGGTTGGTACCATCAGGCTGGTGTACTAGTACAGAATCCGGCCATGCTGGATCAGCAAATATGATAATACAACTACAAAGTAGTAGCAATAAAATGAGTGTTTTTTTATACATAGTTCTTGTACTTTATTTTGTTTTTACATTATTCTATTCTGTAGAATTCAGCCATGTCTCAAAATCATCTGTATGCCGAATGAAACTTAGGACAATTCTCTTATGGGTACATTTGGAAAAATATGCATCTATATCAGAATTAAAAAATATATCGCGGACTTTTCCTAGTAGTGTACCATCTATTTGATAATAATACTTATAATGAACTTTACTTTCTATTGTTGCTTCTGGTGCTCTTATTACGCGGAGTTCTATCTCCAGTAATTCGGGCTTTTCTTGATGCCTGGGTACGTAATTGACATAATATATATATTCATATCCTCTTTCAAAGGTATGGTAAAAAGAATCTAAATCGCACATCATCTTATTTAACCATGGAATAGTATCAATGGGATGCGTTTCCCCCCAGTAATATAATATGCGTTTCTTGTTCCACACGTGTTGTTGATAATTCTTCTGACATACATACCCTTGGGGATTTTTGTCAATTGGGGGCAGGAGCATCGGGACGCTGTCGTCGATGATAAAGGGTAGGCCGTACGCCCAATTGATGTGGATGGTGCTATCGTTGGCAAACTCTTTCAGAAATTCCGGCAGGGTGTCCATGGCAGTCTCTACCTGTTCTGTCTGGACAATTTGCGCTACATTTGCACTCTTCTCCTCCACCGTTGCACCTTTCTTTACGCCGCAAGATAAGAGGGAGAAGGCAAGGATAGACAATACTATGTATGTATAGTTGGTCATTTACTCATTTTCTCATTAGTTTTTATTGCTCGTGTGCCTGTTGTCTGAGGCGGGCATAGATAAGGGCATAGACGAAGCGATCGAATTGGGTGTAAATCTTCTGTTTGCCCGTTTTTCTGAGCACGGGTGCTTCGGCATCGGGTTTGCCGGTAGCCAGTTGTTTATCAAATCGCGCACGGAGTTCCGTCAAATCCGTAGAATCGGAAGACAGGTATTGGTTGGTGAGGCGTTGCGCTTCCTGCATGAGTTCCATATTCCGTTTCTCATCCCCACGTGGCGGTTTTTTCTTGAAGTTACGCTTGTCCACCTGGGTATAAGCGTGTCTCTTATCGAGCACGACACGCCCTCGCGCATCGTACCTGCGCGTTCTCCGGAAAATAACCTCATCTTTGTGATTGAGCTTACCCGTCAATCGTTCAAACATTGCTGTGAGACTAAATTTTGCCATATTATCGTTAGTTTGAGATAAGCTTCTGGTCGGCTAAATAACCTGGGTATAACCTAGGTATAACCTAGGTATCACCTAGGGCTGAGTCGATGATTCCTTTATGCTCTGACGATTCCCCTTGTGGAGTTGTGCACGAAGGAGAGGATAAGGTCTCTTTCGGGTGAAGCGGGTATTTCGGCTTCGATGCGTTCGAGCGCCTGAGAGACTATCATTCCTCCCTGGTAGATAAGGCGGTAGGTCTCCTGTATCGTGTGTATCTGTTCGGGTGTAAATCCGCGCCGGTTGAGTCCGACGGAGTTAATACCGCAATAGGCGATAGGTTCCCGCGCCGCGATGACATAGGGAGGGATATCTTTGTTGATCTTCGATCCTCCTTGGATCATACAGTGCGAACCGATATGGGAGAACTGATGTACGAGCGTTCCTCCGCCGATGATAGCAAAATCGTCCACCTCCACCTCTCCGGCTAACTGGGTGGCATTGGACATGATGATGTTATCATGGAGGATACAGTCGTGCGCGACATGGCAGTACGCCATGATGAGGTTATTGTTTCCCACCACCGTTTTGCCTTTGGAGGCGGTACCCCGATGGATCGTGACGAACTCGCGCAGTACGCAGTTGTCACCGATGATGGTCCAAGTTTCTTCACCGCGGAACTTGAGATCCTGCGGCACACAACCGATCACGGCGTTAGGGAAGACATGGCAGTTATCGCCGAGAATGACATTATCGTCAATATACGCAAAGGCATCAATCGTGACGTTCCTGCCGATCTGAGCCTTGGGGCTGACATAAGCCAAAGGAGAGATATTATTTACCATTTTATCATTTACCATTTTATCATTTATTCAATTATTCGGAGAGTATTTGGTTTCTGAGGCGGCGGACACATTGGGTGTTGAAGGTGTGTCCGGGTTTGTATGCAATCACTTTTCCTTGCAGCCTCAGTCCGAGCAGCGAGAGGTCTCCGATGACGTCCAGGAGCTTGTGCCGCGCAGGCTCGTTAGGGTAATTGAGGGGGGAGAGGTAGCCCAGTTTCTTGGCGTCCAGATGCGGCTGTCCCATCTTGTCGCAGAAATAGTCCATACCGTCCTGCGAGAGTTCGGTCTCATAGATGACGAGTGCGTTCTTGAGGTCTCCTCCTTTGATCAGTCCGACGCGCAGAAGGGGTTCTATCTCTCTGACGAAGCAGAAGGTGCGCGCCGCAGCCATCTCCACAGGGTACGCCGCGAGGTCTTTCAACGTAGCGTGCTGCTCCCGCAGCAGTCTGGAGTCAAAGGCAATCGTCACATCCACCTCGTAGTGGTCGCATGGCTCGATGCGCATCCTGTGGCCGTGCTCGGAGATATACTCGATCGGTTCTTTCACCACATAGACTTGCTGCTCCGCATCTTGTTCCACTATTCCCACACGCCGTATCTCCTGCACAAAGAACTTGGCACTACCGTCCAAGATCGGCATTTCGGGTGCATCCACGTCAATAATACAGTTGTCCACGCCCATGGCATACAATGCGCTCAAGGCATGCTCCACCGTAGAGACCTTCCATTTTCCCCGTTCGAGGACGGTACCCCGTTCGGTAGCGGACACATAGTCCGCCAACGCCTGATGGCAGGGCTGTCCGGGGAGATCCACCCTCCGCAGGCATACGCCTGTGTTCGCCTCGGCAGGACGGAAAATAGCCGTCACATGCAAGCCAGTATGAAGGCCGACCGAACTGAGGGAGAAACTATCTTTTAATGTATGTTGTTTCATCGCTAATTACTTATGATTGTTTGGACGGGCTGCCGCTCTGTTTGAACCGTACTACGGCACGACGCCAGAGCGCCGCATCAATAGCCGGCGTGCCCATGTATATACCGGGTTTCTTAATTGTATTAGGCACGCCTGACTGCGCGCCGAAGACACAATGGTCGGGTATCTCGATATGTCCGGCTATACCTACCTGGCCGGCAAGGATACAATGTTTGCCCACCTTGGTACTGCCGGCTATCCCTACCTGCGCGCAGAGGAACGTGCTCTCGCCGACCTCCACGTTATGCGCGATCTGCACCAGGTTGTCGATCTTCACATTTCTGCGGATGACAGTACTACCCATCATAGCACGGTCGATAGTGGTATTCGCCCCTATCTCCACATCGTCTTCGATGATGACATTTCCTATCTGCGGGATCTTCCTGTTCACTCCTTGCGCATCGGGTTCGAAGCCGAAGCCGTCGGAGCCTACTACAACGCCGGCATGCAGGATACAGGACGCGCCAATGACACAACGGTCATAGACCTTGACTCCGTCGTAAAGAACCGTATTGTCGCCGACCGTCACGTTTTCGCCGATATAGACATGCGGATAGATCTGCACGCCTTTACCCAGACGGACGTTCTTTCCGATATAGGCAAAGGCTCCGATATACGCATCGGCAGGGATCTCCACTCCTTCGGCGATATAAGAGGGCTGCTCCACGCCTGTCTTAGGCGGGTTCATGGCTTTGGCAACCAGCGCCAGCAGCTGTCCCATCGCACCGCGTGCGTTGTCCACGAGGATGAAACAAACCCCCTCCGACTCCCCCTCAAGGGGGAGAGATGAGAAATCTTTCACAAGCGATCGGGTAATGAGCACCACGCCTGCCCGGGTGCTTTGTAGATGCGGCAGGTATTTCTCCTCCGTGACGAAAGAGAGGTGGTGCGGTCCGGCTGCCTCGATAGGCGCCACATCGCTTACCTTAGCGCCAGCGTTGCCATATAATTCTCCGCCCAGAAGGGCTGCTATTTGTTGCGCACTAAACTCCATAAAGTTATTTACCATTTAGTCATTTACCATTTGGTCATTTATTGGTCAAGGCGATACCGGAACAGATACCGCTTGATCGGTTTCCTCGTCAGCGCGGCAAGATCCAGTATCTCGCTTGCTTCGGCAATATCTCTCACTGTGCCATCGCCGTAAAGGATATCTATCGTGTCCGCTTTCTCCGAATAGGTGTTGCTTGTTGACACATGTTCGCTCCAGAGGAACGAGCCTTCCTCTTCCTTCACCCCAACCGCCTGCGCAAGTGTCCGGCTCAATGTTTTCTGCGCTTCTTCGCTCAGAGGCTCTTCGATCAGTTCCCCGCGGAAGAGACGGCGGTTAATGAAACTCTCGCTCAAGATACTGAGCACCTTGTCGCCGCTGCTGATCCAGGTCTTGATAGCGCAGAGCACATCGTTGTCGTCCAGGAGCGCGTACTGGTCGAGAGCTTCGCTTCTGACGGCAAAATCATCGAACGAGATGTGGTTATACAGAAAATACCGCAACGCCGGCGAACAGAAGAGTTCCGAGGACTGAGGGCTGAGGGCAGAGTGCGCTCTTGCTATCTCTTTGGCGCGCGAAAGGATCTTAATCAGATGCTGCTCTGCGGCAACGGAGGTCTTATGCAGATACACCTGCCAGTACATCAACCGCCGTGCCACCAGGAATTTCTCGACGGAATAGATACCTTTGACCTGCACGACCAGCCTGTCATTGCGCACATCCAGCATTTTCAGCAGACGTTCGCTCGCCACACGCCCTTCCTGCACGCCCGTGAAGAACGAGTCGCGGCAGAGATAGTCCATGCGGTCCACATCCAACTGGCTGCTAATCAGTTGATGGAGGAAATGTTTCGGGTACTCGTTTTTGAAGATAGCTATCGCCATGTCCAGCGGTTTGGACCCCTCTGTACATCGTACATCCGTCCTTCGTACTTGGGACAGGTCTTCATTGATCCGCTGCATCATGAGCAGCGAGATGTCTTCGTGGGTGACACCGTCCACGAGCGTATGCTCCAGCACGTGGGAGAAAGGTCCGTGCCCTATATCATGCAGCAAGATTGCTATCATCGCGGATGTAGCTTCTTCCTCCGTTATTTCCACGCCCTTCATCCGCAGGGACTGGATTGCTTCGTGCATCAGGTGCATTGCTCCGAGAGAGTGTCCGAAGCGGCTGTGTGTCGCCCCCGGATAGACCAGATAGGACAGACCTAACTGTTTGATTCTATTCAGCCGCTGCACATAGGGGTGCTGCAGCACGTCGTATATCAATTCGTTCGGAACAGACAAAAATCCGAACACCGGATCATTGATGATCTTTCTTTTATTCGCCATCATTCACTAATTTGGGTGCAAAGGTACAAAAAAAAAACTATTTACGCAAAAAAAATTTGCATATATCGCAAAAAAGCAGTACTTTTGCAGCCGATTTACAAAAAACACTTTGCGTGAGTACAAAAGCGAGCGCGCCGCGATGTTGGAATAGGTAGACAAGAAAGACTTAAAATCTTTTGCCCAGTGATGGGCGTGCCGGTTCGACCCCGGCTCGCGGTACCGAGCGGGGTATGACGAAAGTCATGTCCCGCTTGTTTTATTGAAAGACCTGACAAGTATGAAACGAATTTCCTTTTTATGCCTCATGGTCAGTCTGTTGCTGACGAGTTGCTATTACCGTACGGACTCCCCCCGCGGCTCCTGGGCCAAAGGAGGCGACCTCAGTTGGCTGAGCGAGATGGAGAGCGACTCCGTAAAGTTTAGAGATGAGAGTTCAGAGTCCAGAGACTGCATCCGCCTGCTGCACGAAGCAGGCATGAATGCCGTCCGTCTCCGTGTATGGGTGAACCACGCAACAGGATGGAGCAACAAAGAGGACATGCTCTCGCTTGCAGAGCGCGCCGCTAAGGAAGGGTTGCGACTGATGATCGACATCCATTACTCGGATTTCTTCGCCGACCCGCAGCACCAGACCATTCCGGCGGCATGGCAGGAATACAGTTACGACCAGCTCTGCGAAGCTGTGCGTGAGCACACGCTCGACGTTCTCTATGCGCTCAAAGAGAAAGGAATCAAACCCGAGTGGGTCCAGATCGGCAACGAGACGCCGAACGGCATGCTCTGGCCCGTCGGACAATTGGTTTATGAAGACAACAACGCCAACGGCTGCTGGGACCGCTATGCCGGTTTCACCGCAGTCGGATACAAAGCCGCCAAAGAAGCCTTCCCTGATATTCAGGTGATCGTACATGTGGACAACGCCTATATGTACCGCGACTGGTTCTGGCGGGCGATGAAGGAACACGGCGGTCAATGGGACATGATCGGCTTGAGCCACTACCCGATGATGGAGGCTTGGTGCCATAAGTCCTGGCCGGAGATGAACGACCTCGCTGAGACCAACGTAAGGCAACTGATCAGCGAGTTCCACTGCCCGGTGATGATATGCGAGGTAGGAATGATGAACTACGGAGAAGGGGCTGTTTACGACTCTGTTGAAACACTCTCCAACACCGTCATGACCGATTTCGTACAACGGATGGAGCAGATCGACTCCTGCATGGGCATTTTCTATTGGGAACCGGAGGTGTACGGCGGATGGCGTCCGGCGGAGTATATCCCTCTCGGCTGGGGCGGATATGACATGGGGTCCTTCACGCCCGAAGGCAAACCGTCCAAAGCCTTCCGCACACTGCTGAACAGCCAAAACAAATATAACTAAATCTACCACTCTATGTATTACATCATGATTGCAGCCGCCGTGCTGCCCGCAATGCTATTAGGTCTGTACATCTGGCGCAAAGACCCGCATCCGGAGCCTTTCCGATGGATATGGCGCGCATTTCTTGCCGGAGTACTGATTTGTCTGCCGGTCGCTTTTCTGGAGCAGTATATACACCTCCTTCTTTTCGGCGAAGGCGAGCCTACCACTCTCTTCGGCTCTACCACGATGGCATTCTTCGTGGCGGCGTTGCCGGAAGAGGGGGCTAAGTTGCTGGCGCTATGGCTTTTACTGCGCCGCAACCCGCATTTCGACGAACATTTCGACTGCATCGTCTATGCGGTGTTTGTCAGTCTCGGTTTTGCAACCCTTGAGAATATCGGATACGTCATCATGAGCGGCGAAGAATGGATGAGTACCGCTATTATGCGCGCGCTGCTGGCGGTGCCTGGTCACTACGCTTTTGCAATCATGATGGGGTTCTACTATGCTATTTATCATTTTGTAGACCCCTCCCGCAAGAACGCAGCCAAGATCTTTCTTGTGCCGTTTGTGGCCCACGGCGTCTATGACTCGATTGCCATGAGCGGCAGCGTCAGCCCTGTTGCAGCCTCTGTATGCTCTCTGGTGCTGATCTATTTCTGCATCAAACTGCAGCGCGAGGCGAGTCGCAAAGTGAATGAAATGATCACGATTAACAAAGAGAACTTCCTTGACTAAAACGCCGGAACAGATAGCGCAGGAGAAACAGCTTGAGCGCCTGACCAAACGGTTTCACAAGGCATGCGCGGACTATGGGCTGATCGCGGACGGCGACCATATACTGATCGGTCTGAGCGGCGGAAAAGACTCGCTGCTGCTGACCGAACTGTTAGGCCGTCGCGCGCAGATTTACGTGCCGCGGTTTAGGGTTACCGCCCTGCATGTGCGTGTCAGAGAGAGGGACTACCACAGCGACCTGAGTTACCTGCAGCGGTTTTGCGACGAGGCGAAAGTGCCGCTCCTCGTACGGGATGTCAGTATTCCTGACACGCCGCCGCAGAAAGAGAATGGCAAGACACGCGAGATAGACAACCCTTGTTTTCTCTGCTCGTGGTTCCGGCGCAAAGAACTCTTCAACACAGCGCAGGAAATAGGCTGCAACAAGATCGCTTTCGGCCACCACCGCGACGACATAGCCCAGACGCTGCTGATGAACCTGATCTTCCAAGGCGCGTACGCCACTATGCCGCCAATACTGCAGATGGACAAAATGCCGCTGCAACTCATCCGGCCGCTGTGTCTCATTGACGAAGCGGATATCATTACCTATGCAGCTATGCGCAACTACCAAAAACAGACCAAACTATGTCCGTTCGAGCATGTCAGTTCACGCGAGAAAGTGAAAGGTCTGCTGGAGGAGATCAAGGCTCTCAACCCCGAAGCGCTGGACTCGATCTACGGCGCATTGACAAATATCAAAACGGACTATCTCCCGCCTTGTAATTCGTAATTAGTAATCCGTAATTTTATGAACGCTTTATACACTATTCTATTGCTTTTGGCGTCCAATGTATTTATGACGCTTGCCTGGTACGGGCACCTGAAACTGCAGCAAACCGGCTTTTTCACGAATGCCACGCCGCTGATCTTCGTCATTCTCCTGTCATGGGGGATAGCTTTCTTCGAATACTGCCTGCAAGTGCCGGCAAACCGAATGGGTTTTGAGGGGAACGGAGGTCCGTTCTCCTTGATGCAACTCAAAGTGATTCAGGAAGTGATCACGCTAATGGTCTTTGTGATTTTCTCCGCAGTAGCGTTTCACATGCCGCTGCGCTGGAACCATATCGTAGCCTGCCTGCTGCTGATCGGCGCAGTCTATTTCGTCTTCGGGTTCAAATAACCCCTCAACACTAAACACTAAACTCTAAACACTAAACTCTTCCAAGAGTTTCTCTACCAGTTCAGGCACGCCTTCCGTGGCTTTTTTGCGTATGTGGGTGATCCGGTCCGCCCACATGCCGAACTCAGGCTGCCCCGGATCCACGAAATAAATAGGACAGTCTTTCGGCGCATAATGAATGAGTGACGCGGCAGGGTAAACATTCAGACTGGTACCTACCACTACCATGACATCCGCCTCCGAAGCGATGCGGCAGGCTTCGTCGAAATAGGGTACTCCTTCGCCGAAGAAGACGATATACGGACGCAGCAGAGAACCGTCCGGGTGGCGGTCGCCGTAGTGCTGCTCCCATCCCTTCAAAGGCACCGTAGCCGTTTCGTTCTTCTCCGAGCGCAGTTTGGTGATCTCGCCGTGCAGGTGGACCACCTCCGTTGCTCCGGCGCGCTCATGCAGATCGTCGATATTCTGGGTAATAATCCGCGTGCCGGGAACAGCCTGCTGCAACTTCGCTATCGCTATATGCGCAGCGTTCGGTTGCGCAGCCAAGGTGTCCTTGCGGCGCGCGTTATAGAAATCGACACACAGCTGCGGATTGCGCAACCATGCCTCATGCGTACAGACATCCTCTATACGGTATTTCTCCCATAAACCGTCCGAGTCACGAAAGGTACCCAGACCACTCTCGGCGCTCACACCGGCACCGGTGAAAACAACGATCTTCTTGCTCATATTTTACACTCTTCGTATCGAAACCAAATGATGTGAATATTCTCCCGTCTCGGCATTAAAAATACCCTTGGAATCAAGTTTCTCCACCTTTACCCGTCCCGAGCAGTGGATCACGCGCTCACTGTCTATAGCAATCCCCACATGGCAGATTTTGCCGTCCTCGTGGTCGAAAAACAACAAGTCTCCGGCATGCACTTTGGACACATCGGAGATCTTTCTTCCCTGCTCCGCCTGTTCGCTTGCATTGCGTTTGAGCGGTTTGCCGAAAAGACTCATGATCACTTGGGTGAAACCCGAACAATCCATGCCCATCGCATTCTTGCCACCCCATAAATACGGAATATTGAGGAAGAAACGGACTGCTTGCAGCAGATTTTGTTCGTTCAGATCGAGGCTTTTTGAAATCACCATACCGGGATCGATCCGGAACCCTACGCCCAGCACCTCGAACCGTCCGATCTTTATCTCCCTCCCCTGGGTGGAGGGCTGGGAAGAGGTTATACCGTACTTAGCCAGCCTCGTACCGGCGGTGAGGGGGATCGTCTGACCGTTATTCTCGCTTACGGCATAAGCCATAGGCATTGCTACTATAGCGGCTGAAGAGTAATCCGCCCGGTATGTCTTGTATTCCGCTTGGGACATCGGTGTCGCCATCTTGGCATCCACCCACCCTTCCTGACCGTCCAAATGCAGTCTGACGCGGAACCATCGGGGTTGCTCCTCCAGGATATCGAAGGTCTCGCCGAACAGAATCTGGGTGTTCTGCTCCGCGCCCTCACGCGCCTCTGCCCGCACGGGAATGACACTATATAACGAAATCCCTTTCACCTTTCACCTTACCACACCTCTTGCGGGTGATCATTGTTCGTCTTGGGGTAGTCGATGGAGTAATGGAGTCCGCGGCTCTCTTTGCGTTCGATAGCCTGACGGGTGATCAGGTAACCCACATTGATCATATTGCGCAGTTCGCATATTTCTTTGGTTGCCTTGACGCGTTTGAAGAGGTCTTCGGTCTCTTCATAGAGCACGTCCAGCCGCTCCCATGCGCGACGCAGACGCACGTCCGAACGCACGATTCCGACATAGGTGGACATGATCTGACCCACTTCTTTGACGTCCTGGGCGATCAGCACGCGTTCCTCTATAGACATGGTCCCTTCGTCGTTCCATGCCGGGATCTTCTCGTTGAAATCATAGTTTTCAATCACGGAGAGACTATGTTTGGCAGCCGCGTCGGCATAGACGACGGCTTCAATGAGCGAGTTGGACGCCAACCGGTTTCCGCCATGCAGACCCGTACACGAACACTCGCCTACGGCATAGAGCCTGCGGATAGACGACTGACCGTCCAGATCCACCTTAATACCTCCGCACATGTAGTGGGCACACGGCGCTACCGGGATGTACTCTTTCGTGATGTCGATACCGATAGAGAGGCATTTGGCATAGATATTCGGGAAGTGGTGCTTGGTCTCCTCCGGGTCCTTGTGGGTCACATCCAGACAGACATGGTCGATCGCGTGAATCTTCATCTCATTATCAATCGCGCGTGCAACGATGTCGCGCGGTGCGAGCGACAGACGCGGGTCGTATTTCTGCATGAACTCCTCGCCGTTCGGCAAGCGCAGAATACCTCCGTAGCCGCGCATCGCTTCGGTGATCAGATACGCCGGATGGGTCTCTGCGGGATTAAAAAGGCTCGTCGGGTGGAACTGGACGAACTCCATATCCTTGACCTGTCCTTTGGCGCGATAGACCATCGCTATACCGTCACCGGTAGCTATCTCCGGGTTGGTGGTCGTGGCATAGACGGCACCCGTTCCGCCGGTAGCCATCAGCGTAATACGGCTCAGGTAAGTATCGATCTTCTGGGTCTCAGGATTGAGAATGTATGCTCCGTAGCACTCTATATCCGGTGTCCGGCGCGTCACGCGCACGCCTAAGTGGTGCTGCGTGATGATCTCCACGGCAAAATGATTCTCCAGCACCTCGATATAAGGATTATTGCGTACCGCTTCCATCAGTCCGCGCTGGATCTCAAAACCTGTGTCATCGGCGTGGTGCAGGATGCGGAACTCCGAATGTCCTCCCTCGCGGTGGAGATCGAAGGTTCCGTCCTCTTTCTTGTCGAAATTAACGCCCCAGTTGACGAGTTCCTCAATGCCTCTGGGTGCATTGCGTACCACTTGCTCCACTGCCGCCGGGTCGCTCAGCCAGTCGCCGGCTACCATCGTGTCATGGATATGTTTGTCAAAATCATCGACCAACAAGTTGGTGACGGAGGCGATGCCTCCTTGCGCCTTGGCTGTATTCGCTTCGTCCAGCGTCGTTTTGCAACACAAGGCAATACGGTATTTCTCGGCGCGTGCCACCTTGAGGGCAAAACTCATGCCTGCCACGCCGCCGCCGATAATTAAAAAATCATAACATTTGGTCATTTTCTCATTTACCATTTGTTCATTTTATCTTGCTTTGCAAAGTGCAAAGACCGTTATTTTCGCGCCTCGGAAGAGACGCATTGCCCGGATGCAGGAGCGCATCGTCTCGCCGGTAGTGACCAGATCGTCCACTAACAGGATATGTTTATGGTACATCTGCTCCGGATGGTTCACGCCAAAAGCGTCCTCCACATTGTGTTTTCGTCCCTCGCCGCTCTGCATCGCCTGTTTGGGCGTATTGCGGATACGGGTTACATGGCTTGTGTCCACCGGGATACCGGTATAGTCGCTTATTCCCCGGGCGATGTATTCCGACTGGTTGTAACCTCTCTCTCTGAGCCTTCTCGGATGCAGCGGTATCGGTATGATGACCTCTATCCCGTCAAAGAAATCCGTGTCCTGCACCTCCATCGCTGCCTGCCTTCCCAACTGATAGCCGATCAGCGGCTGGTCGGAATATTTCATCCTGTGTATCAGCCGCTGGATCGGGTCGTCTTTCTCGTAGAAGAGGAAAGCCGCAGCGCGGGTCAGATGCATCGCTTTAGCCGCTGCTACGATGTCTTTCGTCTTACCCGTCAACGCCATCTCGGTGCCGTTCTGACGGATAGCCGCCTGCTCCGTGCGCGGCAAAGCCGTGATACAATCCTCACACACCGCCTCTCCCCGTTCGTCCTTGGTACTTTGTCCCTTGGTACTTCCCATGTACCGCCCGCACATCGGGCACACGCGGGGATAAAAGAGGCTAAAGAGTGACACCGTTCTTAAAGATCGCTATCTCGTGATAGCCGTTCTTCTCGTTGTTGGTCTTCGTGCCGTTTGCTACAGCAATCACGAATTCCGCGAAACGCTTTGCCACTTCCTCCATCGGTTCGCCCTCGGCGATCACGCCGGCGTTGAAATCAATCCAGTTGGGTTTGTTCTTCGCCAAAGTCGAATTGGTGGAGATCTTCATCGTCGGAACATAGGTGCCGAACGGCGTGCCGCGTCCGGTGGTAAAGAGCACCATGTGGCATCCGCAGGAAGCCAGTGCCGTTGAAGCCACCAGGTCGTTGCCCGGAGCCGAAAGGAGGTTCAGGCCCTTCACTTGCAGCCGTTCGCCGTAAGGCATCACGCCGCGTACCAGCGACTTGCCGCATTTCTGGGTGCAACCGAGCGCTTTGTCTTCGAGGGTCGAGATACCGCCGGCTTTATTACCCGGGCTCGGGTTCTCGCCTACCGGTTCGCCGTGGGACAGGAAATAGTCCTTGAAGTCATTGATAAGCGAAACGGTCTGGTCGAAGAGCTCTCTGTTGGCGCAACGGTCCATGAGGATCGTCTCTGCTCCGAACATCTCCGGCACCTCGGTCAGTACGGTTGTACCGCCTTGCGCCACGAGCCAGTCGCTCAACATACCGAGCAACGGGTTCGCTGTGATACCGCTGAAGCCGTCGGAGCCGCCGCATTTGAGTCCCACGCGCAGTTCGCTCAAAGGCACCGGCACACGCTTGTCGTGCTGGGTCTTGGTGTACAGTTCGCGCAGGATCGGCATGCAGTATTCCACCTCGTCGCCTTCAATCTTCTGGGTCACTACGAACTTCACGCGGTCTTCGTCTATCTCGCCGCAGAACTCTTTGAACACATCCGGCTGGTTGTTCTCGCAACCGAGGGACACTACCAAGATAGCACCTGCGTTCGGGTGATGAATCATGTCGCGCAGGATCTTCTTGGTGTTCTCGTGGTCGTCGCCGAGCTGCGAACAGCCGTAGTTATGCGGGAAAGCGAAGATATTGTCCGCTCCGGTCTCCTGACGCAGCCGCTCCGCGCAGCGTTGGATGATTCCGTTCACGCAGCCCACGGTAGGAATAATCCACACTTCGTTGCGGATACCTACCTGTCCGTCTTTGCGGCGGTAGCCCATGAAGGTGCGTTTCTCATCGGGGATATTCAGCACTACCTCTTTCGGGTGGTACTCGTAGGAGAGCAGTCCGGCGAGGTTGGTTTTGATGTTGTTCTCGTTCATCCAAGAGCCGGCTTTTTTTGCCTCTTTGGCATGCCCGATCGGGAAACCGTACTTGATCACGTTCTCGCCCTCAGCAAGATCTTTGATGGCAATCTTGTGTCCGGCAGGCACATCTTCCAATACGGTGATCTGCTTGCCGTCCACTTCGATAACAGCACCTGCCGACTGCGGTTGTATGGCTACAACCACATTGTCGGCAGGATTGATTTTCAGAATATTGGTCATAATATCAGTCGAAAGTCGAAAGACAAAAGACCGGTCACATTGTGACCTCAAAGCACCATGCGGCTTTCTACTTTGAGCGTTAGCGGTCTTTCTGCTTTCAGCGTTAGCGGTCTATTTAAAAGAGGCTTTTGATCTTTGCAATCACGTCATCCACCTTGTCGGCAGCGAGCATGAGCTGAACGGTCTTGAGCATGCCTATAGACTCGATCGAGTTGAGGTACAGCTCTACCATGTCGGTGAGACCCGGGATCTTGTTGAGGTCCTCTTTGCTCTCTTTCCAGATGATGTCGGTTGCGCCGAGCACGCCTTCTGCCACCTTGCGGGTGTCGCCGGTTGCCCAGAGTTCTTTCAAGAGGTCCATGATCTCCTGTGCGTCGTTCGGCTGGATCGGAGCTCCGTCCTCGCGGGTGCCGCCTTTGTAGTACTCGATGATAGCCGCCAGACCGAGAACCAGACCCTTCGGCAGTTCGCCCTTGCGCTCCAGATAAACCTTCAGACCCGGCAGGTCGCGTGTCTCGAATTTCGGGAAGGAGTTGAGCATGATCGAGGTTACCTGATGATCCACATACGGGTTGTTGAAACGCTCCAGCACGGACTCGCCGTAAGCCTTCAGTTCCTCCTTCGGCAGGTTCAGCGTCTCCAGCAGTTCGTCGAACATCACCATGTGGATGTATTTGCCGAGCACGTCGTGGTTGCAAGCGTCGCGGACGATGTTCACGCCGGAGAGGTAGGAAACCGGCGAAAGCACGGTGTGCGGGCCGTTGAGCAGCGTCACTTTGCGCTCGTGATACGGTTTCTCGCTCTCTGCGATGAGCACATTCAGACCGGCTTTGTTAGCAGGGAACTCAGCCTCCAGCTCGGCGATAGACATGTTCTCCGGTTTCTCGATTACCCAGAGGTGGAAGATCTCAGCCTGCACAACGAGGTTGTCGTTGTAACCCACTTTCTCCTGGATCTCGGCGATGTCCTTGCGCGGGAAACCCGGAACGATACGGTCCACGAGGGTAGCGCAGACGTAGTTGTATTTCTCGAACCACTCTTTGAAGCCTGCGTAGTCTGCTCCGAAATCGTCTTTCCAGAGCTCGATATACTTGCGGATGCAGTCTTTGAGGTGGTGTCCGTTCAGGAAGATCAGCTCGCACGGCATGAAGATAAGACCCTTGGTCGGATCGCCGTTGAAAGTCTTATAGCGGCGGAAGAGAAGTTGCACCAGTTTGCCCGGATAAGAAGAAGCCGGAGCGTCGGTGAACTTGCAGCTGTCATCGAAAGTGATACCTGCCTCGGTGGTGTTGGAGATGACGAAACGGATCTCCGGCTGCTCTGCGAGCGCCATGAATGCCCAGTTCTGGGTGTACGGATTCAGCGCGCGGCTGATGACGTCGATACGCTCCAGACTGTTGACTGCCTTACCGTCCAGACGTCCCTGGAGGTTCACGTGATACAGACAGTCCTGACCGTTGAGCCACTCTACCATACCTTTCTCGATCGGCTGTACAACGGCTACGGAACCGTTGAAGTTCGTCTTTGCGTTCATGTTCCAAACGATCCAGTCCACGAATGCGCGGAGGAAGTTACCTTCACCAAACTGAATGATCTTCTCGGGAGCCACGCTCTTCGGAGCGGTCCACTTGTTCAATGCTTTTTTTGCCATAGTTTTAAGTATTAAATGATTTTAATTTGTTTATTTCATACCCTGTAACCGGCACCCCGTAACCGGCAACCTATAATTTGCGCTGCAAAGGTACTCAAAAAAATTGACATACGCAAATAAATTTACAAAAATTTATACAGGCGGCGGCAAACTTGCCATCCAATCATCTTCAGTCCGTTTGTTCAAGAGATCCGGCATTGCATGTCCGCAGGCCTGTATTACATGCCGTTTGAGACAGAAAGTCCGCTCCGTTGTAACCGGCTCAAAGGAGACGGGTTCCGGCTCGGCTGCTTTCTTGCGCTCGGCTTGGAGTTGGCGGTAGATAGCGACGTAGGTATATTGGTAGAAACGGGAGTAGGGCTTCATGCCCTGTTCAGGCTTGGCACCGCCTTTGAAGACGGTATAATAATGCCTGAAGAAGCGCACGCGCCATTCGAGGGCTTCTATGGAATGGTCATGTTCGAGTGCATGCGCCTGTCTTTGCGCTTCTTTGATGAGTTCGCGGTTCGCGACGCACGCCGCAGACCAGTGTTTCGGGAAATGGTAAGTGTATAGTTGGAGCAGTCCGTGGTGCTCCGGAGCATGGCGGACGATGATATGTTTGCGGTAACGGCGGCCTTCTTTGACCGTGTTCATCGCGCCCCAGAAAGCATCAATGCCTTCCACCGGCACAAAATAGCGCACTCCCCGTTTGTGAAGAGCGGAAACGTCTGAAGGCGGCAAAAAATACGAAATTGCGCCATTCAAACGGCTTAGGACGTGCGTTTTCAAGTGTCTCGGCATGGTGTGTATATTATTGATTGTTAAAGCATTATCGCGTTGTTATCAGTAGCAAAGTCTAGGACTGGTCTTGAGCGGACTTTATTTTGACTCTTTTTAGGGTTTGTTTGGTGTTTATTTGGAGGTTGTTTTGGGCTAGTTGGCTAGACGAATAGACGACTAGTTGGCTAGACGAATAGGCGGCTAGTATACCAGGTAGGATCAGGATTTTCTAAATTCGGTGCAAAGGTACAACAAAAATTTGGGATATGCAAGCGCCCGCGCGCTTTTTTCATTTTTTTGTCCTTTTAAGCCGTCTTGCCACCAAAAAAGCAGCAAGGTCTCCCCTGCTGCCCTTCATATGTCCATTTCGCGGAGTATTATTCCGCCTGACTTCTTCTTTTGCAGGGCAATGGTATTGCCCGCTTCTCCATCCATTTCCGCGGGATTTTATCCCGCTTTCTTACTTCATCTCCTGTCCTGTGAGGGTATATTCCTTCTCCCCGCGGAGAATGAAGATCTGGCCGTTGCGGAGGAGTTTCCTAGCTTCGCCAGCATTGACGGGTACGTTTTCGAGGGATTCACCCAATGCTTCATAAGTCGCAGTAACCGTCATATCAGCTGTTACGGATCGAAAATCCTTATTCCACCCGGCGAATTTATAACCATCACGGATCGGATTTTCAGGTGCAGTAGCTGCTTCTCCATCTGCTACTATACTCTTAGAAAGGATTGTTTTATCCCAATCCTCAAATATCACAGTGTGTGCCACCAAGAAAATAGCAATCAGTTCTGTAGTATCTTGGGCAAGTGTTACATTTCTCGGGTTGTCTGCGACACCATCGTGCCAGTATTTGAAGATAAATCCTTCCTTAGCTGTTGCAGAAACAGTCACGACATCATTGAGATGCGCAGTAGTATCTCCGGAAGTAGTACCACGTTCGGCGTCATTAGGTTTAGTAATCAAAAGAGTCCCTTTTTCAAACTCAGCAGTAAGCGTTGTATCTTGAGTCAGCACAACTGCCCTCGGATTATCCGTAACACCATCTTTCCATTGTTTAAAGAGATACCCGTTGAAAGGAACCGCAACAAGCGTATCTACATTCACGCAGGAAGAGGACTTACGTACGCGAACGGTACCCATCGTAGCATCCCCGGATCTACCTTGTACGTTGAAGAATGAAGAAACAGTCTTGACTACATTTTTGTATTCTCCGTCATTGACGGCTTTGTATGCCTCTTCAGCGCCACACGGTACATAAATATCAGCACTTTTTACGATTGCATTTCCTAAATATGGAGGCTCAGCAAATGGGAAATATACGGAGTATAAGTTGCTACTGCCAGTAAATGCAGCATCGGCAACAACTTGAGTTCCTGCTTTTACGGTGCAATCTCCATAGAAAGAGGGTGAAGAACAGATAAGTGCATTCCCGATATATAATACATTGTCTTGCCAGTTGGAACTGCTGTCATAAATACCCGATCCTTTGAATGCGCTCTCTCCGATATGTTGTACACTCGCAGGAATGGTAAGTGACGTCAGGAATAAGCAATTTTCAAAAGCGTTTGCATCTATGCTTACCAGAGTATTTGGAAGTTGTATGGGTATTAGGCCTAGACGCAAACATCCTTTGAATGCACCATTTCCTAAGACAGTCACCCCTTCCGGAATATTGATATTCATCAAACCCTCACAGTTCATGAAAGCAGCTTTCCAGATTCTCTGAATAGAATTCGGCAAGGTTACACTCTCCAGATCTTTGCATCCTGCAAACGCACCTCCTCCGATAGCAACGACACTATATGTATTCCCATCGTTGGTAACAGTAGAAGGAACAGTAAATGAGGTCTTTCCTTGATAACTGCTATGATACGTCACCTCAACTTGAGTCGTTGAGCCTTCAGCCAATTGGAAATAGAGTCCGGACGTCGGGTCAATGAACGCTGCTGCAAAGGCAGAAAAGGTGCAAAGCACGATTGTTACCATGCAAAATAGAATCTTTTTCATAAGTTTTTGATTTTTTAGTTAGTAAATCATTTTGTTATTTGTTTTAGTTAATATATACAAATAAAAAGCGTGCGCTTTCGTTCGCTTCATTTGATTGTTTGAGGTCCTAGACTTACCTTATTAGTTCAAATAAATGCACGGAAAACTCATGCTGATACGTGAGCGTGCATAAACCGTACTTGAACTAATAATGATGTTTGTGAACTTGTCTAGGGTTTCAAACAATCAAGTTTTTCGGCTTATTACGCTTTTCTTGGCGCTCCCTCGCGCCGGATATTTCAATTCTATGTTTGTGCTTATCCTCGTTGTGGGGACAACTCGGGCACTGCACTCGATATGCGTTTTATCGCATATCTTCACCTGTTTAACGTCAGTGAGTGACGGTATTTCTTACAATGCTACGCCATACTCATAAATAGCGTCGCTTGGTAAATCTATTTGATCATTCCAATAGATACATGTACGGCTTGCATCCAATTGGGCATTCTCAAACAAACCAGGTTCTGTCTTGAGATCACGGAATGCAGGTAGCGTCTTTATATCATCGGCTACGTCATAACGAACCTTCCGCCCATCATCAAAAGAAACGAGCAGTTGAAAATCCGCAAGCGGTTGATATGACTTAATTCGAGGTATCATATTAGTCTTTCAATGGTGGAAGTTTAAATATTTTTTGAGTCTCCCACATCTCCTGTAGTTCATCTTTATGTTCGTTTAGCCATTCTTTGACCATTTTCTGGGCACGATTAGGAAGATCTCCCTCCGTCATCTCTAAAGTATTGATATCGAACACACCCATATATTCTTCATAGAGAGCATGGATGTGCGCCGACTCATGCTCCTTGGGCTTAAAGAACATCTTAATGATGATTCCATAAAAACGACTAACCTCTGGCATAAATTTGAATAGTTATATGATTTTGCACTGCAAAATTACAACAAAAATTGCACATACGCAAGTATTTTACCATATTTTGCAATTTTTCTTTATTTTTTGAGGCTTAAAATTTGGAAATATCAAAAAAAGTTGTACCTTCGACCTCCTCCCCCCATCTTTAATAGAGCCCCTTCCCGTGTTACGGTTTCCCCGTTTGACGGGGAC
>OCTW013420907.1_pt1 | contig 48752 bp, 57 predicted proteins | sample 1539671 | NCBI WGS metagenome assembly OCTW01 (sample SAMN02144230, study PRJEB22623) | gut metagenome | biome: sheep rumen | host: Ovis aries | place: New Zealand
CTACACCCACCAACTCTCACAACAACAGCAGTTGGATGTTCTGCGCCACAACCAACAGTACCCCCCTGTCAATATAAACGTCTGCCGTCATAATCATGACCGTTTCCTCATTATCGACGATACGGTCTATCTCTTTGGAGCCTCCCTGAAAGATGCTGGCAAGAAACTCTTCGCCTATATCAAGATGCAAGAGACCAATCCAACAGAATTGTTGAGGCAAATCCATTGAAAATAGCAAATCTTTGTGAAATGGAAGAAATTATGAAAAGAATGATGCAAATGCAGACATAACGATAAATAATGTAAAAATACAGACCACATTGAGCGTAGTTTGAAAATAAATGCTTATCTTTGCCTTCAACTATGGCTGATAAGCATCTTTATATAATCAGTGGGCCAAATGGTGCAGGCAAGACAACTGCTTCATATACGGTGTTACCCAAAATTCTGCAATGCAAAGAGTTTGTCAATGCAGATGAAATTGCACGTGGCCTGTCACCATTTAATCCAGAGTCTGTTGCAATTGAGGCTGGACGACTGATGCTAAAGCGTATTAACGAATTGCTACAGCGGAATGTAAGTTTTTCAATAGAAACAACCCTTTCCTCTCGTTCATATTTCCGTTTAGTAGAAAAAGCTCATTCTCAAGGATATGATGTGACACTTCTGTATTTTTGGCTTAAGTCACCACAACAAGCCATCGAGCGAGTCGCAGAACGTGTAGCAAAGGGTGGTCATAATATTCCTAAAGAGATCATTATCCGAAGATATTGGGAAGGCTTGGATAATCTGTTCAAAATATATATGCCAATAGTAGATACGTGGATTCTTGTAAATAATGGCGAGACCCCCAGGATAATAGTTGCTACAGGAGGTAGAGATCAGGAAACAGTTGTAAGAGAAAGTAAACAATATAATATAATAGAAGGACATGTCAAACGCTGAACATCTTCAAATGGTAGAGACGATTGTCAATGGTTTGAAAATAGCTGAACGTGAAATGCTTGAAGAAAAAGCAAGGAATAACGAGGATGTTATAGTCTGTGGAGACGATAACGTGATTCGTCATATTCCTGCCACGAAATTTCTTTAATCATTCACTAATCTTTGTGAAATGGAAGTAATCGGCTTGCCGCTTCGCTCGTCGAAGAAATGGTCGCGCCGTCATTCCCGTGTTTCACACGCCTACCCGTAGCCTTTCTTCCATTTCACATTTGATATGCCTACCTTTGCAGGCAATTGAAAGTATAATCCTCAAAAAAAGAAAAAGTGAATATGAAAAGAATGATGCAAATGCAGACATAGCGATAAAAAATGTAAAAATACAGCCCACATTGAGCGTAGTTTGCTAAATAATTCTTATCTTTGCACTGTCTTAAATATAATAATGTAAAAACAACGAATTAAACTTAGTATTATGAAGACAGAAGAAATTAAAGATTTGTTTGCTCGATTTGAGAGCATTGTGTGTGATTACAATGGTGTGGAATGCTGGAGTGCACGAGAACTTCAGAAGCTTTTAGGGTATTCGAAATGGGACAAATTTCAAAATGTCATTGAGAAAGCTAAAGCAGCATGTGTAAATGCTGGCGAAAAGCCAGAAGACCATTTTCCCCAGGTGGAGAAAATGGTTGAGATAGGCTCAGGGGCATTTCGGCCACTGTTTGACATCTTGCTTACTCGATATGCCAGTTATCTTATAGCACAAAATGGTGATGCGAACAAGCCAGAGATAGCCTTTGCTCAGAACTATTTCGCCGTTCAGACGCGCAGAGCAGAACTTGTCGAGCAGCGTCTGTTGGATTATGAGCGAGTTCAGGCAAGAGCAAAACTGGCTGAGACAGAAAAGATTTTGTCAGGCGTATTATATGAACGTGGTGTCGATAGCAAAGGATTCGCAGTCATACGCTCTAAAGGCGATAAAGCTCTGTTCAAACTTGATACGAAACTGTTGAAAAGAAAATGGGGCGCACCAGATAGCCGTCCATTGGCAGACTTCTTGCCAACTATCAGCATCAAAGCGAAGGATTTGGCTGCGGAAATGACAGCGGTAAATGTACAGCAAAAAGAACTATACGGGCAAAACCCTATTGAGAAAGAGCATGTTGACAACAATTCTGCTGTTAGAGAGATGCTTGTTGGGCGTGGTATTTATCCAGAGCAACTTCCCCCAGCCGAAGATGTCAAGAAGGTAGAACGCCGCTTATCGAAAGATGATAAGTCTCAGATCAGCAAGAAATAGAACGCATTCATTAATCTTTGTGAAATGGAAGAAATGGTCGCGCCGTTTCTTCCATTTCTCATTTGATATGCCTACCTTTGCAAAAATTGGAAGTATAATTTCAAATAAAGTAAAAGTGATTATGAAAAGAATGATGCTATTACTGGCCTTCTGCGGTATGCTGACAGCCGCGATGGCCGACTGGACCTACGGCTCGGCGCGCTTCTCTGGTACCCAGCCCTCATCTTGCCTTCATCATGGCTCAGTGATTATCTGGTACAACGGCTCTTTGGAACAGAAAGGAATCAGCGGCAATGAGGAAATCTGGCAGGGCACAGGCGACATCTGCGTGGTCTTTCCCAAGAACTATAATGGCCCCCAAATGCGCATTACCTCCACAGGCGGCACCGTCCAGATCCAGACGCTAAAATAATTATTGTTAAAATACAGCCCACATTGAGCGTAGTTTGCTAAATAATTCTTATTTTTGCATTATCGTTCAGTAATGGGCGATAAACATTGAAGGAAGCGTTTAGCTTTCATCTGTACCGAAAAGTCTGGTAAACTTCAACGTACAACAGATGATTGATGACACGTTCCCTCCTTGGTTGGAATATCCCTTGTGCAGCCATTCTTGGCTCACATCCTATATATCCTCCAAGGGTGTGGGCTGTTTCTTTTATCTTTGTACAGGTTTTACCAGAGCCTTCGGTAGGATAGACTGAAAGGCTCACACTTCTTTGTATAAAAAAGGTAATAACTAAAAATATTATAGCTTATGAATATTATAAAGCAAAATGGAATGCAGAGAAGAACATTGCTAGGATTAATAGTTTTGTTTTGTTCGTCTTTTTTGAACGAAGCATATGCAATTGAATTCCCTCGTTTTAGATGTTTCACAGATAGAGAAAATGAGTTTCTAGTTGGAAATGTTAAAAAGGTCGTGTATGACAATGGGGATGGTGTAAAATGTGAGTATAACTTCAATCAGAAAGGCAATTACACAAGCGTGTCCATTGAAGGCTATTGTGGCACAGAATATCCCTTTTGTAAAAAGTTCTACCGATATTACTGTGAAGGTCTTGTCGTAAACAATTATTTAAAAAATTTCTTAAGTCTAGGTATTTATCATAATGATTTTCATGTTCCATTCTGGTTAGATGGAATGGGAGGCGCAATGAATTTGTCTTTTAGTTATGACAATAGTGGAAAATTAATATATGTAGAAAGGAAAAATAGAGATTATACCACTGGGGAGTACAAATTTGTCTATGATGCAAATGGAAATCTGACAACAAGATATTTTGAAGGCTTACCTATGATTAGGATTAAATGGAATAGTTCTAATATTTCCAGTTTTTATATGTATGATAGTAAAGGACATCTGCAAGAAGGATATGATTTAAATATTAATGGTAACAGAATTGAATATTCCCCCAAAGGCACATTCCATACAAAGGTTTTTATAGAGACGAATAGTGAAGGAAAGATCGTAACTTTTGAGAAAATCCAAGGGTCAGGTTGGGAGGCAATAAAATCACGTTTTAGTTGTACATATAATGGCAAGGGACTGTTAGAGAAACTAACTAGGGTATACACATACCAACATAAAAACCCGATAACAACGACTACGATAATTAAATATGATTCATATAATAATATTTTGGAATATAAAACCACAGAGAACTCCGTAACAAAAGAACATATCAGATATTCTTATATTTATGATAGGGTAGGAAATTGGATTTCCAAAACTATTTATTCTATAAAACAAGGAGATATAGAAGTTAAACATAAGGATGGTGTTGAGACAAGGGAAATAACGTATTATGATATGGGTGATAATAATAAATTGACAAATAGGAATACTGAAAACATATCAAGCGGACAGACTTTAAATACTAATATAAACTCGAATCGAATATATGATGTGGTAGAAGAAATGCCAGTATTTCCTGGTGGAAGTAGTGCTCTTATAAGATATATTGCTAGTAATGTCAGATATCCGGCATATGCCGAGGAGAATGAGATTACTGGTAATGTGTATGTTAGCTTTGTCATAGAACGTGATGGTTCTGTAACTGATGTGAGAGTTACTAAAGGTGTGGATCCTTCTTTGGATAAGGAGGCTGTTAGAGTAGTTCGTAATATGCCAAAATGGATCCCTGGGAAACAAAATGGCTCTCCTGTACGAGTAGAATATTCAATTCTGTTCCCCTTTCGTATGCAATGAATTGTTTTCTAATGTAAAGGTTTTGCTTTAATTAAAGATGAGATTAATGATAATATCCATTATAAATATGAGAAAGGTAATCCTATTGTATATGTTTTTCATTTGCGGTTATAGTCTATGTTATGGCCAACTTTTTACCTACGATTTACAACGGTTGATGAACAGTTTACCAAGGACTGCTGATGATTTTCAGTCAAGGTTTTATGACACAGAACTTGAATCGGCAACTTCTGTTAGTTCTTTGACTTTTCCTTCTTTTGAAGGAGTTCCCATAATGAAGCATAATGGATCTATATCCAAAATGACATTCCAAATATTCAATACAATTGAACGATTTGGTGAAAGGTATCTGAATGATACTCCCAATTACTCTGTTACAATGACTTTTAACTCAAATGGGACGTTAACACACCTCAAAGGCGCACATAATCTTTTCGCTCCAAATGTTCCTTGCTCTTCACATGTGGGGACTGGGATAGATTTGTCAATTGACAATGATATGACTGTTGAATACACTAGAGATGAACAACAAAGAGTTATAGAGGCACAAGTTCTGGATTCTGGCAACCCTTATCTCATTTTTAGATATGCATATCTTGCTAATTCAAAGAAAATAACAACAGTTAAAGGTTATGATTATAATGGAAAGTTAATCGGAGAGGTCTTGTATAGTTACAATAATGGCAGACTTTCTCAACTTTATTACAAAGGTTATTCTATATACAGTTCTCGATTGGAAACAGAATTCAAGAAGTTGTATACTTACGATGGACATGGTAATTATTCTAAAATTGATATATCAAGATGGCATGGTACGAAGTCTGCAGGTTATCAACAGGTTTATACTTTCGAAAATCAATATGATTCTAAGGGCCAACTTACTACTTCTAGAGTAGGTTTTAGTCAATCATATAATTCTGGAAATAGAGGAGGAACCCCATTTTGCCATTCAAGAAAATTTACTTATGACAACCATGGGAATTGGATTAAGGTTGAATCAACAGAGGGTCAAGTAGCAATAAGACAGTTTGAATTTAAGTGAATGTTTTTGTTAGTGCAATTATGTAGGATAGTGAGAGGCTCACACTTCTATTGTATAAATGAAAGTATATGTATAACTATAAATAACTATTAATTATGAAAAAATTGTTATCATTTGTATTGATGTTGGTGTCATGTCATATTTATGGACAGGACGTCATTGTGGAGAATTATTCATTGAAAGGTCTTGCTGATTATTTGAATAGTAAGACGGATGTGGAAGTTAGTGCTTTCTATGGAGGTATTGCTATTGTCGATTATGAAATAGATGGCGTAAATAAGCAAGATATAGTTACAACAATGGGGAAAGTGCTATCATCAAATGGTGGATATATTGTTTCTGAAGGTTTAGTTATGGTTCCTGCTGATAATGGATGCGGGGTAGTTATGAAAGATGTAAAGGGGAATATTCTGACAAAGACCATTTATGATGACATTTACAAAGATAAATCTTTGCATTTTTCAAACGGTTATCTTCAGGTGTGCAAGAATAAGAAATATGGTTTTATTGATAAATCCGGTAATGAGGTCGTTCTATGTAAATACTCACGTGTTGAAGATTTTAAGTATGATGTTGCTGTGGTATATGGTGACATTGATGATAGGGTCGGAGCGAGGAAAATGGGTCTTGTTAATACAAAAGGCCAAGAGGTTATTCCATGTGATAAAGTAAGAGAAGGATTAGCTGGAAATGAAAGTGGTGAATATATCGTCAAGAAGAATTCCAAATATGGTGTTATTGATAAAGATTTAAACATTATTATACCATTTGAGTATGATGGTATTGGGGTATTTAGTGAAGGATTAGCCTCAGTAATTAAAAATGGGAAAAAAGGATTTATTGATAAGGCTAATAGATTAATAATTCCTTGCGAATATGATGAACCTGATCCAGAATGGGGCGTCTCAGATGATTTTAGTGAAGGTCTAGTCAATGTTAGTAAAGATGGCAAATGGGGATATATAAATAAATCAAATAAAGTAGTAATACCTTTCATTTATGATATTGCGGAAAGTTTTCATGGGGGGCTTGCTCTTGTTAATCTTGGCGAATATTGTATAGATGTGACAGGAAAGATAGTTCAACGATCTAATTCTGATTTATTAGAGCATCTTACTAATGGTATATTTAGAAAAGGTCTGGATGAATTTGTTTTATTTAACAAATGTGGTATAATTGGAAAGTATGATAGATCATGGAATAATGCAGGTGTAGAATATTATGATGGAGAAAAATTTGATGGTTATTTATTTGTGGGTAGAAATAATAAATCTGGTGTTATAGATTATAATGGAAAAGAAATAATACCAATTATTTATGATTTTATAAATCATTATAATTACCCAGATCATCAATTTATTATTGCAAAAAGTGGTAGTTTAAAGACTCTCTTTGATACATCTGGAAATATGGTTGTGTCATCAGACTATGAAATCAAATCTAGTGCAGAAAGTATCGTAAAAGTTAGAAAAGATGGCTTATATGGATATATTGATAAGTCGGGAAAAATTGTCAGTCCATGTATTTATGACGAAGCAGAAGACTTTCATAATGGTTTTGCGATAGTTTGTAAGGGTGGCTTATGGGGAGTCATTGATACAAGTGGAAAAGAAACGATACCTTGTAAGTACCAAGGTGTGTCCTTTTTCTACGATGGTCTTGCGTTTGTCAATAATGATGGGAAATGGGGATTTGTTGACCTGAATGGGAAGAGTACATTTGATTATCAAAAATAGTTTTCTCCAAGAAATAATAAACGGGTAATTCGTGTGATGATTTCTTGTAAACAAATATTGAAGATTAATAGATCTTTAATGATATGGCAATAATAGATGATAGAATAAAGTTTATAAATGCAGGCTTTGATTATCCTAATCCTGAAGCAGAGGTTGTGATTGTAGGTATTACTCCTGGAAAGAATCAACTTGAAAACGGATATGAGAGTCAAGATGTGATAGTTGCTTCGAGAGAGGAATCTCTTGAAAGAAAAAAGGCGTATGCGTTTAAGGGATTGAGAGACAACATTAGTAAGATGTTGGATAGTGTTGATGTAAACAAACTACTTGGTATTGATAAGTGCGAGACTATTTGGAATGAGGATTTTGGAAAGGTTGATTTTACATCTCTTATAAAGGAAGCTGCTTATGAAGATAAGAGTGGGAAAATAGATCCCTTTAATGATGCAGATAAGATTGTAAAATCTATAAAATTGAGTAAGAGATTAGAAGAAGGATTTGTAGAAGATTGTAAACAATATACGAAAGCAAAATTGTTTGTTGCTTGTGGCCACAAAGTCTATAATGTCTTATGCGGTTTAAGAGACAAAGGGATAATCTCTGTTCCAGTAATTGCTATTGCTCATCCAAGTAAAAACAATAATATAAGGGTCCAGTTCTATCAAGGAAATGAAGAAGATTCAGTCCGCGAATGCCAAAAAGATGCAGAGGAAGCGAAAACTATTATTAATGATCTTTTGAAGAGTTAATAACGATATAAAGTTTGAAATATGAAATGTCCTTATTGTAATACAGAGATAAGCGATGACAGTTTATTCTGTGGGTCGTGTGGCAAGAAGCTGCTACAGGAAAAAGAGTGTGTAAAGTGTGGTAAGTCGATTGAAGCCAATAGTGATTTCTGCCCCTATTGTGGCACAAGACAACAACCAGAATTGGTAGAACCACATGTAAAGGATAATCCAAAGCCACTGACTTCAACTTCAAAGTTAAAGCAAAGAAAGATATCATCAAAGGTGGCCCCAATTATTATTTGTTGCGTACTTGCTCTTGCAGTAATAGGTGGGGCTGCATATTATTGGTTTGAAACGCGAAAAGATTATTCGCTGCAAGATTTGGCAAAAGTGATAGGGACATACAATCAACCTACGCAACATTATATCTTTAGTGATGGACTTGCTTGTGTCGAGAAAAATGGTAAATTTGGCTATATAGACAAAAATGGACAGGAAGTCATCCCATTCATATACGATATCGGAGGCGACTTTAATTATGGGCTTGCTTGTGTCGAAAAAGATGGGAAATGTGGCTATATTGACAAAACTGGAAATGAAGTTATCCCATTCATATACGATTTAGGTGATCATTTCAGTGAGGGACTTGCTCGAGTTAGAAAGGATGGATATGATGGCTATATTGACAGAACTGGAAATGAAGTTATCCCTTGTATTTATCAGTTGGGTGGCAATCTTGTCGATGGGCTAATTCCTGTTAGAAAAAATGGGAAAGAAGGGTATATTGACAAAACTGGAAATGAAGTTATCCCATTCATTTACGAACATTGTGGCGATTTTAGTGAGGGACTTGCTATTGTAAGACAAGATTGGAAATTTGGTTATATAGATAAATCAGGCAAGGAAATTGCACCATGTATTTATGAATCATGCGGTTCTTTTAGAGAAGGACTTGCTTATGTTAAAAAGGATGGAAAATATGGTTATATAGACAAAACAGGAAAGGTAGTTGTTCCATTTATATATGATTTATGTTGCGATTTTAGTGAAGGATTAGCTTGTGTCGGTAAAAATGGAAAGAACGGCTATAGTGACAGGAAGTATGGCTATATTGATACCTTAGGTCAGGAAATCATCCCATGCATTTATAAGTATGGTTGGAAGTTTAGTGAGGGACTTGCTAAGGCCGGCAAGGATGGGAAATATGGCTTTATTGACAAAACGGGAAAAGAAATCACACCTTTCATATATGATATTGTTGGTGACTTTAGTGAAGGACTTGCTTTTGTCGTAAAAGATGGGAAGGGTGGTATTATTGATAAAAAAGGAAATAGTACATTTGACTATCAATAAAAACACTTAGAATTATGAAATGTCCGTATTGTAAGACAGAAATAAGTGACGAGAGTCAATTCTGCAGTAATTGTGGTAAGAAGATACCCAATATAATAAAGTCATCTTCTATACTGACAAAAATGGTTGTCGCATGTGTGTTCGCATGTGTACTGATTGGTGGAGGATGGTATGCGGGGAGTCATTTCTTCTTCAAAAATGATGTTTTCCCTACTTTCGATACATTCATAGCGTTACTACAAGATATTGAAAATGTGAAAAAGGCTAATGCGTGTGGATTAGAAGAAATTTATAACGTGACAGAAGAAGAGGAAGAATACACCTCTATTGAGATAGTATATGGTAAAGACGTTGAAAAAGGGAACCATAAAGAATATGCTGGATTTGAGATAAAGGCTAAGTCTGATCATTCTGTTTATTTGGAATATCGTGCAGAAACTTCTTCTGATGCAAGTCTGTTTTTCAAAAGCAAAGATGACAGTGACGCTTTTTTCAAAAAAGCTATGGATTATGGTTTGTTGATTATAAAAGATGAATATTCCGATGGAGATTCTTATTATATTCCCAAGAATAAGCTACCCAATGGTAGTAAAAGAATTGAGAAGTTAGAATGGGGGGGAGAATTTGATCCTATTTTCCCTTTGACAAAACCAAAATATGAAGATGGCTGGTATGTAATTAATATTGGTATGGATTTTTAAATTAAATATATTTATGAGACATTGTTCTAACGGTCACGAAGTAAGTGATGACGTGAAGTTCTGTCCACAATGTGGTGCAGAGATACAAGAAAATATTGCAGAAGAGATACGCTTCTGCAAGAAGTGCGGGAATGAGCGTAAGGGATTAGAGAAATTTTGTTCTCATTGTGGTACTCCGTTTTATGGTGATCAAATATCACTTGATATGGGAGAAGTTGCACATGGTTCTTCCTTTAATAAAAAGTTAGTATTCTTTCTAATTTTAGTACCTATAATGCTGTTTGGTGGCTATTTCGTTAATAATCATATTCAAGAGAAAAATAGAATAGAGAAAGATCAAATAGAAGAAAATGAAAGAACTGCCGAAATAGAACGGAAACGGATAGAAGAGGAATTGGCAAAGCCCTCTAACATTTTTAATAACTTATTAAGTCAAAATCAGAATAAATGGATTGGAAAAAATATACTAGAAGCTAGTTATGTGAATCTGAATAAGAATAGAGTCTTTTGTTTGTATTTTTATCCTATAGGAAAGAATAGTGGACAAGTTTCATTTATAGATTTTTCTTCTAATTTTGACGCGTATTCAACTGCTTATTCGTGCAAAGTGCCATATACTATACAAGATGACTACATTATATTTACTGCAAAGTATAATCCTGGACTTGAAGGTGGTTATAAGTTGGATGATTTTATGTTACAGATACAGCCAATAGGCAATAATGTTAGATTAGTTCGTACCAAGAATGGAAAAACTCAAGTGTTTGATAAATTTACTCAGAATATCAGTGATCCTATAAAATAGCATAATTGTTTTAGATGATTGTAAATATGATAAGACTACCTTATATAAGGAATAAGGATTTGGCTTTATTGCTTACAGCTTTAAGGAATGTTGACCCTAACATCGTGTCCAATTGTAATGATGAAAGATGTTCTGAGGTTAAATATGTTAATGAACGTAGTTTTGCTTATGAACTTTATCGCCAGTGGCAAACAATTATTGATGATACTCCTAATTACGACCTTATTGTAAATGCGGAGGTCGTAAAAAAGATTAGTGAAGATGCTTTTTTAGACGAATTGCGTAAAATATTTCCAGATGCAAAAGACGAAAAGAGGTTTTATCCAGACTTGGTTCTCCATAAATCCCAATTTGACCCAAAAGACAAAAACCAAAATCTAATATGTGAGATAAAAGTAAATAAGAATAAGGACTATAAGACATCCGATGATGATATTCTCAAAGATTTTAAAAAACTAGTTGCATATTTGTCTAAAGATACCCTCCTGCTAAATCCTTTCTCTTTTGGCGTATTCATCTTTGTAAATGGTAATTATCAGGATATCAAGGATAGTTTAACTGGTATTGATATAATAACAGAAATGAGGTCACGCTTATTTTGTGCCCTATACAATATCGATAAAATAAGGAATCAAGAACATTACAACATAAAAATGAAGGTAGAAATCAAAAGTTTAAACGAATTGCTTTAAACGGCGACTATTTGGGAAGTCTTTTGCAAGGTTGTTAGGCGCATTTATTTCATCGAGAAATTGTTACAGTTTGTCTGTTTCTTGTATTGGTATGGTCAAGCATAGCGACCCTTTTGACATGAATAATTTGCAAGACAGGCTGAAGGCGTTTTGCAGGGAGCAGGGGATGGATGCACCTCAGTTTTGGATTATCAATCCGGATAGGTACATTGATCCTGATGGTGGGTGTCTCATGCCTTACGCTGCAGTGCTTCATCTGTCTGGGAAGGATCGCTGGGAGGAATTCGAGGCGAGCGTGATTTTCCTGCTGACGGATTTCTCTGAAAGGGAGAATCGTGAGATGGAGCGATCGAAACTGGAAATCGCATTCAGGGATCTTGGTGAGCCTGTCGTGCTGACGACAAGGATGCCTGAGGGGCTGAGTCGGCAGAGGAACAATCTCAATTTCTACAGGAGCGTGGGAATGACAAGGATGCCCATCACCTGGGAGGATGATGCTCAGTGTGAGTATGAGGTATTTGTGAAAGGGCATATCGACATGGGGCCGTTTGCGAACCTGATGGAGCGGATGGAGTATATTGGTAGGGAGATTGTGTATAGGTATTATAGGTTATGACTGAGGATGAAAGATTGTGGTTGGATAATTTAGCCAAACAACCAAACGGGATTAGGCCAAATTACCAAACGGGATTAGGCCAAATTACCAAATTTGGTTAGAAAATATTTTGTTTTCCAAAGGATTTTTGTATCTTTGCACCATCAATCAAAAAATCATAATATGGCAGACAATACAGAATATAAGAAAAGAATTGCAGATGCCTTATTAGCAGATAAACTGGATGCTATGGGAGCCGTGCTGATTGAGGGGCCGAAAGCATGTGGCAAAACAACTACTGCAGAACAACAAGCCAACAGCATTCTATATATGGATGACCCAGTTAACATGCGGCAGAACTTGCAATTGGCAGAAACAAATATTAAGCGCCTGTTGCAAGGTGATAATCCTCGACTTATTGACGAATGGCAGATTGCTCCTCAAATTTGGGATGCAGTCCGTTTTGAGACAGACCATAGGAGGGGTGGTGGACTATTTATGTTGACGGGGTCTGCGGTTCCTGCTGATGACTCTAAGATAAAGCATAGTGGTGCTGGCCGATTTGCATTTCTCACAATGCGCCCTATGACCCTTTGGGAATCGGAGGAATCATCTGGAGATGTCAGCCTCAGTGAACTTTTCTCTCATCCTGATAAGATAGACGGAGAAAGTTCACTAATGATGGAGGATGTCGCATTTGCAATCTGCCGAGGGGGATGGCCAATGTCATTGAACAAAAAGACTAAAAAAGCCGCATTGAGGCAAGTGACGGAGTATTTCGAAGCTATAACACGTTCTGATATTTCAAGGGTTGACGGCGTAGAGAGAGACGAATATAGGGCTAAAAGGCTTTTACGTTCCTATGCAAGGTTGCAGGGGGCTATGGCAGGTATTCCAACCATAGTTGAGGATATGAAGACAAATGAGCCTGAAAGCATGAGCGATGAAACAGTAATATCCTATATAAAGGCTTTAAAAAAGATCTTTGTTATTGAAGACATGAAAGCCTGGAATCCAAATTTGCGTTCTAAGACGGCTATTAGGACGAGTGATACAAGATACTTCGTAGATCCATCTTTAGCCATAGCCGCATTGGGTCTCGGCCCTAACGATCTGCTTAATGATTTGGAAACAATGGGGTTGTTCTTTGAGACTCTCTGTGTACGTGACTTGCGTGTATATGCCGAGGCTAATGACGGTGAAGTGTTCCATTATAGGGATAAGAACGGACTGGAATGTGATGCAGTCGTTCATCTGAGAAATGGTAATTATGGCTTGATAGAGATTAAACTCGGTGGTGATACACGTATTGAAGAAGGTGCAGCAAATCTTAACGCATTGGAAAAAAAGATAGATACGACAAAGATGAAGAATCCATCTTTTAAGATGGTATTAACGGCTGTCGGACAATATGCGTATATGAGAAAAGATGGTGTGATGGTCGTACCAATTGGCTGCCTAAAAGAATAACCAGTATCGACAGTCAAATTCGGAAAGGAAATTGTGTATAGAAACTATGAACAGCGATAGAAAGTATAGCCTGAACTACGGGCAGATGCTGAAGGACAAGATGCCTGTGACGTTCGACAGCGTGGGCATTGAAGAAGGAGAAGAAGTGGAGCGAATGTGGCTCTCTGACATTCTCGACGGGAAGTTCGTTGAGGATTATGTGGTAGTGCGGCGGTCTGCATACGATATTGAGACGGATGAGGCAGGGGCCGTTTGCGAACCTGATGGAGTGCCCTAATACTGGGCTTGCGTGAATTTTTCCATGCATTTTGTTTATAAAAATACCTTCATCCTTCACACAATTTACGAACTCGTTCATAATCAGTAAGTTATTCAATATAAGTTATAGGATAATCATTCACAGACCTTCACTTTTTTCCCAAAAACTACCCGAATTACACAAATAAAGAGCCACTTTTCGCGCGAAAAGCGGCTCTTTTCAGTCAAGAAGAGCCTCCAAAACTCCATGATGAGCCACTTAATTTTCAAAAAGTGCCTCAGAATTTCTAGGTAGAACATTAGAAAATATCTTACAAGACGACTCTTTCTTGTCTAAAGTATCTCCTCTCAAGTTGAAGGTTGGTGAATGTTTGTGAAGGTATATACAAAGGAAAATTTGAACTAAATTATTGAATAACAAATATTTGCCTTAAAATGTGAAGGGGTGAAGGTATAAATATAGAGAAGAATTAATATTTGTGGATGACAACATGTACAAGAACGCAAGTTTTATGCCATGTTTTGTTAAAATGCACTTAAACGGTGCAGTTTTATGGCAAAATCTGCACTGCTTCAGTGCAATTTGCTTATCTTTGTCCCCATAATATAACCGCGATGTTGCAGATGTTTCAAATAGTGCCAATTATGTGGCATGCCGTCAGGCCTAGTAAGGTGGTCGATATGCCTGCCGTGGTAAACTCCTTCTGGCTCCCTAAGGGCTACGAGGGCCTGACTTTCTTTGGCAAGATTCTCACACCCACGCAGGAGGAGGCCGACCGCTTTAATAGTGCCCAGCACGTGGCAGCAGACTTGTCGGCTGTCGTCATGAAGAATCACGAGATGATCCATCTGCGTCAGGCTCAATCGACGGGCGACTCCTGGCTGCGCTTCTACCTGCTGTATCTGTGGTACTGGCTGAAGGGGCTGCGGATGAACCATCGCATGAAGCATGCAGCCTACCTGCTGAACCCTTTTGAACTGGAGGCGTATGGAAGGATGCATGACCTGCACTATCTGGACCACTGTCAGGAAGGCGCTACTGAGTGGCGGCGCTATGCAAAGATGCCACTGGAGGAGCGACTCGGACTCTATCAGAGAAAACCATAGACAAATAGATAAGAAATGAACAAGAAATTCCAGGCGCACAGCGCCATCTTCCTTGCCAACACCATTTTCGGACTTGGTGTCCCTGTGACTAAACTGCTGCTCGACGAGTGGGTGACCCCCATGGGCTATATGGCCTCGCGCTCGCTGGGGGCCTGTATCCTCTTCTGGATCATAGCGGCTTTCATGCCTAAGGAGCATGTGGAGAAGCGCGACCTCATCACGATCCTCCTTGGAGGGTTACTGGGCTTCGTGATCTCACAGTCGCTGACGGCCTGGGCCCTCGACTATACCAGTCCTGTGTATTTCTCGCTGATTGCCACGCTGACACCCGTGGCCGTGATGCTCTGTGCTGCCTTGACGATCGGGGAGAAGATCACGCCCATGAAATCGCTGGGTGTGCTGCTGGGTATCGGCGGTGCCGTACTGATGGTCTTGATGAGTCAGTCGCTGGGCTCAGGTAAGAACGACCTGATAGGCATCTCACTGGCTATCCTCAGTGTGCTCACGTGGGCGATATACCTTATTATTACGCGTAATGTGGCTTCCAAGTACTCGCCTGTGACGCAGATGAAATATGTGTTCCTGATATCGGCCATCGTCACAGTGCCTATCGCCTTGCCAGAATTACCCATGAACGCCCTCTACACGTCGGCCTGGGGATGGGACGGTGTGCTGGAGATGGCCTTTATCGTGGTCTGTGCCACGGCACTTGGCTATTTCCTGATTCCTTTCGCCATGAAGTACCTGCAGGCCACGACGGTATCCATCTATACCAACCTGCAGCCTGTCATCGCCTCATTTGTGGCCATCCTACTGGGGCAGGATGTCCTTACGTGGGACAAGCCCGTGGCTGGTATCCTCGTGCTGCTTAGTGCCTATATTGTCACTGTGGTGACGGCAAAGGAGAAATGAAGTCTATCCTATCGGATAGTCTCTTCCTCTAGGAAATCTTCAAACTGGCTCTTATAGCCGTTGAAGACATTGATATCGACGTCGCCCTTGATGCCTGCCACACGACCGTCTGGGCAGAGTTGCCAGAAAATGAGATGGAGGTCAGGCTTGTATTCGCTGTAGCGGGCTATCCAGATACGGTAGTCGCGCTTCAGGTCGGCCTCTTTGGTGAGATAGTTATTGACAAACGTCTGGTTGACGTAGAGAATGGGCTTCACGCCAATGCGCTTCTCCACCATCTTCAGCCATGTACGGATATGACGGAACATGACCTCCGCCCCGCCCATCTGATTGATCTGCGAGTTGCTGGGCTCGATGTCAAGCACAGGGGGGAGGTCTCCCTGTCTGAAATGGGTATTCTTGAGGAAGAATTCTGCCTGGGCAGCACCACTGGTGCGGACGGACCAGAAGTGATAGGCCCCTGTATGAATGCCGTGTCTGCGTGCTTGGACATAGTCGCTTGGGTAGAACTTGTTACGCACGCTGACTCCCTCTGTACTCTTGATATAGACGAATGATACAGGATAGTCTGCCGTACCCCTGACATTGTGACTGCCTCGCTTGCCAACATGCGTGATGCGCAGTTCGTTCCATCGTATGGGTACAGGACGACGCCCTTTTCCGTGCTGGTAGCGGGCAATGTCAATGCCATAGATACGCTCTGTCGTGTAGCGCATACGTTCACCTTGGTATCTGTTCTTGCCCCATTCACCTACTCTCAAGCGTGGCTCCTGGTCGTATGGCGTCAGTAGTTCGAGTCCGAAGCCCTGTCTGAGATCGTTTTCCCATCGGCCTTCGAAATAACTGCCATCAGGTGTCAGATAAGCACCGTGACCATCGGCTTTGTCGTTCCTCATCTCTCCAAAATAGGAGCCAATACTGTCTATGCGGATGCCAACCTCCAGAGTGTCGGATCGACAGTTGCCTAAGACGGTTCGACCTAATGAATCGAGGACTATAGTCGTTCCCTCACGATGGTGTCCCTGCCATCGTCCGACGTTTCTAACAGGTAGATGATAGTCTGTTTCCATCTCCAACCGCTTGCCATTAGCAAAGGCTAAGACCATTTCGTAGCCTTCATCCTCCATGTTATGACGATCAAGATAATAGTTGAGTTCTTCTTGAACAAGCGGACTTGACACTGCTTTTATGTCCTTTACAGGCAAGGTCATGACAATATCTGACGACAGGCTCATGCCGACATGCTGAGGGGTAGGGAGTAGATAACTGAAAATGCTCAGTACCACTATCGGTACTGCCAAACTGATAAATGTCTTTTTCATTTTCGCTCGTGATTCCGTCGGGGCTCGAACCCGAGACCTACTGCTTAGAAGGCAGTTGCTCTATCCAACTGAGCTACGGAACCTGACCTTGATATCTAAATCGGCTGCAAAGGTAGGCATTTTTTGGGAAATAGCCAAATTTTCATAGGAAAATACGCGGAGAACGTTTTTTTTAGACAGTAAATCTAATGTATGAACGGTCGTCGAAGGAGTTATAGCCTTCTATGAAGGCTTTCGTTGCTTTAAACTGTCCGATGTTCAATGGGTCAAGCCGGCGCTGATCGTCCAACAGACGCTCTGACTCTTCCAGCGTCTTCGCAAGGTAGGGATAGCCATCGGAAGCGAAGACGATCTCGAAGGGCTGGAAGCCGAGGGTAATCATTGGAACCTTATCTTCGGGTATTGGGAATCCATCGATTACCGCATAGGTCTTGTTCTGATTCTGCATGGTCTCCAGCATGTGTGGAATCATTACCTCGCGGGCAGGGTCGTGGGGATGGAGTAGGTCTGTCTGCGAAACACCTTGACTCAATAACTCCCGAACTCGATTTCCTCTCAATATTGCCAGTTCCTGTTCGTAAGGCTTTGGATTATCGTAGTACGATTCGCCGATGAGGCACTGACAGTCGCCCACCATCCACACCTCACGACGTAGCCGGCTGAAGATGATGGCCGAGGCGCAAAGCCTTTCCTCAGGGTGTTCCGCCATTCTCTGTAAGGGAAAGCGGAATCGGTAGTGACCCCGTATCATCTTGGTGACACCTACGCAGAACTGATGGCAACTGGTATCAGCGGGCATCCGACGGATATAGCGGCTGATGAGCCGCATCGCGTATCGCCCATTACTCATCAGAGGATGATGATGGCGGAGCGTCTTCGATGTTGAACCGTCAATGACTGCGATGAAATCAGTTGTGACGACGATGCCGTCCTCGCTTTTCTTGGCGGGATTCTTGGGGACGATGGTCTGCTCTATTATTTTCATGATTAGTTTTACTAGGATGCCTTGGATCCTTATTAATCCACGCATCCCTGGAATATAATTTCGAAATCAAATCTGGACGGCCGATACGTCGTAGGCTTTGCTCTATATTCCGTCGTTCCTCAGGCTTGTACCAGAAGAAATACTGACGTTGGGCGAGTTTCTCTTTCTGACTCTTGGCAGAGAAGACCTCCTCCAGCGTATAGGGATCATACCCCGTGTACCATGTCTCTGTGGCATTAGTCATAGGTGTAGGCGTGAAATCTTGCACCTGCTCCAAGTGGAAATCGAGGTCTTTGGTGATAACGGCTAGTTCAGCCATATCCTCCTCTCGACAACCCGGATGGCTACTAATAAAGTAGGGGATGATCTGTTGGTGTAAGTTCTCCTCGTGATTGATGCGGTCGAATTGGCGCTTAAACTCATAAAACTGCGTAAAACTGGGTTTGCGCATGAGGTAGAGCACGCGGTCGCTGGTATGTTCAGGGGCTACCTTCAGGCGTCCAGAGACATGACGACTGATCAACTCATGGGTGTATTGTTGGGCAGCACGGTTGGCTTCATCGTCTTTGCTGCGATACAATAAGAGGTCGTAGCGCACGCCGCTGCCAATGAAACTTCGTTTGATGCCTGGGAGGGAATCGACGGCATGATAGATATCAAGAAGTCGGCTGTGGTTGGTATCCAGATTCGGACATATCTGAGGATGTATGCAACTGGGCCGACGGCATTTCTCACATGCTTTCTTGTTTCTGCCTGCCATACCATACATGTTGGCAGAAGGTCCGCCGAGGTCGGAGAGATATCCTTTGAAGTCGGGCATCTCTATCACCTGCTTGACCTCTCTTAGAATGCTCTCTTTGGAGCGGCATGAGATAAACTTCCCCTGATGGGCAGAGATAGTACAGAAGGCGCATCCTCCGAAACAGCCACGATGAATATTCACGCTGTGCTTGATCATGTCGTAGGCAGGGATTCGCTTCCCTTTGTATTTCGGGTGAGGCTGACGAGTATATGGCAGGTCGAAGGAGGCATCGAGTTCTGGTGTCGTCATTGGCGGGTAGGGAGGGTTCACGACGGCATAACGTCCATCAACGCCCTGCAATAGCCGTTGGGCATGCATCATATTCGACTGTTCTTCGATGTGTCGGAAGTTCTCAGCCTGTAATCGTTTGTTCTTAAGACAAGCCTCATGGCTGTGTAGAACAACATCATCCTCTCTTATACCGCCGGGGATATCTGCTTCGTCGGATATATAGACGGTCTGTGGAATGTCGCGTATCATCTCGATAGACTGTCCTTCAGCCAGCCGATGAGCGAGTTCAGTGATGGGTTTCTCCCCCATACCATAGATCAACAGGTCGGCTCCTGCATCACAGAGGATACATTTCTGAAGTTTATCCTGCCAGTAGTCGTAGTGCGTCAACCTACGGAGAGATGCCTCAATGCCACCAAGCACGACAGGAACATCGGGGAAGAGATCCTTCAGGATTCTTGAATAGACGATGGTGGGGTATTCAGGCCGCATGTCATGTCGTCCGTCTGGACTATAGGCATCTTCAGACCGCAGTCGGCGGTTGGCTGTGTATTTATTGACCATTGAGTCCATACATCCAGGGGCAATGCCAAAGAACAGGCGGGGCCGTCCTAGTTTTTTGAAATCACGGAAATCCCCGTGCCAGTCAGGCTGGGGCACAATGGCAACCTTATAGCCCGCTGCCTCCAGGGTACGTCCTATAACAGCAGCCCCGAATGAGGGATGGTCAATATAGGCGTCACCAGAAAAAAGAATGATATCGACCTCCGTCCATCCGCGGAGGTCGAGTTCCTTTTTTGTCGTTGGTAGGAAATCTGTCAGCCTGTATTCCATCAATTAAATGGTGTCCCTTGGAATGCGCGTGTGGTCATACCAAGATTGTTGTTGCCTTGGTTTTTCCAGTTGATGTAGAGCAATACGAGTTGCTGCAGGCCAAATGCCTTCATGTTTGGATGATAAATCACGTCAAGACACAGGTCAAGCAGTCCTTTGTCCTTGGATGCATCTCCCCCTAAGAGTCCGCGGATGTTCAGTTTTAGTTTGTCTAATACCTGCTCATCCACATATCCGTTAGAATCGATGAGATCACGAAAGAGTTGATACTTCTCAATGGTTTGTAAGTGTTCGTCGGAGACTTCTATGCTCCTTGTTCCTGATGAATTAGTCTGGATTTTCATAATGTTTAAATTATAGTTTATAAAGATTGTAATAGGAATCGGAGAATACCCCTCATCAGCATTTGTCGCTTCTGTTCCGACTTGATGCATTCAAAGGGGAAACCAAGTGTCATGGCTTTATAGTCTTTGCCATCGTATGCTACGCACGCACTATAGTTGTCGGCATAGATCATAGCAGTATAGGCTGGAGCCACAGGTTGTATGATGCCAGGATGAGTGGCAGCGTAATGGATGTCGTTAAGTTGCCTATGGAACTCAAAGGTCGTTCCAAGTCCGGAGATAGTATCTCTATCCAGACTGTCTTGATCTACGCCTTCATAAGTACATTTCAGTACTTTCTCCATGTAGCCGCGCTCTGATGACGTCGTCATGTCCGCTCCGATGTAAGAACCGCTGATGAGTAGTGCACCACCACGTGAGGTGAAGAGTTGCAAGTGCTGGCGCAACATGGGAGATAGTGTCTGATACCTACGTAATGACCATCCGTCGTTTTTCTCCAACCCGAGAATAAGGTCCATCATATTGTATTGCGTCGGGTGGACTTCATTAGACTCCAAGGCTTCTGACGAGCAACTGACGATGTTGTAGCGATGGGCTGATGCTATGGCTTCAGCATGGGTACGCACATAGTTGAAATCATTGCCTGCAATGATCTGTCCTGCAAGGGAATCGTTTGTGAATCCCAGCCCATTTTCTGTCATCTTACCCATTGTGGCCTTGTTGAAACAGGTCTGATAGCCTGTCCATCCTGCTGTTTTTCCATAGGTGACACCAGGATCAGATTTTAAGTCAAAGCCTTGTTCGGCAGCATTGTCGCGGACGGCTGGTGATGACAAGCGATGGAAGCCATTGACTATGAGGATGGTTTTTTGTGCCTCAGGAGCATAATAAGTAGAGACAACCTCACTGGGGAAACTCCTTCCACCGCTGTTTACGGCTGCCACACGGAAACTATATAGTTGCCCAGGTTCTATGTCAATCGTCAGACTGGTCTGGCCGTCTTTCACGTACAGCCCGTTATCAAAGCCTGCCTTGCCAATAGCCGTATATACTACATAGCCAGAAGGCTTTGCCGTTGGCTCATCAGGGTCCTCTACGGTGTTCCAACTAAGTATGGCTTTTCCATTGTCTGTTAGGTCCACACGTAGATGATTGGGGGTGAGGGGAGTGACAATGTAGGGCACATGATGCATCTGACATATATAGCGGAGTAGTGTCTTGTAGATACTTCTGGCAAAGTCGAAGCGGAAGTTGGGGTCTTGTCCAAAACGCATGTCTGCGAAATTCTGGTGTGACATGGTTTCCAGAATAGCACTGGGAACCTCTGGCACACGACTTTCTGAATAGTTTCTGTCCCATAGTTCACGCGCCTGCCAACTGCCATATTTCCTTTGCATTTCCTTAGGAATTGAGGATAGTAAGGCATCAGCCAAATCACGTGAAGCAAGTCTTGAACGACCAGAACTTAATATGCTGTCATTCAGGTATGTCGTGCATACGGCGAGTGTACCAGTATGAGATTTTCCATCACTTGTATAGCCAGCATCACTATGAATGGCCAAGGATAGTTCTATAGGCACCTTACATCCCATAGTATCAGGCATGTAGCAGGATCCTCCTGCAAGATGGTTAGCCATCAACGATCGTACATTGATATCGTCGCCATAGTCATCCTCACCGTTTTTTGAAGAATATACATGATAAGGCATACCCGCCCATTGGGCATAATAGCGTGCACCTTCCAGGCAGCGGGGGAGGCCACTGGTAGTATAACCTCTGCGAATATTGCCCATACCTCCGCCAAAGCGGACTGCATCGGCTGTGACGACACCATGATGACGACTCTGGTTGGTGAGCACTACACAATTCTGGGCATTACTCCCTTCGTCGAAGTCAAAGGTACCAAGATATACCCAGGTTGAGCCACCCATCTGCTGGTTTACCCTGAACTCTGTGGGTATGCCCTTATGCCAGACGGTATAATGAGCGTCGTCAACACTTCCCTCTACAGTCTGATAACTGACATAGACAGCATACTTGCCAGCCTCAGGAATCGTAGGAAGATAGGATATCTCGCTTTGTTGACGACTGTGTTCCACCGTCTGGGCCTGCCTGGCCGTACCAGCCCTGAAGGGATTCTCACGATCAATATAGACTCCTGAGTGGTAGCGAAAACCTAATGAGTCTGTCTGCTGCCAGGGGTGATTTCCATGTGTCTCAATATAGACGCCCATCGTAGTTCGCCTTGTATCGTTATCCACAATCATCTCGTGCTTCTGCCAATCACGTTCACGTGGTGTGAATACAATGGCACCCGCATTTTCGAGCATGGGAATCAGATAAGGTATAACTATCGTTTGTGTGAAGAGGTCCTCACGGGTACCAAAGAGGGGAGGGCGCTGCCATTTCCAGCAATTGTCCTTGACATGGAAGTAGCGGCCATGACTGGCCCATATTGACAGATGACGATTCTGAAGTCCTTTGGTAATCTGATAGGGTAGTGATGCATTTTTGACCCACGGGGCACCTTGGTAATCAATATCCCCCCATACACGATTCGGGTCGTCCTTGCTACGCAGTCTGTTGGGAATCAGTTGCCTTATGTCCCATCCTCCGCTTATAATACTCAACTGGTAGTCTTTACAGGAGTCGGGCATCATCGTCAGCACATCATCGTATATATTATCAACCGTTTGTGATGTAAATGTCTGTTCTCCGAAATGTGCATCAGCGATTACCTCAATGGTCCGTAGGGAGTCATTGACTATGAGGTCCTTTAAATGGGCATTCGAGCGGATGCGCTGTCCAACAGGACGGTATGTTTTAAAATAATTATCCAGTCTGTTATTTAGTTCCTTCTGTCCACTTGCAGGAATGACCAGCAGTACTGTCAGAATGATAGTGGCGATTCGTATCATGATAGGTCTCCAATGGTAAAGTTTTCGGGCTTCTTGCCTTTGAAGTCCTTGAAATAGAGTTTTATCTCACGCATATCTGCTTCCAGATCACCCGTTGGAATGACGGTCTTTGTACACTGTATATGTTTTTTTTCATAATCGATGCCATAGAGGAGGATAGGGATGCCAGCCTTTAAGGCGATGAAATAAAAACCTTTCTTCCAGTCCGGGTTTGGGGAACGCGTACCCTCTGGTGTGATACACAGATGAAAAGTCTTAGAGGCTTTTGCCGTCTCAGCCATACTGTCTGTCATGCTTGTGTGCCTCTGCCGAATAACAGGTATTCCTCCGAGTTTTTTGAAAATGGGCCCGAGTGGAAAGAAAAACCACTCTTTCTTCATGAGAAAGTTGCTTTGCATTCCTCTTGCACCAACATAGAGTTGCCCAAGTACGAAATCCCAGTTGCTGGTATGGGGGGCAAGACATATAATAAACTTTTCGGGGTGGTCTTCTGTTACCTCAGCCGTCCACCCCCATCGCTTGTATAGCAGCCAATTACAAAATTTTTTCCACATAAGTTCTATGCATTGATTTGGTCGAGTATCTCACTGGTTTGTGCACTGAATTTCTCGCGCAGATCTTTATAATAAGCCTTTGCACTGATGCCTGGCTCCGGATGAGAAATCCGTTTGATAAAGTTATCCTGCATTTTCACGATGGCATAGAGAAGGGCTTCTGCATTATCCTTGTAAGTCACAGGTCCATATAGCGAGACTGCGACACATTCAGCGAATAAATCTTCACAAATTAGTTGGATACCTTTCTTTAATTTCCTTTTATTTGCCATATAATTCCTCCTTTGGTTGATTTTGTTATATTCAGTAAGCAAAGATAAACAAAAAAACTGAGATAGCAAGTCTTTCATCCACAAAAAATATTAAAATGCACAAAATACCTACATTTCTTTCGCATTTCTAACAAAAAAAGACTAATTTTGCACGTCGAAAACGAAATATTTCATTCTAAAACTCAAATAATAAAATTTATGGAAAAAAGTGCATTGCAGATAGCAAGAGCCGCTTACCAGCCAAAGCTGCCTAAGGCTCTTCAGGGTGCTGTTAAAATTAAGGAGGGTGCCGCAACCCAGAGTGTTGGTGATCAAGAGGAGATCAAGAAGTTGTTCCCTAACACATACGGTATGCCTATTGTAGAGTTTGAGCCTGCAACAGAGGCTAATCATTCAAAGATGAATGTTGGTATTATCCTGTCGGGTGGTCAGGCTCCTGGCGGTCATAATGTGATAACAGGACTCTTTGACCAGATTAAGAAACTCAATCCCGAAAACCGCCTCTTTGGCTTCATCCTGGGACCTGGTGGTCTGGTGGATCATAATTACATGGAACTCACCAAAGATATTATTGACGAATATCGTAATACGGGTGGTTTCGATATGATTGGTTCTGGTCGTACGAAACTGGAAAAAGTTGATCAGTTCGAAAAAGGCTTGGAGATTATCCGCCAACTCGATATCAAGGCTATTGTAATCATTGGTGGCGATGACTCTAATACCAATGCCTGTGTTCTGGCTGAGTACTATGCTGCCAAGAATTACGGGGTACAGGTTATCGGTTGTCCTAAGACCATCGATGGCGACCTTAAGAACTCTCAGATTGAGACTTCTTTTGGATTCGATACTGCTTGTAAGACCTATTCAGAACTTATCGGTAATATTGAGCGCGATTGTAATTCTGCCCGTAAGTACTGGCACTTTATCAAGGTCATGGGCCGTTCGGCTTCTCACATTGCCCTGGAATGTGCTCTGCAGACTCAGCCAAACATCTGCCTTGTATCAGAGGAGATTGAGCAAAAGGGTATGAGCCTTGATGATATAGTAGAGTATATTGCAAATGCTGTGGTAGCCCGCGCTGCTGATGGTAACAACTTTGGTACGGTCATTATCCCCGAGGGCGTTATCGAGTTCATCCCTGCTATCAAGAAACTGATTGCTCAACTTAATGACGTGCTGGCTCTGCCAGAGGCAAAAGAAATCAGCCGCGACGAACAGGTTGACTTTGCCAAGAGCCATCTGACTCCTGAGAATCTCGCTGTATTCAACAGTCTGCCTGTAGGCGTAGCCCGTCAATTGGCCCTCGACAGAGATCCTCATGGAAATGTTCAGGTTTCACTTATCGAGACGGAGAAGTTGCTGTCAACGATGGTTGCTCAGAAACTTGAGAAGATGAAAAAGGAGGGTAAGTACACTGGTAAGTTCGGAACCCAGCACCATTTCTTCGGCTATGAAGGACGCTGTGCTGCTCCTTCTAACTTTGATGCCGACTACTGCTATGCTCTTGGCACTTCTGCGGCTCAGTTGATAGCCAATGGCAAAACGGGCTATATGGCCATCGTTAAGAATACGACTGCTCCTGCTGACCAATGGATTGCAGGTGGTGTGCCCATTACTATGATGATGAATATGGAGCGTCGTAATGGTGAGATGAAGCCTGTCATTCGTAAAGCCCTTGTAGAACTTGATGGTGCTCCCTTCAAGTGCTTCGCTGCTCAACGTGAGCGCTGGGCTCGCGAAACTGCATACGTCTATCCTGGTCCTATCCAGTACTGGGGACCGACAGAGGTTTGTGACCAGCCTACAAAGACACTGGCGTTGGAGCAGGCCAAATAATGAATGGCTAAGAAACGTGTAATTAAGAGAAAGGGCGTTGGCACCTCCAGGACTTATCATGGTCCTGGAGGTTACCGTCGCCCAAATCTTATAATACGTTTATTGCAGAAAGTCCCTTCTTGGGGGTGGTGGATTGGTGGAGCAACTGTTGTTGCAGGCTATATCTGGTTTTTTTACTATTTCTTCGTCGGTCCTTTCGGCTTCAGATGGCGTGCTCTATATGGAGATGTTTCATATCCGGAGGGTTATGAGATTCATGGAATTGACATCTCTCATCATCAGGGACGTATCGACTGGGGAGAATTGAAGGATAATGGAAGTATCAACAAGTGTCCCATTCGTTTTGTCATGATCAAGGCTACAGAAGGTGCTACTCAGACTGATGAGAACTTCCATGACAACTTTTATCAGGCTCGAGAAAACGGTTTTACACGTGGTGCCTATCATTTCTATAGTGTACATACCCCTGCCGAGCAACAGGCTTTTCATTTTATCAGAACCGTAAAACTTGAAAATGGTGACCTTCCTCCCGTCCTTGATGTGGAACACAAACCTAAGGAACAGACGGATGCTGAGTTCAAAAGTTCAGTGCTTCAATGGCTTGAACTTGTAGAGAAGCATTATCAGGTGAAACCCATAATCTACACCTATTTTAAATTTAAGACGCGTTATCTCAGTGACTCTATCTTCGATCAGTATCCATACTGGATAGCACATTATTATGTCGATTCCCTAGAATATAAGGGCGATTGGAAGTTCTGGCAGCATACTGATGTGGGACGGTTACCAGGCATTAAGGGAAATGTCGATTTTAATATCTATAACGGTTCCTACTATGACTTGCGTCAAATGACCATTGGCTCTCAGGAGACCATTGGTGAAAAGGCCTATAGTGAGTAACACATATCCAAAATACTTTTCTTCACTTATTGGCAATGTCTATCAATTCATTCATGCTATTAATAATATAGTTTGCCCCAGCATGAATAAGTTCTTCTCGAGTTCCATTTCCCCAAGTGACACCACAAGTCTTCGTGCCTGCATGGAGTCCCATGAGTATGTCAACTGTCATGTCTCCAACAACAAGAGTCTGGCTAGCCTTGGCATGCATTGCTGACAATGTGGTTAGTACTGGCTCTGGGGCGGGCTTGGCCTGCTTGACATCATCGGCACCGATTAGAAACGAAATAAGGGGGGTGAGACCTAAGTCACCTGTAAGTTCTTTGAGTGATGCGTGCGAACGAGAAGAGGCAATCGTAAGCAAATAACCGTGTTCTTTAAGGACTGACAATGTTTCTAAGACTTGCGGAAATAGTTGAGGCTTGATGGTGAGAAGATTTTCATTAAAAATTCTTCGATAAGTGTCTGCACATTGCTGAATTCTGTCAACAGATAAATCAGGAAAGAGTTTCTTAAAGCATTCTGTTAAGGGTAGTCCTATAGTAGATGCACAATCAGCATCACTGCGGTTAGGAAGAATCATCTCTGATATTGTCATCTGCATGGTTGTAACAATGTTCTTCTTAGTGTCACCAAGAGTACCGTCAAAATCAAAGATAATCAGTTTCGTATTCGTTTTCCTTTCCATTACTTTTTATTGCAAAAATACTTTGTTTTTCTGAATTCCTAAAAAAATTCGTGCTTTTTATGCAACTTTTGATATTTATTAGGATTTATTCCTTTTCTTTTCCTTGTTAATTTAAAAAAAAGAAATTAACTTTGCATCGGTAACAATAACTTATGCTAAAGAAGGAATATCTATTTTGCCTCTTAATCGGGGTTATGCTGGTATCGGGGATTTCGGTTTCAGCACGAGAAAATCGCTTCTACGTTTACAATGCTGCCAATGGTCTTTCGGACAACAGTGCACAGACCATCAATTGTACAAAGACTGGTAGGCTTGTCATTACGACTATGGGCCAGATTAATTTTTTCGATGGCCAGTCCTTCACATATATTGATCCTAGTACGGAGAATTTATACCCTCTTTCCAACTACCGAGGAAATTATCATCTCTATTTTGATAGGTACCATCATTTGTGGCTGAAGAATACGCTTTCTGTGACCTGTGTTAATCTGACAACGGAGCGCTTTGTGGATTCCATTAACGAGATAATGAGGAACTTTGAGGTCGATGGGAAGATTGTCGATCTATTTGTAGATAGTAAAAACGTGGTATGGCTCTTAACAGACAAAGGATTATTCTGTGTGGAATCGAAGCGAACCTATGATGTGCAGAGAAATTTGAATCTTCAGGATATGGACATCTATCAGGAGAAATATCTGTTGCTTTTCTACGATAATGGCCTCTTGGAAGTTGTTGATCTTCAGACTGGTAAGACAATACATAAGAGCACTTCATACCCAAAGGATCAAGTTAAGCGGTACAATCGCTCTTCTGTGCTTTATAATCAGGATCAAATGTTTTTCCAGATTAGGAATGGCCAGAAAGAGGCTGTGTTGATGAGTTTTGAAATAGGTAGTTGGGAGTGGAAAACCATTCTTCGTGTCCCTTATCATCTGAACAATTTCGCTAAAGAAGATAGTTTACTATATATCCCGTCTGAATATGGCTATTGGACGTATAATCTTAATACTGAGGAGACAGAGCATGTGGAAAAGTTACAGATGGCCACTGGTGAAATGTTGCTGACAGATATCAATGACATGGCTTTTGACAAACAAGGCGGGATGTGGATTGGTACACAGAAGCGAGGTTTGCTCTATTCCCGACCATTGGCCTCACCATTTAAGATCCATTCATGGAACGACACTAGGGCTATACAATTAGCCAATATGATGGATAATATGCTGAAGCCTCAGAATAAATACAGAGGAAGAAATGTCAACTGTGTTTTCCGTGATTCCAGAGGTTGGGATTGGGTGGGTACCTCTTCTGGACTTCAACTATACAAGAGTGCAAATGTAAAATTGCCTGAGGTTATTACACGTCAGGATGGATTATTGAACAATGTAGTACATACAATTATCGAGGATGGATTACACAACATCTGGGTGGGCACGAGTTTTGGCATAAGTTGTCTTGTCATGGAGAAGGGAAAAATCCGTTTCGTCAACAGTTATAATCAGTGGGATAATATTCCAAACGAGTCGTTTGTCAATGGTCGTGCATTGAGGCTTAGTGATGGTACTATTGCGCTTCAGATGTTAGATCATGTGATAGAGTTCAACCCTGATAAAATGAAAACACTGGTAGAAGGTGTTTCGTATGATATTTATCCGAAATTGATAAAGTTATTGGTTAATGGCATCGAAATCCGGACAGGTCAGGAATTAGATGGTAACGTGATTTTGGAAAAGGCCCTTACAAGAACCAGTGAGATTAATCTTAACTACGATCAGAATTCATTATCATTGACGTTCTCAGCGTTGAATTATTTCCGTCCTCAACAATCTTATTACAGAGTACGTGTGAAAGGCTTGGATGATACCTGGCACGTGTTAACTCGCTACAATTCTAATGGTCTTGTGGATCGTCATGGACAACTGCATTTACCCTTGGTTTCTTTAAAGCCAGGTTCTTATACAATTGAAGTTCAGTCTTCGATGCTTCCTGACAAATGGGATACAGTCCCTTATGTGTGGGTTGTCAACATTAATGAGCCATGGTGGCGTACCACGGGAATGATTGTATTGTTGGGATCGATACTGTTCCTACTGATGGTTGTAAATGCCTTTTACTATCTGCGGAATGCCAATATGCGGGCAATACGTAATAGTGAGGAACAAAATATTATTAAAAAAATTAGAAACTTTGCCGATCGGTGCTCGCTGAGAGGAGGGGAGTTGCTTGAACCCATACCCGAAGATGTACATGGTTTTGGAAGTGATCCCCAGAACGAGTTGTCTCCTGAGTTCGTGAACACAATGTCTAAATTGATTCCGACAGTACTTTCTATGGACTCTTCGCGTATGACCATGAGAGAGTTAAGTAGTGAAGCAGGGCTGAATATACAAGATTTCTATCAGTTGATAACTGCTAATATCTATAAAAGTCCCAGAACTTTGGCCAGGAAGTTGATGTTGTCGAAGGCTGCGAATCTGCTTGAGAATACGGACAAGTCTATACGCGAAATATCTGAAGTTTGTGGTTTTGTGTCACCAAACTATTTCATTGCTATGTTCTACCATCAAATGAAGATAACACCTGAGAAATATCGTTACAAGCATATCCAGAAACGAATGTGAATAACCTATTGCATCAGCAATTGATTATACGCCACAAGGCGCCATGTACGTTCTCCGATACCTTTATAATAAACAAGTACTTGATAGCGGTTCTCCGTCTGGTAAAAGTTGCCTTCTGACGGCAGGGGGTGAGACAGACCGTCATCAGTGATTAGCAGATACTGATAAGAATAGTAGCCTTGTTTCTGGAGAATGCGACACCTATAGAGTTGTTCGTCTTCATCGTAGGTCATTTGATAAGTTTCAGGCTTCTCTGTGGTCCATCGGCCATTGATGACAATATCACCTAATGGAGGATATGGTGACTTGAGTCTGTAATTAACCCAGACATAGTCGCTTGTAATGTCATTTTCTATGTTGTCGCTATTTCGTATGTAAAAACATCCATTAGCATCTTCATCGTAGAGGTAGTTCGGTCGTGGTTCATCGACAAAAGGGAATGCTTGAAAGTAATCTCCGTCCCATAAAATACGGTCAATACCCATAGTTGGATGGGAGGGGGACAGAATCTCAAATTTGCGATACTCATTGCCCGAGTCAAAGATAAGGTCCTTTCTGTGATTCCATTCCAGTCCGTTGTAACTAATTGCACTAGGAGTAACGTTCCAACGCCAGTTGTCTTCACGATTGTTCTGCATGACAAGGGTCTGTAATTGTTTTTGTGGATCAATAACAGAGAAATTGCCATACTTGATACTGAAAGAGATTTGCTGGTGGCATTCATTAGTATCTATATCTGTATTTGAAGTGGCGGAAGTTGAAAGTGCCATTGTCTGTTCTGTCACCATAAACTCTACGGATAGGACTTCACTGCCACTATCCTCATCTATGACATGAAGACGATAATTCCCACTCATCTTTATCAGACACATGTCGTTAGGAATAGTGAGTTGATAATGGGTATATGCAACGGTAGTGTTGATGGATCGCTTGAAATCATCAATGACATTGTTGTTAAATCCTTCCAGCCAGTCACTCTCAAATAGTTCATCGGAGGGACTCCAGTCTGTTTCGCAATGTTCTAGCCTGTAGATGTATCTATGGTAGTCGTGCGATAGTTCATCGAAACTGACATGCAGTAGGTCATTGCTCTCGAGCCGCATAATGGCAGGTGAGAGCCAGTCTTGGTTCACCACTGCTTGTAAAGACTTAATTTGGGGAACATAGATTCTGTTTCCTGCAAAGTGGATAGTTGGCAGCAGAAACAAAAGAAGGGTAAAGACTATCCTCATGTGCTTTATTTGCTTTTTTCCTTAATGATGCCCAGACGATATGCATATAGTAGATCTTTCAAGTCAGCAACTTGAGCCCTAAGTTCTTCACCTTTGTCTGTGTCAGCCACCAGCATGCGATGAGCCGACATTTCAACAATCTGTGTCGTTGATTTGATGTCAATTTCTCTTACGATAGCATCTTGTTGTGAGGTAAATGGTTCATGTTGAACTAGTTGGAAACCACGTGAATGATAGACCAGGGTATAGCCGGCAATGCCCGTCTCGTTATGATAGGCCTCAGAGAATCCACCATCGATAACCATTAGACGACCACCTGCTTTTATGGGATTCTCCCCTTTAGAAGCGTGCACAGGTACATGTCCATTGATAATATGTCGGTTCTCACCCTTAACCCCAAAAGCATCAAGGATATAGTCACAAATAGCAGCGGAGTCACGCAATTTGAAATAATTGCCTTTCTCTTCCTTATATGTATCTTTATCTTTGAGAAAGTAACGTTCGAAAGTGGCCATCTTAGATTTGTCGAAAAGAGGTGAATCCTTGCCACACCACAAGTATAGAAAATAATCGCGAGCATATTCGCGAGGATATTCCTCGTTTGGACCAGAGAAAGCAGAGCGGATAATCATACCGATATGATGCATCAAATTCTTGCCACTGAATCTGATACCTGGATATATCTCAACCTCTTTCAACGTCCCATCATCATTGAGTGGGCAACTGGCATGGAAGAGCAAATTAGAGTTGCTGATAGTGTACATGCAGCCATGTGATAGTAGAGTGCGGATGTGCTTATGCAATTTCTCACAGACACGGAATGAATGGTGAAGTTTCTGCATGAGAAGGGTCTCTTCTTGGGTAAGCGCATTGGGATTGTCAGGATCTATAGTTGGGAAATGACAACTATTCATTTCAAACTTCTTTCCATCAAGGGTACATATTCCTTTATTGTAATCGATATGCTCGAAAAGACAACGGTCTTGCATCTGCCATTCTGGACGGCGCTTAAAGATGGCAGCCTCTTCTTTGAACTGGATGATGGCTATGGCTTTGTGCATCTTTGCTGTCAATTGGCATGTTTTCTCGTCCATAGAATTACCTGGTAGTATTTTGGGGAGAAATTCCTCACAAGGATCAGAGCCATAAGTCTCTAATGCAAAGGTGGCTAATGGCACGAGGTTGATGCCGTATTCTTCGATAGTTGCTAAGTTGGCATAACGAAGACAGAGTCTCAGCACATTACAAATGCAGGCATTGTTACCTGCTGAGGCTCCCATCCAAAGAATATCATGGTTACCCCATTGTATATCCCATGAATGGTATTGTCGAAGAGTATCCATGATGATATGTGCTCCAGGTCCTCTATCGTAGATGTCGCCCAAGATGTGCAGTTGATCTATGGCAAGTCGCTGTATGACGTTACAGATAGCGCAGATGAAGTCGTCGGCACGACCCGTTGAGATAATTGTATCTACAATGACATTGACATAGGCTGTCTTGTCGTGGTCTGATTCACTTTCGTGCAAGAGTTCTTCTATGATATAAGAGAAGTCTTCAGGCAGAGACTTTCGCACTTTCGAGCGGGTGTATTTTGATGAGATATCACGACATACTTTCACTAGTTGGTGTATGGTGATGCGATACCAATCCTCGATATCTGTCTCGCGGGCTTTTATTAGTTCCAGTTTCTGCTCAGGATAATATATCAGTGTACAGAGTTCTTTCTTTTCCGCCTCGCGTATATTATTGCCGAAAAGTTCATTCACTTTTCGTTTAATGTTTCCAGAGGCATTCTTGAGTACATGACGGAAAGCCTCACTCTCACCGTGAATGTCAGCCAGAAAATGCTCTGTGCCCTTTGGCAATGCTAAGATGGCCTCAAGGTTGATAATCTCTGTGGAGGCATCAGCGATGGTCGGGAATGACTGAGAAAGCAACTGTAAGTAGTGCATATCAGTCTTAGGATTGTTTGAAGCGTTAGTTGTCATATTTTCAAGTGGTTTGTTAGAAGTTTACGAATTTTTGCAGTCAGTCGATTGTCACAAGGGGCAAGAGGCATAAAACCCTCGTCAAGACCTGTCTGTTCTTTGAGTATCTGCATAAGAGATCCTGCAAATCTTGTCAATTTCTTCTCTTCTAGGGCTGTTAGCAGTAGATCATCATTGACGGTGTCACGATAAAGTTCGCGTGTAAGTTCTATTAAATGTAGTAAAACTGGTTTCTTATACAATTGTCCAATAATCTTCAGCAGGTACGAGGTCTCGTCTCCCTGATAGTCACCAATTATCTGTTTAATAGGTTGTGGTCGTGTATAGGTATCAGGAAAGTAAGAACTGATTTTTTCCGTATCAATAGATGCTGTAGGCAGTCCAAGGACACTGATTCCAAAATCTACATAGTTACGGATATTCTCATGATCTGCATAAATGAGCAATCTGCGCCAGTCAATATCCTGGGGATACCTGATGTCGTCGAATGCTTTGCACCAGCGACGATCTTCAAGGATCCCAGCCTTAATAATGGTGCTCAATGCCTTTATACTTACATCATCCATCTGCTCTAAAGTGTTTGAGTCCATCACCTTTTGATAGACAGCAAAGGTCTCTGAGCACATTTCCTCTTGTGTGATAGTATTTGTTGTAACGGCATTATGGATTTCCTCGACTCGACGATTCCAGTTCAGTTTCTTGAAATTTAAACGTTCTAACTTGCCTAAGGTTATGACTGTATATGAATTTTCAATTGCTTGTTTCTGTCTTGATAGCATATTGACAATCCCTTCTTGCGCCCTTTTCTGACTGGCAATCCATGGCTCTAGTTGTCCATGGGGAGTCATTACCACTCTAATTCCATAACTTATTGCTGTACGTGTGGCACGTGTTAATTTGGGGTTCCAGCATCCATGGCAATGAAGAATATCAGGTTCTTGTTCGATAATTAACTGTTTGATATTCTTTCCACTGTCTGCAGTAAGAATGGTTGCACTCTGCTGCATACCCTCTGCAAGCAACATGACATGTTGCCGTATCAGATTGTCTGTCTTGGGATAGATATGCAGTATTTTCATGGGATTGTCTTTTTATGATATCTACTGGATTGTCAGTTGGGTCGTAGCAGAACGTCCAATAAGATTTTTCCAGAAAATATGCAGTCGAATGCCAAATAAACTGGTGGCGGGGATGGATTCTTCATAAAACGCCAGTATCTTATGGGCAAGATCTTTCCGGATGATGATAAAGTCGTACCGTCCCCACATATAACTCATTCGTTTCCAGTTGCGTATTTTCTTAAGTTTGCGTTCAGACTTCCGGATATGATACTGAGCATCCCTATAGTCTGTAAAAGGTTGTAGAAGAATACCTTTCTTATTCATATAGCCAAGTGTCAATTCTGAATCCATTTCAATGGCTTCATCAATGGCAGGGAGAATATCGGGCGCTGATGGCTTCTTGCTGATTTTTGTTAAAATGAGCCAGTCATTCTTTGCAGCCTTGATTCCAATGCTAAACGCCATTTTCTTACGAACGATAAGTCTGTTTGGCTTCGGCAGGAAGGTCGAGTATAAATGTTTATATTTATCCTTCAACAATTTCAATAAATCTGTTGTATTATCCGTAGATGTTTCATCAACGACAATAACTTCATAACCAGGTTCATGTTCCTGTGATAAGAAAACAGGTAGGTTTTCTTTGATTTCAGACGCCTGGTCGTAAACCGTCATAATGATAGAGAAACTACGCTTTTTATTGTTCATTGTCTTTTAGTCTTCAGATTTCATCACTCATATAGCCGAGAGGTAGTCGGCGACAATTATACTGAGAAGCCATGATCTCACCGTAGGCACCTGCAGAGCGTATGGCAAGGAGGTCTCCCCGCTTAGTCCTATTAAGATCGATTTGTTTAGCAAACACATCCGTCGATTCACAGATAGGTCCCACCACATCGTAAGTCTCTGTTGGCTCTTCACTACAGATGTTCTCAATCTTATGATAGGCCTGATAGAGTGCGGGGCGTATCAAATCAGTAAACCCTGCATCGACAATGGCAAACTGCTTCACAGCACCTTTCTTAATATATAAGGTACGCGTGATAAGAGTACCGCATTGCGCAACGACAGAACGCCCTAACTCAAAGTGGAGTGTCTGTCCATTGCGTAACTTCAATTTCTTTGCATAAGTATCGAAATACCCCTTGAAGTCAGGAATGGCCACACGGTTAGGGTGGGCGTAGTCAATACCAAGACCACCTCCCACGTTGATATGCTCTACACGAATACGATGTCTCTCCAACAGGTCTTGTAACTCATTGACACGATTACAGAGTGCCTCGAAGTCTCCCATGTCGAGAATTTGAGAACCAATATGGAAATGCAGTCCTACAAACTTTACGTTATGAAGTCTATGAGCCTCTGCAATGACTTTCAACATATCGTTCATATCTATACCAAACTTGTTCTCTGCAAGTCCGGTGGTAATGTTTGCATGTGTATGAGCGCCAACATTTGGATTCAGTCGAAATGCGACACGCGCTACTTTGTCTTTCTTGGATGCTAATTCATTGATAACTTCCAATTCGGGAATGCTTTCCACATTGAAACAGAAGATGTCATTGTCAATTCCAAGATTGATTTCACTGTCACTTTTTCCAACGCCTGCATAAACAATCTTCGATGCAGGGAAACCTGCTTTAATAGATGCTTCTATCTCACCTCCACTCACGCAGTCAGCCCCCAGTCCCGCCTCACGGATGATGCGAAGTATTTTTGGATTGGCGTTAGCCTTGACTGCGTAATGCACGATAAATCCCTCATGACGGGAAGCCTCTTCTTGAATTGTACGCAATGTCTGACGCAATAAATCGGCATCATAATAGTAGAAGGGAGTATTTATGCTCTGCAATTTCTCTACAGGGAAAATTCCTTTTGCCATAGTCTTTATTTACTGTGTTGTGTTGTCTGTTTACATTATTTGTTGAAAATCGTATTGCTCAGACTCTGTAGTGCACGCTTCTTGTCCTCCTCGCGAATGAGGAAGGAAATGTTGTAGTTTGAGCCTCCATAACTGACCATGCGCACAGGGATATCCTTCATGGCATCCAGGGCGAGAGTCTCAAAGCCTATGTTCGACCAGTCAAGATCACCCACCACACAGATAATGCACATGTTGGTATCCACGGTAACAGTGCCATATTTCTTCAACTCATCTACGATTTCGCCAAGATGTGAAGAGTTGTCTATACTCATTGATACGCCAACCTCTGAAGTACAGATCATATCAATACTCGTCTGATAACTTTCAAAGATTTCAAAGACTTTACGAAGGAAGCCTGTGGCTAAAAGCATACGGCTGGACTTGATCTTGATGGCTGTAATGTTGTCTTTGGCAGCGATAGCCTTGATCTTGCCATATTCTGTTTTGTTACTGATGGTAGTGCCCTCTGCATCTGGATCCATCGTGTTTAGCAAGCGAACAGGAATACCTGCGTATTTGGCTGGTTGAACACATGTGGGATGAAGTATCTTTGCGCCGAAGTATGCCAATTCAGCAGCCTCCTCGAAATGAAGTTGATGGACGGGCTCCGTCTTGTCAACGACACGTGGGTCATTGTTATGCATACCATCAATGTCTGTCCATATCTGAATCTCTTCTGCATTGATGGCTGCCCCAATGAGAGAAGCAGTATAGTCACTGCCTCCACGCTCCAAGTTATCTACTTCACCGTATGCATTACGACAGATAAACCCTTGTGTCAGATACACCTGCTCCCCTTCGTTTTCTTCCATTATGGCTTTTAACTTTTCCTTGATATATACAGGATCGGGTTCAGAGTTCTTATCAGTGCGCATAAAGTCAAGAGCATTGATGAGTACAGCCTTGATACCCTGCTCTTTCATGTAATTCACAACCATGTTGGTGGAGATAATTTCCCCTTGGGCAACAATGCTTTTCTCTTCGAAACTGGTAAACAATTCCTTTGTGAAGGAACGCAGGTAGTCAAACTCACTGCGTAGGAATTCGCGACAGGTTTCCTTTGTCTCTTCCTTGTCGTAGAGTTCCTCTACGTGCTTGGCATACTTTTGTTCCAGGCGGTTGATGACTTCATTGGCACCATCTGGATTCTTCTTGTAAAGGTAGTCGGATATTTCTACAAGAGAGTTGGTGGTGCCAGACATAGCAGAAAGAACCACGAAGACGGGTTCACCAGATTTTGTGACTAATCTTGTCACATCCTTCATTCTTTGTGGGGTGCCGACGGATGTACCGCCGAATTTCATCACTTTCATAATCGTATCTTTTTTTATTGTTATTTTCAAATCTCTATTTTCTCAGAATACCTAACCTTAGTTTCGTCAGTATCAGGTGTGTTGTCGGCGATAATAACCATGTGGTGGAAATCGTTGGTGATATCCTCTATCTTAGCATCTTGACACCGATAGGTTATGCTGGGATGTTCCTTGATTAGTGGCAAGTTGTGCGTGGACATCACAACAGCCGTTCCATCCTTGGCTATATCAAATAGTAATTTAATAATATCATTTGAGGTCTCTGGGTCCAAGTTGCCTGTTGGCTCATCGGCGATTATGAGTTTCGGCTTGTTGAGGATCGCCCTGGCTATGGCAATGCGCTGCTGCTCACCGCCAGATAGTTCAAAAGGCATTGCATTGACTTTCTCTTCCATATCCACAGCCTTCAGCACTTCTTCAATGCGCTCGCTGATACCATCTTTTTTCTTCCAACCAGTTGCTTTCAGTACAAATTCCAGGTTCTTATAAACAGTGCGGTCGGCGAGCAACTGAAAGTCCTGGAACACCACACCCATTTGCTTGCGTAAGGCAGGAATGTCTTTGCGACGAATGGTCAACAGGTCATACCCGAGGACTGAGGCTTCATCTGCCTCGTCCATATCCAGTTCGCAATATAACGTTCTCATCAAGGTCGTCTTTCCAGATCCGACACGTCCTATCAGGTAGATAAACTGTCCTTCATCCACCTGAATGTTCACATCCTTCAGCACACAGATTCCGTGTCGCTGGTATATATTGGCATTTTTGTAACTGATCAGCATAAACTACAATTATCAAACTTACTTTATCTCTCCTTTGGCTTTGGCTTCACGACGTTTCTTATCCCATTCTGGATCATGACGGCTGTGCAGTTCAGAAGCAATATCCTCAATACGCATCCCCCGACTTGTCAATAATACTATGAGATGGTATATCAAGTCCGAAGCCTCATATTTCAGTTGGTCGTTTGTACCTGTGCATGCCTCAATAACTGTCTCAAGTGATTCTTCACCAACTTTCTGCGCGATGCGCTTAATACCATCCTTGAAAAGTTTGGTGGTATAACTGCCTTCGGGCATCTCCTCATGACGGTGGTCGATGAAATCCTGAAGTTCGGAAAGGAAGAGTAGGGGATTGTCAGTATTCTCCTCACCCCAGCAAGTGTCAGTGCCCGTGTGGCAGGTTGGTCCATCTGGATGAGCCTTTACCAACAGTGTATCATTGTCGCAGTCAACTTTGATATCCACAAGATGGAGAAAATTGCCTGATGTTTCGCCTTTAGTCCACAGACAGTTGCGGCTACGGCTCCAAAAGGTAACCTTCTTAGTAGCAAGGGTCTTCTCGTATGCTTCTTCATTCATATAGCCAAGCATCAACACATTCTTTGTTTTTGCATCTTGGATAATGGCCGGAACGAGTCCACCGCTTTTCTTAAAATCTATTTTCATAATCTCGCTTATATTCTTACGTTGATTCCTTCTGATTTCAAATATTCCTTGAGTTCAGGGATGGATATTTCCCCAAAGTGGAAGACGCTGGCAGCCAAGGCCGCATCTGAATGCCCATCAATGAACGTATCGCGAAAATGCTCTTTCTTACCTGCTCCACCACTTGCAATAATGGGGATGGAGAGGCTGTCGGCCAACTTGCGCAGAGCATCATTGGCATAGCCTTCTTTGACGCCATCATGGTTCATGCTTGTAAAAAGTATTTCTCCTGCACCACGCTCCTGTGCCTCGTGAGCCCATTCAAAGAGTCCACGTTCCGTTCGTTCACGCCCACCTTTCAGATAGCAATGCCATCCATCCTCGTCAAGACGGGCGTCAATGGCACATACACACACTTGAGAACCAAAGCGGCGGGTTATCTCATCGATGAGTTCAGGACGACGGATGGCAGCGCTGTTCACGCTAACCTTGTCGGCTCCAGCATAGAGAAGCCGTTCCACATCGCCAAGTTCATTGATGCCTCCACCTACAGTAAAAGGTATATTGATTTCACGGGCTACACGCGATACCATCTCCGTAAAGGTCTTGCGTCCCTCAAAGGAAGCAGTGATGTCGAGAAAGCACAACTCATCAGCACCTTGTTCTGAATAGATCCTGCCCAATTCCACCGGGTCGCCTGCACTTCGCAGATTCACGAAGTTCGTGCCTTTTACGGTCTCACCGTCCTTGACGTCCAGACAAGGTATTATGCGTTTTGCCAGTCCCATAATTCTTTCAGATTAATTTTCCCTTCATAGATTGCTTTGCCGAAGACGACAGAGGGAATGCCGGCTGCATCAAGGGCCATGATATCTTCTTTCGATGACACGCCCCCGCTTGCTATCAGGTGTAGCGATGGGTAGGCTTCCATTATTTCCTTATATAATTCAATAGCAGGTCCTGCTAACGTGCCATCCTTGGATATCTCTGTGCAGAGCACATTCTTGACACCTGCATCCACATATTTCCTGAGGAATGGCAGGAGGTCTTCCGAAGAGTCTTCCTTCCAGCCATTTATGCTAATCTTTCCCTTTCGTACGTCTGCACCGAGAATCAGGCGCTCGGCACCGTATTTCTCTAACCAGCCTAAGAACAAGTCTGGTTGGGTTACTGCAATAGAACCAATGGTTACCATACAGGCACCAGCGTCAAAGGCTTTCTCTATATCCTCGTCTGTCTTGATGCCGCCTCCAAAATCCACAGAAAGACTCGTCTCTGTTGTGATGGCTTTCAGTACGGCATTATTGACGATGTGCCTGGACTTGGCACCATCAAGGTCCACGACATGCAGACGCTTGAAGCCATAGGCCTCAAACTCTTTGGCTACTTCTACAGGCGAGTTGCGATAAACGGTCTTCTGGTTGTAGTCGCCTTTCGTCAGTCGAACGCATTGTCCTTCAATGATATCAATCGCAGGAATCAGTTCTATCATAGTTCCAGGAAATTTTTAATGATACGTTCGCCCACCTTACCACTTTTTTCAGGGTGAAACTGACAGGCATAGAAATTGTCCTTGTGCATCGAGGCAGAGTAGGGGATAATATAGTCTGCCGTGGCAATGCTCTCTTCACATAGAGGTACATAGTAACTATGCACGAAATAGACATAGCCACCCTCGATGCCCTTCATGAGTGGCGAATGGGTGTCATAAAGCCTGTTCCAGCCCATGCACGGCACCTTGTCTTCATGCCGCTCTGGCTGGAAACGCTTGACTTCTGCATTAAAGATGCCAATACAATCAACATCACCCTCCTCTGAATGACGGCAGAGTAACTGTTGGCCGACACAGATTCCAAAGACAGGCTGACGGAGATCGCGAATCACTTCATCGAGCCTTCTTGCCTTCAGGTATTCCATAGCCTTTGCGGCATGCCCTTGTCCTGGAAACAGCACACGGTCGGCTTTTCTTAACTGATCTGGATCGTCAGTGAGTACTGGGTCAATTCCCATCCTCTTCAGGGCATTCACCACAGAATATACGTTTCCTGCATTATATTTAACAATGGCAACATTCATTGTCTATGAGAAGATAATTGTCTTGTTTTTATACGTGAGAATCTTACGTTGGATATGCTTGGAGACAGCGTGGGAAAGCACTATCTTCTCCAGGTCTTTTCCTTTCAGGACCAGACTCTCCGGGGTATCCTTATGTGTGATGCGTGTCACGTCTTGTTCGATAATCGGACCTGCATCGAGTTCCGCTGTCACATAGTGGCTGGTGGCACCAATAATCTTCACGCCTCGCTCGTAGGCCTGATGATAGGGCTTCGCTCCTATGAAAGCAGGCAGGAACGAATGATGGATGTTGATGATATGGTGTGGATAGGCGGCTATCATCTCGTCGGAAATAATCTGCATATAGCGCGCCAATACAATAAAGGAAATATCCTCTTTCTTCAGCAACTCCATCTCGGCCTGCTCCACTTCGGCTTTGTTGGAATGATCTTTTTTAATACTCCAGACATAGTATGGGATGCCAAACTGATCTGCCACATAGCGCAGGTCCTCATGGTTCGATATAATACAAGGAATGTCGCAATTGAATTCGCCTGCCTTCCAACGAGCAAGAAGGTCATACAGACAGTGACTCATCTTACTCACAAAGATTGCCATACGGGGTCGTTTGTCACTGTAATAGAGGCTGAACTTCATCTGATAGCGCTGGGCATAAAGTGTGGTGATATAGTCATAGAGTTTGTCGCGTGGAATCAAGAAACCATCCAGTTCCCATTCTATTCTCATGAAAAACATGCCATCTACTTTATCCACATACTGATCAAGATAAACAATGTTCCCCTGGTTATCCGTTATAAATTTCGTTACTTCCGAGATGATACCCTGTTGATCAGGGCAGTGCAGAAGCAAAATTGCTGTTGTATCCATCTGTTCTTTTGTGTACTTTGAAATTTCAAGGCGCAAATCTCTAAATTTTGCCCTCGTTTGCGGCCACAAAGGTACAAAACTATTTTCAAATTAACGACAATTATACTAAATAAAACGATTATTGATAGTGCTTTTTAACTTCTAATCATCCAAATCCTGCTTCTATCTCTTTTTGAGCAGAGATTACAGCATCGCGTTTCACCTCGTCTTCACCCTCAACGGTATCCAGCACCTTGTCTGCCAACCAGATGGCCAGCAGTTCTTTCTCTTCGATTTCAAGGAGTCTGGCCATAATAGGGACTATCACATAAGAGCGATGTAGGATTCCATTCGTGACAATCTCAGACAAACTGGCAATCGAAACCTCCAACTCGCCCTGCTCACAAAGTGTCATGACACTTTGTGAGCAACAAGATTCTTGTTAAATTCCTCATGCTCATCGGGATTGATGCGTGTCAACAATTCCTGCATGGCGTTCTTGAACGTCACAACATCTTGTGCCTCTGGCTTATCACGGAGATAAGCCTTGGGGATTGATTGTATTGGGCTTAGTATATTATACATATATCCATTCTACTTGACTTATTACTCCCATTATTTTTGGTACATTGCAAAAAATATCAAGGTCGGACACATTATGTCCGTACCTCCCCATATCTTTGCACCCAGAAACTTGAAATGGAGTGATAAAGATATGAAACAAGTAAAATATGATAAGGTATATGAGATTACAGATTCCTTACAATGAGTTTGAGCAATTACTCAGTAAGTATTTTCAGCAGAAGATGATTCGCCAAATTAAGTTGGCGTATGTAGATGAGAGCACCATACAGGTGAGTGCCGTAGTTAAAATAAAACTAAAGGTTATGGAAGCAACTGTTCCTGTTAAAGAAAATGTCTCTGTTAAGAAGGTGGATGGCAGTGACGTTACGTTGACACATCAGACAGGAATGGCTATTGGTCTGAAGTGGGAACAGGTATTGGAATTGTGTGAGGATGTTGTTAAAGACATGCTGGAGGTACAAGACAATAATACACTGTTAGTTCATCTCGATAAGATTGATAAGTTGAATACCATTTTAGAGAAAGTGGAAATGCAAAGCATCAGTTTTGAGCCAGACTATATCAACTTGTGCTTTGTGTTGAAATAAGATAATAATGGTGATAAACAGACCGATTATGACGTTAGATATTGTAACCAAAGGTATTCCATACCTCCACATGGCTATTGTTGCGGCTATGGTGTTTGCAGGTGTCCCCAGAATCTTTTCACATACAGCATTGATTTGGGGAGCATGTGCTATTATGTCAATTCCTCTCACTGAGGAAGAATTTTACTTGGAAATCCCTGCCTTATGGCGATACAGACATCTGTTTGGCTTGGGAGTTTGCTTTATGATTTCACAGAGTGTTTAACTTAAAGAATAGTAATTATGAATAATGAAGAAATTAATGAATTAGTTGATAACATGTCTTTTGAAGAAAAGGATTACATGTACAAGAAGATAATAGAGTCAAACTTATTTGACGAGTTACGTAGAAAAGCCGCCTCTTGGTTAAAGATTCAGCATATTCCATATAAACTGATCCATACAGAGCAAGTGCCTTATACGCCACTCATGCGTAATTTCTTGTATACATTTGAGTTTTGCCGTCGTCGTTATGTAATCACAGATGATTTGGACTTCACTATTGCTGGCCATTACTTCGATAATGACAAATTCCTATTTCTCCTTCAACATAATTTCGGCATCAGAGTAAAACACGATGCAGCTTGGACTCCCAAAAGCATGAAAAAGCTGATGCTTCGTGTTGAGGCAGAAACAAGACCAGAGTACAGAGAGATGCTGACCATCGAGATGGAAAACTTTGATAAAATGAGACAGGAACTCTTGGAACTCTTCATCTTCTGCAACCATCAGAAGAAGTTGCACTTTGACAGCAATCCTGCCTTTACAGATATTGATTTCGACATGTTGAACCAGCATCTTTACAACGATTACCACATCTATCTCACTATGGCAGATCGTCGTACGCTGAATACAGTAGGCAGAATAATCAATCACATCATCTATCGCCTGAAAGATGGCAATAGTAGTTTGTAACTGAATCAAATACAGTCCGTGATATGAAAAAGGTGAGTAAATACTTTGCCAATTCGATAAAAAAAACTATCTTTGCAAAATAATAACTTAAAAATGATAAAACTATGTTTCATCCAAGATATTACCGTTGCTTATCTTGCGGAGAGAAGTTCACTCTCTCCGATGGAGTGATTCGTCTTCCCTCAGCAGGAGTCCCTTGCCCACATTGTGGTAGTATAAAGGCCAAAGAAAGATTTCTTGGTTGGCTTATTGATTTATTTAAAGGGTATTATTCACAAATGACATTATTAAAAACTATATAATATGGTCACAGTAACGACAAAAGAAGAATTGGAACTTGCTTTGAAGAATAAAGAAACAAACATCTTGGTTAAGGGAGATTTGGCAAAAGTAATGCAAAAGAAGAGAAAAATAAAAAAAACTGCCATGATCTCTGGCGCAGGAATGATACTGGCTGGTGTCGCATTAATTCCATTTACAGGTGGTGCATCAATTACAGCCACAATTAGTGGGTTTTCTGTTGCGACCGCAGCAGGAACAACAATCGCAGCCTCTACTGCAGAAGTAGCAATTCTTTCTGGGCTTGCTGCTCTCGGATTGGGAACAATTTACATTGCATTGCTCAAGGAGTACTCTTTAGAATACACTTCAGATGGAGACGTAAAGCTAACACATAAATAACAATTTGATGATGAAATCAATTTGTAAAAAATGCATTCATGATTTTGGAGATGGATGTGAAGCGTTTAGAGATGAGTATATGCAAATTTTAGACAAAGACGAATGTGAAGATTTTGATGATGGCACATGCCATACTATTTCTGTCGGATCTGCCAATGGCGAAGATGAATATTCAAAAGAATGGGGCTAACATATAAGTTGCATGGCATTATTCAAAATTACAGTTACAAAGAAAGTCCGAACTAATGGCATTGTCCTCGATCCAGGTATGCAGGTCGAGGTTGTGACTCAATCCTACAATGATCCCGTTCACACGAATGGCGGTCAGGTTGTTGCAGATGCCTTCATGCGTATCTATGGAGTGGATATTAAGAAGGCTGGAGCTTTGAATGGATTATATTTAGATGTTAAACGAATTGGATAAGAATATGGAGAAGTATGATTTAACGAACAAAAAAGAATTAGTTAATGTAATCACGGATTTAATGGGCAGTTCATTAGCACCTACCCTACTTGCGGTTAATCCTCTATTTCCTGTCGTTCTGAAATTTGGCAGTATGATTCTTGATAAGGTGTTCTCAACCGAAACCTTAAAGCTTCAGAAGGACACTGCAGAGCAACTCATTAAGCGAGGTAAAGAAGAGGGTGTTGATGAAATGGAGATTACAGTTAAGAATTCTCGTGGATTTAAATTGAATATGCCGATTGATGAAAATCTGAAGATTGACACATTGATTGGAGCAGACGAAAAAATGCACATTAAAGTAAAATATAAATAGTTGGAGTATGACATGGAACAGAACGAAAAAGAATCATCATCACCAGGCTGTGGCTTTTTGTCATTCTGCCTTATCATAGATATCTTTTGGTCGATTTATTATTGGGATAAATGGACTAAGCTTGATTATTGGCCATATCTCATTATTGCAAACATTGTAATATGGGCAATTATTGTTTGGTATTGTTGCTTTCGCAAATAATAGCAGTATAAAACAACAGTTGGTTGTGTTGAATTATAATATATTACATGACAAAAAAGCCATAATATTTGGCGATTTCATAGATTTTTTCTATCTTTGCCGAAGAAAAATTAAAATTTGAGTGTGTGACACTCGAAAAGTAATTATTAACAATAAAAACGATACAAAATGATTACAGCATCAATGGTTGAAGAAGCTTATAAAAAGGGGCTTCCAGAATTGAAAATTTTATTTGAAAATCTTCCAAAGGAAGATTGTTTAAAAGGTTTAGGTATAATGGTTATATTAGGCATATCTACATTGGCAATTAATACTATAAAAGATATCGTAACTTCAAAAACAATATAGCAATTATAATCTGTAAGGTGTGCATAAATGCCTATTTGTGGAAGCATCTTTTCTTATGATAAATGATGCGGTAATAAAAATCCAATAATAAAAACTAGGGGGCGGACACATTTTGTCTGCCCCTTATTGTACCTTTGCAGCCGATATACAAGAAGTATGATTATGGAACAGAAAATTGAGTACGCAAAGTATTTGGGTGTGAAGGTGTTTTCGAATAAGTGGTACAGCATTCATGTGATGCTGTTCGATCACGGTATGGCAAGAGTTGGGATGCGATATAAAAAAAGGAAGAACAGGAGGCAACTCTGGTGTAGTTTCTTGACCTTTGATGAATGCAGACGGGAATCTGTGTACGACACATGGGACTGTCTGCAATTCCTACAAATGGACAAAACGGCTCGCAGATGGTTCCGCAAAGTGTTGCATCCGTGCTTCGAGAAATTTCTGCTGCCCAATGGCATCATCAGTTCTGAAATTGCGGAAGAAGTTGAGAGCCAAGAGCGACAACAGCATGCTTATAGGTTGCCTCGTATGGAAGAAGAGGAAGATAGGGTATTATGGTGGTATAAATAGTGATGAAGATATGAAACTACAAGAGTTGTTAAGGAAATGCGACTTCGACAAGATGTTTGAGTACATCGTCAAGTTTGATTCCAAATCGGAGGGAAGCAGGTTCGCCTATCTGGTTGCATACGAACTGTTGTGCGATATGGAGACAGAAGAGGGTAGAGAATACGACATCGTACCTAATCCATACGCAAAGGAGTCAGAAGGGCCGGCATCGGAAATAACCGTCTGGTGCTCTGACCTGGAGGGCTGCAACTGGCAGAAGGCTTTAGGGGCAGAGATGAACTTTTGCCTAGAGGCAGAGAAAGTACCATTGGATATGATTGCTGGCATCTGCCTTTGGCATATCACGTTCTATGGTTTCAATCCTGACGAAGAGGAAGAAACTTTTAATAATATGGGAGAAGAGGAATCATCAGAGGATGGCCCTGCTTTTATGGTAGATATCTTAAGCGAGGAAACCAAAGCCTTGCGGCCTGACCTTGTGGAACTGGGACATAAGGAATACGAAAAGCAGTTTCGGATTTATAGGAAGGCTTACATGAAGGAACTGACGGCTCTCGCAGATCTGGGAGATCAGTACGGACAGTTTTTCTTAGCAGAGGAATATAGAAGAGGTGTACATAAACGATTCATTAACTTGAAGAAGGCTTTTCCTCTTTATCTGGCTTCTGCTGAGCAGGGGCTGTACAGGGCGCAGGTAATGTTGGCTTTCTGCTATGAGTATGGTCTTGGGACAGAGATTGACTTGGATAAGGCAAGAGCCATGTTCAAGCAGACAGGACAATCTGAGAAAGGTCATGGTAAGCCAGAGGAACATCTGGCCATGCTTGAAGTGAACGAAGAGAATTACGATGAGGCACTGCATTGGTTCAAGGAGGCCCAAAGAAAAGGTAATCGTACCGTCAAATCATATATATGGTATTTGGAAAGGAAGTTGAACTAAGATAGTATCTCTATCCTTGCAGCTAATAACGGCTATAGAATTCTGGTGAGGAAATCAGCATATTTGAGAATAGGAATACCTGCATGAGAACCAAGATCGGTGAGATCCTTATCGCCGCTAACAATAAAATCCACAGGTACGCTCTCTGCCATAGAGAGAAGGTATAGGTCTTTGGGGTCTCTGATATTTGATTCTGCTTCGACTGTAATATCTGTAAAAAGGCAGACATCATATATCATCTCAAAGAAATAATAGCGAGTCTCAGAAGATATGAGTTTGTCGAACTTCTCGCGGGCTATCACCTTTCTGATTTCATCCAACTGCTGTTCAGAAATATACACTTCTATGTCATGATGGCACAACACATCTGCAAGCGACGAAAGCCGTTTGCCAATCATGAACGAAATCCACAAGTTGGAGTCGAACAAAACTTTCATAACCCCTGTCGCACAGCATTGATTTCTGCCTGAATCTCCTCGTCAGTCATCTGTGGAGTCTTCGGACATGAATTGATAAATCGCTCAACTGAAGTACGGCGCTTACGCATCGTCCAGCCCATACGAGAGGCTAATGTCTCTAAGAATGCTGCATCTTGAGCGGGAACAGACAATACCAGATCTTCCATTTCCTTATTCTTTAAATTACTATTTGGCTGCAAATATACAAATATTATTTTGAATGTGTATCATAAACACCGATTTTTTGTATTTCGGACGCAAATTGTCCGACCTTCTTTTTATCTTTGCAGCCGATATGAAGCTACAAGAGTTGTTAAGGAAATGCGACTTCGACAGGATGTTTGAGTACATCGTCAAGTTTGATCCCAAATCGGAGGGAAGCAGGTTTGCCTATTTGGTTGCATACGAACTGCTGTGCGATATGGAGGCTGAAGAGGGACGGGAATATGATGTTGTACCTAATCCATACGCCAAGAAGTCAAAGGGACCTGCATCGGAGATAATCGTCTGGTGCTCTGACTTGGAGGGCTGCAACTGGCAGAAGGCGTTAGGGGCAGAGATGAACTTTTGCCCAGAGGCAGAGCAGGTGCCATTGGATATGATTGCTGGCATCTGC
>OCTW011613021.1_pt1 | contig 48718 bp, 61 predicted proteins | sample 1539671 | NCBI WGS metagenome assembly OCTW01 (sample SAMN02144230, study PRJEB22623) | gut metagenome | biome: sheep rumen | host: Ovis aries | place: New Zealand
CGGGATTACAAATCCCGATGAACAACGACAAATCCCGATGAACAACGACAAATCCCGATGGTCATAAGAAGGGAAAGTGGAGTGCTGAGTAATTACCCAGCGCGGTAGCCACTCATGCTAGGGGGTGCTGAGTAATTACCGAGGATTGGGTGGGCAAAAAGAATCGTTTTTATGAGGAGCATTCGATTATTTGCACTACCTTTGTTGGCTGTTCAGAGGCGAGCCATATCGTGTGTTCAGAAACGAGCCATATCGTGTGTCCAGAAACGAGCCATATAGGTTATATCGGGCCTGCCATACAGACTATATATATAATAAGGAGAACAACCATGATATCATTTGAATGCGACTACAACAACGGGGCACACCCTGAAGTGCTGCGCCACCTGGTGGAAACCAACGACGAAGAAACCCTCACCTACGGTTTCGACCGCTATACCGAACAAGCCAAGGAGAAAATCAAGGCGGCCTGCGAGGCCCCCGATGCCGAAGTGTTTCTCCTCACGGGAGGCACCCAGACCAATGCCACGGTCATCGACGGCATGCTCCGCTCTTATGAGGCCGTGGTCTGCGCAGAGACAGGACACATCAACGTGCATGAGGCAGGAGCCATAGAGGCCAGCGGCCATAAAGTGATCGGACTGCCGCAAAAAGACGGAAAACTGGAAGCCGCCACCCTCGAGCGGTTTATGGAAGTCTTCGAAAACGACGAGAGCCGCGACCATGTGGCCCAACCAGGAATGGTCTATATCAGTTTCCCCACCGAGATGGGCTCACTCTATACGGCAAACGAACTGCTCCGCCTGGAGGATACCTGCCACCGCCACGGCCTACATCTCTTTGTCGATGGCGCACGCCTGGGCTATGGACTGATGGCTGAAGGCAACGACATCACCCTACCCTTTCTCGCCGCCCACTGCGACGCCTTCTACATCGGAGGCACGAAAGTGGGAGCCCTGTGCGGTGAGGCCGTGGTCTTCACCCACAACAATACACCACGCTGCTTCTTCAGCATGATCAAGCGCCACGGAGCATTGCTGGCCAAAGGCCGGCTGACCGGCGTGCAGTTTGACGCCCTGTTCACCGGCAACCTGTATTTCCGCATCTCGCGCCACGCCATCGAGATGGCAGCCGCATTGAGGGACGTGCTCCGGGAAGCCGGACTGGCCTTCTACGTCGAGTCGCCCACCAACCAGCAGTTTGTCATCCTGCCCAACAAAAAAATGCACCTGCTGGAGCAGCAGGTGCTATTCACTCATTGGATGCCCTGCGACGATGACAGCACCGTGTGCCGCTTCGTCACCAGTTGGGCTACGAAGCCAGAAGACATCCAACGACTCAGACAACTACTTATTTGAGCACGCCCAGTTCGCGGCCGATCTTGACGAAGGCCTCGATGCAACGGTCGAGCTGTTCACGGCAATGACCAGCTGAAATCTGCACGCGGATGCGAGCCTGTCCCTTGGGTACGACAGGATAATAGAAGCCTGTGACATAGATGCCCTCGTCGAGCAGGCGGTTGGCATATACCTGAGAGAGTTTGGCATCATAGAGCATCACCGCGCAGATGGCACTCTGCGTGGGTTTGATATCAAAGCCCGCAGCCATCATCTTGTCACGGAAATAATTCACGTTCTCCACCAGCCGGTCGTGGATCTCATTGCTCTCCTTGAGCATCTTGAAGACCTCAAGACTCGCCCCAATGATACAAGGAGCCAAAGAATTGGAGAAGAGATAGGGACGGCTGCGCTGCCGCAGCATCTCGATGATCTCCTTGCGGCCGGTAGTGAAACCACCCAGTGCGCCACCAAAGGATTTACCGAGAGTACCGGTATAGATGTCCACCCGGCCATAAGTGCCGCAGAGTTCGCTCACGCCATGGCCTGTAGCCCCCACCACACCTGCAGAGTGCGACTCATCAACCATGACAAGGGCATCGTACTGTTCGGCCAAGTCGCAGATCTTGTCCATCGGAGCCACATTACCGTCCATGGAGAACACGCCATCGGTCACGATGATGCGGAACCGCTGAGCTTGTGCCTCTTTCAGGCAACGCTCCAGGTCAGCCATGTCGGCATTGGCATAACGATAACGCTTAGCCTTGCAGAGGCGCACCCCATCGATGATCGACGCATGGTTGAGCGCGTCGGAGATGATGGCATCCTCCTCGGTGAACAGCGGTTCGAAAACACCGCCATTAGCATCAAAACAAGCCGCATAGAGGATGGTGTCTTCGGTTTTGAAATAATCCGAGATGGCCGCTTCCAACTGTTTGTGGATATCCTGGGTGCCGCAGATGAAGCGCACCGACGACATGCCGAACCCCCTCTGGTCCATCATCCGCTTAGCCCCTTCGATGAGGCGTGGATGGTCGGACAAGCCCAGGTAATTGTTGGCGCAGAAATTCAGAACTTCCTTTCCTTTCACTTGGATGGCCGCCCGCTGAGGACTCTCGATGATACGCTCCTCCTTATAGAGGCCAGCCTCCCGTATCCCTGCGATCTCCGCACTGAGATACGCTTGCATTTTTCCAAACATAACATTAGATTTTAAAGTGGGCCTTGGCCCATGGGTTAAGTATTGGTGGTGCGAAGCCCACCTGTCGTGATTTGAAGGCAAATATAGGCAAAAAAGGGCACAGGACAAAACATTTTTCATCCTTTGTGAGAAAATATGCGATTTTCATCCGCAAAAAAGCCGCGGTTTAGAAAAAATTTATTTATTTTGCCATTCAAAAGACAACACAATCTTAAATTGTATGAAAAACATCTTGATTATCGGATCGACCGGTCAGATCGGATCGGAACTCACCATGGCCCTGAGAGAGCGTTATGGTCACAGACATGTCGTGGCAGGTTATATCAAGGGCGCAGAACCCAAAGGCGAATTGCTGGAATCAGGCCCAAGTGCGTTGGCTGACGTCACCGACGGGGAAATGATCTCGGAAGTGGTGCGTCAATACGACATCGATGCCATCTACAACCTGGCGGCATTGCTCTCTGTCGTGGCGGAGCACAAGCCCCGGCTGGCCTGGGCCATCGGCATCGACGGTCTGTGGAATATCCTTGAGGTGGCTCGCCTGCGCCACTGCCAGGTGTTCACCCCCAGCAGCATCGGTTCATTCGGCCTGAGCACCCCCCATGTGCGCACCCCCCAGGACACGATCCAACGTCCACGCACCATCTACGGAGTGTCGAAAGTGACCACAGAACTTCTAAGCGACTACTATTATCACAAATACGGTGTCGACACCCGCAGCGTGAGGTTTCCCGGCATCATCTCCTACATCACGCCACCAGGAGGAGGCACCACCGACTACGCCGTCGACATTTTCTACTCAGCAGTGAAAGGAGAGAAATTCATCTGTCCGATTAAGAAAGGCACACTGATGGACATGATGTATATGCCCGACGCGCTCAAGGCCGCCATCACGCTGATGGAAGCCAATCCCGACCGGTTGGTGCACCACAACGGTTTCAATGTGGCATCGATGAGTTTCGCCCCAGAGACCATCTTTGCGGAGATCAAGAAGCACATCCCCGACTTCGAGATGGAATACGATGTCGACCCGCTCAAGCAAAGCATCGCCGAAAGCTGGCCTGACAGGATGGATGACACCTGTGCACGCCGTGAGTGGGGCTGGGCGCCCAACTACGACATCCGGTCGATGACATCTGACATGATCGAGAAACTCAGCAAGAAATTCGGAGTATCACCCCTCAAGGCCTGATTTGCAGGGGTGATACTTATCTGATGAAAGACCTCACGACCTCGCCATCATAGGTGTTGACCCGGAGAGTGACGACGTCGCCTGTCTGGAAATACTCCAAGGGAATGCTGGCAAAAATGCGGGTGGAATAATTCTCAGGCACCCCATTCTGACTGTGGAGGAGCCGCAGGAAATACTCATGCTCGCCTCCACGCTCCACGATGCTGTCGCATACCACGCCCAAGGACTGCCGTTTGTCTTCCTCATCGGCTTTCCCCGTCTTGAGGTAAAGACCCAGATTAAGGTAGTTGCCATTTGCCCCGATCCACGCACTCTCCCAAGAGAGCGGATCGGTGGCCTTGGTCTTCACCTCAGTGAGCGGACGGAGCACCAGCACCTGCTGGGCAGAAATGCAACTCACTGAGGGCAAATCCACCTCCTTGCGGCTGTAATAGAGCAGGGCACGGTAGGTGGTGTCGGCCTTCGTCATCCAACTGCATTCATATACCGGCTGGAAGACGAGAGAATCGTTGTCGTCGGTCAAAGCATACCGCATTCTTCCCTTCTCGCCACAGCTCACATCAGCCAGGTCTGCCCGCAAGTAGGAATAGCCGCCATCACCCGTCTCATAGCTGTTTTCGGTGCATGACACAGCTAACAGAAATGCCAGCACCATGACGCCAAGGAAGAAAGAGCCCCTCACCTTCGTCATACGGCCAAGAAATGATTTCGGGCAGGGTTGGCATACATCGTAAGCATCCGCTCCCGGAGGAAATCAATATCAGGGTGCTCCAAGTCGATCTTAGCCAGCTGGCCATCGATATAACGCAAGAAGAAATCCCTCTCCTCCTCGGAGTATGCCCCCTCATGATGAGAGCCTTCGAGCAGGTCGAGAGCCACAAGATTGGAGGGGAAAAGGCGGTAGTGACGGTGGATCTCCATATCGATATGCTGAGCCACAAGATCAAAGACATCGTTCTTGGGCACATCAGCCAACGTGTCGAGATAGCCGTCGATGCAAGGAGCGCAATGATAATGGATGCGCCCTTTGTAGCCCATGATGCCCGTCTGCATGCTCCTGACATCGTCGCCTGGCGCTTTTTGGAAATGATCCGTATCCCGCCGCTGCTGCAGTTCCTTGGCCTTGAGGAAGTCGCAGGGATCGAACTCATAGGAGATGGACAGGGGAACGATATGCAACTGCTTGAGACGATCCACGACCGAGCCTTCACCCCCCATGGCCATCATCTTGAGGATAGCGGGCTGAGTGCGGTCGTCGGAATCCTTGGCCCGTCCCTCACGCTGTGCGATCCACACATTCTCTTGTTTCTCACCGACGGCATAGTGCATATAGTCGGAGAGTCGTTTACTGGCCAGGAGCATCTGCCGCGGCGGCAGACTGCGCTCCACGATGAACGACTTGTTGATCCTGACGAGGTCTCTCACCCAAGGCAGGGAAAGCAGGTTGTCGCCGATGGCGATCTCACAAGTGGTCGTGAAACCGCAGTCGATGAGCAGTTTATCGAGCAAGGCCGAATCGAGCACGATATCCCGGTGGTTGCTCACGAAAGTATAGCGGGCCGACACGTCGATGGCGCTCACGTCCATATCACACCCCTTGCTGGCCTTATCCAGCAATTGTTGCAGGAAGCCATAACAAAAAGCCTTCTGGAACTCGAGGTTGGTGCCACACTGCCGCATCTTGGCGGCGATGGCCTCTATCGGCACCTGCGGATAGAGATAAGCAACGACAGCCCTGAATCCCTCGTCAGCAAGCAGTTTATCGTATGCTGCAGGAAGTTCTTCAGGGTCGTAGGGGCGGATGGGGTCGAAGATCTCGGGTGTTCTCATGGCGTGGATATTCAGAATTGGTTTTCGATAATTTCAGAAAGCACATCGGAGATGTTGAGTCCGGCAGCCCTGACCTGCTGTGGAATGAAGCTGGTGGGAGTCATGCCCGGCGTGGTGTTCACCTCGAGCATGTTGATGCGCACGCCGCCCTCATCATTCTTGGTGAGGATATAGTCGATGCGGATGATGCCGTTGCAGTGCAGGATATCGTAAATGGCGCTGGTGATCTCAGAAGCCCTGCGGGCCACATCCTCGGGAATCCTTGCAGGCGTGATTTCCTCCACCTGTCCGTTGTATTTGGCATCATAGTCGAAGAACTCGTTGTGGGTCACCACCTCGGTGATGGGGAAGATGACCGTTTTCTCACGCGTCTTGTAGCACCCCACGGTGATCTCCGTACCATCAAGAAACTGCTCGACCATGACCTCATCGCTCTCCATCATCGCCTTGCGGACCGCAGGAGCCAGTTGATCGAGGTTCTTGACTTTCGACACGCCGAAACTGCTTCCGTCGTTGGCGGGTTTCACGAAACACGGCATACCGATGCGCGACATGATATCCTCATCGCTCACCAGGTGCTCATACCCCCTTCGGATGAGGAGGCTTTCGGCCACGCTCACGCCATAGCTGCGCAGATACTGGTTGAGTACGAACTTGTCGAAGGTCATCGCCTCAACCAGCACGCCGCTCGTACTGTAAGGCAGGTCGATGAGTTCGAAATATCCCTGGAGGATACCGTTCTCACCAGGTGTGCCATGTATGGTGATGTAGGCATAATCAAAAATAATCCTCTTGCCCTCGTAACTGAAGGAGAAGTCGTTGCGGTCGATTTTGGCCGTGGTCCCGTCGGGGAGGTTCACATGCCAGTCCATGCCTTTGATATCGACGATATACACATTGTAGCGCACCTTGTCGAAGAAGGAATATAATCCCTGTGCCGAGCGGAGCGACACATCGTGCTCTGAGGAGTCGCCTCCACAGACGATGGCTATGGTTTTCTTTTCTTTATTCATCTTTTCAATATATAATATAATGTAGGTCTTGGTTTACAGTTTATATTCGTTGCCTTTCATTCTCACATGCCATTTCTCGATGAGCGAGGCCAGGTCATCGGGCATGGGAGATGAGAAATCCATCTGCTCGCCCGTGCGTGGATGCACGAACCCCAAGGTCTGCGCATGCAATGCCTGCCTCGGGCAGACTTTGAAGCAGTTGTTGATAAACGCCTTGTAGGAAGCGCTTCTCTCCCCCCTCAGGATTTCCGTACCGCCATACCGCTCATCGCAGAAAAGCGGGTGGCCGATATGCCGCATGTGGGCACGGATCTGGTGCGTCCGCCCCGTCTCGAGCACGCATTCCACAAGAGTGACATAGCCCAAGCGCTCTATCACCTTGTAGTGAGTGACGGCCGGTTTTCCCACGTCGGAGTCAGGAGGCATGACCGTCATGCGCAACCTGTCACGCGGGTCGCGGGCAATATTCCCCTCGATGCGTCCCGTGTCTTCGGTGAGGTTTCCCCAAACCATCGCCACATAACTGCGGTGGGTGGTCTTGTTGAAGAATTGCAATCCGAGGTGGCTTTTGGCCTCTGGTGTCTTGGCGGCGACGAGAAGTCCTGTGGTGTCCTTGTCGATGCGGTGGACGAGTCCCACCTCCGGGTCGTTGGGGTCATAGTTCTTGTCATCCCGGAGATGCCATGCGATGGCATTGACCAGGGTGCCGCTGAAATTGCCGCATCCGGGATGTACCACCATGCCAGCGGGTTTGTTGATCACCATGAGGTCGTCGTCCTCATAGACGATGTCGAGAGGAATGTCCTCAGGTTCTATCGTTGTCTCGAAATGCGGTCGGTCGAGCATGAGTGTGACCACATCGCCCGGCCGCACCTTGTAGTTGCTTCGCACCGGTCGGTCGTTGACATGCACGAACCCCGCCTCCGCAGCCTTCTGGATGCGGTTGCGGCTGGAATGCTGCATTTTCTCGAACATGAACTTATCGATGCGCACCGGCACCTGCCCTTTATCCACTACGAAACGGTAGTGCTCATAAAGTTGCGGAGCCTCGTCGTCAAGTTCTTCAGTGTCGAAAGGAGTCTCTACCATGATCTGTCGGGTTCGTCACTATTCCGCCTTCACGGGAGCAGGAGCCTGCCCGGAAGGAATAGAGGGAGTATTTGACACATTGGGGATATCGAGTGGTTTCACCACGGTGGAGACATTGGTGGGAGCCGATGCGTCGGAAGACTCCGACCGTTCTTCGCGGCTCTCTGTCTGCCGCTTGTAATGCGGTCTTGAGCGTGTAGTGGTCTCCTCTTCCTCCTCTTCCTCTCCGAAGTAGTAGGAGTTGGCGTCGACGAAACTCACCGTCTGTCCCAGGTCTCGCCGGCCGTCGCCCACCTGGAGGATAAGCTGGTCCTCGATCGAGACACGGTCGCCGGCAGCGAGCTGTTTGCCTTGGCATTTGATGCCATAGACCCACTCACGCTCACCGGGGATAAACTCAGGATCACCCAGGAGGAATCCCATGGCCTGGAGTTTTGATTGCGCGTCACGCAGCGAACTGTTGTCGATCACGTCGGGCAAGGGGCGGCGTGGTGTCTGCGAGGCATTGATCTTGACATAGACGATGCGCCCCGGTTTCACGATATCGCCCGGTGTGGGCGACTGTTCGAGCACGCAGTCGGGCGGCAAGGTCTTCACATAGTCGGTATCGCTCACCACGATCTGCAGATGCACCTGGTCGAGCATATCCTCAGCCTCATTGAAGGTCTTGTGCAGAATGGTGGGCACTTCCACCGTCTGCCCATGGTGTGTGTATAAGTCGAGGCCGTATCTCAGGCCGAGGCTCATCAGCACCACGATAACCACCATGGCCACGATGTTAAGCCAAAGATAAGGACTCAGTATTTTACGTAAGAAATTCTTTGCAGTCATGAAAACGGGTCTTTTTATACCTCTCTATGCTTTGAGGTAGCAAAGATAGTGCAAAACCACCTAATTACAAAACAAAATCCGTTATTTTTTGGATTCCGCATCCTGTCAGCCATTGACACCAGCAAGGGAAAGGGCAAAAAAAACAGGAAAAAGCCTGGCCCCTTCCTGTCCTTAGTCACTTAGGATCAGCGATTACTTTCCGTGATGCTCATCCGATACCGTCAGCTTCTTGCGGCCTTTGGCACGACGGGAAGCCAACACGCGGCGGCCATTCTTGGTGGCCATTCTCTCACGGAAACCGTGCTTGTTTGCTCTCCTGCGGTTGTGGGGCTGGAATGTTCTTTTCATCTTTCTTTTCTATTTATCTGTTATTATTTCTCACTTTGGGCTGCAAAAGTAGTCATTTCTTTTCATTCCACCAAAATTTTGCAAGAAATTTCGTCTCAAGGACCTTGTTTTTTCAAAAATATGATTAACTTTGCTCCCCCAAAGCGATGACTATATCCATCAAATCAATATTTACACAATGATTAAATCACAAGACATCAAGAAAGGAACTTGCATCCGCATGGATGGCAAGCTGTATTTTTGTATCGACTTCCTCCATGTGAAACCCGGCAAAGGCAACACCATCATGCGCACCACCCTGAAGGACGTGGTGAGCGGCCGTGTGCTGGAGAAGCGCTTCAACATCGGTGAGGCACTTGAGGATGTGCGCGTGGAGCGCCGCCCCTACCAGTATCTCTATCTGGAGGGTGAGGACTACATCTTCATGAATCAGGAGACCTATGACCAGATTCCCATCGCCCGCGATCTCATCACCGGTGTGGACTTCATGAAGGAGAGCGACATCGTGGATGTGGTGAGCGACGCTGACACCAACACCATCCTCTATGCAGAGATGCCGGTGAAGACCGTGCTCCGCATCACCCATTCCGAGCCCGGCATCAAGGGAGACACCGCCACCAACGCCACAAAGCCCGCGACACTGGAGACAGGCGTTGAGGTCCGCGTGCCCCTGTTTGTCGACGAGGGCGACCTTATCCAGGTAGACACCCGCGATGGCAGCTACCTGCAGCGCATGAAGGAATAACACTTACCCCAAGTGGCATGGAGGCCACCACACCGATGAGATATGCCATCATAGTGCCCGTATACAACCGTCCTGAAGAGGTGGACGAATTGCTTCAGAGCCTTGCCGCCCAGACCGAGCGCGACTTCGAGGTCATCGTGGTGGAAGACGGCTCACAACGCCCCTGCAAGGATATCTGCACCAAATATGAAGATGTGCTTGACCTCCATTATTATGCCAAGAAAAACTCCGGCCCCGGCCAGAGCAGGAACTTCGGAGCCGAGCGCGCCAAAGGTGAATACCTGATCGTGCTCGACTCCGATGTAGTTTTACCCCCCGACTACCTCACCCATGTGAGCGAGGAGTTGGAGGTCACCCACGCCGACGCCTTCGGCGGGCCCGACCGCGCACACGACTCTTTCACCGATGTGCAGAAGGCCATCAGCTATTCGATGACCTCTTTTTTCACTACTGGCGGCATACGTGGCGGCAAGCAGAAACTCGACAAGTTCTATCCCCGTTCGTTCAACATGGGCATCCGTCGCGACATCTACCTCAAGCTGGGAGGATTCTCGAAGATGCGATTCGGCGAGGATATCGATTTCTCCTACCGCATCGTGGAGGCCGGCTACAAGACGCGGCTGTTTGGCAGCGCATGGGTCTGGCACAAGCGGCGCACCGATTTCCGCAAATTCTTCCGTCAGGTCTATAACAGCGGCATCGCCCGCATCAACCTCTCCAAGCGCCATCCCGGCACATTGAAACTGGTGCATCTGCTGCCCATGGTGTTCACCTTGGGTGTGATTGCTCTAATCCTTGTCTCAGCCGTAGGCCGGGCGATGATGCACTACGACGCCGAGCACTGGAGGTCGTGGTACAAAGTTTGCGCCATCCCCTGGATTCCCATCCTGCTATACAGCATCATCATACTCATCGACTCCACCCTGAAGAACAAGAGCCTGAAAGTGGGTCTGCTCTCCATTCCCGCCGCTTTTGTGCAACTCATGGGCTATGGCTTCGGTTTCATCGAGTCGTGGTGGAAACGCTGCGTGCGCAAGCAAGACGAATTCACGGCATTTGAAAAGAACTTCTACAAATGAACGAGAAACTGTCGATCAACCAATGGGCCGAGGAAGACCGTCCGCGGGAGAAATTCATGCGTTTGGGAGCCGGAGCCCTCAGCAAAGCCGAGCTTCTGGCCATCCTCATCGGTTCGGGCACGCCAAAGGAGAGTGCTGTAGACCTGATGAAACGCATTCTCAACGACTGCGGCGACAGTCTCAATGCCCTGGGCAAGAAAGGGCTTCAGGAACTGCTGAACTACAATGGAATCGGAGAGGCCAAGGCTGTGACGATCCTGGCCGCCTGCGAGCTGGGCAAGCGCCGCCAAGAGGAAAAAGCCTTGGAGCGAGAGCAAATCACCTCGGCCAACGACATCTATGCCTTGATGCACCCCAAGATGCAGGACCTGGGCACGGAACAGGCATGGGTGCTGCTCCTCAACCAGAATTTCAAGCTCATCAAGGCGGAGCAACTGTCGTCGGGCGGCATCAGTGAAACCGCCGTCGACGTCAGGCAGATCATGAAACTCGCCGTGCTCAACAACGCCACCGTGCTGGCCCTTGTCCACAACCACCCCAGCAACAACATCACCCCGAGTCAGGACGATGACCGCATCACACAGCGCGTGAAGAAAGCGTGCGAGATCATGCGCATCCACTTACTCGACCATGTCATCGTGACCGACGGCAGATACTACTCCTATCACGATCAGGGCAAGCTCTAAACCCATGATTTCTGAGTCCTGCGGCATCTTTATCACCTTTTTTCTTGCATTTCAGAAAGAATTGTCTTAAATTTGCATCTGACGCTCAGAGCGACACCATCACCTAACAGACATCCATCATGAACGAGAACTCCCTTCATCACGAGTCACAGCCCGAGAAACTGGCCGCATGTGTGGCCGGATGGCCACAATTGAACGGCGGAATCCACTACAAGCACCTGGTGGACTACCATACCTACCACGCTTTCGGCACCTACAATCTGTCGAATGAGGAATGGGACATCCGCGAGATGATCTACAACTTCAAGAACAACTCCGAACTGACCGATCCCATCTCGCACCGCCAAGCCCTGGAGAAAGCCATCGGACTGCTCCTGCCCCTGCTTGAGGAGACTTTCGGCGAGATGCTTCCCCAACTGACCTTGGTGTGCATTCCCGCCTCCACAGCGGAGAAGACCGCAGCCCGTTTTGAGGAGTTCGCCAACATCGTCGCATCCAAGACCGGGATGGAAAACGGCTATGACCACGTCGACGTGGTCATCGACGGGGAGTCGAAGCACCTCGGCGACCAGCCACAATACGCCCTCGATCCGACCTTCTTCAAAGGTCGTCAGGTGCTGCTCTTCGACGACATCATGGCCACGGGCAACAGTGTCGCCAGTTTCGCCACACAGGTAATCGACAGCGGCGCCGACGTCGTTGCAGCCGTCGTACTGGGCAAAACCGTAGCCGACAAATACGACAAGGAGTGACACAAGAAGGGATGACAAGGACATCCCACACCTACAAACGATATGACAGCAGACAAGAAAACCGAAATAGAAAGCAAGATCGTCGATGTGCTCCGCACCGTCTTCGACCCAGAGATACCCGTCAACATCTATGACTTAGGTCTGATCTACCGCATCGAACTCGACGACGAGGGCAATCTCGACATTGACATGACTTTCACCGCCCCATCATGCCCCATGGCCGATTACATCCTCGAGGATGTCAGGACCAAGACCGAAGCCATCGAGGGTGTGATCACCTCCAACGTGCACCTCGTCTTCGAGCCGGAATGGAACCAAAGCATGATGACCGAGGAAGCCCGTATGGAACTGGGATTCGACTAATCACAACCCATGAAGAAAAACGTCTATTTCCTCTCCGACGCCCACCTGGGATCGCTTGCGATAGCGCATTCACGTACGCAAGAGCGCAGGCTTGTGCGCTTCCTCGACAGCATCAAGACCAAAGCTGCCGCCATCTACCTGCTCGGCGACATGTTTGATTTCTGGAATGAGTACCGCTATGTGGTGCCCAAGGGCTACACCCGTTTTCTGGGGAAGATCTCCGAGCTCACCGACATGGGTGTGGAGGTGCATTTCTTCACCGGCAACCATGACCTCTGGACCTACGGCTACCTGGAGCAGGAATGCGGCATGATCGTGCACCGCAAGCCACTGACCACAGAAATCTACGACAAGGTGTTCTTCCTGGCCCATGGCGACGGTCTCGGCGATCCCGATGCCAAATTCAAGTTTCTGCGCAAGCTCTTCCACAACCGCACCTGCCAAGTGCTGCTCAATGCCATCCATCCGCGCTGGGGCATGTCACTCGGACTGCACTGGGCGAAGAAAAGCCGGATGAAACGCGCCGACGGCAAGGAGCCGCCCTATATGGGTGAGGACCGCGAGGACCTGGTGCGCTTCACCAAGGAATACATGAAGACCCATGCGGAAATCGACTATTTCATCTTTGGGCACCGCCACATCGAGCTCGACCTGATGCTCTCGAAGAAAAGCCGGATGATGATCATCGGCGACTGGATATGGCAATTCACCTATGTGGTGTATGACGGCGACCATATCTTCATCGAGGAATATGTGGAGGGAGAGAGCAAGCCATAGGGATTTTTCAGCATCAAAAAAAGTCGATTCGCCGACAAAAAGATCCTGTTGGTTGAAAGAATTTGCAGGTGCGCTCCTTGTTTTGTATATTTGCAACATGACATGATGATCAGAGTACGACAATTTTCTCAATCAGGAAGCAACATAGACATCAAAATCAGGTTTGTAGAATCAAGTTAAGTTAAGGGATTGGGTTCCGTGAGGAAGTCAATCCCTATTTGTTTCCCATGGGGAGAGATGCTGTGGAAGGGGACTTGAAGTGGCCGTTCGCCTTTGAAAAGAACAGTCCCGAAGGCTGCGGCGGAATGCCGCCCCTTCGGGACTGAGAATTACTCTTAGAACAGGATTGCGAGAGCGGTTTACACCAGATTCACCGTGTCGGTGGCGATCATCAGTTCCTCGTCGGTAGGGATGACACAGACGGTCACCTTAGAGTCATCAGCAGAGATGACAGCCTCTTCACCACGGGTCTTGTTGCGCTCAGCGTCGAACTTCACGCCAAGGAACTCGAGGTCTTTGCAAACTTCCTCACGCATGCCCATCTGGTTCTCGCCTACGCCGGCTGTGAACACGATGATGTCGACTCCACCCATGGCAGCAGCATAAGCACCGATATACTTCTTGATGCGGTAGAAATACATGTCGAGAGCGAGTTGAGCACGCTCATTACCCTCTTTGGCAGCATTCTCCACGTCACGCATGTCGCTGCTCTCGCCAGTGATACCCAGCACGCCGCTCTGCTTGTTGAGCAGATTGGACATGCCGTCAGCATCGAGGTCGAGTTTCTTGGCCAGGAAAGTGATGGCGCCACCATCAATATCGCCGCTGCGAGTGCCCATCATCAGACCCTCCAGAGGAGTCAAGCCCATGGAAGTGTCGACACACTGTCCGTCTTTCACGGCAGCGATGGAGCCACCATTGCCGATATGGCAAGTAATGATACGCTTGCCTTTGGGGTTGACATCCAGGAACTCACACACCCGCTGTGAGACGTAGCGGTGGCTGGTGCCATGGAAGCCATAGCGGCGCACGCCATACTGCTTGTAAAGGCCGTAGGGGATGGCATACATATAAGCCTTCTTGGGCATGGTTTGGTGGAAAGCGGTATCGAAGACCCCCACCTGAGGCAATCCGGGCATCAGCTCACTCACAGCCCTCACGCCCTTCAGGTTGGCAGGGTTGTGCAGCGGAGCGAGGTCGATGCACTTCTCGAAGGCATCGAGCACCTCATCGTTGAGCAGCACGCTCTTATTGAACTGCTCGCCGCCGTGCACCATTCGGTGGCCCACGGCGTCAATCTCCTTGAGGTCCTTGATGGCGCCGATCTCCGGATCGGTCAGCAATGAGAAGATGAACTTGACCCCCTCGGTATGTTCGGGGATATCGTGCATGATGGTTTTCTTCTCGCCATTGGGGAGCTTCACTTTCACGAATGCGCCGTCGAGGCCCACGCGCTCAGCTCCACCAGAGGCCATCACCTCCTTGGTGTCCATATCATAAAGTGCATACTTGATGGACGAGGAGCCGCAGTTTAATACTAATATTTTCATTTCCTTCTTTTAAAAATTGATATTTCGTTTGAATCTTATTTCTTGGCATCCATAGCCTGGCAAGCAGTGATGGCCACCATCTTGTAGATATCATCTACGGAGCATCCGCGGCTAAGGTCGTTGACCGGCCGGGCGATACCCTGGAGGATAGGACCGAGAGCCTCGGCGTCGCCCAAGCGCTGCACCAGTTTGTATCCGATATTACCCACCTCGAGGTTGGGGAACACGAGCACGTTGGCCTTTCCAGCAATCTCACTGCCCGGAGCTTTCTTGGCACCCACGGAGGGCACGAGAGCAGCATCGGCCTGCAGCTCGCCGTCCACCTTCAGGCTCGGGTCGAGTTCCTTAGCCAGTTTGGTGGCCTCGATCACCTTGTCGACCACCTCATGGGAGGCACTGCCCTTGGTGGAGAAGCTCAGCATGGCCACGCGCGGATCCTCGAATCCAGCGACGCTCTTGGCAGTCTGAGCGGTACAGACAGCGATCTGTGAGAGCTGTACGGCGTCGGGCATCGGAGTGACGGCCACGTCGCCCACCACGAGGATACCATTCTCGCCATACTGAGGCTGCTTGGTGATGAGCAGCATAGCGCCGCTGACACAGGTGATGCCCGGAGAGCACTTGATGATCTGCAGGGCAGGACGCAGTGTGTCGCCTGTGGTGCTCAATGCGCCGGAGATCTGTCCATCGGCACCCTCGGTCTTGATGATCATGCAGCCCAGATAGAGCGGATTTTTCACCAGTTCACGGGCTTTCTCGATGGTCATGCCTTTCTTTTTGCGGAGCTCGGTGAGCAGCTGGGCATATTCCTCACTCTTCGGATTGTTCTCCGGGTCGATGAGGGTAGCTTTGTCGATATTTTCCAGTCCCCACTGCTTGGCCAAGCCGTGGATCTCGTCAGGATTACCGATCAGGATCAGGTCGGCGATGTCTTCGGCAAGCACTCTGTCGGCTGCCCTCAATGTGCGCTCCTCCGTTGCCTCGGGGAGAACGATGCGCTGCTTGTTGCTCTTAGCGCGCTCAATGATTTGCTGTACTAAATCCATAGTTGTTTTTTGAAATATTGTGCTTTTAATAGGAATAATGCAAAGGTAGTGCAAAAAAAGGAATTATGAGCGAAAAAGCGTGAAAAAATCATTTTCGCCATAGCATATCGGCGTGCAGGCCCGTCATCCCATCTCCTTGGTGAGGATGCTCTCCAGGTCTTCAAACGACAAATGGAGTTTGAACTCGCCGTTCACAGCCACGCTGACGCGGCCAGTCTCTTCAGAGACGATGATGGCCACGGCATCGCTCTCCTCAGAAATGCCCATTCCCGCGCGGTGGCGCAGGCCCAGTTCCTTGGGGATCTCATTGCTGTGTGACACCGGCAGCACACAACCCGCCGCGCGTATGCGCTTCTTGGAGATGATCATCGCTCCATCGTGGAGAGGAGCGCCTTTGTAGAAGATATTCTCGATCAGCCGCTGGTTGATGTTGGCATCAATCAGTTCCCCGGCTGTCTGCATGAGGTCATCGAGAGGGATGGCTCGTTCTATCACGATCAGTGCGCCCACCTTCTCACGTGCCATACTCATGCAGGCACTCACGATCGGCATGATGGATTTCCGGTCGACCTCATCTTTCTTTTTCGACCCGAAGAAGCGCATCAGCGGTTCCATTTTCCGGTGTGCGCCCAGATTATAGAGGAACTTACGGATCTCACTTTGAAACAGTACGATGAACCCGATCACACCCACGCTCACCAGTTTGTCGAGGATGCTGCCCAGCAGACGCATTTCCAGCACCTGACTGACAATGAGCCATATCAGGATGAAGACAAGGATTCCGATGAACACATTGATAGACCGCGACTCCTTCATCAGCCTGTAGCTGTAGTAGAGGATCACCGCTACGAGGAAAATGTCAAGCAGGTCTTTCAAGCCAAATTCTATCATATCAGCATCGTTTTATCTGGATTCAGGACTCGAAGGACGGAACAGCGAGATTTGCGGTCCTTCATCAGGAGTGAACTTTCGAAGATGCCCCACAATCCGGCATACCTCCACCGCCTCTCCCACGTCATGCACGCGAAGCATGGCAGCACCATGCATCAGGGCCACAGCATGCAAAGCCGTCGTCGCATTGAGCGCTTCAGCCGTGTCGCAACCGAGCAGACGAGTGATCATCGACTTGCGCGAGACCCCCACCAGTATGGGGAGCCGCAGAGCCTGAAGGTCAGGCAAGCGGGCCATCAACGCATAGTTCTGTTCGAGGTCCTTGCCAAAGCCAAACCCCGGATCGACAAGGATATCATTCACCCCCATCGCCCTCAGTTGCCCTACCTCTCGTGCAAGAGCCAGAAGCATTTCCTCCACCGTGGGACGAACGGACATCAGCACATAGGGCACGCGCAGTTTCGCCACCATCCGGAACATCGGCGGCACCGTCTTATCATCAGCGACAGAAGCGTGGAGAGCACCAGCCGCTCCCCCACCCTCAGAGACATCATTGATGATGGCAGCGCCAAATTCCTCGACAGCCATCCGCGCCACATCAGGCCGGAACGTGTCGACACTCACAACCGCCTCCGGCTGTTGCCGGCGAACAATGGCCAGAGCATGGCGCATCCGTCTCATCTCCTCATCCTCAGCGACCACGCCAGCTCCAGGTCGGGTGGAGAAAGCCCCCACGTCGATGACCGAGGCACCCTGGGCTATAATCTCATCCGCTCTTTCGGCGATCTCATGCTCCGTCTGCACTCTGCTGCCCGCAAAAAAGGAGTCAGGAGTAGCATTGAGTATACCCATGACCTTGGGCTCGGACAAATCCATCAGCCGTCCGTTCACATTGATTGTATGGTGCGGTAAGAGTTCCATAGATGCAAAATTAGGCAAAAAATCCGGTTTTTTCTTGCTATCATGACAAAAAACGAAAAAAATGCCTAATTTTGTCTCGCCAAAACCAAAACCAAACCCATGAACATCCAACAACTGTATGATATCTATCAGAAGCACCCTGTAATCACCACCGATTCCAGGGACTGTCCCGAGGGCAGCATATTCTTCGCACTAAAAGGAGCCTCGTTTGACGGCAACCAGTTCGCTGTGAAGGCATTGGAGTCCGGATGTGCCTACGCTGTCATCGATGACCACCAAGTGGCAGAAAGTCATCCCACCCTCGTTGAGAGCGGCAAATTGATTCTTGCAGACGATGTGTTGCAAACCTTCAAGGACCTGGCCAGGGAGCACCGCAGACAGTTTGACATTCCTGTCATCGGCATCACCGGCACCAACGGCAAGACCACGACCAAGGAACTCATCGCCTCGGTGCTGGGTGAGCGATACAACGTGCTCTACACCCAAGGCAATTTCAACAATGATGTCGGTGTGCCCAAGACCCTCCTCCGCCTCAGCAAGGAGCATGAGATCGCCGTCATCGAGATGGGAGCCAGTCACCCTGGCGACATCAAGACCCTTGTGGAGACAGCAGAGCCCACCTGCGGTCTGATCACCAATGTAGGCAAGGCCCACCTGCAAGGATTCGGTTCGTTTGAGGGAGTGGTGAAGACCAAAGGAGAACTGTATGACTTCCTCGGACAAGAAGAAGGACGGGTGATTTTCATCAACGCCAACAACGAGCATCTGGTCAATATCCTGCCCGAACAAGCATGGGTGACCCCCTACAGCAGCAATCCCGACGACACCGAAGGCTGTGTGGTCGGCGAAGTCGTCTCCTGCGCACCTTTCCTGAAATTCCGCTGGAGAGAATCAGACATCGACCTTGAGGAGCGAGGAGCCGCCGTCGAATGGCATGACGTACAGACACAACTCATCGGAGCCTACAACCTCGACAACGCCCTGGCTGCCATCACCGTAGGTCTCTACTTCTCGATAGATCCATCGAAGATCTGCCATGCACTGGAGAACTACAAGCCCAGCAACAACCGCTCTCAACTCACCACAACGCCGCACAACCATCTTGTTGTCGACGCCTACAATGCCAATCCCACCTCGATGGAAGCCGCGCTCCGCAATTTCCGCATGATGGAAGTATCCCCCAAGATGGCTATCCTGGGCGAGATGCGCGAACTGGGCGAGAGCAGCGTCTCTGAGCATGCCAAGCTCATCTCCATGCTCGACGAAAGCCATTTCGACCAAGTATGGCTTGTTGGTGAAGAATTTGCCTCCATCGAGTGTCGCTATCGGAAATTCCACGATGTGACGGAAGTAAAGGAAGCCCTCAAAGCCTGTCGGCCAGAAGGTTATTATATTCTCATCAAGGGAAGCAACGGCAACCGTCTATTTGAATTGCCCGAGTCGCTGTAATCCACAAACCACCATCAAGCACCCCTACTTTGCAGGGAAGAAGAAAGAAAAATAGGGAAAAATTTGCCTGTATGACAAAAAACCTCTATCTTTGCACCGCAAAATCGGGATGTAGCGCAGTTGGTAGCGCACTACGTTCGGGACGTAGGGGTCGGGCGTTCGAGTCGCCTCATCCCGACAACAGAGAGGTGTAACTGATTGAATTTCAGTACACCTCTTGTTTTTATGTTCCGTTTTTGTTCCGCTAAATCCGAGATTTTTCCTTTTCATGCCATAAGGGAGCATGAAAAAACCTGATGACACTGCAAACTTACGAATAAAATGCGAAACGGCAAAGAGAAGTGACGGGAAAATCTTTGCTCGCCCCTTTGCGTTACTTGCAGTGCAGTCAGGCTGCACGACATCCACGGCAGGGATGATGCCTGGGAGGCAAACCCATCCACCCCCACACCGACGACGGACAGACGGACGGGCACCGTGGGGCATGGCCATAATAAAATGACCTGCCGACGCATCACGCGCAGACAGGCCACAAGCGTAAATAAAAACGTTACTGCTCTATATTGTGGTTTTAGAATAGAGCCTAAAATAGATACCATTGGAAGCGCAGGTTGCTGAACAAACAGCCGTGCCACCGCTCATATTGGCCGTATAACAAAACGTCCGAGCCTTGCAGGAAAGCGAAGCGCGAGCCGCCTATGATGTTGCTAACGGCGTAGCGCACGTTGTCAGAGCGCAGGCCGTGGGCTTGAATCTCCGGCGCAAGAATCTCTCTGAAAGCCGTCTCGCTATCAGTCATGTCGCCCGTGGGGGTAATATCTAAGATTCCATTGTGCATGAACCACGTGTCGGACGCATCATCATGGAAGGGGTGGCAGTTGGCTTTCCTGATTGAGCCGTGGGTGGCCAGCCGGAAGTGCAGCAGGCAGGGCTCGTTGATGTTCCTTTTATGCAGGTGGTGCAGGAGAAGTTCTCCACTCATACCTTTGTAGTGGTCGTTAGGAGTACACAGTCCGCAGCCGTGGGGGTTGCACATCCACATGGCTCGTATCACGTTGTCTGGCGGTGTCGGTACACCTTTTGGAATATAGGATATAACACACATAATCTAAAGCGTTTTATAGTCGTTTTAAAGCCTGTGCAGTCTCTTAGTTGAGGCTTGCACGGCGGTTGTTAAAGTATGTTTTCTGCTCAGCGTTGAGGAAAGGAATCTCGTCGATGCTGTTGCAGGTCGTTATCTCGTTCTTCTCGCTATACTTGACAAATGCTGCAAGAAATGCTATCCAATTAGAAATTTTCTCGTAATCGGTTGTGCCTGAGTGCTGGCGGAACTCGATTGTCTGGTGGCGGAAATAGGCGTGTGAATTGATTTTGTAATAGCGGCTGTTCATCATGTCGTAAACATCACGTTTTGAAGTGCAGCGGCTGAAATCGAAGCCTTGTAGTGAGCGGCAGAAGCCGTTATTGTTGGCACGTCTTGAAAGCGGCATGAAAGAGTCAATAATGGCCTCTAATTTCTGATAGTTGCGGATGATGCGGATATAGTGTGCATCCGACATGTTAGCGGCACCGATATGGACGTGCAGACCGCAGGAACGGTTGACCTTTGCATCTATCTCGTTAAGAGCCTCACAGAGCCTTTTAAGGCTGTTCAGGCCGTCGTTGCCTTGCAGGATAGGCGACACAACCTCGTTGCTGTTCACGCCTTGCAGAGAGCCGTCAGAAACGATTTTATAATAGTGCTGGTTGTCGGCATGATTGTAGCCTTCAGAGCGGACTGCAAGACCTTTGCGCGTACCTTTTATAATAAGGTCGTTACGAACCACGTTGTAACACTCGATTTCCACTCCAAACGTCAACTTGCTAAAGTCGAAACCTGTGCCTTGCCAAGCCTTACTATTAAGGATGATGTAAGCCTCAGTTGAGTCAAGGCCTATCTTGATTAACTCGCGGTGCTTTATAGCATTGCTAACGTTCATGTTCATCACGTCGGCTACCATCTCGTTTAATGACTTCTTTTTATCCATAAGAAATGCGCCTGTATTTACTTGCTGTCGGCGGCAGCTCTAAAACCACATTGCAAAGATAAACAAATAATTTAATACCGCAAAGAAATAATTAAACTTTTCGTTTAATTTTAACGATTATTAATAAATTATTGGTTTAAGCATTTAGTAAAGAAATATATTATTTGTATATTTGCAGTCCATGGGGAAATAAAACAAATAATATAAGGTATGGAAGGGAATTTTAGACTAAAGGATATAATGGCCGAAAGGGGTGTCACGAATGTCGCCCTTGCGAAGCAGTTGGGGTACACGGAAGTGGCAGTCAGCAACATGGTGAGGGGGAAGACCCTGCCATCATTGAACACATTGGAAAAAATCGCAGGCATTCTGGGCGTGGGGATGCGTGACTTCTTCGACGACACGCCCGACAAAGCCCCCTCCGCCGGACTGGTATGTCCGCATTGCGGTAAACCTATTCACATCGAGTTGAAAGGGGGTGAAGAATGACACTCTACCCTTTTCTTCTTGATGAATTCCTCGACGAGTACCACCTTACCCGCGAAGAGTTCGCCGACATCATAGGCAAGGATGTAAACGGGATGGCCAAGATTGAGCTTCGCAGGGCACTGACTACAGTCGAGCATTCAAAACTATGCCGTGTGTACGGGAAGGATGCTGTAGCCGAATTCTACGCCATGCGCCCCGCCATGCGCTTCACGCATAGAGGGATTCAAAATATGCAATAATAGTTAAATTATATGGCATATATTTGGTAATTAGATACTTTATTCGTACTTTTGCATCGTAAATCAACCCTTAGATTGTATGAACATCAGATTAAAGGATTTTCGTGACGCGAACAAATTACAGCAGAGCGACCTCGTTGAGGTTCTCGGTATATCCCAATCGGCAATTAGCAGGCTGGAAGCGTTAGGACGCGACCTTTCCCCAACACAAATTGAAAGGTTATGTGCAAAGTATGGAGAGGAAGAAATTATGAAATTCGCTGGGCATCCCGCACCTGCCGTTGTCAATCAACCAAAACAAGAATACACGCTTCCCGAAGCTTTTGCCATGCTGAGTGAGACGTGTAAGACCCAGTCTCGGACGATTGAAGCGCAAGCAGACATAATCAACAGGATGCGAGACATGATTGACAAGCTAACAGAGGAAGTCTCCTATTTACGTAATATGATGGATAATTAAGAATTATATTTTTCTTATACGCACGCAGGTACAAAATTAATTTGTATCTGTTTTTTTTGCCGTAAAATATGCAAAATATACCTTGTAGAAAATAATTGCCATAATATTTGGTCGTTAGAAAATAAATGCGTACCTTTGCAACATAGAAATAAATCTTTAACGCAAAAGAATTATATGGGTGAAGGAACGAACATTGCCAATAGCGTGCTAATTCAAGGATGCACGCTTGCAGACCTCGAGCGCATGATTAGCCATGCCGTCGATACTCGAATGGCAGCATTCTATGAGAGCATCAAGGAAAAGCCACCCGTGATGATTAAGCGGAAAGAAGCCGCTAAAATGCTCGGTTTGTCTCTTCCTACGCTCGACGCTTATGGCAAGTACGGCATACTACACCCGAAGCACCTGGGCGGACGTGTCTTCTATGACGAGACAGAGATTATTAAATATAAACAAACCCCAAAAAAATAACTATGATTGAAGAAACAAAAAACATGATTCTTCGCAAGTGGTTGAACTACTGCAAGAGACACGGGATTATCTATCAGCAACCCTCAGACGTTGACTTCGACGAGCAGAAAGACGAAGCAACCCTCAGCAACATTAACGGCACGTTCGCCAAAATCATCAATTACAGCGGACGAGCCAAGTTCATTCTTGACGTGAAGGAATTTTAATGTTTTCATAGATGTGGAGGCGGTGGCAATACGGCCACCCCTCCTTGATAGAGGAACAAATCGATTAAGAATACAGATATGGAAGAAATGACAACAATCCAAGACGAGTGCATCCTCCTAGGCGCACCCCGCATCATCAAGAAGAATGGTGGCTACCTCGCTAACATCATCACGCGAATAGTCGAGAACTACGATAGCGCAGACTTTGATGGCGTGACCCTCCTTACTGACATTCAGCTGGCAAAGGACAACTGCCGGTCAATCATTGAGGCCGCAGAACTGACCCTCAAGACCCTTGGCAAACTCAGGAAAGAGATAAAGGATTGCACCACTGACAAGTAATTGACAAGACAAACTATGAAACAGCAATTCAAGCAATACTTAGACGACCCACACTACATCACGCTGAAACAAGCAGCAGAGGAGGCTGGGATAAACGTCATAACATTCAAAAAGTATGCACGAAATATCGGCATCGCTGGCATCCCCGTAAGCAAGTACACCTTCTTTAAGAAAGACGATGTGGCAAAAGTACGGGGATTTATTGAGAAACAGGCGAATGTCTGGCTAAGACTGCTGGAGCAAGCGACCCACAAACGATGGGCACCTGTGGAAGAAAAGGAATAAACACCAATCAGGATAACACAATAAAAAAAATGACAAAAGAAGAAAAACAGATGCGCGACTTTCTGTCCGCAGAGATGATTAACAGAGATTTCTCACAAGAGCAGCTTGACAAGGTTGCCGAAGTAATGTACCCCCACGACGGCACAAACGAGAGCGTGCGCAGTGCCACCCGTCAGTTTGGCAGTGACATGATTAAGTGGGCCAAGAAGCAGAACGACAAGAAGGAGCGAGAGACCCCGAAGCCCATGACGGATGCAGAAATCGAGGCCCTGGCAGCAATGATGTAACCAAGGAAAGGAGGAACAATGGCATATCTACACGAAGAACACCCCAATTTCGATTGTGTACGCTTCGAAGCGGAAGTTTTCAACAATGGAGAGAGAGACCCATTCCATCAACGGCTCACAGATATACGTTGTTGGCGTGACTGTCAAGAGTATTTCGGGTTAAGCCCCATGCACGTCGAAGAACGAGCACTGAGGGACGGGTTCATGTCCCAGAAGCTTTACGAGGCGTTTGAGCACAAACTCGGCAAGGAACGCCTCGACAGCTATTTTGTGGAAAAACCCAAACCAAAGAAAAGCAAGGAGCAACAGGAAGAGGACGACCTGATAACGATGATGTTCGGGACGGTGGCTGATTACAGCCGACTCAACCTCGCACGAATCGGGAAAGGCAACATCAGGTAGCAAAAGTAAACACTCTTTACGCGCGCGTATGGCAGAAGAAAATACAAACACATTCACTCAGCAGGTCGGTAATGAGATTGAGCGGCTGGCGGGGCGAGGTGAAGCACCGCCTTCACCACAGCAGCAAGTCTCACCCATGCCTATCATTGAGCGTGAATACTACACAGCCGATGAGTTTCTTGCAGAGGATTACGAACCTGTTCCACGCATTTACCAAGACACCCGTGGCGGCAAAGATTATCCCGTTATTCCTGTTGGATTAGGTATTATCGCAGGTGTTGGAGGATGTAATAAGTCAACCCTCTTGCGTCAGTTGGCAATGTCTGTAGTATCTGGCAAGCCTTTTCTCGGATGGGAGTATACGGGCAAGCACAGAAGTGCTATTTATGTTTCCACAGAAGACCCCAAGCCAGTTGCAAAGAACTACATTAAGACAATGAACGAATCAATATGTATGTCCGCAGAGGAAGCTAAAAGGCTAAGGTTCATTTTTTCATCGGATGACATTCTGGAGAAACTTGATAATCAATTATCCCAAGCTCCCGCTGATTTGGTCATTATAGATGCCTTTATTGACGTGATAAGCGGAAAGCAACAGAACAGCGCATCAGATACAAGAGCCGCTATGGGACCTTTTGCCAGTCTTGCATTTAAATACAACTGCACTGTAATCCTACTGCACCATACCAACAAGGGGACGGACAATATTCCTATGTCAAGGGATAACGTTGCAGGCAGCCAGGCACTCGTCAACAAGCCACGCTTTGCAATAGAATTCCGGGTTAATAAGACTGATAAGGAATTACGTCTATTTGGTTTCGTTAAGCACAATTACTGCCCCCAGTTGTACTATCAAGATTCTGCTATGGTGCTAAGTATGGACGAGAATTTTGTGCTAAATTCTACCGGTCAACGTGTGCCTTTTGAAGAGACTGGTGATAACGGTCTCCGCAAGAAAGATGGCAAGTATGACAATGTGCTGGTAGATGTCTTGAAGGTCATGCGTAACAACCCGACCCCAATTTCTTACGGTGAACTGAAGAAAGCTATTATGGAGTTTCGGGACAAGGGTGAAACTACAGCCGAAAATAATATCAAGCACGCTGTTCAAAAGGGTGCCATCAAAAAAAATGAAAGCGGGAACTACATAATATCGCACGACTATGAGTAATCACCCCAACCCAAACACATACCACCCCAATTTACCGTACTTACCTAAAGGTAAGTATACGGAAATAATGGGGTTAGTGTTTTTGTGCGGAATTGGGGTAAATTGGGGTAAATTGGGGTAAGAATTAGGGTAAGGCAAAAGTATGATAGACAGGATAACAGAACAGAGGATTAAGGATGCGGCTTCGGTAGTTGACGTTATAGGCGACTTCTACGAACTGAGGAAGCGTGGCACTAACTACGAGTGCCTATGCCCCTTCCATCAGGATAGAGACCTTGGCTCGTTCAAGGTGTCGCCGACACGCAACATCTACAAGTGTTTTTCGTGTGGTGCGCAGGGTGGCCCGGTCGATTTCCTTATGAGTCACGAGAATCTGTCGTACCCCGATGCCCTGCGGTGGCTCGGAAAGAAGTACAGCATTGATGTCGATGAGGAACAGAAGAAATTCGTACAGGTCAAGCCGTCCACACCTAAGCCATTACAGATACAAGCCTCGAAAGAACTTTGCACTATACCAGCCGAATATGTCATACGCTCCCTCGACCTGCTCCTCCGCTCTCAGTTTCAAGCACACCTTTGTAGAATCATCAACGATTCCCGACGTATCGTGGAAGCCGCCCGAATGTACGCCCTCGGTGTCACGAAAGACGAAGGTGTTATCTATTGGCTGATTGACGAACAAGGAAAGGTGCGTTCAGGAAAGATTATGCACTACCTTATTAACGGTCACCGAGACAAGGAAAAGGACGGCGACAAGACTAATTGGACGCACTTTAAGATGAAGCAGGACGGAAGGCTTCCCGCTGAATGGCAACTTACACAATGCCTGTTCGGTGCCCACCTTCTCCCACGCTATCCAAGCAAAACCGTGGCACTCGTTGAAAGTGAGAAGTCGGCGGTTATCGCGTCCATCGTCCTGCCTCAGTACCTTTGGGTGAGCTGTGGCGGTAAGATGAACTTAGAGGCAGGGCAGAAACATCTCGCATTGAAAGGCCGAAAAGTGGTGATGTTCCCTGACACAGACACAGACGGAGAGACATTCCGTTTCTGGTCTGGGAAAGCCGCAGAATGGCGAGAAAAGGGTTTTGACGTGCAAGTGTCCGACTTACTTGAGAAAACGGCTACAAAGGCTCAGAAAGCGGCAAAAATCGACATTGCCGACCTTTTGGAGGAAGATTTAAGGAAAGTCTATGTGCCGTCGCCTATCGAGCTTATCGGACAGGACAGCGAGCAGGAGCAGACTCTTGCGGCAATGATAGAGACCAACCCCGCTATAAAATTATTGATTGACAAACTTAACTTAGAAGCTGCATGACACAAATATCAGACACTGAACTACGAGACTTCTGCAAGTGGTACAAAGACCGTAACAAAAAAGCTATCGACGAGGAGAGTGTGTTCATCACCTGCATGTGCGGACACTTCCACAGCTACCCCAAGGCGATGAAGGAACAACTGAAGCGAATGAATGTCCTCGGGCTGATAACGACAAACAAAGGAACGATAACGATAACAATAGCATGACAGACATCGACCCCTTCCCCGGCAAAAAGGAAAAGATACGCCAGAAGTACGTGCTGACTGATGAGCAGAAAGCGTGGCTGCGCAAGTGGCATCCCATCACCGAGAACAAGGTGCTGGAGCAGATGTCTGGGTACACCCACGTCACATTAGCACGATTCATCAGAGAGCTCGGACTCAAAAAGAGCGGAGATGGATTTAATGCTATCATGCAGCGCAAGGGGGAAAGGCTGCGAGAACTACGGAAGAAAGAAAAAAGACGTATTCTGTATGGACTGCCTCAGCAGACAAGAATGTACACGCCGCTGAAGAAGTATAATTGTGCGCAACACTCTTGCAGGTCGCGAGCACTTGAAAAGGGGTATATCCTTTCTTCCGACTGCAAAGAAGGGTCTCCGAGCAGATGGATAATCTACTATGACGACGAAACGCCGAGGGATGAGGTTTTTGAAAGGAATTGCTACAAAAACGGATTCAGGATAGAAGAATGGAAAGAGGAATAAGACAGTTGGATTTGTTCGGCGAATATATACCGAGACTTGCGAAACGTCCGTCGGGAGGCTCACAGAACCCCATCGTGTTTCGCGACTACGAGAGCTTCGTGGCCAAGTTCGCAGAGGGTAACGCCAAGACCACCGACGACTGCTACACACCGAAGGACGTGTACGAAGCCGTGGTGGAGTACGTCTCCACCGTCTGCGACATGAGCGAAAAGGTGATCCTGCGCCCCTTCTACCCCGGCGGTGACTACATCAATGCAGAATATCCTGAGAATGGCATAGTCATCGACAACCCGCCATTCTCGATGTTTACGAAGATTTGCAGATGGTACTCGACGAACGACATCCCGTTCTTTCTGTTCGGGCCAGGCCTCACGATAGCCTCAGCCTGCAAATGCTGCACGGAGGTAATCATCAACGAGAGCGTAACTTTTGAGAACGGGGCGAGCGTCCGCCTGAACTTCGCCAGCAACCTTTACGGCGACACCATTATAACGACCGCACCGAGGTTAGGGAGGATGATAGCGGCATGCTCCTCGCAGAGGCCGAAGAAGCCCTTGCCGTCCTTTGAGTACCCAAGCGAGGTTCTCTCAGTAAGCGACATGCAGACGATAGCACGCAACGGCATCGAGTTCAGCGTGAAACGGGACGAGTGCCGCATCATCAAAGACCTCGACTGCCATCCGAAGAAGGGAGGTTTGCTCGGAGACCATCTACTCATCAGCACGGCAAAAGCCAGAGAGAAAGAAGAAGCAAAGAGCAAAAGACAGACAGGCGAGAAGACCGTGACACCCATCCCCCTGTCAGAGCGAGAGAAGAAGATTGTTTCACAACTAAATCAGGATAACTATGGAAATGGAGACTATTTACGGACAAGTGGTATCGAAGGCCAACAATTACATGGCGGTACCTGATTCTGCGGGAGGGCGCAGGATTATCAAGAACGAGAGCATCCGGGCGTATGAGCGCACGTTCAACGACCAGTGTCAAATCTATCGAAACAAGGGGATAAGCAGACCTTTCCGCCTGCATATCACCGTCTATGAGGGCAGCAACGCCTACGACCTTGACAACTGCCTGAAAACCGTTCTCGACTGCTTGCAGTACGCCGGTGCCATCAAGAACGACAACCTCTGCATCGGGATAAACGCCACCAAGAAGATAGACCGCCGGCAACCGAGGATAGTGTATGGGATTGAAGAAACAGAACCATCTTTATTTTAAGCCATGACGAAGAAAGAAATCATCACCCAGATTGACTCCCTGCGCGACACACTCCTAAAACTCGATGCGAAGGATGCCGCATTTGCCGAGACTATCGCCTATTTCAAGCAGCGGCAGGACAACATCAGGGCAAAGAAACGGGAGATTCACAAACAAGTGACAAAATTGAAGCTTATTATAACAAAAGAAGAATATGAGTAAGAAACAAGAACAAAAATACATCGAGAACCTCTTCGCCGAAATGCTTATCGAGATGCCGATGACATTTTCCATCGGGGAGGGTGAAGAAAAGAGATTTTTCAACATCTGGCCGAAATCCATCGGCAAGCGGGTGCTCCTTGAGCGCATGAGGGCGCAACTGCCCATCGACCATGAGAATGCGGAAGTCAACCCCCTGCTTGAGACCATGCGAGTTTGTAAGGAGTGCCCCGACACCGTGGCCCGTATCATCGCAATCGCCACAGCCAGGAACAAAACGGAGGTGTATGATGAGAGGCGGACTCAAGAGTGCATCACCATCTTCCGTGAGGGGCTGACAAACGACGAAATGGCAACACTGCTTCTTCAAATACTGCAAGATGAGACCGCAGACATTGAAAAGGTCAAGAAACACTACGGGATGGATAAGGAGCAGAAGAAGCGAGAAGTCATTGCACGGCTCAGAAAGAAAAACGCCAAGAATGCCGTCGGCATAGGCGGCTGTACCCTCTACGGCAGTCTGGTGGCATTCTGTTGTGAGAAGTTCGGGATGACCGTCGATGAGACTTTGTGGAACATCAGCTATGCGTCCCTTATACTCATGTATTCGGACTATGCTGATTCCATCTACCTGTCCGACGACGAGGTGAAGCGTCTGCCCGCATGGGTACGACAGGGCCGTGATTCGATAAAGGTGGACGGCGACAACAAGGAAGAGATAATCAAGGCAATAAATTCACAAAACTGGGAATAAAGTATGGCAGGAATTGAATGGGTAGCGATGCTGAACGACAGCCCGCTTCAGCAGTCACTAAAGAATATTGAAGGCTCGGTGAAGAACACCTCCCGTGTCATAGAGCAGCAGGGCGGCAGCATCGACAAAGTTTTTGACAACCTAAAAAATAAGATTGCAGGGCTTGCCGTGGGATTCTCCGCGCAGCAGTTCGTCAGGCAGATGATTTCAGTTAGAAGCGAGTTTCAGAAGGCCGACACCGCTATAAAGACCATGCTTGGCAGCAAGGAGAAAGCCGACGAACTGCTTTCTCAGGTGAGGCAGTACGCCAAGATATCCCCGCTGGAGTTCGGCGACATCACCCGTGCCACGCAGATGATGCTCGGCTTCAACATTGAGGCGGAGAAAGTGCCTGGGTTCATCAAGGCTATCGGTGATGTTTCAATGGGCGAGAGCGGAAAGTTCAACTCCCTCACGCTCGCATTCTCGCAGATGTCGGCAGCGGGCAAGCTTATGGGGCAAGACCTCAACCAGATGATAAATGCCGGATTCAACCCTCTCTCCGTCATGGCCGAGAAGACGGGCAAAAGCATCGGCCAGCTGAAGGAGGAAATGTCGAAGGGTGCCATCACTGCTGAAATGGTTCAGCAAGCCTTCATTGATGCCACCAGTGCCGGTGGCAAGTTCTACGGCATGTCAGAAAACGCCGCCAAGACCATTGAGGGGCAGATGTCGATGATGCATGACGCACTTGACTCCATGTTCAACGAACTCGGGACGAAGTCTGAGGGTATTATCACTGGCAGCATCGAGGCAGTGACGGGGCTGATTGAGAACTATGAGAAGGTGGGCAAGGTGCTGCTCTCACTTGTTGCAACCTATGGTGCGTACCGTACCGCCGTGGCTGTTGCCACGTTTGCCGAGAACGGGCACACTGTCGCCATGACGCTGGCCAGGACGCAGATATTACTCACGCAGAAGGCTCAGGCTCTGCTGAATGCGACAATGCTCTCCAATCCGTATGTCCTTGCCACCGTCGCCCTCGGAGGACTTTCCACCGCCCTCGTAGTTGCCGGCGACGGCATGTCCTCCGCCGAGCACGCCCAAAAGAACTTTGATGACGAGATGGAGCGAAATACAAATCTTGTCAGTGAAGCGAAATCGGAAGTTGATAAGCTGATAGCCGTCTTGAAGGATGAGACAGCGACACAAGAGGAGCGCACTGCCGCCTACAACACACTCGTATCGCTCTACCCGACCCTGCTTTCGAAGTATGGGTCAGAGAAGGCACTGGTCGACAACCTCACCGGTGCCTATCAGCTGCTCAACGCCGAGATAGCCAGGAAAGAGAAGTTGCAGTTCCAGAAGAGCTATGACGAGGCGAAAGACAGGGTGAGGGATTTGAAAAGAATCAAGGAGCTGAGACAACAGAGAAATGGAGGGAGTCGAACTGGCGAGGAGATAATCCTTGACAACAAGCATTCAGGCTATATATCTGAAAACGGCAGGGGTACATTCGGATTGACAGACATAGACAAAGCGATTGAAGCCGCCGAGAATGAGCAGAGGGCATACGAGGGTGAGGCGAGGAAGCGTCAGATAAAGGAGCGTACAGCCAACATCAAGAACCTCACGAAGGCACAGGCCGAGGCAGAGCGCAAGAGATGGTCTGAGGCCATAGGCAAGGCCAAGAAAAGCGGCAAGACAAGAATCCAGGACAAAGGGACTGAGTCTGTCTCTATCGAGGAAGCTGAGAGTTATGTCAATGACCTTGACACCCATATCAAGACCGAGCGAAAGACGATGGCGCAATGGCGCAAGTCGGCTGCGGAAGAGACGAAGAAGAACCGGCGTGCCGCCAAAGACCTCGCTTCCTCCACTGAACTGATGACCAAGGAAGAAGCCGAAAAGCGGATGAAATCGGCCAATGATGCCCTCTCTGCGTCAGAGAAGGCGGAGAAAAATTTCACCGTACAGGACAAGTCTGGGGCGAAAGCCGCCAAGGAAGCAGAAAAACAACGCCGGGAGAGAGAAAGGGAGCAGAAAAAGATAGAACGGCAGCAGATAAAAGACACTGAGGCCGAGGAGAAGCAATCCGAGCTCCGCGCCAAGCAACAGAGGGACTCTGAGAGAGAACAGCGAGAGCTTGAATTATCCATCAGGGAGGCCAGGATAGCCGCCATGGACGAGGGAGAGGACAAGGTGATAGCACAGATAGAACTGGACTACGACCGCGAGAAGGAAGCTATTCGCAGGGGCAATGAGGACCTGCTCGAAAAACGTATTGCCGAAGCCAAGGCCTTATGGGATGCCGACCCTTCCAACAAAGGGAGTAATTTTTATGCGAGTGATACCTACAAAGAAGCATCGCAGGTCTCTTATACAATCGAACAGCTTGAATACATCGAGGCGAAGGAACTGGAGGCCGAGGCGAAAAGGAGGCGTGCCATGAAGGAGCTTGCCGACCAGCAAGCCGCGTCCCTGCGTGAGTACCTGAAACAATACGGCGACTATCAGCAACAGCGTCAGGCCATTACCGAGGAGTATGACGAGAAGATACGCAAGGCGCAGACCGAGGGTGAGAAACTGATGCTCGGTCAGCAGAAGGAGGAGGCTCTCAGGCAAGTGGACGAACGCTTCGGACTCGTAACGCAGGGTATGGCCGACCTCTTCGCCGACGCTTCCAAGAAATCCGTCAAGGCTATACAATCCATCATCGACAAGTACGAGGCTCTGGTGAAATACATGGAGGGGCACAAGGGCACAGCCAGCAAGGATGAACTTGCATCCCTTGGATTCTCGGATGCCGACATCCAGCGCATCCTCCGTGGAGAAATCAGCATCAAGGACCTGACCGACCGCCTGAAAGATTTGAAGGGTGAGCTGAAGCAGAAATCCCCATATCAATCATTCATCGGCAACATGAAAGAGGCCATCGCCCAACTGAAAAAGGCGACGACCAAGGAGGAGAAGACCAATGCTTTCGGGCAGATTGCTTCTTCAATCAAAGAAGCCCTTCCTGCCTTGAAAGAGTTCGGCTCAGACGTGGCAAACATCTTCGGGGCTGATGACAGCAAGTTTTCCTCGGCCATTGACGGCCTTGACGGAATAATGACCGCCGGGCAGGGCGTGGCACAGATGATGAGCGGCGACATCGTTGGCGGTGCCATGGCGGCGGTAAAGGGTATATCTCAGATGGTGGATGCGTTCGACGGCATGTTTGGCGCCGACTATTCTTCTTACGAAAACATGGTGAAGCAGTACGACCGCCTGATTGACGTATGGGACACAATGCTCGACCGCAAGCAGGAATATATCAACATGTCGTATGGACCAGAGGCCACTAAAGCCGGACGGGAGGCTATCGACATCATCAACAAGCAGGCCGAGGCTTACCGCAACCTTGGCAGGGAATGGCTTAATTCGGGAGCCAGTGCCGGGTCGCACTCACAAGGCGTCCGCCAACGCAAGAGAATGAGCGATCAGGATTGGGCCAAAGTGGCTGCGGCATTGGGACGCAACACCAGCAACTATGCCGGGCTCGGTGGCAGGCTGGAGGGACTGTTCAGTCTCTCTGCCGAAGAGCTTAGGAAGTTGCAGGAACAAGCCCCCGAGTTCTGGGCGAAACTCAACGACGAGACGCAGAAATACCTACAGGGCATCATCGACGGCGAGCAGAAAGTAGAGGACATTCAAAAGCAAGTCAACGAGCATCTGACCTCCACCTCATTCGACTCACTGAAGAATTCCTTCGCCAGCACGCTCTACGACATGGAGTCCACCGCTGACAAGGCAGGGGAGAACATCGGCGAGGCTCTGTTCAGGAGTATCGTTGACAATTTCATCCTCGGTGATGATTTTGACAAGTGGCTTCAAGGGTTCTATGAGAAATGGGCTAAGAAAATCGGTTCTGGCACCATGACCAAAAACGACTGGGACGAGTACAACGCCGAATACCAGAGGGAACTCGGTGAGCGCATGGCTCAGCGTGACGCATGGGCAGAAGCAGTAGGCTACACGGGAAAAGGGAGTTCCGACACCGAGGCATCCTCTACTTACAACGCCGTGAAGTCGTTCACGCAGGAGCAGGGTGACATCCTCAATGGTAGGCTCACCGCCATACAGATAGCCGTAGAGCAGCACAGAATCGACGGGCGGTCTCTTTTAGAATCCATCACCCTGGCAGGAGGAGTGATGACCCAAATATCAAGCCACACAGATGAAATTAGGCAAATAGCGAGAATCGAAATGGACTATTTATGGGATATTGCCAATGCGACAAAGAACATGTACAAGCAATGGGCAGACCTGTTATATGGGATAAAGGAAGACACAAAGCACTTGCAAAATCTATGATAACATTCGAACAGATGGAAGAACTTCGGTCTTACGAAGAAAAGATAAGGAGGACGGGGAAACTTGACAGCAGACATGAAATCACAAGATACAAAATCCTCATGCTGATGGCAGGGAAACGTCCGCCAAGAACAATTTGAGTTCTCTTAATGGGGCTAAGACACACCACAAGGTCATTTTTGTGGATATTTACTCATATTGCGAGGGTGATGGAGCGTGAGCATAATCATTCCATAGGCTTGGGGCAGCTTTTGTTCCCAAGCCTTTTTGTTGAAGTGTTAAAAAAGCATATCAGAAACAAATTTGTTGCCGTTTTATTTGGTAAATAGATACATTTTTGTTACCTTTGCATTGTCTTAAAGAGACAAACGTTCTTTTATATTATGAAGTTTTCTGAGTTTTACAAATTCATCGAGAGCCAAGGATGGTATCTCGAAGGTGGTACGAACCATTATAGGTACGTACATCCAGACTTCGACTACTCAATACCTGTAGGCAGGCATCCGTCAAAGGAAATCGGCACGCCGCTACTTAATCAGATGTTACGCGAGACAGGATTGAAAGAAGCCTTTAAGAAACGAAGAAAGAAGTAATTAACGTGTGTCGGTCGGCCCGCCCTTAGTGACGGGCTGACTTTAAGACAAACTTAAAAAATGTAGTGAGCAATGGAACAGAAAGTTATTAAGGCAATTATTGAACGTGGTGAGGATGGCGGCTTTACCGCTTACTCCGAGTCTGTGCCTGGTGTCTATGCCAATGGCCTAAGCGAGGAAGAAGTACGTAGGGAGTTCTTGGAAATGATGGAAGAGCAAGCCGAGTTCATGGAAGGGCGCACGGGAAAGGCTCCAGATTTCAAGGGGGCTTCCATTGTGTTTACCTATGACCTCTCAGCCCTCTTTGCGGCTTTTCCCTTTCTAAATGTCTCAGCTCTTGCCGAGTGGATGGGTATAAACCCCTCGTTGATGCGGAAGTACAAGGCAGGGCTTTCGACGCCAAGGGGCAAGAACCGTGAGGCCATACAGAAAGGACTGAAACGCCTTTCCGAGCGTCTGCGTGAAGTCTACGTATAAGATGTAAAATTCAGAATAAAGAAAGAACGTTTGAGCCGCTGGTGCGTGAGGCATTGGCGGCTTTTTGTTGCCCCATTACCATATAAGGTACGAAAAAAGTATTTGATAATCAAATATATGCCATTTGACTTGCATACATCAAATAAAATTTATAATTTTGTGACTGGTATTAAGATATTATGGCATATATGAAAAAGAAAGACAAAGTATTAGACCTGCCGATGCGCAAGTGCTTCGCCTTACAGATATTAAAAGGCGAGAAGGTTAGAGAGTACAGATTATTCACCGACCATTGGGCAACAAGGATGGGGGAGTTCAACGACCCCGATGATCCGTATATGATGACAGACATCAAGCCTTTCACACGGGCGCACTTCCATCCCTATAACAAGTCGTGGTGGCTGGACGTTGAGATTACTGCCATTGACATCTTCACCGTCAACCAGGCGTTTCTCGACGATTTAGGCTCTGAGGTGAACGCCCGCATAGGTGACGGCATCTTCGTCATATCCCTCGGCAAGGTCTTAGGCACAAATTTGGAAGACACCAAGTCAAAAAAATAAAGTTATTACGTGCGCATTCTCGCCAAAGGCGACACTCGCTGCGTGGAATGCCACCACCACGTTTAAGTTGGGGTGCAAAATATTCTTGTTCAAACTCGTTGCAACCCGACGATGGCGGCAAAGTTATCAAGCACGGCTCCGCATGGGGTCAGGTGCAGTAGTGAGTAGGTAAAAAGATTGTTGAATACAAATGGAGGACTTGAAATGGCTGAATATTATGCAGAAAGGCTGAATCCCAACGGGACCAAGCGCAGATATCGGACAAAGTCTGAATACCAGCAAGGGCGTTTGCAGGCATCAGCAACAGCCGCAGCCCAACGTGCGGGTATCAATCGCGCCGTAGGCGGTAACATCGTCTAAGACATGGAAAAGGCAATAACCGTCATACGGAAAATTGCAGCAATCACCGACAAGGCAGTGCTGTTCCACTCGGCAACGGGTAAGGACAGCATTGCCTTACTTCACCTGATGCATCCCTACTTCAAGGAAATCCAGTGCGTGTACATGTACGCCGTGAAAGACCTCGACCATGTGAACAAGTATATCGGATGGGCACAGAGAAGATACAAGAATGTGCGTTTCATACAGATTCCCCACATGGCGGTATATGCAGAGACGAGACTCGGATTCCTCGGAAGGAAAAAGAACCCCGATCAGAAACTTTACTCGTTGTCAGACCTGACGGACATCGTGCGGGTGAGGTACAACATCGAATGGGCGTTCTTTGGTTTCAAGATGAGCGACAGCTTCAAGCGCAGGCTGATGCTGCGCAACTACACCCCCGACAAAGGCGAGTACGAATTGCAGGCCATCAACTACAAGAGCAAGAAAGCCTATCCCTTGTCGGTCTATAAGAATGGAGACGTGCTGCGATACATCGAGGACAACGGCCTTATTCGCCCTGAGAAGTACGGGCTGACAGGACAGAGCAGCGGCTGCGACCCCACCAACGTGGAATATCTCTTGTGGCTGGAGCAGAACTCACCGAAAGACCTGCAAAGGGTGTATGCAGAGCTGCCCCTCGCAGAGCGTCTGATGTTCAATTATAAGCAGAAAGAAAATGGCAAAGATAAAGACAAGTGAGACAAAAGAGGTTATGCGCTCGCAGCTGAGCCTCAACCCCTACAATCCGAAGGTGCATAGCGACAAGCAGGTGGACGGACAGCGGAAGAACATCAAGGCTTTCGGCTACCTTGGGGGTATTGTGTGGAACCGACGCACGGGCAACCTCATAGACGGACACCGAAGGGTGAAAGCCCTCGACCTGCTGAACAAGTACGACGGCACCAACGACTACCCCGTGAAGGTGGAGGTAGTGGACTTCGACGAAAAGGCAGAGAAGGAGCAAATGACTTACATGGCACTTGGCTCGACACGTCCCGACTACGAGATGATTGCCGACTATCTGCCCGACATAGACGCTAACCTTGCAGGCATAGAGCCTTACGACCTCGCACAGATAGAGAGTTTCCTCCCACAAGAGCCTGTCGTCGTTGAGGCTATGGATGACCTCATCGTCACTCCCGAAGTGACCCAGGAACGCCGAACGGTTGCCAAAGAGCAGCGCAAGGAGTACCGAGAAAAGACGATTGAGGAGCAACGTGACATAGAAGCCTACATCACTATCAGCTTCGCCAGCATGGACGAGAAGCGCATGTTCTGCGACATCACGGGCATAAGGGAGAGTGACAAGTTCATTTCAGGCAGTGAAATAATAAATATGATACAATGAGACCACCGATAGAAAAGTTCAGGGAGGCAATGACGAAATGCCGTGGCAACCTCACCCAAGTGGCAAGGGCTTTTGGCGTTTCCCGACATGCCGTTTACAACTGGATAAACGATGATGCAGATTACAAGGCGACACTTGATGATGCGCGAGGGGAGTTCCTCGACGAGGTAATATCAACATCGAGAATCGTCGCCCTCGGCATCCCGCTGAAGGACGACAAAGGCAATTTTGCAGGCTATCAGGTTCCCCCCGACGGCAGTATGCTCAGATACCTTCTCAGCACACTCGGACGAACAGAAGGCTTTGGGGAGCGCATCGACGTAACCACCAACGGGCAATCAATTAACGACCGCGAGTTATCTGAACAAGAGGCAAGGGAATTGATAAAGCGTCTGGAAAGTGAATTTTAGGCCATAATTAATTACCACTATCTCACCAGTGCGTATTTTACGCATTAATATTTGTCTTGTGGAAGGGAGCCGACCGTGAGGTTGGTCCCCTTTCTTATTTCATCAGCCCTTCACGCTCGGCTTTCTCCCTTACAGCAGCATTGATGAAACCGTTCCTGTTCTCCACTTTGTCAAGCACGGGGATAAGGTCGGCTTCTGCCTTGTAGTGGTAAGACTTTAGCTTTTTGTCCTCTGGCGTGCGAGGGCGACCCACTGGATTCTTCTCTTTTTCCTTCTGTTCCATATTTGGTTACTAAATACTTTTGTGCAAAGGTAGCCATTTTCTTTCTATTATAATAATGTACACCGAAATTATAACAAATTTTAATTGTGTACACCGAAATGTATATGTTTCTTAATTAAATTATAGTGTACACTGAAAATACATAAACAAAGTTAATAAATTTGGTGTACACTGATATTATTTGTACCTTTGCATCAGAGTTAAGAAACAAAGTACAAACAATTAAATTTCTAAGGTTATGAGTACAAAGACAAAAAACATGCTGAGAGAGGTGATGCTGTTGATGTGGCAATTCATCCGCCAGAACGGACTGCCACAGAGTGAGGCACTGAAAACCGCTTGGCGCAACATCAAACTGCGCAAGGCCATGAAGGAGCGTATTGTCAAGTTCGTTTTCCAGAAGGTCGATAATTCTCTGCGTGTCGCCTACGGAACTTTGAAAAGCGACATCGTGCCACTGACAGGTGAGAGCGGTCGCAAGCCCAATCCAACATTGCAGGTGTACTACGACACGGAAAAAGCCTCTTGGCGTTGTTTTAAGCGCGCACAACTGCTTGAAATCTACTAATCTAATAAAGTATCAGGATATGAGTACAAATACCGCTATAGGCCGTAAAAGAGCCGATTTGATTATCACTTTTAACGGAAAGGAAATCAACCTTGAAAACGTGTTGCTCAGTACAGCGAAAAAGAGAGCGCACCACATGGTACGCAAGTATCTAATGAGCGAGTTTCAGAAGAAAGAGGCTACCGCCAAAATCATGCTGCATGACAACTGCGTTAGTGAGATTTACGGCTTCCGCAAGTGTGGACTTGGTGCTATAAGCATCATCCACAGCGACAGCCCAGGAACGAACAGAGTTAATTACAGACGATTATAAACTAAAATAGAGCAAGATATGGACCCCGTATTTCTCATGGTAAAGGATTTGCCACAAATAAAGGCCGCTATATGGTTTGAAAAACTGAAAGCGGTGCAGGAAGCCAACCAAAAGGTTGAGGAATGGATCAACGTTGTAAGACAGAACATCGGTTATTGCGAGGAAAGCCCCGCGATGGCGGCACTCGGAAAGGCAGACGCACTCTCGGCCGCAAAGGAGATGGCGAAAGCCGCTAAAGAAGTATTGATGAAAATAAAGGACTTGAACGATGGTTATCAATAAAGCCTACCTCGGACAGATGCGAGCCTACAGACGGCTTGCAAGATGGGCAGACAGACACCCACTCCTGCTCAACGTGCTTACAACTGCCGAAGCGACGGCAATTGCCATCTACGTTTTCATGTATTACTAAAACCACAATTATCAGCCCTTAGAAATCTGCACATAATGACGACGGCCTGCCTCAACTGCGAGACAGGCCTTTTTCGTTGGCCGCAGACGACTAAAACAAGCAAGGTGGCACAACTGTCCGCGGAAAGCAAAAGAAGCGCGCAGGACACTTATTTTGGGCCTTTCTGCCAGTGTTGTATCAGCAGGCGTGCGTGCTCCTCTGGCGTGACCTTGATGTATTTCAGGAAAGCGGCCTCCGTTTTGTGCCCCGTGATGTGCATGATGCTGATTGAGGGGAAGCCGGACTTGTACAGGTTAGTGGCAAATGACCTCCTCCCCGTGTGTGAGCTGACGAGCTGCCACTTCTCATATTTGGTAGTAATCTTCTTTCCACCCTTGGTGATGGATTTCAGGACACTCTCATTGATACCCGCAAGCTGGCAGACCTCCTTGATGTGGTCGTTAAACTTCTGGTTGCTGATGGTGAGGGGGATGCCACCATACCTGTTCCATATCTCGCGAAACACCGGGTGGATGGGGATTGTGACGAAGTTGTTCGTCTTCTGCTGCCGAATGACAATGAGGTCGCCTTGAATGTGCTCGGGACGCAGACGGATGATGTCGGAGAACCTGAGTCCCGTCCAGCACTCGAGTAGGAAAAGGTCTCTTATTTCCGCAAGGTGGGGGGTGTGCGATAGGTCACACGTCCTTATCTTTTCAAGTTCCTCCTCGTCAAGTGCCACCGCCTCAGTGTCCTCGGTGACGTGACGGAAGCTCTGCCAGCGGGTGTTGTCTGTCAGCTCACGTTCCACAGCCTCATGAAGCAGGGCTTTCAGAGAGATTATCTTGTGGGCTATCGTGTTCGTCGCAAGGTTGAGGCTTTGCAGATAGCCGACGAATGATTGGAGGGTTGGCTTGTCGATGTCGGGAAAGTCGAGCGTCCTCCCGATTTTCTTCTCAAACTGTCTCAGATACTCATAGGTACGTGCATACTCGCGTTTTGTCTTATAGGTGACAGTCTGACCGCCCCTCCGTCCGTTCATGCGGGTGTCGCACTCGTCGATGTACTGGGTGAAGAACTCATGCAGGGTAGTCGCCCGTCCCGTGCCCTTCCCGAAATGACGGTCGAGCACTTCTTTCAGTCTGTCCTTGGTGACTGCCCGGCCTTCCCTTGCCGAGTCCGCTATGAGTGTTTCCAGCTTCGACGATATGGAGACGAGCGCAGCGTTCACCTCATCGGCATAGGGGCAATATTTGGAAGTCTTCACCTTCTGCTTGTCTGCATCCCAGAAGATGGGCTCCACCTTCAATGGGGTGGCGTACATCAGTTTTTCATTCCTGCCGAAGCGGAAAGACACACTGATGGTCTGCGGGGAATCCTCGTCCATCCGTCTGACCGTGAATCTTACGTTTGCCATGTTTTTTCTTTTCTAAGGGTTTCGACTGCAAATATACAAATCTTTTCCATGTTCCGTTTTTGTTCCGCTGAATCTTTATTTTTCATATACTTTATTTAACTTTTATTCGTACCTTTGTACCATCTTAACATTCGTAAACCCCTTGAAACAAAGGCATTCAGTATTTTAATGGCAAAATAGTAAAAAAAGGCGTTCGAGTCGCCTCATCCCGACAGACGACAAAAACCGCTGTTTTCAGCGGTTTTTTCGTTTATGGCACGTAGGGTTCTGTAATCATCTAGAACCTTCCCCTATGATCATGCAAAATCAATGGTAACATTCGAACAGATGGAAGAACTTCGTTGTGGAATCTGCTCACTATGCGAGGCTGATGGCGCGTGAGCATAATCATTCCATAGGCTTGGGGGCAATTTTTGTCTCCAGAAGATGAGAGATAGGGTGGCTGCTATCCCCGTGACATCAAATAAACTGCGCCTTTATTGCCTACGCCTGTCCGATGGTGTGCTTATTGTCGGTAATGGTGGGCGAAAAAAAACGCGCACATACAATGAAAGCGACGAATTAAGTGGCTATGTGCTTACATTGCAGAAACTTGACACATTGCTGAAAGCAGCCGAAAAGAAAGGCTTTGATACCTCCTGACGAATCCTGCAAAATGAGCTATAGGTCTATTTTGACTTGACTTGTTCAACCATGTACCCAGCATTGCGCAACAGATGAATGATGCCCTCATCTCCAAGTAAATGGCCTGCGCCGAAAACAAACATTGTAGGAGCTTTTTTCATCGCCGACTGCATTTTGGGCAGCCATTTCCCGTTGCGGACTTTGAACATAAAGGGATCGGATCTGGTTTTGGCTTGCCACATATCCATCATGGAGAAACTCTTGAAGTCGGCCAGACACCAATAGAGCGTAGATTGCTTCAAAGCCTCGATTTCTTTGGCAGCCAATTCCATCTTCTGGTCGTAGTTGCCGACTAAGTCTATCAGCGAATCCAACTGTTCCTCAATGCTTTGCGACCTAAATCCTTGTAGCTTTATCCGGTCCTCCAAATCATCAAGTTCACCTATCTCCTTGCCATGTAGCTTGGCACGAATGATACATGTCTCGTCAATCAGAGCACTTCTGCTATTCGATCTCGGACCATGTTTTCTATTGGCTTCAGCCATAATCTTGTTGCCGATTAAATAGGTGAATACGATAGGCTGGAAATTCCACAGCCACGTCATCCTTTGGTCTGACAATTTATGACCGAAAACCTCTTTCACTCTGACATCCAGTAGTTCGATTTGTTCTTTACTCAACAAGTCCAGGATGGACTTTCCGTCAGACAGGGTTAAACTTCTTTTTGTCTGCTCAATGGCATTGTGCAGTTTTTTCATCCTCTGCCGGTCGGTGACGTCTAATTCCGTGAAGAACTGCCCACATTGCGATTCCGCATCCGTGTACTCTGGCGTATAGTCAAGCACGGAGCCATGCAATGTGTGAATGGTGCCGAGCATGTACGAAGGCTTCTCCAATTCATTGCCACTGATGCGGAAGAGAAACTGAGCATTCGCTGTGAATGTAGCAAAGATGAGGAATAGGGTGATGAGGATTATCTTTTTCATCTCAAGTATCTGGCCATATGCAATAGCATCGGAACTTTTTTAATCATGATTACGTCAAAACTTACTGATTTCAGCCATGAACGACGGTCGTCGGCGATGTCGGGGCGCGCTATCATTTCGTCAAGCATACGCAGCTGTGCATCGTCGGACTGCGAGGCTGCAGAAGCCTCTTTCAGCAATTGGTTCATGTCGCAGTAGCCGAAGTTCCAGATTTCTGAATTCACCATCCCCTTCAGCTTGCCAATCACTTCGTCTTTCTCTTCCTGTGGCACGCTTTCGCTGCCGATACTTTCCACCAGCAGCTTTATGTGAAAAATCTTTTATCAAGCTATTTTCTGATATTGAGTGCACCATTATGATGCAAAGATACAAAATACCTTTGAATCAAGGAACTTTTTCGCTTTTTCTTGTTGACAATCTTCCTGCAATCATCAGACATTTAGGATGAAATCTGAGCAAACTGTTGCTGGTTTTTCCATACACAGCCCTTTATAGGACGAACTAAACTGTTGACAGCCCCATAAATGATGCTGGTGATTTCTACAAAACACTCAACTCCAACGAAAAAGGATTACGAGAGCCATCCTCATGATCCACTTGAACGAATGACTTCAAACTTGTTCGGATCTACTATATGTGCCAAATTAGTAAAGAAGAACAAAAAAGTTCCTCTTTTATTTTGTGATCAGAAACATTTTCGTTATCTTTGCGACAAAGAAGTACGTCATGAGAGTTATATCCTTTGCAGCGATACGCGATTTTATTGCCGTGCATGCAGATGCAGAGCAGCCTTTGAAGGACTGGTACAAAGCTGTATCCAAAGCTTACTGGCGCAATTTTGCGGACATCAAGCAAACCTTCAACACAGTGGACTATGTGGGCAACGACCGATATGTGTTCGACATAAAGGGTAATAACTATCGGATAGTAGCTATCGTTCTGTTTATAAATCAGAAGGTGTACATCCGATTCGTGGGTACACATGAGGAGTATGAAAGGATTAAGGACATCAAACACATATAGTTATGGCAAGAATTAAGACAGAAGAACAGTACAGGGCTGCTTGTGACAGGATCAACGAACTGCTGAAAGTCGTGAGCAACGAGACCCCTGCCAATGACAAGAACCTGCTGGAGCTTGACATGATTTCCGACCTCGTGGCAGACTACGAGGAGGAGCATTTCCCTATTGTCAGCAAGGAGGAGATGGAGCGTGAGCGGATGACGGTCAAGGAGCTCTTCGAGACGTGTCCCTTCCTGAACGTAACCGCCTTTGCTGAGTGGATAGGTATCAACCCCTCGCTGATGCGTAAGTATAAGGCAGGCATATCCGTTCCGCAGGGCAAGAACCGTGAGATTATCAGAAACGGGCTCTTGCACGTTGCTGGAAAACTGGAAAGCGTTAAGGTGTAATTCTTCGTTTCACAAGTACACAACATAAACGCTTTTACTGTTGCCATAATAAGTTCATGTAACTATTTTACGTATTGTTTTCGCCTTTTTCGGTTGTGCAAAAAAACAAATATGCACAACATCTCCTTTACACTTGCGAACACGTGCGTGTATAGTTGTACAATAAAAACAGGAAAAAAACTGTCCAGTTGTGTCTTGCAGAATTCTGAAAACAAACGTGCTCAGTTGTGCTTCAAGCCGACAAAGCGGACACATTCAATTACTATTCTGCCATTCCCTGATGTATTGGTCCACGACATCGCGTGTGACGACAGTGCCATCTTTGTCTACGGCAAGACTGAATGGAATTGCGTTGAACTGGAACTTTCCACACAGCAAGAGCCACTCTTCATGATTGAGGTAGATATGCTCACCCTTGATGTTGTTCTCCGCCATCCATTTTTCGGCATACTCCCGTGGACTGCTTTTCTCGTCGCAGATGTAGAGAAAGCGTACGGGCAAGTCTTTCAGTTGTTCCACACGCTCGCGGTCGTCCAGCATACTGCGTCGGCAGGGGGCACAGCCCATGTCCCAGAAGTCAAGATAGAGAGCGTTGCCCTTGTAAGGCTCTATGATACGCTGGAAGGCGTCGTCGGCCTCGGATATAGTGGTTTCTGCCTCAGCCACATTCCCTTCTCTCTGCCTGACATACTGGCGGTAGCGGTCCACGGCGTGGTGGGCAACAATGGGATGGGTGATGAGCGGAACGATAGCGGCGAAAGCGGCAGCCACATGGTCGGGATTGGAGTGCTCATCAATGCGGCCTTCTCTGAAAACGTCTTGGCAGAGCACCATCTGCTGCATGAATCCGATGCGTTTCAATCCATAGCGCGACACGATGGTCTCAGAGGCCTGGCGGTAGTAATCTGAAACAGAGAACAATGTGTCCTGCCGCATCTTGAGCATGCGGCGGTGCTGTTCGGCATCAAAGTCGTGAGGCAATACCATCTCTGTCTTGTAAGCCTCATCAATGGGACTGTCGTCATTGCGGGTTCCGAGTATCAGCTTGTTGCGCATCATGGAGATGTCTATCATGATGTACACCCCCACGTAACTGATGAGAAACGACGGGTCTTTCATTACCAGCAACATGGCAGGATTGTCGAGCAGCCACCGCTCGCGCCCTGCCAGAAAGTCGTAGTAACCGGCGAGGTCTGCGACTTTGAATTTATAGAACCCACCATCTGTCATGTTATAACGGTAGTTCTCCATGATGGCGCTGAGCAGTTCGCCCAGCAGACTGGCACCCATCACCTCCTTGATGTAGGCATTGGTTCCTGCGGGCAAGGGCAGGCGGTCGGCCTCCATGTCGGCTATGACGATGTCCATCAGCTTCACCATGTCATTCTTCCACTTGGGAACGTCCTCCTTAGCCAGTCCGTTGATGAACAGCCGCCTGTCGCCGAAATAGTGTTTCTTCACCTCAGGCCAGAGTCGGTTGATGTCGGCGCTCGTGCCGTGCCCGCCGAGGGTCACGCCCTCATAGTCGTCCTGCGCTGCGTCCTTGGTCACTTCCACCGTGTCGCCCACAGCCAGGAACACGTCAGCAATGTCCAGAGCCAGCACGCTCTGAGAATGAGGCAGGGCTATGCTTCCTTCAAACGTGCCATCCTCGTTCACGGGAATGGTGTGCATCTGTTCCTTGTCGGTAAACAGGTCGTAAGCTCGTACGGAGATGATGTTCCATTCGTCAGCGGGCTTGTTCAGTATGCGGCCTTTCAGTACGGCTGTGCCACAGTGGAACTGATACTCGTCAATCGCACTCGCCGTCACGCTGACGGAAGCGAGCAGGATGGTGAACACAACGATCATGGCGAAGTGAATGCTGTCGTAGGCCAGCGTACTGTGGCTTGTCGTTTTATTCATAATGTCTACTTTGATGTCACATTCTTCTGCAAAAGTACTGTATTTTTTGGAAAATCGCCATTGCTTTCTATTTATTTTTGGCGTGACATGATTCTATCCACCGTATCATCCGATATGGACCGCATCCGCCCTTCCCTCCTCCAAGAAGACGTACAAGGCAAAAGAGGAATCAGTTGGATTTACTTTCTCTCGCTCCACGAACAGTGACCGTTTGGTTCTGTCACGAAATGACATTTATTATCAGATGATTAGTATATGCGAAAATAGAGTGAGATGCTTTTAATTTCTGCAAAGATTCCAAAAGTGCTATAACTGAAAAAAAAGCAAAAAATATGGTGAAGAATTTGACTTTACCCGTTCCAAAGTGTATAATATATAGACAAGGGAGCCGTATTATCCAGTGAGCGTAGGTAAAACGTGCTTTTGGTCTGCTGACATGCGACAGAAGTCGATGACTATCAAATAGTGGGAAAAGATCCAACCAATGACAAGCGAAACAGAAAAACAGATACTGTCACGATGCAAAGATGACGACAAGACATCGTTCAGATGGGTGGTGCAAACCTATCAGAGACGAATGTTCTCGCTGGCCCTGAAGATGCTGGCCGACGAAGAGGAGGCAAAAGACATGGTGCAGGAAACGTTCATCCGCGTATGGCAGCGACTCGATTCTTTCGATTTGCAGCGGTCTTTCTCCACTTGGATCTATACTATAGTCACCCGGCTCTGCCTCACCAGACTCAAGCAGAAAAAAACCGTATGTCCGACCGTTGCTGACGAGCAGGTGCTCTACCGGTTTGCATCCGACACGGACAGCCATCATGCACTGGAGAACCATGAATGGGTATCCATAGTGAGGTTGATGGCCGAAGGACTGAGCAACAAGCAACGGCTTGTCTTCACGCTCTGCCATCTGGAGGGGCTGCCCTCTTCTGAGGTGGAACAGATAACAGGAATGAATGAGCGGCAGGTGAAGAGCAACCTCTATGCAGCCCGCCAGACCATTCGCAAACGATTGAAAGGATTAGGATATGACGAAGATTGACGACATTTTCGACAGATTGCAAAAGGAGCAACCCATCATCGATATGCCCGATGAACTGACCGAACGCATCATGAACAGTTTGCCTGAGCGGAAGGCGGATACCACCGGCGGACAGAAAGTAAAAAAAGCATGGCTCTATACCACCATCGGAGCCGTGGCTGCAAGCGTCGTGCTGCTACTGACGTTCCACCATTTCTCCACTGAAGAAGGCAAACGGCAACCACCGATGGTGGCTCAGCACACTGACGTCGACAGAGGCAAATTGTTGCCAACGTCCAATAAAATAGAGGAAATGCCTGCATCCCTGCCGGCATCTGTTGCCACTAAATCGGAAAAGCAAATAGCTCAAGGACAGACAAAGCGAGAGGCCAGACCTTGCCAACAAACCGCTCTGGCTCACGAAACCGTCGAAGCAAGCAAGCGAGCTAATTCTCCCACTGCTGCAAAGACGGTGAGGAAGGCAAGCAGGGAGATTCCTGACACCCTCGGAGATGACATCTGGAAACATAAGGATAATGTGATAAGAGCCATAAGGATGCTGGCCGGCTGTGAGGCAATCATAGCCCGGGAGCATCAGCAGGTGCGCAACGACATTATCAAGACCACTTTCTACGCCACTCCGCAGACGTCCGACGCCGTACTTGTGACAAACGAAGCCGGCGACTATGAGGTGATGAAACTGACTACGATAACAGATTTATAAACTATTAATAATATGATAATATGAAGACCAAGAGCATCATTATCGCTGCTGCGGCACTGCTGACTTTCGCCCCTGATGCCTCAGCACAGAAGAAAATCAAAGAAGTATTTGAGAATGTTGGCAAATACAGCGGTGTGTCGCAAGTCAGTGAGCAGAAGACCTCAGCCACAGACTCCACAGGCATTAATTGTGAGAGCAGAATCATTGTCCTAAAAGTGCAGTCCGAAGATTTTCACACGGTTATAGACAAGTTGCAGAATGCCTTCGAGAACGACAAGGGAAAAGCATCGATATCATACACTTACACACGTAAGGTGGATGGCAATGCCCAGGGCGTAGGTTCCCGCCAGCAATGGAACGTATGGAGGGATGGAGCTGCACCTATACTCGTGGGTGCCATCAAAAACAGCAGTTTCTTCATTGCCAATTTCGACGATAAGAACCGTCCTGGATACCGCACGTTCTATGCTGCCGAGTGGAGCGACGCCGACAAATCCGACGCGGTTATGATCAGACTCACATACGTCTATGGACGGAAGCCTGACCCCGTGACGAATAAACAGCCCGTCAGTTATTACGGTTCCGTGACATGGCCCGGCAATATCCCCGACAACTTGTTGGACGACCTGCGCAACTTTCCACAGACAGACATGCTCAGCGACAGCCTCTTCTCACAGCGATGGGAGCAAATCGGCCGGCAGCCCAATATAGGAATGCCTATAGATATACCATTAAAAACCAACCCTAAGGAATGGATGACGCTGGCGATGAACCATGTGAAACATCTCTCTGCCAGCGACTGGCACCGGTTCTTCGGCATTCTGACGCAGAATATGATGGAACGTGCAAAAAAGGAGTCGGGAGAGGATTTGATAGTAGCTGCCGGACTGGTGCTCGACCTCTGCAAAAATGCCAGCCAGCTGGATGCCGAGGAGCGACGTATCAGTGCCAAACGCCTCACGGATGTCGCCGAGCACTATTTCAACGGCGACAAGCTCCAGTACGTTTACGACCTGCTGATGCTCGGAGTCAAAATATTGAAAGAATAAGCAAGTGCGCAATTAATCATTTAGTAGATTTATTAAACCCGGGGCTGCACAAAGGGCGTAGTGATACGCCCCTTGTGCTTTGAGATCATGTATCTTATCACCACATTTGGAATAATTTACCCTTTGTACGTAATTCTGTAACTACACAGCACTCCACTTTCCCTTCTTATGACCATCGGGATTTGTCGTTGTTCATCGGGATTTGTAATCCCGATGCTGTGAGTATCAGGATTTTT
>OCTW013388461.1_pt1 | contig 48683 bp, 67 predicted proteins | sample 1539671 | NCBI WGS metagenome assembly OCTW01 (sample SAMN02144230, study PRJEB22623) | gut metagenome | biome: sheep rumen | host: Ovis aries | place: New Zealand
CTGGATCTGTCCAACACGACAGGCATGGCCACTGGTGACATCACCGACGCGACCTACCAGGCGATCTCCGCGTCTGTTCCCGCGGCGGATGCCGTGCAGTTTGTAGCCGATGCGGCAAAGCTCGCAAAGGCCGGACTCACGGACACAGCCACGGCTACAGATACATTAACAACGGCAATAAATGCCTACGGCTACAAGGCATCTGATGCCATAGGCATATCTGATAAGCTGCTGCAGGTACAGAACTATGGTAAAACGACCATCGACGAACTCGGCCAGTCAATCGGCCAAGTCATTCCTACGGCGGCAATGTACAACACGTCACTGGATCAGCTGTCGGCAGGCTACATTGCTCTGACGAAAAACGGCGTCGCGACGTCTCAGGCCACGACATACATGAACTCGATGCTTTCTGAGCTCGGCAAGTCCGGCACGACGGCATCAGATCTCCTGCAGTCGAAGACCGGAAAGTCCTTCAGCCAGCTGATGAGCGAGGGCAAGTCTCTGACGGATGTTCTGGGCGTCCTGGATCAGGCAGCTAAGGAGAACGGCAAGTCACTCGGCGACGTCTTCTCCAACAAGAACGCGATCAAGGGCGCGGCGGTGCTTACTCAGCACGCGAAAGACTTCAATGACGGCCTGTCTGTGATTCAGTCAACCGCGGCCAACGCGGGAGCGGTCACGAATCAGGCGGTCGAGGATATCAATGCAAACGATCCGACGCACAACGTCCAGATGCTGACGAACTCCGTCAAGAACCTGGGCGTGGCCATCGGTGAAAACCTTCTCCCGCTTCTCACTCCGGTTGTGGATAAACTGACTGGAATGGTGCAGAAGTTCGGGAAATTTGTGGATAACTTAACTCCGGAGCAGAAGGAAATGGCTCTGAAGTTTGCGGGCATTGCCATCGCAGCAGGCCCGGTCGTGTCGATCTTCGGCAAGCTCCTGAAGGTGGGCGGCGGCATCGCTTCCTTCTTCGGTGGGCTCGGCAAGGGTGCGGACACGGCAGCCAAGGCGACCGGAAAAGTTTCGAAAGCGGCTTCCGGAATGGGCGCCGGCGCGAAGGACTTCATGGCCATCGGCGCAGGACTTGCACTCGCAGGTGCGGGCATGGCGCTCCTGACACAGTCGGCGATCGCGCTCGGCAAAGCCGGACCGTCCGCACAGGTGGCTCTGATCGGCCTGTCTGTTGACATGGCCGCACTGATGGCCGTCACAGCGGCCCTCGGCCCGTCGCTCAAGGGCGCGGCGCCTGGGCTTGCAGCTCTCGGCGGTGCGGTCCTGATGGCAGCCGCGGGCATGTCTCTCATGGCAATGGCGGCGATCCATCTGTCCTCTGCCGGATCCGGCGCTTATGGTGCGCTGATCCTCATGACGGCAGGCATCGCCGGTCTGATGGCGGTGGCAGGGCTCGTCGGTCCACAGCTTGCGGGCGCGGCGCCCGGGCTTCTGGCCTTCGGCGGCGCTGTCCTCATGGCAGCGGGCGGTATGTCCCTCATGGCAATGGCTGCGACACAGATGGCCTCCGCGGGGCCGATGGCTCTGGCGGGTCTGGCAGTCATGGAGGGCGGCATGGTCGCTCTGCTCGCAGTCGCTGGCGCAATGGGTCCGTCCCTTGCGGTGGCGTCCTCGGGTCTTCTGGCCTTCGGCGGTGCGGTTCTAATGGCATCCGCTGGCATGTCTCTCATGGCAATGGCAGCGACACAGATCGCATCTGCCGGACCTCTTGCGATGGCAGGGCTTGCCGTCATGATCGGCGGGATGACCGCTCTTCTGGCGGTGGCCGGTGCCCTGGGTCCGGCATTAACGGCCGGCTCTGTTGGCCTTGTGGCCTTCGGTGCCGGTGTACTTTTAGCTGCGGCAGGCATGGCCGTCCTGGTCAGTGCAGCGACGCAGCTGGCCGCTGCAGGAGCTCCGGCGCAGGTTGCGCTGGCAGCACTGGCAGCTGGTCTCGTGGCATTCGGCGCGGTGGCCGGAGCTCTGTCTCCTATCCTCCTAGCAGGTGCTGCGGCAATCGCGGCCCTCGGGGCGGCTATCATGGTCGTATCGGCCGGAGCTATGCTCGGCGCGACGGCCATGATGATGCTCGGGGTGGCTCTTCCGATGGTCAGCGCATCCGCCCAGGCAGGCGCGGCAGCTCTCGGCGTTCTAGGATCCGCGATGCTTTCTTTTGGCGCATCGGCGGCGGCATCCGCAGCAGGTACGGTGGCGGCAGCGGCTGCAATGGCAGCGCTCGGCGCGGCGGCACTTGTGACGGCGGCCGGACTTATAGCAGCAGGAGCAGGCGCAGCAGTGCTCGGATCCGCAACGGCTCTGATCGCGGCGGCAGCAGCTGCAGGAGGCGCGGCGATGGCCATGTTCTCCGCTATGCTCCGTATGGTAGCGGCGGCAGCGACAGCTTCCGCAGCTCCGATTATGACACTATCAGCAGCGATGGTGCCGTTCGCAGCGGCATCTCTTGCGGCGGCTGCACCGACGATTGCACTCGGCGCGGCTATGCTTGTACTGGCGGCCGGCGCCGTAGCAGCGGCGGCTGGCATGGTTCCGCTGGCGGCAGCGATGACTGTTGTCGCGGCATCCGTGACGGTGATCGCGGCCAGCGCGGCGACCGCAGGTGCTGCGCTTAAATCTATGGCGGGTGGTGCTGCCGGCACGGCGGCAAAGCTCGCAGTCATCGCCGCAGGGTGTGCACCTCTTGCGGCAGCACTGGTACCAATGGCAGCGGCCGCAGCAGCGGCGGCTGCAGCTCTTCTCGCACTGGCTGCGGGCGGAGCAGCGGCTGCAGCGGCATTCCTTGCGGCAGCTGCAGCGGTGGCAGCTTTTGGCGCTGCCCTGATGCTGGCAAACAGCATGATCATGGTATTCCGGGCATCCGGCGCGGCGATCTCCGCGCTGGCGCCTCAGATGGCCGTGTCTTTCCAGACGCTGGCCGTGGCTGTCTTACCGTTTACGGCAGCGATCACAGCGCTCGCCGCTCCGCTTGCATCATCTGCGGCGGCGATGGCAGTTTTCGCCGGCGGTCTTCTGGCGGCAGTCGCAGCAGTCGCCGGTCTCACGGCCGGCCTCGCAGGCGCGACGGCAGCCATGACAACGCTCGGAACCATTGCCATGACGGCGATGAACCAAGTGACGATGGCCGTGACGACGGGCTGGCAGCAGTCCAACGCGGCCTCGACGGCCGGCGTCCAGCAGATGACATCGACGACACAGGCAGGCATGCAGGCAATGGTGGCGGCGGTCCAGGCAGCGATGGCGGCCTTCGTGGCTGCGGTCACTTCCGGCGGAGCTTCCGCGGTGGCAGCATGTCACTCTACGGCGGCGAGCATGGTCGCAGCCTTCGCAGGGCTGGCCGGATCCATGTCGGCCGCCGGCGCGAACGCGATGGCAGGCCTCCGGAATGGTATTGCCTCGGCAGGTGCGGCAGCAGTCGCACAGGCCCGGAGCATTGCCAACCAGGTAGCATCTGCGGTCAACAGTGCATTGAAGATTCATTCTCCGTCCCGTGTCCTGATGAAATCCGGACACTTCGCAGGCGAAGGCCTCGCCGAAGGTCTGCAGCAGGAACAGCAGAACGTCGCGCAGGCGGCATCGAGATCCCTGGCGGCGCCGATCCTCAGCTCCGTCGGCATGCAGACCGGCAACGCGGTCAGCAACGGCACACGGAGTCAGGCAATCCAGGACACCGTCGGAACGTATCGCTCCGGCGCGATCGGAGAGACGATCGACAACGTTACAAACAACAACAGCCAGAACAGCACGGTGTACAACCAGACTGGTCCGGCTCCGGTCATCAATTTCTCGCCGCAGGTTACGATCAACGGCAACGCAACGGCAGAGGATGTCCGCGAGGGCATCAAGATGTCGCAGCGTGATTTTGAGAAGATGATGGACCAGTATCTTAAAGGAAAGGCTCGGGTGAGCTTCGTATGAGCAGCACATACACGACAATTCAAGGCGATACCTGGGACGGAATTGCTTATAAGCTCTACGGCGATGAGAAGTACATGAAAAATCTGATCGAGGCCAACTGGTTCTATACAGATGTCCTTGTCTTCTCCGCCGGCGTGGAGCTGACCGTTCCGGAAATAACCGAAGAGGAGAAGGACAACGACAATCTCCCGATCTGGCGCCAGTCCTCCTCTGACTCGAACGATGATGAGGAGAGCACGGATGAGTGAACAGGCAAGACGCGCCAGCGCGTCGCTGAAATTTAACGGCCAGGACGTACAGATCCAGCTCAACGACAAGCTCGAAAGCATCACCTACAAAGATGTGGCAAGCGGCGAGAGCGACTCCGTGGAGCTGATCGTCGAAAACAAGGATCAGAAATGGATGCGGGCGTGGAAGCCGGTTTTCGGGGACACGATCTCCGGAACGATGGACTTCTATCACTGGTACAATGCCAAGACGCCGAAGCAGACGATCTCCCTGGGAAATCTGGTCGTCGACTCTCTCCAGTTCAAAGGATCCGATTCAACGGCCAAGATCGGGGCGCTCGCCGTCCCGTACAACTCCGGATGGCGTCTCACGGTCCGCACGAAGACCTGGGAAAAGGTCACGCTGGAGCAGATCGGCCAGCAGATCGCGAGCCGATACGGCCTGCAGTTTGTGTACGATGCGCCGACTATAAGCATCGCGAGCGTCGAGCAGTCTCAGGAGACGGACTCAGCGTTCCTGTATAAGACAGCCAAGGACTACAGCATCAGCATGAAGGTATTCCAGGGCAAGATCATCCTCTACGATCGGGGCCGCTGGGAGGCAAAGGCTGCACAGGCTACGATCGACGCCTCGGACTTTGAGAGCGACGGCGCCTGGACGCTGGACGATACGATCCAAGGCATCTATACCGGAGGCCGTGCGTCCTATAAGGCCGGGAAGAAAAACGAGGAGCTGTCCATTTATGTCGGATTCATCGGAGAAAATGACGCGCATGCCCGGAACCTGAAGATCACAGAGACCTGCGACAGCAAGGAAGACGCAGGCAGAAAAGTGGCGGCAAAGGTCAACGACGCGAACGCCGAGGCGACCGTGATCTCCGGATCCATCTACCCGAATCCCGCGCTTGTGTCCGGTATTACGGTCAACGTGACCGGCTTCGGGTCGAAGTACGACGGGAAGTATTTCATCGACAAGATGACCATGACGATAACTGGATCTGGCGGCACGACACAGGACATCACAATGCACAAGTGCCAGAAGCTGCTGACCTATCCGCCGCAGACAGCTGCAGCGGCTGCAGGAACTGCGCAGAAGAAACCGACAACGGACATCGCGAAGGACGTGATCCGTGGCAAGTACGGCAACGGGCAGGCCCGCAAGGATGCACTGGCCAAGGCCGGCTATGACTATGCGACCGTCCAGGCCGAGGTCAACAGACTGATGAGAGGATGATATACATGGCTGAGCAATGGATAAGGATCGGCAGGATCTCGTCGATCAACGTGGCGGCAGGACTGGTCCGGGTGACATATCCGGATCTGGATAATTCCGTCACGGCAGAGATTCCGCTTTTCAATATGAACGGGGAGTATAAGATGCCGAAGGTCGGCTCGAACTGCCTGGTGGTGCATCTCTCCAACGGCCAGTCCGCAGGGATCTGCCTCGGCGGGTACTGGTCCGACGCGGATGTTCCTCCGGAGACCGGGGCGAACGTCTTCCGGAAGGACATGATCGGCGGTTATCTGGCCGATCGTGGTGGAGCTGTGGAGCTCCACGGCGGGACAATCACTCTCTCTGATCAGTCCGGATCCATCACGCTCGGCGAGATCATCCGGCACATAAGAGGATAAGGAGGTCAGGATGGGATCTGTTGTCGGCCAATATGGCAGTGTTATCAAATTCGAGGTCAGCGATCGCAAGGTCCTGACCTTTTCTGATATGGAGCGGACACAGGAGGGACGCTGGAAGGATCACGAGATCCCGGGCGTCGTTCCGCAGTCTGAATTTGTCGGGCCGTCGGCGACTACGATGACTTTGAAGATAAAGCTCAAGGCCCAGCTGGGCGTGCGACCAAGAGCCACGATCGCCGCACTGGAGAGGTGCGCGAGAAACGGGACGGTCGATACGCTTGTGATCGGCGGCAGTAAGTACGGCTGGGGATCCGCGAAGTGGATCGTTAAGTCAGTCACAGATAAGTGGGAGCGCTTTATTGGCGGCGGGCTGATGGAAGCCGGCTGCACAGTCGAGTTCAAGGAATACGCCGAAAGCTCGAAGGCTGTGACCGTCATAAAGAAACCGTCTCCTGCTCCGAAGAAGACGACGGCGGCCAAGACGGCTGCAGCATCGAAGCCGTCCTACAACGTGGACGACATCGCTCGGAGAGTTATCCGTGGCGAGTTCGGAAACGGGCAGGCGCGTTTCAATAAGCTGAGCGCCCAGGGCTATAACTGGAAAGCTGTGCAGAACCGGGTCAATGAAATGCTCGGCTGCCGTAAGAGATACACGTAAAAGGAGGCGGCCAATGGTACAACATATTCATATACAGCGGATCATTGACGCAAACAACGAGATGCCCCGGGCGGATCTTGTCAAGTACAAGGCCGAGCTGGAGGCATTGATCACCAATTTTGAGGGCACAATCCCCGGATCTCGTGGCTTCGGGCTGCAGAACCAGTACATCGACGCACCGCCCGGAGACATCGCGAACTCTCTCGTGATGGAACTCGCCGACAAGGTTGACACCTTTATCCCGGCGATCAGCGTTGACCAGGTTGACGTCGCGGAAACCGGAGCCGATGGAAACGTGTCCGTGAACCTGACAATCAGTATGAGGGAGGGAGAAAACAATGGCATCGAGTGAGGAAATCCTGAAAATGCTTGACAGCCTTCCCAGTGTGTCGTTCATCGGGACGGACACACTGACAAGCATCCAGGAGCAGATGGTTGGTGATTACCAGACAAAATACCAGGAGCTGACCGGAAAGACGCAGGCACTGAGCCGCGCCGATCCGGTTACTCTTGTCTTATATGCCTGTGCCGTGCAGATCTATCAGATGGAACTGTACACGGACATGAGCGCAAAGCAGTCGCTGCTGAAGTACGCTTTCGGCGAGTACCTGGACAATCTGGCAGCGCTCAAGGGCATCACACGAAAAAGCGCAAGCCATGCCGTCGTGACTGTCCGCTTTGTGCTCTCTGCTGTCCGCTCCTCTGCTGTCGGCATCCCGGAAGGGACCAGAGTCTCGGCCGGCGGCAGCATCTTTTTCGCGACGACTGAATACAACGAGATCCCGGCGGAGTCTGATCACATCGATCTGGTGTGCACTTGTCTCACAGAAGGTGAGGAAGGCAATGACATCCTCGCGGGCGCAGTCAACACGCTCGTGGATCCGATCGCGTACATCGATCACATCGAAAGTCTGGACACAAGTTCCGGAGGAGCCGACGAGGAAAGCGACGACGACCTCAGATATAGGATCTTCGAGGCACCGTTCCGGTGGTCTGTCGCAGGTCCGGAGGAGGCGTATCGATACTGGGCCGGCGAGTACAGCAATCAGATCAGCGACGTCTATGTCGGATCTCCGGAGCCGGGCGAGGTCCTGATTGAGTTTCTGATGCTCGACGGGTCCCTTCCGGAGCAGGCAATGCTCTCCGGAATGCAGGCCTATCTGTCGTCCGAGGATATCCGCCCACTGACCGACAAGGTCGTGGTCAAGGCTCCGGACGTGGAAAAGATCACGATCGAGCTGACCTACTATATCAACAAGTCGCAGAGCTCGGAAGCGGCGTCGATCCAGTCGAAAGTCGAGGACGCGGTCAACTTCTATCGTCTGTGGCAGACGGCGCGGATCGGGCGCGACATCAATCCGTCGGAGCTGATCCGGCAGGTCATCGTCGCCGGCGCAAAGCGCGTCGAAGTGACGAGTCCGACCTTCAAGGCGATCCCGGACACGTCGGTCGCCCAGTGCGCTGAGACGGACGTCAAGATCACATACGGAGGGCTCGAGGATGATTGATATGGACACCGGCGAGCTCGCCGATCTCTGGAAAGATAACAAGGAGCCCGAGTTCCTGGCGATCTCTTACGCGATCAAGATGGCGATGGCCAGACTGAAAGCACAGATCGACTCGTCCCGGGTCTACGCCGATATACAGAACCTGCAGGAGGACGCGGTCGATGAGATGGCCGTTGAGCTATGCGTGCGAGGATATGACCAGAGCATGCCGCTCGATGTCAAGCGGAACGCCGTCGCGACTTCCATGCTCTACTACACCTACGCGGGAACGACAAAAGCCATCCGCGCCCTGATCCAGTCTCTTTACGGAGACGCTCACGTGGACGAGTGGTTCGACTATGACGGAGATCCGTATCACTTCCGCGTGGGTATCGATATCACTAACCAGCTTCAGACCGTTCCGATGCTTACGACGGACGAGCTGGCCGAGATCCTGAGAGGAGTCACTCGTATCAGCGCCCACCTGGACGATGTCTCCTTTGTGATCCGGCCGGGTCTCCTGATCGGGCAGCGGTCGGGTCTGTTTGTCATAGATCCCACGTTTTGCGGTGTGCCGCACTGCGGTGCTTATCCGGTGCCGCACACTGGAGGCTACTACGCGTCCGGCGGTGTCATCATCGGATCTGCATCCGAGGAGACCGAAGACAATCCGGATCCAGCAGGAACACAGCCGTCTGTCGCAGTTTCCGGACGGACTGAGGAATTCCTGCTCCGGTCGGCTTCTGAGGACCTGGCATCTGATGCGGCACCTGTGGAGGCGGCAGTCGTTGCTTCCGGTGTGCATCCATCGGCAAGCGTCGCCGGCGGCTTCTATGCTGGCGGGACAGTCGTGGTCCGCTCCGGATCCGCGGCAGCGACAACAGATGCAGCTGAGGCTGGCACAGTAACCAGCACGAAAGGAGGTTAAGCAATGGCCTTTTATAGAGACCAGTTTATCCAGGACGGACTGCTCAGCATGATGCGGAACATTCTCCGCTTCGAGTACCAGCTGAACAACGACGGCTCCTGGCACTCCGACGCTACAGTCAACAGTAAGAAAATCGAAGGAAACAAAGTCGTCTGCATGGTCAACATCCCGAACAATGAGCGAACTGCTGCAACAATTACAGCGGTCCGCTTTTTTGATATGGATAATGAGGTGGCCGGTGAGAAGACGATTTCTTTGTCCCGAACAGCCAATCAGACCGGCCTGATCCGATTCGATTTTCCGCTGACAGAAGAGTGAAAGGAGGTAAACAAAAATGGCGTATAACCGTACATTTTGGGTCGACCACGCTGTCGATCAGAACGGCAATGTCATCCAGCAGGGCACGCTGGTCGATCAGGATCACCTGAACAATCAGGAGGTCGGGATCTTCGACAACAACAACCTGATCGCAGAGATGCTCCGGATCCTTTTTCTCAACGACAAGCGCGTCGAGTCGCTGGAAGGCAGGAGCACAACGAACGAGGACGACATCGCCGCCCAGATAAAGAAGGAAGCCCAGGACATCGCAACACTGACAAAGCAGGAGTCCGAAGACGCGCAGAACGATCGGCAGACTGCCGCCGAGCTGCTCCGCTCGATCCTGCTGCATGACACGGAGATCGATGCGCTCAAGGGCGAGGTCATCACGACAACGCTGACCAACTCGCAGACATATCCGTTCAACAACAGCAAGAAGACGATCGCGCTGTCCGGACCGAAGGTCAACAACGACCACACGGTCGATGTTCAGGTCAACAGCGTGACCGGCGGGGCGGTCGGTGATTTCTATATCACCGACAAGCTGACCAACGGCTTCAAGTTGGAGTACACCGGCAGCGCGACCAGCGTCGCCGTGACACTGCATATCAGAGGAGGTATCTGATGGCGAACGTAATTATCAAGTCTGAAGAGCGCCGTGAGTCTGAGGCCTACGTGGCCAGAGTCTTCGGCGTCGATAAGAGCAAGGCTGAGGAACGCGAGGCCGCTGAGATCATTGCAGCTCGCACCGCTGAGGCCGCGGCCACACAAAGGAGGGACTGACATGAAAATTGTCAAGCTGCCGGAAAACGGCACAAATTTCATCGACTATGAGGTCGATGGCAGCACAATCTCCTTCGATGACGGTGAGGTAATGCTCAACCTGAAGAAGAAGGAGCGCGACTATGACGTCATGATCGATCTCTGCAGAGACTGGATGCAGGGCCTCGTAATGGGCGCTGACGACGCTAAGAGCTACGTCGCACAGATCTTTATCCCGGCGCGTCAGTACAAGTACGTCGAGAGCAAGACCGAAAAGAATGAGAACGGGGATCCGGTCATCGAGCAGAAGGCCGTTCCGTTCAACATGGATAACTGCACACTCACACTCTGGGAGGAGGACTAAGCAATGGCAAGCAATTTTGATGATTTTAAGCTGGCAGTCGAGGCACTGTCCGGTGGCAAGAACACGGTGATCCTGGACGACGTAGGCATGCCGTCCGTCATGGTTCAGATCCCGAAGTACAAGATGTCCCAGCTGATCAGCGGCGGATCCGAAAATGTTCATCCGGCATTCATGGTTGACGGAGCTGAGAAGGACGTCATGTACGTTGGAAAGTTCCATGACATTGTCGTCAACGATAGAACCTACTCTCTGCCGATCAAGGATCCTGCTGCATGGGTTACGTTCGATCAGGGCGTCACCTACAACAGAAACAAAGGCAAAGGCTGGAGCCTGATGCCGTACGCTCTGTGGTGCGCGATCGCACTGTGGTGCCGCAAGAACAACTGCATGCCGCACGGAAATAACAACTACGGCAGCGATGTGAATTATCCGACCGAGGTCGGCATTGAGTCTCTGGCAGACAGCGGAAAGACCGCCCATGTATACGAAGGATCCGGCCCGGCATCCTGGTATCACGACGGAACTCGCGCCGGCATCTACGGTATGAACGGAAACGTCTGGGATCGTGTCGCCGGAATGCGTCTGTATAACGGCGAGATCCAGGTGATTCCGTATAGCAACTGCTTCCTGAGCGATGCAAGCATGGCCGAGGGATCTTCTCTCTGGAAGGCCATCGATGTGTCCGGAAACCTGGTAGCACCGGGCTCTGCGAATACGCTGAAATGGGGCAACAGCAATACCCTGACAGCCGGATCTGTGACCGCTACTGACTCTGGCTTTGGCGGAAGTTTCACAGACATGGCTCTCGATTCTTCGATCACGACTGTGCCGGAGATTGCAAAGGCTCTCCTGCTTTATCCGGATGAGCCGAAGGGAGACTACGGCGGGGATTCTCACTGGTGGAACACCTCCGGCGAGAGAATTCCGTGTTGCGGTGGCGCCTGGGACTATGCCTCTGTCGCTGGCGTGTTCTGCGTCAATGCGGGCAATGTTCGGGCGGGCTCCCACGGCGGTCTCGGCCTGCGTTCCGCTTATTGCAAGTTGTAATTTGTTGTTTGTTTTTCGGTCCGGGCGAAAGCCCGGACTCTACCGGAGGATCAATGGAAGAAAAGGATCTCGACAGAGACGATCTGCCAATCATCAAAGAGCTGATGAAACTGCTCGACTACTACGAGCCCGTCTACAAGCAGATCCCGAACTGGGCCAAGCACGGAGTCACCGTGCCAGCGCTCAACCAGGCGCTGCGGGATCTCACTTTCTACCTGATCTCCGCGGCAAAGCACAGCCCGAAGAGGCCGCTGCTTGAGCAGGCCGATGTCAATCTTGATTGTGTAAAGCATTACATCAGAAGACTCATGAAGGCAAAAGAAATCACGCCGACACAGTATGAGCAGATATCAAAGCACACCGTCATGATCGGCAAGCAACTCGGCGGCTGGCTGAACTCGCATCAGTAACTTATCAATATAGGGAACAGGATGTTAACGCGCTCCGTATTGCGGTGGCAACTGGAACAATACCTCTGACGCTGGCGTGTTCTACGTCAATGCGAACAATGTTCGGGCGAACTCCAACAGCAACATCGGCCTGCGTTCCGCTCAAGCCCATTTATATGCCAGATCGGCAGCGACTCACGGGTCACTGTCCAGTGCATGGGCTCAAGGATCCTGTCCCCCGTGGCTTCAGACATTGAGGCCTAAAAACTAAAATCGGCCGGTACTCCGGGAGTAGTTCGTCGAAACCTGACATGCCGGCCATTTTTTTTGTAACTATGCCAATTAGAAACGCTTATGAGGACATCGTCTCCTTCGGGTCGCTGAGGCAGGCAGAGCACGACGTCTCGCTGGGAAAGTCTGACAGAACACAGGTCCTCAGATACGAGTGGAACCTTGAGGAGCATCTGCTCGACAACCACGAGCGTCTGGCGCGGATGGATTTTCCGGAAGCCGAATACAGATCCTTCATGGTCTACGAGCCGAAGCCGCGGCGCATCATCTACACGGACTACAACTCGAAGATCATCGAGCGGGCGCTGTACAACTATCTCAATCCCAGGCTATCGAAAGGCTTTATCAGCGACACATACTCCTGCATCAAGGACCGCGGTCAGCTTGCCGCGATGCTCCGGCTTTACGGCTGGATGCAGATGCTCGGCAGATCCGGCGAGCGGTGGTACTACCAGAAGCTTGATGTCCGGAAGTTCTTCTACCGGATCGATCATGAAATCCTGATGAACAGGATCCTGCCGAAGAAGATCAGCGACGACCGCGTCAATGCTCTGATCGGTCACTTTATCTGTGACACGTCGGTGCCCTTCGGACTCCGTGTCACGGACAGTCCGCAGACGGTCCGCAAGGAAGACATGCTCTACGACGTAGGCATACCGGTCGGAGGCGGTTTGTCTCATACGATCGGCAACGTAGTCCTGGACTATGCGGTGGATCAGTTCGCCAAGCGTGAACTCGGCCTCCGGTACTATATCCGATACATGGATGACATTATCTATCTCGGGAGGGATAAGCAGCTAATGAAAGACCAGAAGGATCGCATCGAGGAACGCCTTGCCGACATCAATCTCGAACTCAATGACCGGTGCTGTCTCAGACCGATCACCTGCGGCTGTGAGTTCGTCGGCAACCGGATCTTCATGGATCACGTGATCCTCCGGAAATCGACGACGCTCCGAATGAAGCGGAACCTCGCAAAGAAAAAGAAGGACTATGAGGCGGGACTCATTACGCGGGAGAAATATGCGGAGACGATCCAATCCTACAAGGCGCTCCTGTCACACGTGGACTCGAAGTCCCTTGAGGAAAAACTGTGGTCGATCTACAAGCTGGATGATTAGAAGGGAGGCACCGTTGATATATGAAGAGCTTTGCCTGGAACAGGCAGAGATCATCGACAAGCTCTCCTCGCAGGTGGATCGGCTTCTCACACTGCTGAAGCAGTACACCGACATCGAAGAGGAAGAGGAAAAATTCAAGCAGATAGAAAAGAGGATTAGCCAATGAACCCACAAGTGCTCGAAAGCATGCAGACGGCGATCACGATCATGACAGTGCTCAACCTGGCCTGGACGATCGGGAACATTATCTCCGTGATCGTCACAAAGGTGAAATCGCCAAACGTCCGCCAGGACGAGAGGATCACCTCGCTGGAAACACGAACCGATCAGATCGAGAAGCACCTGGACAACGACAACAAGCGGCTGCAGGAGATCGAGAAGGGAAACCGGATCACGCAGCAGTCGATCCTTGCCTTAATGCGGCACGCGATCGATGGCAATAATATCGACCAGCTGCGGGAAGCCGAGTCCAATATGCAGGAGTATCTGATTCAAAAATAAGGAGGCAGGCAATGAAGTCTCTGACAAAATTTGTGATCTTCTCCTTCGCGGCGCTGATCGTCTACACGATCAGCTCCCAGGTGATCGCGATCCGGACCGGAGGCGCGGAGCTGTCTACGCTGACGACGTGCTTTTTCGGTGCTTTCGGAGGAGAGGTCCTCATGTGTGCATTGATCAAGATTTTCAAACTCAAAGGAGGTAATGACAATGGAAACGATCCTCATGCTCCTAGCGATTACGTCAGCCCTGACAACGCTGGCGACGGAAGCAGTCAAGAAGATGATCCCGGAGAAGGCTGAGTACAGCAAAAACATCCTCGCGGGACTCGTGGCCATCGTGATCGGCGTCCTGGTCAGCATCGCCTATTGCGTGCTGACACACACGGCAGTCACTCCGGAGGTGATCGTATATGCGGTCTGCCTTGTGCTGCTGTCGTGGATCTGCGCGATGGTCGGCTATGACAAAGTGATCCAGACTATAACTCAGATTAAGAGGGAGTGATTTACATTGACACAGCAGGAATTTGTCCGCTACATCGGTGAGCTGGCAAGGGAAAACATGAAAGCGAGCGGCGTGCTGGCCTCGATCACGGCGGCGCAGGCGATCCTTGAATCAGCCTACGGCACCTCTGAGCTGGCCACGAATGCGCACAACCTTTTTGGCATGAAAGCGAGCCTCTCCGGAAATAACTGGGGATCCTCCTGGGGCGGTGCGACATACACAAAGCAGACAAAAGAGTGGTCCGGCGGTCGATACATCACAGTGTCGGCCGCTTTTCGTAAGTATGGGTCCGATGCTGACAGCATCAAGGATCATTCTGATTATCTGACCGGAGCCCGCCGCGGATCCGCGCTAAGGTATGCGGGTCTCGTTGGAGAAAAGGATCCGGAAAAGGCTGCAACGATCATCAAGTCCGGAGGCTATGCGACATCCCCGACGTATGTCCAGAACCTGATGAACGCGGTCAGGAAGTGGAATCTCACACAGTACGACAGCATAAGCGAAGGAGGTGCAAAGACTATGAACATTATCAAAAAGACAGGGACTCATGGCATGTACAACGGCGCCAGGGAGATCAGATATCTGGTCATCCATTACACGGCCGGCGTAACGTCCCGCGCCGGATCTGCCAGAAATACGGCCGATTATTTTGCCAGCCCGAACGCGGGCGGCACTGCAGACTTTATCGTGGACGATGCTGAAATGGTCCAGTACAATCCGGATCCGCGCACACATGCCTGCTGGGCTGTCGGCGGCGCGAAGTACAACAACAAAGGCGGCCGTCTGTATGGCCAGGCGAACAACAAGAACTGCATCTCGATCGAGATCTGCAGTACCAACAAGACCGGCAGAATGACGAACGCGAACGACAGCAACTACTACTTCACGGACGCCGCGGTGAGCAACGCCGTCACGCTGGCAAAGTATCTCATGCAGCAGTACAGCATCCCGATCGACCGCGTGATCAGACACTATGATGTCAATGGCAAGCCATGCCCGGGCATCCGCGGCTGGAATGCTGACTCCGGAGATGAGTCCGCCTGGAATGCCTTTAAGGCAAGACTCGGCGGATCTGCAGCACCGGTCACACCGACACAGCCGTCTAAGCCGACGGCCACCGGGGCGTTGTATCGCGTCCGGAAGCTCTGGACCGATGCCTCCACGCAGCTCGGCGCTTACTCCACGGTCGAAAACGCGAAAAAGGCCTGCCCGGTGGGCTATACGGTTTACGGTCCGACCGGGTCTCCGATCTATACCAACATGGGCACACAGCAGGCAGCGGCCACGACCTCGACGGAATATCTCTATGAGGTGACTGTTCCGGATCTTAATATCCGGAAGACACCGAACGGAGAAAAGACCGGCAAGTATACCGGAAAAGGACGCTTCACGATCATCCAGGAGAGCGCGGGCTGGGGCAAACTGAAGAGCGGCGCCGGCTGGATCAGCCTCGACTCCCGGTATGGCCATAAAGTCTCCGGTGGATCCGCGGCACAGGCTGCGCCCGCTAAGACAGTGACCACACCGAAGAAGGCACAGATTGCCGTTGACGGCAAGCTCGGCCCGGCGACAATCAAAGCCTGGCAGTCTCGCCTCGGCGTGGCAGCGGACGGCGTCATGGGACCGAACACAATTCGCGCGATCCAGCGCTGGGCCGGATCCGCGGCGGACGGCGTCGTGGGACCGAATACCAGGAAAGCCGTGCAGAGGAAGCTCGGCGTGACAGCGGACGGCGTATGGGGACCGCAGACCATTAAGGCACTGCAGACCTGGCTGAATAGCTGAGCGAAAACGTGCGACAAACGTGCGACAAAATTTGACGTTTCCTGTCGTTTCGTGTCATAATGACAGAAGCAAAAACCGGGAAATGTCGCGCTCTGACGGCCGCTGTCAGTTCAATAGTAATCCCGTCTCGCGCTTCTAACTAAGAGACCGGAAATCCTTGATTTTAAAGGATTTCCGGTCTCTTTTTTATTGCTTATTTTGAAAACGTGCGACAAATATGCGACAAAATTTGTCGGCTGCTGTCGGCTCCTGTCATAGTATGCGGACTTTTTCCAGTCGCTCGCGGTCCTGCCTCTTCATTCCTTCGGTGACGTGCATGTAGACATCGCGGGTGATCTTACTGTCGGAGTGTCCCAGTCTCCGACTGATCGTCTCCAGGGGCACGCCTGCCTCTGCCAGCATGGCCGTGTGCGTGTGCCTCAGACTGTGCGGCGACAATCTCCTTCCGAGGATCGCCTCCGTGTTTTCCCGAAAATACTTCCCGTATACGTCATAGGTGATATACCCGCCGCCAAACGCGGGCAGGAAGAGATCCGACCGATAGCCAAACTTCAGCTCCTCCCGCTTCACAAAATGCCGGATCCGGCGGATGCAGTCAGATAGCTCTGGCTGGACATCAACGTCACGAGTCGAGGTGGCAGTCTTTGTCGTGCTGATCTGTCTCAGCGTCGGGCTGTATGTCTTCGTGACGTGGATCACGTCGTCAACGTCGGAATCTTCGAGGGCGATGGCTTCGCCGATCCGAAGTCCGGAGAGGATCAGGAACTCCGTGAGCAGCAGCCAGCGCTCCACCGTCATGCCGTCCAGGAGCTTCGTGATCTCTTCATGCTCAAGGTACTTCTGCGCGTCTTTGATGCGGACGGAGTCGGTCTTCTTTGGGATCAGCTTGTCAATGTATCGTATATCCTCAACGAGATCCATACGATACGCCCAGCGCATCCAGGCCTTGAAGCGTTTCAAGCGCTCGTTGTATGTCACCGGCTCAGCGTCCAGGCGATCCGCGACATAAGGCGCGGTGAGCCGGTCCGCCAGTGTGTCCTCGCCGAGCAAGCGGATGAGCGTGTTGAGGTGCTTGCGGTCGTTGTCGGCAGTCTGCGGTTTGAAATGCCTCGCCTGATGCTCCACGTATCGCTCCTGCAGGGCCTTTAGCGTGATGGTGTCCACTTGTCCGGATGCCTCGAAAACGTCCCGGATTTTGGCGCTCAGAGCGTCCTGTGCGGTCCTGTCGTCAACCTTTTTGTGCCCGGTCGGTGTCAGTGTGACGGTGATCCTTTTCCGCTGATCTGTCAGCGGATCCGTGTACCATTCGCCATACTGTACGCGGCCCGATGGCAGTTTTCTTCTAAACATGGTTCTCCCTTCCGGAGATCTATGCTATAATAAATAGACATGGATTCCCTATTGCTTGCGGGTGTCTGTGTATCCCTCGACCGTCGTCCTGATTGCAGCAGGACGGCGGTCTTTTTCTATTTACTTGAGCCCGGCCTGTGCCATTGCGACGACCTTGCCGTCTTGGAAGCTGATCGATGCGGACGATCCGGGAGTCTCGCCGGCCCACGTGTACACCTCCGCGGTGGACGAAACGCTGCCGACCGACGCGGATCCGGAAGCGGCGGACGTTCCGTCGAAGCCGAAGATCTTGTTGACGTCATCCAGAGACATGCCTTCCTTCACCTGATTGTAGGCATCGAGAGTCGCATAAGCTGCAGTCGTCGATTCCTCTGTCGTGCTGGATGATGACTCGGCAGCGGATGAGCTGCTGGTCGATGCGCTCGGGCTTCCGCACGCCGTAAATGATGCCGCCATAGCTGTTGCGATGATAAGTGCTGCGAGTTTCTTCTTCATAGTGATATCCTCCTCATACTTGTATATATGACAAAGCGTGATTGCTTATGTCTTCATAATTTTCCCCGGAGTTCCACGACCACGCCGCGGATCCGAACCGGGAGCTTCTCGACCTGATCGGCTGAGAAGATCATCGGCTCATAAGATGGATTCAGGGACAGCAGGGCAATGCTCCGCTCGTATTTCTTCAAGCGCTTGCATGTTGCGTAGTCACCGTCCACATTAACGATGACGATCTGACCGCTCTCGGCATCGCTCTGACGGTGTACGATCACAGTGTCGCCGTCGCAGATCCGCGGCTCCATGCTGTGTCCTTTGATCCGGACACCGAAGTATTCCTTCTCAGGCTCGCGGAAAGCGTCGGCGTTGAGATCTTCCTGGTCAACGACGTCCTCGATCGCGTCGATCGGGATGCCCGCTGCCACGTGATCATATACCGGAACGGTGAAGTGCCGGCGCTCATGGACGTCCGGATCACTTTCCTTCCATCCCATCAGATAGCCGGGCGTCGTTTCCAATGCCCGGGCGAGCGTCGCGATCTGCGACTGCTTCATGTTCCTTTTATTTTGTTCTATCTTATTTATGGATGCCCGGGACTTATAGCCAAGTTTCCCGGCCAGCTCCTCCTGAGTCATCCCCAGCTCTTCCCGTTTTTCTTTTACGCGTTCACCGAATGTCATACCCTTTAAGCCCTCCCGTGTGCCTTTTATTATAGAACTTTGTAGCCGGGTATTCAACAAAATTTTAGTTTTTTATAAAATTCTGTTGACATTGTGGCGTCTCAAGCGTAGTATAGTCACTGTAGCCAATACGGCTACACAAGACGGGCACAAAATTGAAAGGAGGACATGGCATGACCAACACGAAGCTGCTTCGTGAAGCCATTGAGAAGTCCGGATATAAGAAAGCCTACATCGCACAGTGCATCGGGCTCTCCTATCAGGGCTATCTTAACAAGGAGCGCGGAGAAAGCGAATTCCGACAGTCCGAGATCGAGGGGATCTGCAAGCTGCTCGATCTTACGGCTGAGGAAAAAGAATCTATTTTTTTTGCCACAGAAGTAGCCTAAATGGCTACAAAGGAGGGAAACATGGAAGACAAGCAAGCAATATGTGACGCCCTGGCGGCGACGCTGAGGCTGACCAGAAACCACAGTGATCTGGATCACCTCGAGTATGAGAACGACAAAAAGCACGACATGGAATTCGTAACAGTCCGCTGGAACGGCGGAACCTCAAGGAAAGTCAATGTCTCGCTCGACTCCGGGACTGCTATGATCCGGGACATCATGAAAGTGATCGACTGAGGAGGGAAACATGGACAATAGATACTCATTGAAATGCGACGGTCACAATTACGTGACGCTGTCCTGGGACGGCCGGTTCATTTTCTGTCTGGATAACGATCTCCTCCGGATGGAAGAAATCATTTCCGCTGTCGAGAAGCGGACAAAGACGAAGTTCCAGGATATCCAAAGAGAAAACTCAGACGATCAGGCGTGGGATGGACTTCGATTCAATTCCGGATTTAAGAAGGCAGCGGAATGGCTGCAGCCGCAGGAGGTGTGACGATGGACAAGGAGTACAAGAGGAAGAAAGTCCTCGCGGAAAAGTACGGCATCAGCGTCCGAACCGTCGATCGCAAAATGGACTGGATCCGCAGCCACGCCGACCGATATCCTCGCGGTGCGATCGTATACGCTGGCAAGATCCCATATATACGAGAGGATGTTTTTAAGGACGCAATGTTCAACGGAGGCAAGGTTGACGCCGGCATCGCTCCGGCATTCAGGGAGGCGAGATAATGCAAAACAAAATTCTGATCGGAATCACCGAGGCTGCTGTGTGCCTCTTCCTGGTCTTCGCCGCCGCGATCGGTGACGATGGAACGACGAGCACAGGCTTCTGGATCTGCTTGATCGGAATGGCCATCTGCATGATCTGGGTCTGGCTTTTCTGCAAAGCTAATCCGGACTGGTCCGAATTTGATGGTTGATAGGAGGAAACAATAATGACAGCCAGGGAAAATATCTTAGAGGCCGCTAAGAAGTGCGTGAATGGCGACCGGGATCACAAATATGGAAATCCGGAGAACAACTTCGCAAACATCGCGACGCTGTGGAGCTTTTACCTGAACACGGAGGTCTCTCCGATCGACGTGGCAATGATGATGGCGCTTTTAAAGATCGTCAGGGCAAAAGCGGATCCGACCGGACTCGACAGCTACATCGATCTCGCAGGCTATGCAGCCTGTGCCGGTGAGATCGCAGAAACATCAAACAGCACAGCAAAATGAGGGAGGTGAGCCACGTGTGGGTAAGCATTCTGCTCGCGTTCCTGCTGGGACTTTTTCTGGGCGCCGGCATCATGATCTTCTGCCTGTCGCTTTGTCACATCGCAGGGACCGAAGACCACGCCAGGGACTACTCGGATGAGAACGATCCGGAAGACTCAGGTGACGACCAGCACTGAAAGGAGGACACCGTGAGGATTCAAAAAGAATCCCTCGACACGTCGTAAAGGATCGTATCGAGGGACCAGTAGCACATGAGAGCCGTCACTCTCTTAACCAGTATAGCACAAGGAGGAAACCATGAAAATCACTCTCGAATTTAACAATATTGAAGAGTTCTACAAGGACCTGCCGAAATTTGCAGCGCTGACCGAATTCAGCGGACAGTTCGCAAATTTCTCCCACGTGAAGAAGGGAGACACTGTCGCCAAGCTCGAAGATCCGGATCTTCCGGAAGTCGTCGAGAGGGATGGCACGAAGTACGTGAGACAGACTCCGGACCAGAAGGAAAAGCTCGAAGCAGCCGCTGCCGTATCTGATGCAGTCAAGGCCGCTGAGAAGACAAAGAAGAAGGAACCCGTCGCGGATCCGCTGGCCGGAAACATGAACCCGCCGGAAAAAGCCGCACCGGCAGAGCCTGAGAAGAAGCCGGAAGCTCCGAAGCAGGAAGCCACACCGGACATCACAGAAGTCAGGAAGACGCTGCACGCGGTGATCAAGGCTGGCCACAGAGACGAAGTAAAAGATCTTCTCGCGAAGCTCGGAGCCGCCAACGTCACAAGTCTTGATCCTGGCAAGTATACGGAATTCATCGAAGAAGCAAAGAAGATCGGAGGGATCCAGTAATGCCGAAACATGCAAAGCTCTCAGCGAGCGGCGCAGAGCTCTGGCTTAACTGCCCGGGCTCCGTCCACATGGCGGAGCTCTTCCCGGAGACAACATCTCCGGCAGCGGTCGAGGGAACTCTCGCGCATGAGCTTGCGCAGACGATGATCCTGAGCGCCAGCAGCGGATCCGATCAGCTAGATCCGGAACGCGAAGCCGAATACAGATCCGAAAAGGACAAGGTCAACGCCTTCTACTCTGAGCACAAGAACCTGGAAGGATCCTTTGATGGAATGAAAAAGATTCTGGCGCCATATGTCGACTATGTCATCGAAGAATACCAGAAGATTAAATCAAAGGATCCGGCGGCGGAGCTGATGACTGAGCAGCACGTAGACTTTTCCGATATCGTCCCGGGAGGCTTCGGGACATCAGATGTCGTTATCATCGGCGCAGAAATCTGCGAAGTCATCGATCTCAAGTATGGCAAGGGCGTTCCGATCAGTGCGATCAACAACCCGCAGATCCGGCTGTATACCTATGGAACGATGGCAGCCTTCGATCTAAGCTATGACTTCAGCAAGGTCAAGATGGTCATCTACCAGCCGAGACTCGACAGCGTGACCAGCGAAGAGCTGTCTGCAGATGATCTCCGGTCCTGGGGCAAAGCAGTCATCGCTCCCGCGGCAAAAAAGGCGCTCGGCAAAAAGCTCAGTTACAATCCCGGACCGTGGTGCAAGTCTCATTTCTGCCCCGCTGCCGGATCCTGCAAAGCCAGGGCCGCCAAGATGCACGAATTTGAGGAAATGCTCGAAAAGCGGAAGACCGATGATGCTGTCCTCTCCGGTGACGAGATGGGAAAGGCACTGGCAGCGGCCAGGGAGTATACGACCTGGGCAAAGGATCTGGAGGCAGAGGCGCTCACAAGGGCTCAGGAAGGCGAGACGGTGACCGGCTGGAAGATCGTTGAGTCGACGTCCAAGAGAAAGTACAAGAACGAAGAAATCGTCGCCGCGACGCTCGTAAAGGCCGGCTATGATCCGGCGCTGCTCTATGAGAAAAAGCTTCTCGGACTTACTAAGATGCAGCAGCTTACAGGCAAAAAGGAATTCAAGACTCTGCTGGAAGATACCGGCCTTGTCTATAAGCCCGAAGGAGCCCCGACGCTGGCACCTGAGAGTGACAAGCGTCCGGCCATAGTCTCAACAGTAAAAGCGGAGGACTTTGACGATGACGATGGAATTTGAAATCGATGTAGCAGCGAAAAATATCAATGCCGGAAAAGGAACCGCAGACGATGCGCTCGTCATCCTGGAAGCATATCAGCACGGCTGGATCGACATGGACGGTGATACAAGACCCGGCCACAGTTTCGACTTCACTGAAAAAACCTATGAAATCATTAAACAGGCCTTACTGAAGGCCGCCAATATAAAGGAGGACTGAATTATGGTAGCAAAGATTAAGAAAAACGGAGACGTCATCACTGGACTGGTAAGACTCTCCTACCCGCATCTCTTCGAGAAGGACGAAGCCAGCGAAAAGTACAGTGCTTCACTGATTATCCCCGGCGATGACAAGGCAAGTCTCAAGGTACTAAACGAGGCCATTGAGAAGGCGAAGGAAGCCGGCAAGAGCTCGAAGTGGGGCGGCAAGATCCCGGGCAAGCTGACGCTCCCGATCCATGACGGAGCTGAGTCGACTGATAGCTCCGGAGCCTATGATGGCAACTACTACTTCAGTGCAAGATCCAGCAGCAAGCCGAAGCTTTTCGACGAGGACGGCATCGAGGTCATCGACTCCGACGATCTGTACCCAGGCTGCTATGTCCGTGCGATCATTGCCTTCTATCCCTACAACAATTCTCAGAACGGTGTCGGCGTCATCCTGAAGGGAATCAAAAAGGTCAAGGACGGAGATCCGCTCGGCGGCAGCAGCAACGTGACAGCAGACGACTTCGATGAGGAGGACGATGACATTGACGACGATCTCGACTGAGATGGGCGTGGATGTGGAGACCTTTTCAGGAACTGACATTAAGAACGGGGCCTACGCTTACGCGGACGCCCCGGACTTTGAGATCATGCTGATCGGATACAAGATCGGAGATGGTCCCGTCAAGCAGTACATGCCGAGACGCTTCGCCGAAAGGCCTGGCGTCCTGTGCATGGATCCCGACGGAGCCGGAGAGCAGATGTCTCTCTTCGAAATGACGGATCTGCTCAAAGAGCTGCAGAAAGATGGCACAATCCTCGACGGTGATGAGGATGAGTTCCTGGAAGCGCTCCATGATTCCGCGATCATCAAGACAGCATACAATGCAAACTTCGAACGGACAACGCTCGGCAGATATTACAACACCGACTGCAATCCAGATGAATGGCGATGCACGTCAGTTCTGGCATCGACGCTCGGATTGCCGAGGTCGTTGGATAAGGCGGGCGAAGCGCTCGGCCTTCCGGAAGATCAGAAGAAATTGAAAACCGGCAAAGCGCTGATCCAATACTTCTGCAAATATGTAACACCGACAAAGACCAACGGCCACCGGAACCGGAATATGCCGAAAGATGATCCGGATCGCTGGCGACTTTTCTGCACGTACAACAAGCAGGACGTCATTACAGAGCAGTCGATCCTCGAGAGGCTCAAGCGCTTCCGTCCGATTCCAAGAGAGCAGAGGCTCTGGTCCGTGGATCAGAACATCAGCGACCGAGGGATCCGGATCGACGTTCCTTTTGTCCAGGGAATCGTTGACTATGACAAGACCCGAGTGGAGCACTGCATGGCAGAAGCCAGGGAGATCACAGGGCTGCAGAATCCTAACAGCGTCGCACAGCTCAAGACATGGTTCGCAGCTCAGGGCGCTCCCAGGCTCTCCTCGGATATGAGCAAGGCAGCGGTCGCTGAGGCACTGAAGCCCGGACACGAGAGTATCTACTCGCCGAAGGTGCGGCGGATGCTGCAGCTACGGCAGGCGCTCGGCAAAAGCAGCACGAAGAAGTATCAGACAATGCTCGCATCGGTCTGCAGAGACGGCCGGGTCCGTGGAATGCTCCAGTTCTATGGGGCGAACAGGACCGGCAGATGGGCCGGCCGGATCGTACAGCTCCAGAACCTTCCGCAGAATCACATCCCGGATCTCGATCTCGCGCGGCGAACCGTTGCGGACAAAGACTTTGACACGCTGGAGATGATGTACGGAGAGCCCGCGCAGGTCTTCTCTGAGCTTGTCAGGACGGCCTTCATACCATCAGACGGATGTCACTTCATTGTGACGGACTTCTCAGCCATTGAGGCGCGTGTGATCGCGTGGATTGCTGGCGAGGAATGGAGGCTCGATACCTTCCGAACTGGCGGCGACATTTACTGCGCGTCTGCGAGTCAGATGTTCGGCGTACCCGTTGTAAAGCACGGCATTAATGGACATCTGAGACAGCGAGGCAAGGTCGCAGAGCTTGCGCTCGGCTATGGCGGAGGCGTCGGCGCGATGAAAACAATGGACACGACGCACACGATTCCGGAGGAAGACATGCCGGACATCGTCAGCAAATGGCGGGCAAGATCGCCAAGAATCACACGGCTCTGGAAACTCTTCGAGCGGTGTGCACAGACAACTATTGAGTCAGGCAGGGAAACAATGGCCTGCATCGATGTGATCGGTGAGGACGGGCGATACCACAAAAGGAAGCTCGACGGCAAGCCGATCGGGATCCGCTTCTCAATGGATAAGATCGACGGCCGGCGCTTCATGTTCGTGACTCTTCCAAGCGGCCGTGCGATCGCATATCCATGGCCGGCGCTCCAGGACGGAACCTACGGCAAAGAGATCGAATACTGGGGCACAGATACCACGCACTCGTGGGGCCCGATCCGTACTTACGGCGGAAAACTGACAGAGAACATCGTCCAGGCAACCGCGAGGGACTGCCTCGCTGAGAAGATGATCCGGGTCGAGGAGATGGGCTACCACGTTGTCGCCCACGTTCATGACGAGATGATCATCGACGTGCCGCGAGCCGATGAAGAGGCTTTTCAAAAGATCGACGACCTCATGGCCACGCCGATCAGCTGGGCGCCTGGCCTCCCGCTCAAAGGCGGGACCTATGCCTGTGACTATTATCAGAAAGATTAAGGAGATCAATATGAATAAAAAGATTGTCGAATTGCTTTTAAACTCAAAACTGGACGTGACGGCTCACATCGGAAACGGCAGTGTCGAAGTAATCGGAGACGGAAATCCCCCGGGTATGCTTTTGCTTGCGGCTACGCTCATAAACACCGTCGCAGAAAAAGACGAGCAGATTGAGGTCATGCAGATCGTCAGCGACATGGTCCAGATACTTAACGCGAAAGGAGGCCGCTCATGATTTTGTACAACATAGCAATGATCCTCAACGTAATCGCAAATGCACTGAACTCGACCATCATGCTCGTGTTACTCACGTATTTGATCAAGATGATGCACGACGACAGGAAGTAGGAGGCATCGATGAAACGAACTAAGCGAGTTTATATCTCCGGACCGATCACAGGGATCCCGGACGCCATATCAGCAACACAGTTCGACCGTGCGGAGCAGGAGCTCCGTGCGGCGGGCTACAAGTACGTCATCAATCCGCGGGCGATGTTCGAGGGCACCGGCCTCACCTGGGACGAGATCATGGTACAGTGCCTCGATCTCGTTAAGGCCTCAGACATGATCGTCCTGCTGCCGGGCTGGCAGAAATCCCGCGGTGTAACTATGGAACTCGGCGCGGCTTACGCACTCGGCATTCCGGTGCGCGAGTACAGGCGCCGGCTCACTGTGACCATAGAGGAGATCTGATGGGATCAGATTATTTCAATAAGGAAAGATATTATGATCCGACTGCCGGCGCCGCCATCTCCCACGTCAAGAAAGAAGAACAGCGAAAGCACCGGAAGTCGGAGAAACATAAGGAGTCGTCAGATGAAACAAAAGGAAGAAAACATTCAGGGAACAGAAAAAGAGTTCATCGACCTCTTCAAGGAACTGACCACGTCCCGGAGTGACTGGCAGGTCTGGTCCGACCTTATGGCCGTGATGGCCTGCACGCTCTCCAATGTACTCGACACCGACGAAAAGCGCAAGGCTGACCGAGAGAAGGAGTACAAGGACAGCATCGCAAGACTCGGCGGCGTTGAGATCCCGGCAAAGGTTTTCACCGTTGTCACACAGGCGCTCGAAAGAAATCCGGATCAGGATTTTCTCGGCAGCTTATACATGAATCTCGGGCTCGGATCGCACTGGAAGGGCCAGTTCTTCACACCGTTCACGATCAGTCATCTGATGGCCGAGATCGATCTGCACAGAGACAAGGTCAACGATGAAATTGAAAAATCCGGCTGGATCTCCGTGAACGATCCGTCATGCGGAGCCGGATCCACGCTGATCGCAGCGGCGTCAGCGCTCTGGATGCAAAAGATCAACTACCAGCTTCAGGTGCTTTTTGTCGGGAACGACATCGACCGCGTGGCTGCACAGATGTGTTACATCCAGCTGTCACTACTCGGCTGTCCCGGCTACATCGCCGTCACGGATACACTGACCAACCCGATCACAGGTCCGGTCATCCAGCCGAATGAGAAGCCGGATCAGGAATTCTGGTTCATGCCGATGTACTGGTCAGATCCCTGGACGATGCGGCGTCTGAAAGAATACTACAAACGGAAAGGAGAAATCTGATGTTTAAGATCGAGGGCAAATATGCAAATGCGACGGTGTATGCCTCCGTCATCGACTCGACAGCGGTCTCGCAGATCCAGGCGATCTGCAACGCGCCCTTTGCGCTGGGCTCAAACATCGCTATCATGCCAGACGCGCATGCGGGAAAAGGATGCACGATCGGAACAACGATGACCATCAAGGACCGCGTCTGCCCGAATCTTGTCGGCGTAGACATCGGCTGCGGAATGCTCACGCTGAATCTCGGCAAAGATCAGATCGATCTGAAACGCCTGGACAAAATTATCTATACAGTGCCGGCCGGCTTCGACGTCAACACTGAACCGATGGATCCGGATTTTCCGATCCAGATGCTCGCCTGCTACAAAGGGCTGAAAAATGTCCCGCGGCTGCTTCAGTCGCTCGGATCTCTCGGCGGCGGAAACCATTTCATCGAACTGGATCGCGCGTCCGACGAGACTCAGTATCTCGTAATACATTCCGGATCCAGAAATCTCGGACTGCAGGTGGCCAACTACTACCAGAAGCTCGCCATCGCCGACTGTCACAAGTCGTCCTCCGGCATTGACTGGATCATCCAGAACTATAAGGCAGCAGGCAGAGAAAAAGAGATCGAGAAGGCGATCAAAACGTATCGTCATGATATCGAATTCAATGCCCCGCTGAAATACGACTTCCCGGACATGCCGGACATCGACGCAATGAACATCGGATGGAAAGTCCCCGACAAGCTGTGCTTCCTGACCGGAGACCATCTTGAGGACTATCTGCACGACATGGCCATCTGCCAGCAGTTCGCCAGGGAAAACCGCGAGCTTATCGCAAAGCGGATCCTCGACAGTTACGGCTGTCTTATATACGACGGTTTCCACACGATCCACAACTACATCGATCTGGATCACCGGATCCTGCGCAAGGGATCCATCTCCGCACAGAAGGACGAGCGCGTGCTCATTCCGATCAACATGCGCGACGGATCCATCATCGGCACCGGCCTGGGAAATCCGGAATGGAACTACTCCGCGCCTCATGGCGCTGGCAGGATCCTGTCCCGATCAGCGGCGAAGGACTCGCTGTCTATGGAAGAATACGAAAAGGAAATGACCGGCGTCTATACCACGTCCGTCTGCAGGGCGACGCTCGATGAGTCACCGATGGCATACAAGTCAATCAGCGACATCATCGAAGACGTCAAGCCCAGCATCCGCATCGATGACATCATGAAGCCGATCTACAACTTCAAGGCATCGACATAAGAAAGAAGGTAGTACATGAAGAACAAACTGACAGATCTTAACAACCATCTCTTTGCCGAGCTTGAGCGGCTGTCCGATGAGGATATGACCGACGAGCAGCTCGACAAGGAGCTCAAACGTGCGGAGGCGATCGGCAAGATCAGCGCTCAGGTCATCAGCAACGGACACCTGGCACTCAATGCCGCACGTCTCAAAGCCGAGTACGATGGCGGCGCGGCATCTACTCCGCTTCTTGAGGAGATCCTCGATGAGTAGACGATACACCGCAGAGCAGCGGGCATGGCTTAATGCTTACATCCCCGGACATCATCACGCGGATACGGCCAAGGCATTTACAGAAAAATGGCCCGATACGCCGATGACCGCAAGCAGGGTGAACGCCTACTCCTGCAATCACCATATTCCATGCGGACGGAAATCCGATGGACACCCGTCGAAGTTCCCAAAAGAGGTCCGGGATTTTATTGCGGCCAACGTCAAAGGCCGAAGCGAAGCAGAACTCATACAAATGATCACGAATATGTTTGGGCCAGTCATGACTGCCGGGCAGCTGCACGCCTATAAGAAAAACCACGGCATTAAAAGCGGGCTCGACGGGCGCTTTGAAAAGGGACACGTCCCGGAAAACAAGGGCAAGACCTGGGATGAAATCATGTCGAAGGAAGCCCAGGCACGGTCCAGGAAAACGTGTTTCCGCAAGGGCAACGTCCCGCACAACCATCTGCCGGTCGGGACTGTCGTGAAGACGACTGACGGCTACATGGCCAGGAAGATCGGCGAGCCTCACGAGTGGGAATACATCCATCGGGCCACCTGGGAAAAGCACAACGGCCCGATCCCGGAGGGCATGTGCGTGACCTTCAAGGACGGAAACACAGAGAACTGCGACATTGACAACCTGATGCTGATCTCCCGCGCGGAGAATGCCAGGCTCAACCAGCAGCATCTGAGATATGAAGAGCCAGAGCTGACAGAGACCGGGCTTCTGATTGCCAGAGTCCTGACAGCCGCCGGCCAGAAAAGGAGGAAAAAGCATGATCGAAGTAATACCGGAAAAGATCACCGTCGCGGACCGAATCCGCGGCATGAACGATCAAGAGCTTAACGAGTTTCTGTTTCGTTTCAAGCTCAACGCCTGCGGATGTTTCATAAAAAAAGGCAGCGCCGGACTTTTTGATGTAAAGCAACAGCTCGATCTCCTGCAGACAGACGAAAATCTTGCAGATCTGAGAGACTGCGAATTTTCTAATTGTTTTCCATGGAGACATAACGATGACCAGTAAACCAATTTCTTAGAAAGGAGGACCGCTATGCAGCAGGCCGAGAATAAAGTGATCGAGATGCCGTCATCGATACAGATTGAGCACGACGACAAGCTCTGGATCGCGACTGGCAGAAGCCGCTATGACAAAAAATGGAAAAACAAGCAGCTCGCGTGGTCCTCCCTGCTTGGAAGACTCTCGCGTCCAGCCACAACTCCGGAAACTTTTGCCGAGTACATGAAGATGAGCAAGGACGAGCAGGACAACACAAAGGATGTCGGCGGATTCGTCGGAGGTACGCTGGAAGGCGGAAAGCGGTCGAACAAGACCGTCAAGGACAGATCGATCCTGTCCTTCGATCTGGACTTTGCGCCGGTGGACTTTTATTCCGACATCAAGCTCGACGGAGCTTACGCCTCGGCCTGCTACTCGACACACAAGTACCAGCCGGAGAAGCCGAGGCTGAGACTTCTCATCCCGCTCTCACGATCCGTGAGTCCGGACGAGTACGAGGCCGTCGCGAGGATGCTGGCATCGGACATCGGCATGGACTACATGGATCCGAGTACATTCCAGCCGTCAAGGCTGATGTACTGGCCATCCCACGCCGAGGACGCGCCGTACTTTTTCGATTATGTGGACGCGCCGTTCCTGGATCCGGATGACATCCTGAAAAGATACCCCGGTGGCAGCTGGCACGACGCCTCGCTCTGGCCGACGTCAAAGCTGGAAGTCGAAAAGCATCACAAGATCGCAGACAAGCAGGCCGATCCGACCGCAAAGTCGGGAATCGTCGGCGCCTTCTGCCGGGCGTATACCGTTCCGGAAGCAATCGACGCATTCCTCAGCGACATCTACGCGCCGACGGATCACGAGGACAGGTACACATATATTCCCGGATCCACGACCGCAGGCCTTGTCATTTATGACGATGGCAAGTTCGCCTTCAGCAACCACGGCACGGATCCGGCGGGCGGCCAGGAGTGCAACGCCTGGGATCTGGTCCGGATCCACCTCTTCGGCAGCGAGGACGACAGCGTCCGTAGCGACATCTCGCCGACAAAGCGTCCAAGCTACAAGAAGATGGAGGAATTCGCCTTCAATGACGACAAGACCAGTGGCGTCTACTACCAGGAGCACAAAAGCGTCACGGCAGCAGACTTCGACGACGATGACGATGACACGAAAGCCGAGAAGGAAAAGATCCACGAGAAGATCTGGAAGATGCTGGCCAAAGGCCGCGCCGGTGTCGTCGTGAAATCGGTTGATAACTGCAGCCTGATCTTCCGTGAGGATCCGGCGCTGCAGGGGATCAAGCATGATCTCCTGGCCGATGATATCAAGACCGATCCGAACATCCCGGTGCCGTGGGACAGGGAGCCGGGACCGTGGCGCGATCTCGATGACTCACAGCTGTACACGTACATCGCGCAGACCTATCAGGTCGAATTTGCCCGCCAGTACGTGCTCGACCAGCTGGGGCTCAAAGCGAACGCCGGCCGATATCATCCGATCAAGCAGTATCTCGAGGCGCTCCCCGCATGGGATGGTCAGCCACGAGCTGAGACTCTCCTGATCGACTATCTGGGAGCCGAGGACAACGTATACACGAGAGAGGCAACGGAAAAGATCCTCCTGGCAGCGGTCCGGAGAATCTATGAGCCCGGATGCAAGTTTGACAATATGCTCGTGATCTCCGGACCGCCGGGAACCGGAAAATCCACGCTGATCAGCAAGCTCGCCGGCGAATGGTTTTCGGATAACCTGACCTTTGACGACATGAAGGACAAGACGGCAGCTGAGAAGCTGCAGGGCTACTGGATCATGGAGATCGGCGAGCTTAAAGGCATGAGAAAGATGGACGTGGAGTCGATTAAGGCATTTATTTCCCGACAGGAAGATATTTACAGATCAGCTTATGGTCGGCACATCGGTGTGCATCCGAGACAGTGCGTGATCTTCGGAACGGTCAACAACGTGGACGGCTATCTCAAGGATATTTCCGGAAACCGCCGCTTCTGGCCAGTCGAGATCACAGGCAAGGGAGAAAAAAAGCCGTGGGATCTTACCGAAGAAGACCGTGGCCAGATATGGGCCGAGATATTTTATCTGTACAAGGAAAAGCACGAGCGGTCGCTCCTGCTCTCTCCTGCCGCTGAGAAGATCGCCCAGGAAAAACAGGTCGAAGCGCTCGAAAGCGATGAACGCGAGGGCCTTGTGGACGATTTTCTCACAAAAAAGGTACCGAAAGACTGGGAAAACATGGGCCACGAGGCAAGGATCGCGTGGCTGGACGGCGGCGAGGATGCACTCATGGCGCTGCCGGCGCAGGATGACGCGACGGAAGAACGGACACAGATCTCCGTCATCGAAATCTGGTGTGAGTGCTTCCGGAGCCCGATCACGAGGATCACGCGCCGCGACTCCTACGACATTGCAGCCATGCTGATGCGGCTCGGCTGGGAACGCACAGGCAGGCGCCGGCGGATCTCAGACTATGGGCTGCAAAGAGTTTTTGTCAGACGATAAGGAGGAAACAATGGCGATTTATTTTGGTAAACCGATCCCGGAGTGGATCACTGAGCACAGGAACGACACGATCACGCTCGGAGAACTGAGCGATGCGTGCGAAAAGGGTCAGGCCAACTGCCTGAAGCTCGCGGAAAGGTGCCTCAAGGGAAACAGAGACATGGACCTCGCAGCTTATGCCTGGTTCATGCAGGAATACATGAACGAGAAGAAAGCGATGGACATCGCACTCCAGATCCTCGGCGAGCGCTATGAATATCCGGAGGATCCGCCGGAAGAAGGTGACGACAGATGAGTATCTGCGATCGGTGTGAAGAATACGGAGCCCGTGACTGCCAGCACTGCGACCTGGGCAATCCGTGCATCGGCTGCACGGACTACGATGAGGCAAGCGACACCTGCCGATCTAACGGCGCGTGCTATGACTGGTACGCGAAGCAGGACGCTGAGAAAGAGGGTGCACCGGAATGAAAAAGGAATACGCAGAAGAGACTCGCATGGTCCACATCAATATGACCAACTCGGGCAGTGGGACACAGATCGGCTGCATTAACAGCGGCCTTGTGGCCATAGGCCCGGGTGAGAGTCAGGCGAGAACCGTGACGGAAATCATTGACGATGTGAAAGCTGAGATCTGCGACAGCTACTGCAAGTATGCCGACGGCGTGACCAAAGAAGGCTATGAACCGATGATTGAAAAATACTGCACGAACTGTCCGCTGAATAAGCTGTAAAGGAGAAGGAAAATGGAGTTGATCAGCGCAGATGAGCTGAAATCATTTTTTGAAAAATTCGATCCGGAAAGAAAAAGAATGCTTAGCTCTGGCGATGTGATAGGCGTAATCAAGAACCAGGAAACCATTGATGCTGAGCCTGTAGTACATGCGCACTGGAGAAAATTACCCGGATGGACAAATCGCAATACAGTGCAGTGCTCGAAATGCGGAAATTTTCTTGATATCAGAGGCGTCAATGCAGGAAGAGGAAACGCAAAGTATTGTCCGAATTGCGGAGCAAAGATGGATGATTACTGAAAGAAAGGCGGAACAAAATGATCTGCGAAGTTGAAGAAAACAGCGTCACGCTGAGCCACGTAACGGCCGGCGATATCCTGAGCTTTATCTTAGTGTGGCTCGGAAGAAATAAAAAAGTGCTCGTATTTGAGGATCCTGAGTCTCAGAAAGGAGAAAACAATGATTGAATACATCGGAAAACCGGCAATGCTCGAGCAGCTCGCTGAGGAAGCGACGGAGCTGGCCAAGGCTGCTCTGAAGCTCGCGAGGATTTACCGGGCAGAAAATCCGACGCCGGTCACGGAGGACGAGGCCTACAAGAATCTCGTCGAGGAGTACACCGACGTCGAGACTTGCGCCAGGGAGCTGTGCCTTCGCGCAGATCCGGAGATCGAAGCCGCAAAGCGGCAGAGATTCATGACGCGGATCCGCTCCTGGGATAAGAAACCGCATCCTGTAGACTGTGACTGGCCATCTGACGATGGTCCGGTGACTGAGCCCGAAGACGACGATGACATTATTCCGTTCTGCTAAGGAGGAAAATAAAATGAAGATGACAGAAGACATCCGGAAACTGATCGAAGCGAAACACGCTTTCGAGAAGCGCGGACACAAGGCGACACTGATCCAGAACTCGGACCGCTATACGATCATTGACTGGAGGAGATCCGACGGCAGCGGCGAATACTACGTGAACTATATCGTCGATCGGAAACGCGGCTCGCTCATTATCTCCGGAGATCTCGGCGACTGCATCGCGACATGGTACAACCCGAACAGCGTGCACGACATTGCCCAGTATTGCATAAGCGTGTACTATTTCATCGGCAAATTCCAGTGCGCCTCTGATAAGTACGACTATGATCAGGATAAGATCATTGATGACATCAGAGAAGAGCTCGAAGAGCACGGCGTAAATTTTAGCGACATGGATTTTCAGGAAGACTGGGAATATTTTCAGGACGAGCTCCCGAACTACGTCAACGCGCATGGCTTTTCCCCGAATGGATCGGTCTCCGATTTTCTTGAAAAATATCTCGGCGATGACTGGTGGGACGGATCCGACACGTGGGGCCGAAGCGTCAGCCCGAGGGTATATCTCTGGATCGCGGGTCTCAACATGGCCGTCGATCAGCTCACTGAGGCCGGGCTTTTGTCAGAGGAGGACTAAGGAGGCACGGTATGAACGGGCAGCAGAGACGCACGGCAGGGATCAAGGGCAAGGATCCGGTGCGCATAATGAAACAGAGTGACATTGACCGGGTGAGGCAGCAGGCACAGTCCGACGCTTCTGCGGAAGCGATGGCACTCCTTCTCTCCCTGGTCATCCGGGCAGTCCGCAGAAAATACGGCTGGGGCCGCAAGCGCCTGGGAGATCTCTGCGAAGCGATCATTGACGAGTATGCGGAGCTGGATGAGAGCTCAATGTCGCTCAGTGACTACCAGGATTTTGTCTATGAAACGGTCGGAATCAAGTTCAAAACGACCGATTAACGTGTGACAAGCTCTGTGACAAGCCCTGTGACAAGCGTGACAAGCTCCGGAGCTTGTCACAAAAACGTTGTGACAAGTGTGACAAGCTCAAAGGCTTGTCACAGAGCTTGTCACAACCGGGAAGCCTTGATTTTACTGCATTTCTTGTTGTTTTTGTGACAAGTGACAAGATTTTATATATATAAACATCTACAGAATAAAACCACCTGCAACAAGAAAAAAGTGGTAGCAGGTATATTAAATTAAATGCTCTAATACGCGCGTGAGACTTGTCACACTTGTCACAGGCGCGGCGGGAGGTTATCCGATGAAATCAGAAAGACGGGAGGCATCCGTCGAACGGTCCTTTGTCGATCGGCTCAGAAAATCAGGGTGCCTCGTATACAAATTTGTGAGCCCCGGAACCGACGGGGTGCCGGATCGGATCGTCATCACACCGGAAGGCAGCGTGATCTTCGTCGAGCTGAAAACGGAGATCGGAAGGCTGCGGGGTGAGCAGAAATCTCAGATCCGGAAACTGAAAAGGCACGGGCAGGACGTCCGGGTGATCTACGGAGCCGACGAGGTCGATCAGTTTGTGCGGGAGGTCCGGTCATGAAGTTTGAGCCATACGATTATCAGAAAAGGGCCATCGAAAAGATCATGACGCTTCCGTCGGTCGGTCTGTTTTTGGAAATGGGCCTGGGCAAGAGCGTGATCACGCTCACAGCGGCGAAGCGCCTGATCTATGACGAACTGGCAGTGACGCGCGTCCTTGTTGTTGCGCCTCTCATGGTCGCCAGAGATACGTGGAGCCGGGAGTGTGAAAAATGGGATCACCTGAAGGACCTCCGGGTCTCGAAGATCCTCGGATCCGCGAAGCAGCGGCAGGAAGCTGTTGCCGCGGAGGCCGATATCTATGTGATCAACCGTGAAAATGTGCCCTGGCTTGTGCGGAACTACCGGTCCTCCTGGAAGTGGGACATGCTGGTGATCGACGAGCTGAGCTCCTTCAAGAGCTCGAAGTCGGAACGCTTCCGAGCGCTGAAACGGATCCGGCCGATGTTCCGGCGGATCGTAGGCCTCACCGGCACACCGAATCCGAACGGGCTCATGGATCTCTGGGCGGAGGTCTATCTCCTCGACGGAGGCGAACGACTGGAGCGGACGATCGGCGCGTACCGTCGGAAATACTTCCGGCCTGGAAGATCCAACGGCTACGTCGTCTACAACTGGATCCCGATCCCAGGCGCTGACAGAGCTATCCCGGAAAAGATCAAAGACATCACAGTGTCGATGCTCTCGAAGGACTATCTGCAGCTCCCGGATCGGATCAATAGGATCGTCCCGGTGACGCTCACCGACGAGGAGCAGAAGGTATACAAAAAGCTCGAAAAGGAGCATCTCCTGGAGCTTGACAATGAGACTGAGGTGTCGGCAGCCAATGCCGCGGCAGTCATGGGAAAGCTCCTGCAGCTGTCCGGCGGCGCGATTTATGACGATGACGGCGGCGTGGTCGAGTTTCACCAGGAAAAAATTAAAGCGCTCGAGGAAATCATTGAGACGAGCGAGGAGCCGGTGCTCGTTTTTTACGGCTACCGGCACGAGCGGTCGAGGATCCTGAAGGCCTTCGAGAAATACGAGCCCAGAGAGCTGAAGACGGAGGACGACATCAGAGACTGGAATGAGGGAAAAATCCGGGTGCTCATTGCACATCCTGCAAGCGTGGGCTACGGGCTGAACCTGCAAGATGGCGGGCATATCATTGCGTGGCTTACATTACCTTGGTCCTTGGACCAGTACCAGCAAGCGGTCGCACGCCTTTACCGTCAAGGGCAGAAGCGTCCCGTGATCGTCCATCATCTGATTGCGACGGGCACGGTGGACGAGCAGGTGATGGAAGCACTGCAGAAAAAGAACACCGGGCAGGCGGAACTGATGCACCTGCTGGATGAGAGAAGAAAAACATGACCGGAAAAAACACGAGGCACTTTTCAACAAGAGGCACTTTTTCCGGAGGGGCTATTTTTTTGGAGGGCCAGAAAATGACAGGCAAGGAATTTTTAAGCGAATACGGAAAGCTGAAGTCCTGTATTCGCAGCAAAAAAGAGCAGCTCTTAGAGCTGCAGGACTCGATGACAAGTCTGAAGGCGATCAGGTACGATAAGGACAGAGTGCAGAGCACTCCTTCCGGAGACCCGATGCTCGACGGCATGATAAAAATCGAGGAGAAAAGCGACAGCATCGCAAGGGATATCACAAGGCTCACAGACATGGGCGACGATATCATCAACCGTCTCAACAGGATGAGGAGCCCGGCACTCATGGATCTGCTGACGCGCAGGTACATCAGGGGCGAGAGCTTCGAGGAGATCGCGGTCGGCATGGGCTACAGCTACAAGACCGCGCTCAATTATCACGGCGATGCCCTGCTCGAGTTTGAAGATGTGAACAAAGATATCAAACTGATGGAAAAATATGGAAGTTTCGGGAATAACAATGTGATATAGTGATAGTAGTCAGGTCTGGGGTGAGGGACAGCGTTCCTGATCCCGCTGAGGCGGGAGGCAGCTCCCGCATTCGCATAGTGAGCGTCGATCGCGCAAGTGGTCGGCGCTTTTATTATACTCGAAGCAAAAGAGTGGAATTTTCTGAAAAAGCAGAAATAACATTGCTATTGTGTCCGCGTCACGCTCAATTCAAGGTACTGTGACGCGGAAAGAAAGCGCCGCGGATCGCGCGAGCCCAAACGATCCCTATTTTTTGAGCCTGTTTTCGGTCGTTTTGTTAGGAGGAGGCCTATGGCAGAGAAGGATCCGACGATCAATGTCGCCAAAAACAACCTGATCTCGACCAGAGGTCTCGCGACTCTGCTCGGACTGTCGCCGGAACGGATCCGGCAGATGGAAGACGAAGGATCGCTCGACTCTCAGATGGTCGGAAAGAACAAATACTACCCGCTGAAGGAGTCGATCCGGACTTATATCGAGTTCCTGAAGAATTCGAAGAGCTCGGCAGGCGGATCCGATGAGCAGAGGAAGACAAAAGCGGATGCCGACTGGAAGGAAGCCAAGGCCGACATCGAACGCATGAAGCGCGATGAGCTGCAGGGCATGCTTCACTCGGCGGAGGATGTCGAGGCGGTCATGACCGACCTGGCACTCGAGATCCGGTCCGCTCTCCTGGCGCTGCCGGGACGGCTGTCGAAGGACATCGCGGCCGAAAGCTCGCCGACCGAATGCAGCAAGATGATCAAGACAGAGGTCTCGCAGATCCTCGACACACTGGCGAGATACAAGTATGATCCGGAGGTATACAAGCAGAGAATAAGAGAGAGGCAAGGGTGGTCTAATCTTGACACAGAAGAAGACGAAGAAGACAGCTCGGAAAGCTGATCAGCTCCGGCAGCAGGCTCTCGCATCTCTCAATCGCACCGTCAAGAAGGCCGTCGCGAGTTTCAAGGCTCCGGAAGATCTCTCCGTGATGGAGTGGTCTGACAAGTATCGTCAGCTCTCTCCGGAGAACTCCGCAGAGCCGGGACGCTGGAGGACATCCAGGACGCCCTATCTCGAGGAGCCGATGAACGCCTTCACGGATCCGAAAGTACACACGATCGTCGTCGTGGCATCGTCTCAGGTCGGCAAGACTGAGATGGAGCTCAACATGCTGGGCTATGAGATCGACATCGATCCCGGTCCCGCGATGTGGGTCACGCCGACCGCCGAAAACGCCGAGGACTTCTCTAAGCGACGGATCGCGCCGATGATCCGGGACACAAAGCCTCTCCGGAAGAAGGTTTCCGGATCCGCTGCCGGCAGGAAGGCATCCAACGCCATCCTGAAGAAAAAATATCCCGGCGGCATGCTGACGCTCACCGGATCCAGCAGCCCGGCGAACCTCGCGTCCGTCCCGGCGCGGTATGTGTTCGGCGATGAGATCGACCGCTGGGCGACTGACGCCGGCGGTGAGGGTGATCCGTGGTCCCTGCTGGAAGCCCGGACCGCGACCTTCTACAACCGGAAGATGGTCATGGTCTCCACGCCGACCGTCAAGGGCCGGTCGCGGATTGCGAAAGCCTTCGACACAGGCACGCGGGAATACTGGTGTGTACAGTGCCCGCACTGCGGCGAGTGGGTGTTCGTGGAGTTTGACAACATAAGATTCAAGCATGAAAAGATCCAGGTCAAAACAGGCGGCGACGTGCAGTACAGAGTGCACGACGTCGTTTTTTGTTGCCCTGAGTGTGGCTGTATCTCCGATGAGCAGACGATCAAGCACGCGCCGCATGAATGGGTGGCCGAGAATCCGGATGCCTACCAGAACGGCGTCCGGTCGTTCTGGATCAACGCCTTCTCATCTCCCTGGATGAGCTGGGAGCACATCATTCTGCGCTTCCTGGAGGCATCCGGGAACGGCGATCCGCAGAAGCTGCAGACCGTTTTCAACACACTGCTCGGCAAGCTGTGGGAGGACCGCGGCGATCTGGCCACCGATGACGAGATGATCGAACGCCGTGAGCACTACGGCGCGGAGCTTCCGGACGGTGTCCTGGCGCTCACGATGGGCGTTGATACACAGGACAACCGCCTAGAGTATGAAGTGGTCGGCTATGGCCGATTCAATGAGACCTGGGGCATTCAGAAAGGCGTGATCATGGGATCGCCCGGTGTCCCGGATCTGCCGGGAAAGCAGTCCGTGTGGACGAGGCTCGACCGCCTGATCGACAAGGACTGGACTTTTGCAAATGGCAAGAGCCTCCGGATCTCCGTCACCTTTGTGGACTCCGGCGGCCATTACACACAGGACGTCTATGAGCAGTGCGCGAGACGACTGAACAAGCGCGTGTTCGCGATCAAAGGAAAAGGCGGTGAGGGCATTCCGTTCACGAAAGCGCCGACGAAAGTCGATATCGTGAGGGAAGGCAGGGCCGTCGGCAAGGCGTGGCTCTACACGATCGGCGTCGATGCCGGCAAGGAGCGGATCATGAAGGCACTGAAGATCGGCGATCCCGGTCCGGGATATTGTCATTTTCCGGATAACGCGGGCCGGTCCTACGACGGTGCCTTTTTCAACGGTCTGCTTTCCGAGAAGCTGACGCTGAAGGGCACGCGGTGGACCTGGGAGAAGATCCCGGGACATCAGAGAAACGAGCCGCTCGACTGCCGGAACTATGCGAACGCTGCCGAGCAGCTGCTGAACCCGAATTTTGACAGGATTGAAAACGAGCTCCGGAACGAGGGCACGGAAACCGAAGCACCTCGCCCGACTCGCAGAAAAATCATAAAGAAACAGCAGAAAAGGAGGGACTATTTTGACAACTATTGAGCGAAAAAAGGCCCGCCTCGAACTGTACTATGCAGCCGAGGAGGCGATCCTCTCCGGCGCACAGAGTTATCAAATCGGATCCCGGACGCTCACGAGGGCGAATCTCGGGACGATCGAGACCATGATCAAGAAGCTCGAGGCCGAGGTCGGAGTGTTGGAAGACGGCAGGAAGCCGCGCAAGGCTTTCGGCGTGACGCCGAGGGACATCTGAGGAGGGGCGCATGTCGAAGAAAAAGAAGAAAAAGAACAAGACTGCGCTGTCCTCCAAGAAGCTCGGGCGCGTGATCGACCGCGGCTACAGTTCGGAAGGCGCGAGCACACACAAGCGGGCGCTCAAAGGTTTCAAGGCGGACTCAGGCAGCCCGATCGAAGATATTGATTTTAATAACCGGACACTCCGGCAGCGGGCGCGGATCCTCTATATGGGCGCACCGATTGCGACCAGCGCGATCAAGACGAACCGGACCAACGTGGTCGGCACCGGTCTCCGACTGAACCCGAAGATCAACGAGGAAGTGCTTGGCATTTCTCCGGAAGACGCGGAGGCCTGGGAGAAAAACGTCAAGGCCGAGTTCGCACTGTGGGCAGATACAAAAGACAGCTGCGACGCTACGGGAATCAATAACTTCTACGGCCTGCAGCAGCTGGCACTCCTCTCGTGGCTGTCTTCCGGTGACGTCTTCGCGACGCTTACCTTCGAGAAGACGACACCGATGCAGCCCTACGGACTGCGGATCCACCTGATCGAGGCGGACCGGATCGGAACGCCGGGTGCTGCGGTGTCTCAGGCGCTCATGTACACCGAAGGAACCGCCGAGAACGGGAACCGGATCCACGACGGCGTGGAGGTGGATGCCTCCGGCCGGGTGGTCGCCTACTACGTCCGGAACACTTATCCGTTCCAGGCGACGACAGACATCACGCACTGGCAGCGGGTCGAGGCATACGGCGCAAGGACCGGCCTTCCGAACATCATCCATGTGATGAACTCAGAACGGCCGGATCAGTACCGTGGCGTCACGATGTTGGCGCCGGTGATCGAGCAGCTGCAGCAGTTGAAGAGATACACAAACAGCGAGCTGATGTCTGCCCTGGTCGAATCGTTCTTCACAGCGTTCATCAAGACGACGGAGGATGCCTCTGAGAATCCGTTCAACGAGGCACTGCCGACGGACGACGAGCCACGTGAACAGTACGATCCGAACGAGTACCTGATGGGACCAGGCCAGATCAACGTGATGAACCCGGGCGAGGATGTCGCTTTTGCGGATCCGAAGCGTCCGGCGAGTGGTTTCCAGGGCTTCGTGAACGCGATCGCCAAGCAGATCGGCGCCGCGCTCGAGATCCCCGCGGATCTCCTGCTGAAGGAGTTTAACTCGAGTTATTCGGCGAGCCGTGCGGCACTGCTCGAAGCCTGGAAGTCCTTCAGGATGTACCGGGCGTGGTTCACCGATGACTTTTGCAAACCAATATACAAGGTCTGGCTGTACGAAGCAGTCGCCAGGGGCCGCGTCGAGGCTCCTGGCTTTTTTACTGATCCGAAGGTACAGGCTGCATGGCTCGGCGCGGACTGGATCGGACCGTCTCAGGGACAGCTGGATCCGGAGAAGGAAATGAACGCCGAGGTTATGGCAATACAGAACGGCTTCTCGACATACGAAGACTCGACGGCGCGGCTTAACGGCGGCGACTGGCAGGCCAATATGTCGAAACTAGAGCGAGAAAAGGAGCGAATGGATGAATTACAAAGACAGACTGCGCAACAGCCTTCCGGGCCGGTTCCTCCCGGCGACGGGGCCGCGTAAACCATACGTCATCAATGACCTGGGCGCCGGAGCCTATGAGATCCAGATGTACGGCGAGGTCGTCGAAGAGCGACCGACAGACTGGTGGACTGATGAGCCGGTCGAGGGCATGTACATCGTCCTCTCTGAGTTCCTGGATGACCTCGATCGGATGAGCAACGCATCCTCCGTCACAGTCCGGATCAACTCTCCGGGCGGCGATCTGGAGGCCGGCGTGGCCATTTACAACCGGTTGAAGGACATGCCCAATGTGACGACCATCGTGGACGGCCTGGCGGCCTCTGCAGCGTCTCTGATCATGCAGGCGGGCAAGACCAGGAAGGTCTACCAGAACAGCCAGGTGATGGTGCACAGCGCCTCTGTGCTGCTCTTCGACTATTACAATCTGGCAGATCTGCAGGACGCCGAGAAGCGTCTCAAGGCTGCCAATGATCAGGTGATCAACACTTACACGGAGAGGACCGGAAGGGACAGCGTAAAGGTGCGCCACATGGTTGAGGACACGACCTGGATGACCGGTCAGGACATCATCGACGAGGGCTTTGCCGATGAGCTGATCCAGCAGCAGCTCCCGATGGCCATGAGCGCCGACAGGCGTTTTGTGATCAGCAATGGAATGCGTATAGACTCCAGGGCTTTCGGCAAAGCCCTGCCGACTATAAAAGAAACTGCAAACGCCGGGGTACCGGCAAAATCTACTAGCAAGGAGGTCAAGAAGAATATGACACTTGACGAACTGAAGGAGAAAGAGCCGGGCCCCGTTAAAGACATCGAGGACGCGGCGAAGGCTTCGGTGGACACTGATTCCATCGCAGCACAGGCACGTGCTGAAGAGCGCACAAGAATTCAGGAGATCGAGTCCATCGAGGCGTCTATCGCTGACAAGGATCTCGTCAACTCCGCAAAATTCGGCGAAAAGCCGATGAGCGCCCGCGATCTGGCTTTTGCGGCTATGCAGCAGCAGGCAAAGATCGGGAACAAAGTCCTGGGCGCTATGCTGGACGATTCCAAGCAGTCCGGCGCTGAGGAAGTAAGGCCCGAACCGGTTGACGGTGTGGAAGGCGCAGCCGACGCCAAAGCACAGAAGGCTGCTAAGGACCAGGAAGATATCAAAGCCGCTGCCGCAGCGCTCGGCTTCGGAAAGGAGACAAAATAATGGCACTTGTACAGAACGTCGATTTTGACAACCTCGTGATCAAGGGTGCTGAGCATGTCGGCACTCTTACCCTCGCCGCTGAGCAGGGTGAACTGAAAAAGGGCACGATCGTGACCGCTGCCGGCAAGAAGGCTGTGACCGGCGATACACCTTACGGCATCCTCGCTGATGACGTGGACGCGACCAAGGCCGTCGTCGCTGAGGTTTACCTGGACGGAACCTATGCGCGTGAAACTGTAGAAGCCGCGACCGGCTTTAAGCTGGCGGCAGCTGATATCGCTGCTCTGCGTGATGCGAATATCTACGTCGAGCATGCCATTGCATAAAGGAGGCAAGGAAATGGATTTTACTAATACACTCACTCTCCTGGCTGCTATCGAAGAGGTACCGAAGGAGGCAACTTTCCTCCGCGACAGATACTTCCCGACCAACGCCAGCACCGACATCTTCGCAACCGATGAGGTCCTTGTGGAGTACAAGGACGGCGACAAGAAGCTCGCGCCTTTTGTATCTCCTCGCAAAAACGGAGTCAGCGTATTCCGTGAGGGCTACGAGATCCACAAGTTCGAGCCGGCGAACATCGCGCCGAAGAGACCGCTCTATATCGATGAGCTGAAAAAGAAGGGCTTCGGCGAGGCTCTCTTCTCTACTCTCACTCCGGAGCAGAGACAGACCGCGCTCCTGATGAAAGACTATCAGGATCTCGACCAGATGATTTCCCGCCGTGAGGAGAAGATGGCAGCTGAGCTCCTGCAGACCAACGGTCTTGTCATGAAGCACATCGCCGACAAGGGCGACGAGTACGAGGAGAAGAGCATCCAGTTCTACACCGGATCCTCTAATCCGGCCGTCTATACACCGTCCAAGTCCTGGGCCGATGCGTCCGCTGATATCTACGGAGATATCGCTGCGATGATCGCCCTGCTGACAAAGAAGGGCCTGCCGGCAACAGATGTCCTCCTCGGAACTGATGCGACTGCTGCGTTTATCAACAACACACAGATCCAGAAGTTCATGGACAACCGCCGCTTTGAGCTCGGCGGAATTTCTCAGTCTGAGCTTCCGAACGGCGCCGCCCAGCTTGGCACGCTCGTGGTCAATGGCCACAAGATGACCTTCTACGGCTACGACAACACCTACACCGACGATGACGGAACGGACAAGCCGTATCTCGACGCCGCATCTGTTGTTGTTACTGCTCCGGCATGCGGCCGCACCGCTTACGGCGCTGTCACCCAGGTCGAGCAGGCAGACGGTGATTTCCACACCTATGCAGGCGCACGTGTTCCGCACTATGTCGCAAGTGCTGAGGGCAATTCCAGAAGCATCACGATCACTGCAAAGCCGCTGATGATGCCGAACCACAAGAATTCATTCATCGTCGGAAAGGTGATCTTTTGATTAGGATCATCCAGGGGACCTACGGCTTCCGCGGTCCGGATGGGATAATTCGGGCAAAAACTCACGCGGATGGTCCCTTTGAGGAGTCACCTGAGCAGGAGCAGAAACTGATCCAGCTCGGCGTGGCCGAAGCCGTTGAGACACCGAAGGCGCCGGCGCCGAAAGCACCGGCTGCAGCAAAGAAGGAGGTCAAAAAATGTCCGCCTTCAAAGAGCAGATCCTGAAGGACGTAGAGAATACCTTCCTGAATGTGGATGAGTTTTCCGACGTTCACATAGTAAACGGCATTGAAATGCCGGTCCAGATCGACAACATAGAGCAGATCGAACGTGAGAAACGTGTCAACCAGACAATGGACGGCATATTCACACAGCAGAAGCTGATCTATGTCAATGCGGCGGACTTCGGTCCGATTCCGAAGCAGGGCAGCCTGCTGAAGCTGGACAAAAGAATCTATAAAGTCATGGACGCGATCGATGAGGACGGCGTCTACAGTATCACGATCGAGGCAAACCGAGCATGAATTTACATTATGAGGTCGATCAGGCACAGCTGAATGAAGCAGTCGAGAAGCTGGGCAATGTAAAATCCGGAGCTCCGAAGGCCATCAGCAGAGCACTCAACAAAACGGCGACATCCGCAAGGAAACACCTGTCCGACGGAATCAAGCAGCTGTACACGGCCAAGGTCACGGGCGTCAAAAGCGCCATGAAGATCAAAAAGGCAACCACCGGAAACCTTGTCGCTCAGATCGATGCCAGCGGCTCAGCCCTGAAGATCTCGCTTTTCCACACCGGCAAAAATACCAAGCGGAAGGGAGCAAAAGTAGAGATCATGCGTGGGCACGGCTTGCGTCCGGTCGGGCTGAACGGCAACAAGTCCTATAAGAACGGCGAGATCTATGCCAGAACAACGAAAGCAAGGGGCCCGAACCTCCAGTTCAAAGGTCCTTCCGTCCCGAAGATGATTCTGAACGACAGCTCCGGCGGTGCTTTTAAGCAGGTGGATCCGCAGATCAAGTCGGATCTGCACAGATACATGGACGCGCAGATCGCGCTCCTGGTGGGAGGAGGTAACTGATGAGCACAATGCCAACGGCCTCGATCCTGCTGCTGCAGAAGACACTGCTGAAGGAAGTCGTGAGTCTCCTGGCGGAGATGAAGTTCGAGAACTCGGACGGCGAGACAGTGACCGGCGTGACCGGTTACGAGCAGCGGCTTCCGCAGATCACGGAAGACGACGAGGACAGCTCGCAGTTCTTCCCGTATGCGGTCGTAAGGGCGACGGGCTGGAACACGAAAGACGACACGGATCCGTGGCATGTCACGCTCGACGTGCTTTTTGGCATCATCGATACCAGCAAGGACAGTCACGGGCACGAGCTTCTGATGAACATGATCCAGAAGGTCGCGGATCGGTTCATCCATGAGCCTCTGCTCGATCACAGCTACAGAGCTGAGCAGAATATCGATGCAGAGCTTCAGGATGAGGACACCTATCCGTACTATTTCGGCGGGATCGAGTTCGTGTTCACCGCACCGAAAATCGAAAGGAAGATCGAGTTTGATGAAAACAAGTACACGTAAACAGGCGCCGAAAGCCGCGCCGGCTGCAGCCGCGGTCGCTGCGGATCCGAAGCCTGTCGAAAAGAAAAAGACGGAAGATAGACGGTTGTATGTCGGGCCTACGATCTACGGGGTCGCAAGACACGGCAGCGTCTACATCGGGATCCCGTCGGGGGTCGAAGCGGCCCGCAAAGATGTCCCGGATCTTATCAATTTGTTTATCCCGATCACCGACTACGGAAAAGCCTCAGAGCAGATCCGCAAAGGTACCGGATATATCGGCGTCGCGTACAAGCACGCTGAGGTCTATGCAGACAAAGTAAGAAACGGAGGTATTAGATAATGGCAATTCAGCACAGCATCTCCGTCCGCGAAGCGGACACAGCCATCACCGCTCCTGTCACTGGTTCCAACAGCGTGCAGGTCGTGATCGGCACCGCACCGGTGAACCAGGCAGCCGATCCGGCCGCAGTGGTCAACACTCCGGTGCTTGCAAATAATGCGGTCGAGGCAATGGAAAAGCTCGGCTACAGCGCGGATTTTAAGAGTTTCACACTCTGCTCCGTCATGTATGCGATGAGCAATCTCTACAGCATCGGACCGGTCGTATTCATCAATGTTCTGGATTCTTCCAAGCATTCCAAAACCTTCTCCTCTGAGGCTGTCACTGTTGTGGATAAGCAGGGCACGCTCTCTCATGACGGCGTCATCCCGTCCAGTCTGAGCGTATCTGCCGGAGACAAGGATCTCAAGCTCGACACGGACTACACCGTATCCTTCGAGAACGGCAAGGCAGTTCTGACTCTGGTCAGCGAGGCAACTTCTCTGACTGTGTCCGGCTCCTATCTGGATCCGTCTATGGTTACGGCATCCGATATCATCGGCGGTATCGACAGCTCTACCGGCAAAGAGACCGGCATGGAAGTCATCCGCCAGGTATACCCGAAGCTGTCTATCGTTCCGGGCATCCTCGAGGCACCGTACTACTCCAAGCAGGCAGAGGTTGCGATCGCACTGATCGCAAAGTGCGGCAACATCAACGGCGTCTTCAAGGCTCAGGCGTTTGTGGATATTCCGTCCGACAGCACGGGCGCGAAGCTCTACACCGACGTCAAGACCGTCAAGGAGAAGATGGGCATCGGATCCACCTTCGCGCAGGCATACTGGCCGCAGGCTAAGGTCGGCAACATCCAGCTTCCGCTTTCCGTTGTGGCCGCGGTGAGATCTCAGTATCTCGATAATGTCAACGGAGATGTTCCGTATAACAGCCCGTCGAACAAGGATCTCGCGATCACCGGCACCGTCCTCGAGGACGGCACTGAGGTCATCCTGGATCAGGATCAGGCGAACACGGTCAACTCCTTCGGCGTTGTCACCGCGCTCAACCTCAACGGCTTCCGTCTGTGGGGCAACTACACCTGCGCATTCCCGGCAGATAACGATGCTAAAAACATCTGGATCAATGTCCGCAGAATGTTCAACTGGCAGGCAAACAACTTCATCCTCAACTACATCGCGAATGTAGATGATCCGATGAACAGACGTCTGATCGATACGATCATCGACTCCGAGAATATCAGATGCAGCTCCTACGCTCCGGAGTACTGGGCAGGCGCATCCATCGAGTATCTCGACAGCGACAACACGACCAGCAACATCCTTGCCGGTCACATGATCTTCCATCAGCATATCGCGCCATACACTCCGGCACAGTTCATCGAGAACGTCGTGGACTACGATGTCGATACACTGACCGCAGCACTGACAGGAGGTAACGCATAATGAGCCTTTTACCTGAACTTATTAACAATTACAACGTCTACAACAGGGGATCCCAGTGGATCGGCGTCACCGGTGACGTTGAGCTTCCGTCCCTTGAGTCTCTGACTGAGACAATGGAAGGCGCGGGAATGCTCGGCGAGGTCGATGTTTCTGCGGTCGGCCATTTTGCCTCCGGTCAGATGACCGTGCCTTTTGTCACGGTCAACAAGCAGGTGTTCGATGCGATCAACTTCTCGAAGCCGCTTGAGCTGCAGATCCGCGCATCCAAGCAGTCTGCAGACAAGGCGACCGCCGGCGTTGACTACACGCCGACCAGAGTCGTCATCCGCGGCATGGGTCACACCGTCGAGCCCGGGCATTTTACCAAGGGCAAGGCAATGGAGACCTCTGTCGAGATCGAGTACACCTACATCAAGATCGAAGATGAGAACACGACCGTGCTCGAGCTGGATAAGCTCAACAACGTCTTCGTTGTAAACGGAGTGGATCAGCTTGCAAAGATCCGCTCTCAGATCTGATAAGCCACAAAACTGAAGGAGGACAGAGTTATGGCAGATGAGAAAAATACCAAAGTAATCGAGATCACTACGACTTCGGACGATGTGATCAAACTGACAAAGACCTACAAGCTCGACGGGCGTGAGATCAAGGAGCTGGATCTTTCCGGCCTCAAGGATCTCACGATGGCCGACTATGAGCAGGTGCGCAAATATCTGGCTACCAGAGGCGTGACGCCTCCGGCTTTACTCGCTGAGGCAGATCCGACCGTGACCAACGCATACGCGGCGGTCGCGTGTCACATGCCCTTCGAGTTTTTCGAGCAGCTTAACCTGCCCGACGGCTATGCCGTAAAGAACAAGGTCATGGGTTTTATCTACAGCGGGGGATCCGGCTCGGAGACTTGAGCGGTCTCCATAAGCTGTCGATAACTCTGTCAATCGAGCTGAAGACAGGACTGGACTATATCCGGGACCTGTCTCTTTTCGATGTTCTGGATATCTGCGACGACATCAACGAGCTGAACAAGGAAATGGAGCTGAAAGTAAAGGCGGCGAAGCATGGCAAGTGAACAATCTATAACGATCAAAATTGCCGGCCAGCTGGACGGCTCTCTCAACCAGGCGGTCGCCGGGGCGCAGAAAGCGCTCGGACAGCTTTCCTCGACCTCCGGAAATGCGCTGACGCGCGTCGGATCGGCGATGGAAACCGTCGGGAGTACACTCACAAAGACAGTCACCGTCCCGCTGATCGGGGCGGGGGCTGCTTCCGTCAAGCTCGCGTCGGACTATGAGTCCGGACTGGCAAAGGTAACATCTATCGTCAACGCCACCGGTCAGAACACCGGCGACACGATGGACAAAATGCGGAAGGATATCCTGGATCTGTCCAACACGACAGGCATGGCCACTGGTGACATCACCGACGCGACCTACCAGGCGATCTCCGCGTCTGTTCCCGCGGCGGATGCCGTGCAGTTTGTAGCCGATGCGGCAAAGCTCGCAAAGGCCG
>OCTW011616878.1_pt1 | contig 48665 bp, 41 predicted proteins | sample 1539671 | NCBI WGS metagenome assembly OCTW01 (sample SAMN02144230, study PRJEB22623) | gut metagenome | biome: sheep rumen | host: Ovis aries | place: New Zealand
AGCAATACCATCCCTCCTCCGAATCCGACCGCTCCGGAAAGCAGGCCTGCTAACAAGCCGACCAATATGAGAATCAAGTATGTCACTTGAAAACCAAATTTATAACGGAAGCCGCCATCCGGGCGACTTCATCAATCTGTGCAGGGTTGAACTGACAGATTTCCATAAATTACGATTTATCTAACAGCACAAATATAAGCAATTCCCATGAGAGTTGGAGAATAGGGATTTGGCAATGGATTGTCAAGGAGTGACTAATGCTGTTCTTGCAGTTCAAAACTGCACCTGTGGGCGGAATGGAGGAATAGAAGTGCGGTAAGCGTGACGATTCGTGTCTCACTTACCGCAAAAAAGGCCGATTTTGCGGTAAACGTGCATTGTTTTGTCTCGTTTACCGCACTTTCCGGGGAAATACCGTCTGCAGCGGGTCTGCAGATCGGCCGAACATCACCACCTCACGATAGGAGATGGCGGCAATCAGTCGCAGGATGGCGACTCCTTTGTCCGTCAGGAAGATGCCGCATGGTCCGCATCGTGAATATCTGTATGAACACCTGATCTTTTCCCTTGTTTTTTTGTCGGTATACTGGAAAAATGCGTAACTTTGAGCGATGAAAAAACTCAGAATCCTCCTTTCCAACGACGACGGTTACAAGGCCGACGGCATCCATACCTTAGCCCGCATCATGTCCCGTTTCGGGGATGTGACGGTGGTCGCTCCCAAGTATCACCAGAGTGCCACGTCCATCGCGGTTTCGCTGGGGGTGAAACAGCTGGCGTACAAGGATCTTCCGGAGGAAGGGCCGGGTGACTGGTCCTATCTGGACGCTACGCCTGCCTCCTGCGTAAAATTCGGCCTGGAGTACAAGTACGAGGCCCGGAATCCGGACCTGGTAATGGGCGGTATCAACCATGGCAGCAATGCCTCCACCGGAGCCAATTACAGTGCCACGCTGGGTGTGGTGGAGGAGGCGGTCATCAATGGACTCAAAGCCATAGGCGTGTCCATCTGCGATCATCAGCCCCATCCGGACTTTTCGGCCATTGAGGCCCTTTTGCCGGGGATTGTTGAGGATCTGCTGGCGCATTGGCCCGAGGACCGCAAAGGTGTTTTCTACAATATCAACTTCCCGGCGCTTCCGCTGTCGCAGATCAAAGGTGTCCGTTTTGCCCGTCAGGGCCGCGGCCATTGGATCCGTGAGTTCGAGCCCTGGAATGAGGACCGGCTGGAAGCCATCGGCCTCACGAGCGACTTCCTCTGGCAGCAGCAACGGGTCACCCTGGAGCCGGGGGAGAAGGCCTACTTCATGAAGGGCGACTTCGTCAGCGACGAGAACGACCGCTCGGAAGCCGACCACCTGCTCATCGAGGATGGCTGGGTGACCATCGTCCCCTGTCAGGCCGACCCCACCGATTACGAAGAACTTCAGCGCCGTCGCAGCCTATGAAATACTACATCATCGCCGGCGAAGCTTCCGGCGACCTCCACGGCAGCAATCTCATGAAGGGCCTGTACGCGCAGGACCCCGAGGCCGACATCCGCTTCTGGGGCGGCGAACTGATGAACGCGGTATACACTTCCCGCCAGAGCGGGGAAGGGTGGGTGAAAGATTATCGGGACACCGCTGTGATGGGATATCTGGAGGTGCTTCTGAAGAGTGTCACCATTGCCCGGAACGTGCGTTTCTGCAAAGAGGATATCGCGGCCTGGAAACCGGATGCCGTCATCCTGATCGACTATCCGGGCTTCAATTTCAAGATTGCCGAGTTTGCCCACGGAGCCGGGTTCAGGGTCTTTTACTACATCGCCCCCAAGGTTTGGGCTTCACGCGAAGGCCGCATCCGCAAACTCAAGGCGTATGTGGACCGCCTGTACATTGTTTTCCCCTTTGAAAAGGCTTATTTCACGTCCAAGGGCGTTCCGTTCACCTATGTGGGGAATCCGCTCGTGGACGCCGTCGACCAGAGTCCCGCCCTCCGGGAATCCCGGGAATCGTTCCTGCAGCGTACCGGCCTTCCGGAAGGGCCGTATATCGCCCTCCTGGCGGGGTCGCGGAGTATGGAAATCGGCCAGATGATGCCCACCTACATGCAGTTTGCCGACGCCTGGCACGCCCGTCATCCCGAATACCGTTTTGTGGTGGCCGCCGGTCCGTCCCGCTCGATGGCCGACTATTCCAAATACCTGGGCGGCCGGCCGTATGTCAGTGTCGTTTTCGGGGAAACGTATGCGGCTCTCCGCCATGCAGAGGCGGCCGTCATCAATTCCGGTACGGCGTCGCTGGAGGCTACGCTGATCGGCACGCCGCAGATGGTCACTTACAAAGTGGCGGCGGCCAGCGCCTTTATCATGCGCCGCATCATCAAAGTGAAATACGTCTCGCTCTCCAACCTGATCCTGGACCGTCCGGCTTTCCGGGAATTCCTCCAGGAAAACTTTACCGTGGAGAATATGGAAAAAGAAATGGAGCGTCTGCTGAGCGACGCTCCATATCGGGAGAAAATGCTTTCAGATTATGCTGCCGTCCGCACGCTCCTTGGCGGAACCGGCGCCTCCGAGGCCGTGGCAAAAGCCATGATACAGGACCTGAAGGCTTAATTTACAGCACATCTTTCAACGCCTGCCGGACAGCGGCCTTGGGATCACCCTTGGGCGCTGAAGGGAAGGTGCCGGGACGATTGGCCCACCAGTCATACTCGAAGTCCATCAGGGTTTCCTTGAGGGCGTCTTCGTCCAGCGGGATGTTTTCCTGCAGGGCCTGGTTGACGGCCTGGAAGAACAGTTCCCAGCGGCCTTTGTAGTAGCTGCTCACGAGGCCGGACCAGGTGCGGTCGGCATAGTCGGTGAGCATGTTGCCGCGGTCGCCCCAGCTGGAGAGGAGGTTGCGGGCGTTGGTTTCATAGTAATCGGCCTCTTCGGGGGAGGCGCCCCAGGCACGGGCGTCGGCAATCCATTTCCCCAGCAGGAAGTAGCTCTGGGTGGACAGGAGGTTTTCCTCCGTATCAAAAATGCCGATGAGTTCTTTCTCCAGGGCAGCCATCTGCTCCCGGTCCTTTTCTTCCCAGGCTTTCTTGTATTCCGCGAACAGCGTCTCGAAGTGGTTGGACAGCCACTGGCGGGTGAGGTTCACGATGTCAAACTGGTAGGCGCTGGCGGTGGACTGGACTTCCAGAAGCTTCCGGATGGCTTCCAGCAGCCGCTCGTTCTCATAGGTAAAGCGGACGCTGGAGTGATAGGACGAGGAGCGTTTGAAAGAAGGCCGAAGGTTCATGATGGGACTGTGTCCGGGGACGGAACGGTCGACATAGATTTCTTTCAGGAGAATCTCCCAGGCTTCTTCTCCGGCGGGATCCGCTTTTCCGAGACGGCTGTCGGCAAGGGTCCGGATGTAGGTCTGAAGGTCCTGGTGCTGGGGCTTGTCCCAGGCTTTCTCGAAGATGAACTGGTACATGAAGGGGTTGCAGTCGAACCCTTCCAGCGTGGAGCCGAGGCCGCAGAAATTCTCTCCGGCTTCCTGGAACGTCTTTTCGATCCGTTCGCCGATGTCGGCAAAATTGCCGGCCAGGTAGGTGTTGCCGCCGAAGTTGCCCAGATAGCACCAGATGAACGGGACGCCGTAATAGGACTGGGTCTGGCGCCAGACTTCCTGCCGTTCGCAGTAGTAATCCAGCAGGAGGGACTTCTCTGCGGGGTAGGAGGTGATATAGGGCTCGATCTTGTCCTGGGTCCAGTAACGGCGCTCGTTCCAGAAGAGCCAGGTCATCTGGAGCCAGACGGCGTCGGGGTCCGCCGCGGCGAGGGATTCGTAGCATTGGCGGCTGACGCGGGCCAGGTAGTCGGGTTCCCAGCTGCTGGGGATCATCTCGTTGAAAAGGTCAATCCCGTAGATATGGTCGGTGCCGTAGAGTTCGGTCTCCTTTTCTACGAACTTTTTCTGGATGACGGGGAACAGGGTGTCCATCGGGTCCAGGAAATAGGGATAGTCTTCCAGGGCGAAGCCGGCCCAGTCGCTCATGCGCTCGATGTGGGCGTCCGGGAAAATGCGGCTGAGCTCCGGCGGGACATGTCCGGCGAAGGCAGGCAGGACGGGACGCATGTTCAGTTCCCGTTCACGGGCGACGATCTGCTTCTGGAGCTGAGCCTGGCCGTCCAGCCAGGACTTGGGAAGGGGTGAGCCCCAGTGGTCCAGATTGAGCATGCGGTGCCAGGGCAGGTGGGCGGGACCGGTGAAGTAGGTGCGGATCTCCTCGTCGGTGAGGCCCAACTCGGACCAGACTTGGTACCAGATGGCTTCCTGTCCGGTGATGGCCAGCGGCAGATTAATGCCCTGCAGGGCCATCCAGTCGATGAAATGCTCCCATTCTTCCCACTTCCACCAGGGCATGGTGTAGCCAAAAGTGCAGTAATTCAGGAAGAAACGCTTGTCTACGCGGGCGGTAATCTCCACGGGCTCCTCCACTTTGGGAAGGCGGCGGGGAAGGGATATCTTGTCGGCGCTCAGCCAGCCTACGTTGACCAGGCAGTAGTACTTGAGGTAGTGGTTCAGGCCGACGGCCATGGAATTGGCGTTGTTTCCGCTGATCACCACACGGCCGCCGTCCTGCTCCAGGCGGAAAACGTCGGTGGAATCGGCCTCCAGGAGACGGAATTCGATTTGAGCGGCCTGCTTCCCCAGCAGACGCTGGGCCAGGGCCGATGCAGCCTGTGTGTCCGGCTGGTCGTAAACGGGAGCCTGGGAGCAGCCGGCCATTCCCAGCAGAACGCCCGCAAGAAGGGAAGCGATGCGGCTTGTTTTCATGGGCTATTTGATTTTGATTTCCAGCAGGGCGGGGCAGGCGTAGGCTAGGTCGTTGCGCATTTGGAGGGTTTTGCGCTGGACGGCGCCTTTCCGGACCAGAGTGCCCTCGAAGAGGGGTTTGTCTCCATAGACCACCTTCACGGGCTGGTCCAGGTTCACCAGGTCGTCGCTCAGGAAGAGGGTGAGGGAGGAATAGTCGCATTTTTCCAAGGTGATGGTGTTGCCGCTGACCGAGGCGACGACTTCTTTCCCGCGGAGCATTTCACTGGTGGGGCAGCCCAGCCAGTAGAAGTAAGGCTGGCGTACTTCTTCCTGCTTCCAAACCACTTTCTTGGGGAAGGGATTGCGTTTGAATTGGGCCATCCACGGCAAGGCGGCAGCGTCTTTGAGGTCCATCCAGTGGCCTTTGCCCTCGACGATATGACCCTCGAAGATGTAGCCTTCCGGGTCGGCCTCATGGAGGGCGGCCATTTCGTCAATCCGTTTCTGGCACTCGATGTTGCGGTCGTAGGCGGAGTCCTCGGCTCCGCACCAGATCATGAAGGGGGTGTTCCTCAGGTTCACCAGCGACACGTCACCGGGGTGGCCGGCCATCATGGAGGCGGCGGCCCAGTGGTCTGCCAGCCTGGGGGCCAGGCGCCAGACGCCGTCACCGCCGGCGGAATACCCCATCAGATATACTTTGTTGGGGTTGACGTCGAGGAAGGTGACTGCCATCTGGATAATCTTCTTGTAGAAGGCATCGGTCTCCTTCAGGAAGTGGAGGTCCCAGGTGTTGGAGATGGCGCGGGGGCATAGGTAAATACCTTCTCCGGGCGAATAAAGCTGTTTCTGGTTGTTCCACTGGCCGTCGTTTTCACTGGCGGTGGTTCCGCCGCCGCCATGGAGGGAAATGTACAGGGAACGGCCGTCGGAAAGCTTGCTGCCGTAGGTCTTCCACCAAATGCGCATGGTTTTGCCGTCCAGGGTGAGACTCTGTTTGGCGTACATATCCTGCAGCGCGTATTTGACGGAGTCTTTCCATTCTTTGGAAAGGTCGGTGCTGAAAGCCGTGGCTTCAGACTTGGTCAGGTCACCAGCCGGGGTGGCGGCATGGTAAAGGGTGGGCCCTGCAGGCTGGCAGGCCATCAAGAAGGCCGATGCCAGGAAACCGAAAAATGCTTTTTTCATGGTATTTACGAAATAAACTGGGCTTTGAGAAGTTCAATCTTGGCGGGAGCGTCATTTCCTTTGGCGCCGAAGTAGAATTTGATCTTGGGCTCGGTGCCGGAGGGACGGACGGATACGACATCGCCGGCGGCGTTGAAGAACTGGAGAACGTTGCTCTTGGGAAGGCCGGTTTCCTCGGGCTTGAGGTAGTCGATGACTTTTACGAGCGGGCTGCCGGCAATCTCCTTGGGAGGGCAGGCGCGGTAGTCGGCCATGATTTGCTGGATCTGCTCGGCACCGGTCTTGCCTTTGCGGACAATGTAGACCATCTTTTCGACGTACAGGCCGTATTTTTCATAGACTTTCTGGAGCAGCTGGTACAGGGTGAGACCCTGCTCGGCGGCCCAGGCGGCGCATTCGGCCACCATGATGCCGGCTACCTGCGCGCACTTGTCGCGGACGAATTCGCCCAGGTTGAACCCGTAGCTCTCTTCTCCGCCGCAGATGAATTCACCCTTGCCCTCGTTGCGCTTGACGACCTCTGCGATGTATTTGAATCCGGTGAGGACGTTGTAGCATTTGACGCCGAAGCTTTCGCAGATGGCGGCGATCAGTTCGGAGGTGACGATGGTCTTGACGCAGTATTTGGTGCTGTCCAGTTTTCCCAGTTCCTTCCAGCGGGTGAGGATGTAGTAGGTGAGGAAGCTCCAGGTCTGGTTGCCGGTGAGCTGGACCATCTTCCCGTCGTTGTCACGGACGGCGATGCCCAGACGGTCGGCGTCCGGGTCGGTGGCGAGGACGAGGTCGGCGCCGGTCTCGTCGGCTTTTTCGAGGGCCATTTTCATGGCGGCGGGCTCTTCGGGGTTGGGGGAGACGACGGTGGGGAAGTTGCCGTCATTGATGTCCTGCTCGGGGACATGGATGATGTTGGTGAATCCTACGCGCTTCAGGGCTTCGGGCATGAGGCGCACGCCGCAGCCGTGGAGCGGGGTGTAGACGATCTTGAGGTCTTTGTGCCTGGCGACAGCCTCGGGGGAGAGGGTGAGGGAGGTGATGTCGCGGAGGTAGCACTCATCGACTTCCGCACCCATCATTTCGATGGGAGCCTTGGGCTGGGAGGGGACGGGGGAGAAGCGGACGTCGGCCGGGTCTTCGATCTTGGCGACTTCCGCGACGATGTCCTTGTCTACGGGAGCGGTGATCTGGCCGCCGTCGCTCCAGAAGACTTTGTAGCCGTTGTATTCCTTGGGATTGTGGCTGGCCGTGATCATGATGCCGGCGGTCGCCTTCTTCATCCGGATGCTGTAGCTCAGCTCCGGGGTGGGGCGCAGGGCGTCGAACAGGTAAACCTTGATGCCGTTGTTGGACAGGACGTCGGCCGATATCTGGGCGAAGAGCTGGGAGTTGTTGCGGGCGTCGTAGCTGATGCAGACGCTGCTGGGGCCTTCGACGTGGGACTTGATGTAGTTGGCAAGGCCCTGGGTGGCCATGCCGACCGTGTATTTGTTCATCCGGTTGGTGCCGGCTCCCATGGTGCCGCGGAGGCCGCCGGTGCCGAATTCGAGATTGCGGTAGAAGGCGTCCTCGAGGGCGGCCGGGTCGGTGTCCATGAGGTGCTTGACTTCGGCTTTGGTTTGTTCGTCAAAATTGCCGGTAATCCAGCTTTGAGCTACTTCTTTGTAGGATTTCATATTGATGCTTATTTTAGTGTTCTCGTCTATGCTGCGGGTAAACATACAAATTTAGAGATTATTCCGTATTTTTGCAATATGGATTTTGCCGATTTCATCCTGCAGCACGAAGGAGACGACCTTCCCCGCCTTGCCCTGTCCCGGAGCCGCTACGGGGCCGACGTCCCGGACTGGGACCTGGCTCTGACCACGCTGGAAGTACGGGGAAAACTGCGCTCAAAAGTACCTCAGTGGTACGCTGTTCCGTCGCTGCATTATCCCCTGAAACTCTCTGCCGAGCAGTGCTCGTCTGCGGAAACGGCCCGTTACAAGGCGTCAGTGGCTTTGTCCGCTGTCCGGGAGGATGAATGGGAGGGGCCCGCGTCGGAGGCGTGGGAGGGACAAGGAGCGAAGCGACGCTGGGTTTCAGAAGAGACTCCCTTCCGGATAGCGGATCTGACCGGAGGACTCGGCGTGGACGCCTGGGCGTTTTCCGAGGTGTTTTCCGAGGTGCTGTATAATGAGATGAAACCGGAACTGGCGGCCGCTGCGGCGCATAATTTCAGTGAACTGGGGGCCGGAAATGTGAAGGTGCAGTGCGCCGAGGTGAAAGCTGGGGAGGTAGCCGCGCTGCTGGGCGGTTTTCATCCTGATATCCTGTTCCTGGACCCGGCCCGGCGTGCCGGGGACGGCCGGAAGGTTTTCCGCCTGGAAGACTGTCAGCCGAATGTCCTGGAACTGCTTCCGGAACTGCTGTCCGCCTGCCCGAAGGTGCTCCTGAAACTTTCCCCCATGGCCGATATCACGCTGGTGTGCCGGCAGCTGGGCTGCGTCAGGGCGGTGCATGTCGTGGCGGCGGAAGGGGAGTGCAAGGAACTCCTTCTGGTCCTGGACAAGGAACATGCGGGCCCGTATACGCTGACGGTGAATGAAAGCGGAGCCGTGGCCGACATCGCCGTTTCGGAGACAGATGCCCTATTGCTGGCCGGAAAAGACTGTCTGGAGCGTTGCCGGTGGCTGTTCGAGCCGGGGAAGGCATTGCTCAAAGCGGGGGCTTTTGCCTGGCCCTGCAGCTATGGCCTTGCGAAGCTGTCCCGCCATACGCACCTGTTTCTGGCGGAGCGTCCGGTCCCGGAACTGGCGCCTTTTGGCAAGTGGCTGGAAATACTGGAATGGAAGGCGTTTAACAAGCAGTCTTTCAAGGAAATATCGGCCAAGTATCCGCAGGCGGAGCTGTTGGCCAGGAATGTCCCCGTCGGGACGGAAGAGCTTCGCCGCAGGCTGAAACTCCAGGACGGCGGTCCCGTCCGGATTTATGCCACAAAGACCGAAACAGGCAATTACCTGATAATCTGCAAGTTGTAAAACAAGGGGTGCACCAAAATGTGCACCCCTCGCGCTATAGGTGGGGGCACCATTGCTGGAGAGGGCAGTCCTGGCATTTGGGGGCGCGGGCGGTGCAGGTGTATCGGCCGTGGAGGATGAGCCAGTGGTGGGCGATGGCCCGCTGGTGCTCCGGGATGTGGCGTTCGAGGTCCTGTTCGACGGCATAGGGCGTGCTTCCGTTGGAAAGGCCCAGCCGGTGGGCGACGCGGAAGACGTGGGTGTCCACGGCGATGACCGGTTTGTCATACACCACGGAAGCAATCACATTGGCGGTTTTCCGGCCCACTCCGGGCAGGCGCATGAGGGCGTCGATGTCGGAAGGGACTGTGCCGCCGTAGTCGGAAAGGAGCATCCCGGCCATCGCTATCAGGTGGCGGGCTTTGGCGTTGGGATAGGAAACGCTTTTTACGTAAGGATATACTTCATCTAAGGTGGCCGATGCCAGTTCCCGGGCCGACGGGAAACGCTCGAACAGCGGCGGGGTCACCAGGTTCACGCGCCTGTCGGTGCATTGGGCGCTGAGGATGACGGCGACCAGGAGCTGGAAGGGGTTGGCGTAGTGGAGCTCGGTCTGCGCGGCGGGCATGTTTTCCTGAAACCACTCCAGGATGGTATTGAAGCGCTCTTTCCGCGTCATAGGGTGATGTCGATTCCTTCGTCGATGACTTCGTGGCAGTGCTCCTGTTCGCAGGAGAAGACGCGCCCGGGATATTTTTCGAAAATGTAGCGGTTGTGGGTGACCATCACGACGGCCGTCCCGTTGGCGTTGAGGTCCCTCAGCAGCTGGAGGATTTCGTCGGCGGTTTCGCCGTCCAGGTTGCCGGTGGGCTCGTCGGCCAGGATGACCTGGGGCTTGTTCAGGAGGGCGCGGGCGATGGCGATGCGCTGCTGCTCGCCGCCGGAGAGCTGATGGGGCATTTTATGGGCTTTGGTGGCCATGCCCACGGCGTCCAGCACTTCGGAGATGCGGGCGTCGATGAGGCCTTTGTCTTTCCAGCCGGTGGCTTTGAGGACGAACTCCAGGTTGTCCTCAACGGAGCGGTCCTGGAGGAGTTGGAAATCCTGGAATACGACGCCCATCAGACGGCGCAGGAAGGGGATGTCCCGGGCCTTGATGCCCACCAGGGAGTATCCGCAGGCCGATGCTTCCCCTTTCAGGATCCGGTTCTCGGCGATGAGGGTGCGGATGATGGAGGTTTTGCCGGAGCCCACTTTTCCCACGATGTAAACGAAGTCTCCGGGGAAGATGTCCATGTCCAGGGAATACAGGACAATGTTTTCTCCGTTCAGGATATCGGCGTCTTTGAAATGAATGAGCGGTTCCATAAAGAATAATTCCAAAATCAGACAAATATAATCAGAAAAATTTGTAAATTTGTCAAAATATGGAAAAGATGAAAAAACTCCTGACGGCAGCGCTTTCCGCCCTTGTTCTGGCGGGAGCGGCCCAAGCCCAGAATATGGATCAGATCCAGCGGTTGTACAACTCCGGCATGTACTCGGAGGCCCTCCGGCTCACCCAGCAGGTGAAAGATCCGTCGGCCCAGGGTTTCCGCGTCCTGTGCGAACTGGAAATGCGCACCGACAATGCCCATACCCTCGCCCATCAGTTCCTGGACACCTATCCCGAGAATTTCCTGGCTCCGCAGGTCCGTTACCGCCTGGGACTGGACTATTTTGACGCCGAGCGCTACGAAGACGCCCTCACCCAGTTCAACCGCCTTTCCCTGGAAGACCTCCCGGACAGCCAGAAGGCCGAATACACCTACAAGCTGGGTTACAGCGCCTTCGGCGTAGGGGAGTGGGAACGGGCCAAGGGTCTGCTGGTACGGGCCCGCGGGCTTGCGTATTCCGACTATACCGCCCCGTCGTACTACACCCTCGGTTATATCAACTACGCCCAGAAGAATTTCAAGGAAGCCTCGGAATGGTTCCTGCTTGCTTCCAAAGACCATCGTTTCTCGGCCCTGGCGAATTACTACATTCTGGAATGCCGTTTCAACGAAAAGGATTACGACTATGTGGTGAAGTTCGGCGAAGACCTCTTTGACAAAGTCCCGGAAGACCGTCAGCCCCACATGGCCCGCATCATGAGCGAAAGCTACCTCGTCCTCGGGGATGTGGAGAAAGCCCGCACCTACTACGAGAAGAACCTCGCCGGCAAGCCCTCCCTGAACCGGAGCGACCGTTTCTACGCCGGCGAAATCAATTACCTGGTAGAAGACTGGGAAGGCGCCGTGGAAAACTTCACCCAGATGGGCGAACGCACCGACTCCCTGGGTCAGATTGCCTCTTACCAGCTGGGCTACAGCTATGTCCAGCTCAAGAACAAGGTGGCGGCCATGGACGCATTCAAACAAGCCTCCGACCTTGCCTATTCCCCTGAAATCCAGGAAGACGCCCTGTACAATTACGCCAAACTGGCCTTCGACCTGAACCGCGACACCGCCCCCTTCGACCAGTACATGGAAAAGTACAGTACCCGGGAAAAAGGAGACCAGATTTACTCCTACATGGCCATGGTCGCCCTCCAGAACCACGACTACGAAGCCGCCGTCCAGGCTTACGACCATATCGACGAGCTGGACCCTTCCATGCGGTCCAACTACATGAAGGCTTATTTCCTCCGTGCCCGTGAACTCATGGAAAACGGCTCCTGGCGCAGTGCAGTCCCGCATTTGAAGGCCGCGGCATACTACAGTCCCCGCAAGGACGGATTCAACCAGCTTGCCCGCTACTATCAGGCTGAAGCGCTGTACCGTGACGGCAAATATGCGGAAGCCCGCACCCTCCTGACCGACCTGTACAACCTGTCGGCCCTTTCCACCCGTCCCGAGGGCAGCCTGATCTCCTACCAGATGGCCTACACTTACTTCAAAGAGGCCGATTATGAGCGCGCCCTCAAGTGGTTCCAGAACTATCTGGACGGCGACGCCCGCCTCCAAGGGGCCGACGCACAGACCCGCATCGCCGACTGCTACTTCTTCCGCGGCGACTACCGCACCGCCGTGGCCGCCTACGAGCGTCAGATGAGCGATTATCCGGATCCGGACAATCTCTATCCCCGTTTCCGCGCCGGCGTGGCGAGCGGCCTGATGGAAGACAATCAGCGGAAGGTGAGTTTCCTGGAAGACGCCAAACGTTCCAGCCCGGAAACGCCCTATTACGGCGAATCCCTGTATGAACTGGGCCGCGCCTATGTCGCATTGCAGGATCCGGAGGATGCTGTCCGCGCCTTCCGCACCCTCAAGTCCACCACCTCGGATCCTTCCCTGGTCGCCCGGTCCCTCCTGGAACTGGGCATGATCGCCCGGAATGAAGGAAAGAGCGACGAGGCCATCGGCTATTACAAGCAGGTGGTTTCCCAGGGGGGAGAATTTACGGAAGACGCCCTCCTCGCCATCGAATCCATCTACCGCACCCGGGAAGACCCGGAGTCCTATCTTGCCTACGTGAACAGCCTGGGTTCGTCGGCCAACCGGACGGAAGCGCAGAAGGAGGAGGTCTACTTCTCCAGCGCAGAGCAGATCTACCTCTCCGGCGACTATGCCAAAGCCCAGACCACCCTCACGGCCTATCTGGAGAAATATCCGCAGGCCCTTTACGGTCCCAAGGCCCGTTTCTATCTGGCCGAATGCTACCGCGCCGCATCCAAGCGCGAACAGGCCGCCGACGCCTACCAGCAGGCGCTGGACGGCGGTCTTGACGGCGCCCTTGCGGAAAGCGCCCTCCTGCAGTATGCCCTCCTGAATTACGACATGGGCAGTTATGCCAAAGCCTACGGCGCCTTCGTGCGGCTGCAGGAATCGGCCCGGATGGACGCCAATGTCAAGGCAGCCCAGGTGGGACGGATGCGCTCCGCCTTCAAGGCCCGCCAGTGGGCCGACGCCGTCACCGACGCCTCTGCGGTGCTCGCTTCGGCCGGTTCGGACGCCGCCCTTGCCCGTGAGGCCCGTTACATCAGCGGCAAGTCCTGCCTCAGCTCCAGCCGCCGCGACGAAGCCTTCCGCACCTTCCGGGAGCTGGCCAAAGAACCTTCCACCGATGAAGGGGCGGAAGCTACCTACCTCATTATCCAGGACCAGTACGACCGGGCCGACTTCGACGGCATCCAGGAAAAAGTGTACGACTTTTCCGCCAAGGCCGGCGGGCAGAATTACTGGCTGGCCAAGGCTTTCATCGTCCTCGGCGACACCTTCATGGAGCAGGGGAATGCCAACCAGGCCCGCGCCACCTTCGAGAGCATCCGTTCCGGTTACACCTCTTCCGGTCCCCAGGACGACGTCCTCGACCAGGTCGATCTCAGACTCCGTAAACTGTAGAGAAGTATGAAAAGAATCCTCATATCGGCCCTCCTGCTCCTGATGAGCGGTGCGGCCTTCGCCCAGAACCTGAATCCCACCGTCGAGGTGACCAACACCTATGCACGGGAGGCCACAGGCATTGAAAAGCCCTCCCAGCTGCTCCAGATGCCGGACTCCGTCCTTAAGTTCAACCTGGACATGGATTACTCCGTGCGCAGTACGCCCTACCAGGGAGCGTACGAATTCAAGCCCTATCTGGTGCAACTCCGGCCCATGCCGCGTCCTTCCCAGGAAGGCTACCTGTATCTGCGGGCCGGCGCGGGCTATTCCCTCCATCCGGAAGTGACGGCCGTCTGGACACCGGTCAATACCGGCCGCTTCCGCATGAACGTCTATGCCGACCATGTCTCCTACATCGGCCAGTATCATAACATCGGCCTGCAGGACGGGGCGTATTTGGCGGACGGGACATTCCGTTCCGGGAAAAACCTCCGCACGGCTGCCGGCACCGATGTGCTTTATACTTGGAACGGCGGCCAGTTCATGGCGAACCTTCAGTACCGGAATGTGCTGGCCACAGACCTTTCTCAGGCCGATTTCTCCCACAACAGGGGCGTTTTCCAGGCTTTGGTGAAGAGTGCTCCCGGAACCCGTCTCTCCTATGAACTGGGAACCCGGATCAGCCTGGGCGGTTTCGGCGGTTTCCGCGAGTGGCATACCGATACGCAGGGTTCGCTGGGCACGCGCCTGGGTGTGAACTTCTTCCGTCTGGGCCTGTTTGCGGAGACGGTCTCCCAGCCTGCGGGTTATGCGGCCAACATCGGCCTTGTTCCGCATTACATGCTGGAAGTCAATGATTTCAAGCTGGACCTGGGCGTCCGGCTTTCGATGATACTGCATTCGGACGACTTCTGCCCGTACCGCTCTGGTTTCATTTTCCCGGACGTGCATGTCTCCTATGACCTGATGCCGGACGTGGTGGTCCTGCAGGCCGCCGCCACCGGCCGGGACAAGATCGTCAGTTACGAGGAACTTCTCTCCAAGAATCCTTTTGTGGCCGGTTTCGCTTTCCATACGGACAACATGGTGGAACGCATCAACCTGATGGCCGGCCTCCGCGGCAACCTCCTGGGCAAGCTCCACTACGACCTGAAAGCCGGATACAAGCACATTGACAACGCCTGGTCCTGGGGCGAGCAGAGCGGCACCGCCATCCCTTACATGAATTACGTGAGTCCGTTGCGCACCTTCTACGTGAGCCTGGAAGCCGGCTGGAAGAGCGACCGTCTGGATGTGGGCGCCTTTGTGTACTACGGACACACGCCCATGCCGGACCTGACCGGCAACGAAGGGCTGTTCGCTCCCGCTTCGTTCCATGCTTCCGGCCATGTCTTCTACAACTGGGGCGGCCGTATCCGTGCCGGTGTGGCCGCCGACGGCCGTTCGGCCATGCGCTCCAAGCTCGGCAGCGTGCCCGGTTATACGGATCTTTCCCTTCAGGGGGAATTCCAGATGACCCGTTCCCTGGGTTTCTGGCTCAAGGCCGGAAACCTTCTGAACCAGCGCATCCAGCGTGTTCCTTTCTACGCGGAGAAAGGCTTGTATTTCACCGTGGGCGCCACCTGGAATCTGTAGTTTTTCAAAGCTGTTTTTCAAGGTCTCCGTCTTTGACGGGGGCCTTGTTTTTATGCTTGAAATTCCTTATCTTTGTACGTTTAAGTGAATAGCGAAAAAATGATCGAAAACGAAGAGATGAAAATCGCGGAACAGCAGTATTCCGCCAATAGTATCCAGGTCCTCGAAGGCCTCGAGGCCGTCCGCAAGCGTCCTTCCATGTACATCGGCGACATCGGCGAAAGAGGTCTGCATCATCTGGTATATGAAGTCGTAGACAACTGTATCGACGAAGCCATGGCCGGCTATTGCACGGACATCGACGTCAAAATCCTGGAGGACAACTCCATCCGTGTGCAGGACAACGGCCGCGGTATCCCCACCGGCATGCACGAGAAAGAGCACCGCAGCGCCCTTGAGGTGGTTCTCACGGTCCTCCACGCCGGCGGTAAGTTCGACAAGAACAGCTACAAGGTCTCCGGCGGTCTGCACGGCGTGGGCGTAAGCTGCGTCAACGCCTTGAGCGACCTTCTCGTCGCGGAAATCCACCGCGAGGGCAAGGTTTTCGTGCAGAAGTACTCCAAAGGTAAGCCCATCACCCAGGTGGAAGTCGTCGGCACGTCCAACGACACCGGAACCACCATCACCTTCCACCCGGATCCCACCATCTTCACCCAGACCATCGTCTACAAGTACGACACCCTGGCGAGCCGCCTCCGCGAACTGGCCTTCCTGAACAAAGGCATCCGGATCACCCTGACAGACCTCCGCGAAAAAGTGGACGAACTCGTCACCGCCGAGGACGGCGAACGCCGCGCCACCGGCAACCAGGTATACCGCTCCGACGTCTTCTACTCCGAGCAGGGCCTCCGCGAGTTCATCGACTTCCTGGATGCCGGCGCTCCCAAGCTGATCCCGGAGCCCATCACCGTGAATTCGGACAAGGTGATTCCCATCGACATCGCCCTCCAGTACAACACCGGCTTCAGCGAGCGCATCTACTCTTATGTCAATAACATCCATACCATAGAGGGCGGCACCCACCTCCAGGGCTTCAAAATGGGTCTTTCCCGTTCCCTGAAGAACTACGCGGAAAAGAACAACCTCCTTTCCAAATTCAAGGGAGAACTCAGCCCCGAGGATTTCCGCGAAGGCCTCACCGCCGTCATCTCCGTCAAAGTGGCGGAACCGCAGTTCGAGGGCCAGACCAAGACCAAGCTGGGCAACCCGGAGGCCACGTCGGCCGTATCCCAGGCCACTGCCGCCGCCATGGACCAGTATCTGGAAGAACATCCCAAGGAAGCGAAGACCATCGTGGAGAAGATCGTGCTGGCCGCTACGGCCCGTGCCGCAGCCCGCAAGGCCCGCGAAATGGTGCAGCGCAAGACTCCGATGGGCGGCGCCGGCATGCCCGGCAAACTGGCCGACTGTTCCGACCACGATCCCGAGAAATGTGAACTCTTCCTCGTCGAGGGTGACTCCGCAGGCGGTACCGCCAAGCAGGGCCGCGACCGCCGCATCCAGGCCATCCTCCCGCTCCGCGGTAAAATCCTGAATGTGGAAAAAGCCGCCCAGGACCGCGCCTTCGAAAGCCAGGAAGTGAGAAACATCTACACCGCCCTCGGCGTCACCGTTGCCCAGGAAGACGAATCCGGCGAAAAGCACATGGACCTGAGCAAGCTCCGTTACCACAAAGTCATCATCATGACCGATGCCGATGTGGACGGCTCCCATATTGCCTGCCTGATCCTCACCTTCTTCTTCCGCTACATGTTCGACCTCATCAAGAACGGCTATGTCTACCTTGCCACTCCGCCGCTGTACCTGGTGAAAAAGGGCAAGGAAGAGCGCTACTGCTGGACCGACGCCCAGCGCGACGCCGCCACTGCGGAACTGGGCCGGGGAACCGACAAGGGCGTAACCGTCCAGCGGTACAAAGGTCTGGGTGAAATGAGCGACACCCAACTCTGGGAAACCACCATGGATCCCGCCCGCCGCGTGCTGCGCCAGATCACCATCGAAAATGCCGCCGACGCAGAGCGTACCTTCTCGATGCTGATGGGAGACGATGTCCCGCCGCGCCGCGCCTTCATTGAAGAAAATGCGCACTATGCAAATATCGACGCCTAAAATACCCCGGAAGTTCATTCCGCTGATTCTTGTTTTCGCAGTCCTGGTGCTCCTGATGCCCAGGACCGCGAAATTCAATTATGACTACAAGAAAGGAGCGGCCTGGCCGTACGAAACCCTGATCTCCCAGTTCGATTTTCCCATTCTGAAAACCGACGAGCAAATCCAGGCCGAACGGGAACAGGCAGGCTCCATCGTGGTCCCTTATTACCGCTACTCGGAGGAGATTTCATCGTCCGTGGTGAAAAACGCCCAGAGCGTGGACCTCGGAGCTTACAACAGCCTCCGTCCCGCCGTCGTGACCCGCCTTGGCGACATTTACGCCAAGGGTGTCATCTCGGACGGAAAGGTGAAACTGGGGCAGGGATCGGCCCAGGTCTCGCAGGACCTGATCTATATCCAGAAGGACAAGCGTGCCGTCCAGTACCCGGTTTCCGAGGTGTACAGAATCTCTGACGCCAGGGACCAGCTGGTCGCCGGCCTGGCAAAGACCTATCCTTCGGTGAATCTGGATTCGCTGTTCCGCCGTTCCGGCCTGTACGATGTGCTGATCCCCAACCTGCAGTACGACCGCAGCATGACGGAACTCACCCATGCCGACTCGGACGACTACGTCTCTCCCACCCTCGGCTACGTGAAGGCCGACGAGAAAATCGTCTCCAAAGGGGAGATTGTCACGGCGGAAGTCGCCCAGATCCTGGACAGCTACAAGGCCGAATACAACAAAGTCTTCGGCTATGACGGCCCCCGCATCCTCCTGTACCTGGGCAATCTGCTGATCGGCCTGGCCCTCGTCGTGATCCTGTATTTCTGCCTGTATTTCTCCAATCCCAAGATTCTGGATGACCGCAGGCGCTACCTGTACATCGTCTCGGTGTTCCTGCTCAGCAGCGTTGTCACTTTCCTGATGGAGCGTCTGGCGCCCGGGTTCCTGTACATGATTCCCTATCCGGTGTTCGCCCTGTATCTGCTGGCTTTCTTCCGCAAGAAGGTGGTGCTGCCCGTCTACATGGTTTCCCTGCTTCCGCTGCTGATTTTCTGCGGGAACGGCATGGAACTCTTCGTGATGTACCTGACCGCCGGGGCCGTTACCATCGAAACCTTCGGCCGTATGGGCAAAGGCTGGCTGCAGTTCCTGAACGCCGCCATCATCTTCGGCGTGGAAGTGGCTGTCTTCCTGGGCTTCCGCCTCATTGACGTGGGCAGCAATTCCGTCTGGTGGGTGAATGTGCTTCAGATCTTCGTGGGAGCCCTGTTCACCGTCGCCTTCTATCCTCTCATCTATGTGTTCGAGCGGGTGTTCAACCTGGTCTCGGTCACCCGGCTCCTGGAACTGGCCGACACCAACAACCCGCTGCTGCAGGAACTGTCGGCCAAGGCGCCCGGAACCTTCCAGCACTGCCTTCAGGTCATGAACATGGTGGACGCCGTGGGCCGCGCGACGGACGCCAATGTGCCCCTGCTGCGGGCTGCCGCCCTGTACCATGACCTCGGGAAAATGCAGAACCCGCTGTGTTTCATCGAGAACGAGACGTCCAGTCCCGGCGCCGCAAAGTACCACGACGGAAAGACTCCGGCGGAGAGTGCGGCCGACATCATCCGCCACGTGGAGGACGGCCTTGCCATCGCCACGGAGCACGGCCTTCCGGAAGAGATCAAGGTTTTCATTCGCACGCATCACGGCACGTCTTTCACCGCTTACTTCCTGAACAAGTATCTGAACAGCGGGGGAGACCCTTCGGATGTGTCTGCCTTTGCCTATCACGGTCCCAAGCCCACGTCCAAGGAAGAAGTGATCCTGATGATTTGTGATTCTATCGAGGCCGCTTCCCGCACCCTCAAGGAGTTCACGCCCGAGGCGTTTGACCGCTTTGTGGAAGAGATTGTCGCCGGGAAGGAGAAAGCCGGTCAGCTGGAAGACGCTGACATCACGCTGCGGGAGATGAACCTGATGAAATCCATGCTCAAGACCCATCTGCAGCAGATTTATCACGGCCGCGTGGTGTATCCCAAGCGTAAAGGTTGATTCTTCGGGGAAATTTTCGTATCTTTGCGCCCCTCAATTGAGATAATAAACTAAACGATATCATGAAAGTTACCAACATCCAACCCGATGCCCTGAATTATCAGGTCACCATCGAGATTGCTGCAGCAGATTATGCAGAACCCCTCCGCAAGCGTCTGAACGATTACCGTCGCAAAGCAGACCTGAAGGGTTTCCGTCGCGGTATGGCTCCCATGAGCCTGATTCAGCGCATGTACGGCGACCAGTGCCTCTACGAAAGCGTGAACGGCATGGTCGGCGACGCCCTCAATGTTTTCATCCGCGACAACAAAGTCCGCATCGTCGGCGAACCTCTTCCCTCCGAGGACCAGCCCCAGCTGTCCTGGAAATCCGGTGAAGACTTCACCTTCAAGTTTGACATCGCCCAGACTCCCGAGCTGAATTTCGAGGTGAACAAAGAGGACAAGATCCCTTATTACGACATCAACATCACCGTCCCCGAAAAGAAAGCCACCCGTGAGCAGCTGCTCCAGCAGTACGGCTCCCTCCAGGAAGGCAAGAAGGCCGGTGAAAACGACTACATCATCGCCGATATCGCCAACGAAGGCCATAAAGCCGAAGGCGTATACATCTCCATCTCCAATGTGGCGGAAGCTGCCCGCGGCGCTTTCGTCGGCCGCAAGGCAGGTGACAAATTCGAAATCGACGTGAACGCCGCTTTCGAAAATGAAACGGACCGTGCCGCCATGCTCAAAGTGGAGAAGTCCCAGCTCGCCGGCCTGAATCCGATGTTCACCTTCACCGTCGTGAACGTGAAGACCTTCGTCGCCGCCGAGGAAAACCAGGAAACCTACGACAAAATCTTCGGCGAAGGCACCGTCACCACGCCCGAGCAGTTCGAAGAGAAGATCGTGGAGCGCATCAAGTCCAATCACGAGCAGGAAGCCAACTACCGTTTCGGGGCCGATGTCCGCAAATACTTCGTGGACAAAGCCGCCCTGGAACTTCCGGAAGCTTTCCTCAAGCGCTGGCTGGTGTATGCCAATGAAGGCAAATTCTCTGCCGAGCAGGTGGAAAAAGAATTCCCCGGCTTCGTGGAAGACTTCAAGTGGCAGCTGGTACGCGGCTATCTGATGCAGAAATTCGGCCTCAAGGTGAGCCGTGAGGATATCCTCTCCGCCGCCAAATCCTTCGTGGCTTATCAGTATGCCATGTACGGCATGGCCGGTGTTCCGGACAACCTCATCAAATCTTCCGCCGAGAACATGCTCCAGGACGAGAACCAGTACCGCCGTCTGGAAGAGCAGTGCGAGGACAACAAGACCATCGCCCGCATCCGTGAGGAAGTGACGCTTCAGTCCAAGAAAATCTCCATGGAGAAATTCCGCGAACTCAAGTAATATATGACTGAATTTGATAAATTTGCAGTGAAGGGGAGGGGCATCAGTTCGATGACCCTCTCTCGTTATACCTCCGTCTATGACGGGTATATCAACCCCACCATCACCGAAGAGCGCAAACTCAACGTGGCCCAGATGGATGTGTTCAGCCGCCTGATGATGGACCGCATCATCTTCCTCGGCGTCCCCATCGACGACGATGTCGCGAACATCATCCAGGCCCAGCTCCTGTTCCTCGCCTCCAACGACTCCAATGCCGACATCACCATGTACCTGAACACCCCCGGCGGTCAGGTCACGAGCGGACTTGGAATCTACGATACCATGCAACTGGTCCAGCCGGACGTGGCTACCGTCTGCACCGGAATGGCCGCCTCGATGGGCGCCGTTCTGCTCTGCGCAGGCCAGAAGGGAAAACGTTCCGTCCTCCCGCATTCCCGCGTGCTGATTCATCAGCCGCTGGGCGGTGCCCAGGGACAGGCTACGGAAATCCTGATTGCCGCCAAGGAAATCGAGAAAACCCGCACGGAGCTGTTCAATATCATTGCCCAGCACTCCGGCCAGCCTTATGAAAAAGTCGCCAAGGACGGGGAACGCGATTATTGGATGAGCGCCCAGGAAGCCCTGGATTACGGTATGGTGGACGAGATTCTCCGCAAGCGTGAGGGCAGATAATGGCTAAGAAAGGAAAAGACCATTGCATGTTCTGCGGCCGTTCGGACGCGGAAGTCCCTTTCCTCCTTCAGGGAATGGACGGTTTCATCTGCAGCGACTGCGCCAAGATGGCAGCCGCCTATGTGGCCGAAATCGAAGGCACCGGGGAGAAGAAAGGTCCTGCTCCCAAGCTGGGGAAAGCCCCCAAGCCGCAGGAAATCAAAGATTACCTGGACCAGTATGTCATCGGCCAGGACCGGGCCAAGAAAGTGCTGGCCGTGGCGGTGTACAACCACTACAAGCGCGTCAACCACAATCTTGTCGAGCGTCCGGACGACGGCGTCGAACTGGAGAAATCGAACATCCTCCTGGTGGGGCCCACCGGCACCGGAAAGACGCTGCTGGCCCGCACCATCGCCAAGATGCTGGACGTGCCTTTCACGATTGTGGACGCCACCGTCCTCACCGAGGCCGGCTACGTGGGCGAAGACGTGGAGAGTATCCTCACCCGTCTCCTCCAGGAGGCCGATTTTGACCTTCAGAAAGCCGAGCGCGGCATTGTCTTCATCGATGAGATTGACAAGATCGCCCGCAAGTCCGACAATCCTTCCATCACCCGCGACGTGTCCGGTGAAGGAGTGCAGCAGGCCATGCTCAAACTCCTGGAGGGCAGCATCGTGAACGTTCCGCCCAAAGGGGGCCGAAAGCATCCCGAACAGGAATTCATCCACGTGAATACGCAGAACATCCTGTTCATCTGCGGCGGCGCCTTCGAAGGCATCGAGCGCCACATCGCCCTTCGCAAGAATACCCAGATCATCGGCTTCGGGGCCGAGGAGAAACAGCGCATCAGCAAAGACAACCTGTTGGAGTATGTCGACGCCATGGACCTTCGCGCCTATGGCCTGATTCCGGAAATCGTGGGCCGTCTGCCCGTCATCACCTATCTGGACCAGCTGGACCGTGATTCTCTGAAGCGTATCCTTACGGAGCCCAAAAACGCCCTCCTGCGCCAGTACGAGAAGCTTTTCGAGCTGGATGGCATCAAGTTGGAAGTTGCGCCGGAAGTGCTGGACTATATCGTGGATACCGCCATCCACAACAAGCTGGGTGCCCGCGGTCTCCGCTCCATCTGCGAGAAAGTGATGGCTGACGCCATGTTCGATGCTCCTTCCTCCCGAAAGAAGACCTTCAAACTGACTCTCGATTACGCCAAATCCAAAATAGAAAAGTAAGCCCGCCTATGAAACGGATCTTTTCGTTGTTGCTGACAGCCTGCCTGGTATTGCCCATGCAGGCTTTTGATGTTATTCCTGCCCCCGTAAAAGTAACTGTGCAGGAAGGGACCCCGAACCTTCGCAGGGAACTGTCCCGGAAGATCGGCAAGAAGGCTTTTGCCAACCGCACGGCCCAGCTTCCTGCCTGGGCGCAGGAGGAGGCCTATCTGCTCACCGTAACGCCCAAGGGTTACAAGGTGGAAGCCAATACCGAGACCGGGTATTTCCGTGCCCTGCAGACGCTCGCCCAAGTGGATGAATGCTGCGAAGTGTTTGATTATCCGCGCTTTCCGTATCGCGGTTTCATGCTGGATGTCTCCCGCCATTTCCGTGACAAGGACTTTATCCTGAAACAGATGAAGGCCTTGGCCTCGGTGAAACTGAACCGCCTTCACCTGCACTTGACCGACGACGCCGGCTGGCGCCTCCAGATAGACCGTTACCCCCGGCTCACGTCGCGTGCTGCCTGGCGGGAAGGCGCAGCCTGGGAAACCTGGAATACCACCGGCCGCCGTTATGCCGACGAAGGCAGTCCCGATGCGTCCGGCGGCTACCTCACCAAGGCCGACATCCGTGAAATCCTCGCCCTTGCCGACGAACTCGAGATGGAAGTGGTTCCCGAGATTGAAATGCCCGGCCACAGCCGCGAGGTAATCTTCGCTTACCCGGAACTGGGCTGCAAAGCCGGTTCGGAAGAGTTCTGCCCCGGAAAGGAAGCCACCTTCGTTTTCCTGGAGAATGTCCTGGAAGAAGTGATCGGGATGTTCCCGTCGGCCTATATCCATATTGGCGGAGATGAGGCGTCCAAGCGCGACTGGGCGCAGTGCCCGGACTGTCAGGCCCGGATGCAGGCGGAGGGACTCACCACGGTCGAAGAACTGCAAAGCTACCTCGTCCGCCGCATTGAGCGTTTTCTCAACGCAAAGGGCCGGCGCCTGATCGGCTGGGACGAAATCCTGGAAGGCGGCCTGTCGCCCAATGCCACCGTCATGAGCTGGCGGGGGACCGAAGGCGGCATCCAGGCCATGCGGGAGGGGCATTATGCCATTATGACTCCCGGTCAGTACTGCTATATCAACAATGCCCAGGACGCTCCGGTGTTCGAACCCTCTGGTCAGGGCGGATACCTTCCGCTGGATGCCGTTTACGGCTACGACCCGCTGGAAGGCATCCCGGAGTCCCTGCATCCGCTCATGATGGGCCTCCAGGCCAATCTGTGGCAGGAATATGTGGTTACGCCTGAGCATACGGAATATATGATGTATCCCCGTGTGGCCGCCATTGCCGAGCGGGCCTGGTCGCCCGGGAAATCGGCCGATTTCCGCGAAAGGGTCATCCGTTGGAACGACGCGCTCGCTCAGAAAGGCTACCATGTCTTCGACATCCGGAAGGAGAGAGGGGAGCGGAAGGCATTCCGTGAGGGCGTTTTCCATCTGGCTGTCGGCAAGCCGGTGCGTTATGCGACGCCCTGGCACAATTCCTATCCGTCCGGCCGTGAAAAGGCCTTGACAGACGGCCTGTGCGGCGGCTGGTCCTTCGGAGACGGCCGATGGCAGGGTTTCCTGTCGGACGTAGACGTGACCGTGGATTTGCAGCAGACACAGGACATCCATTATCTGGGAGCCACCTTCCTTTGCCAGCCCGGCCCTGAGATTTTCCTCCCTTCAGATGTGGAATTCTGGATTTCCACGGACGGCGAGCATTATACCCGTGCCCTTCTTCTTCCCAACGAGTCCGGCCAGCCCGCCCAGGCTTATGTCGTGTACGGCGCAACCGTGCGGGAAAAGGCCCGTTACGTGCGCATGTTGGCCCATCGGTCCCAGGCCTGGCTGTTTGTTGACGAAATTGTGGTGAATTGATGCAGAAAAATTTGGCGCATCCCATTTTTTTGCCTATCTTTGCATTCCACTTTTGAGGGCATAGCTCAGTTGGTTTAGAGCGCTTGCTTGACAGGCAAGAGGTCCGCAGTTCAAATCTGCGTGTCCTCACAAAAGAAAAGACCGGTTCGTTGTTGAACCGGTCTTTTGTTTGTTACAGATAATCTTCGAAATACTGGGTCACCTTGTCCATTAGGTGGATGCGGTTCCGGCCGAAGACGTTGTGCTCGGCAATGGGGTAGGGGAAGTAGTCTACAGGGATTTCCAGGTCGATACATTGCTGGATAAAGCTCAGGCTGTGCTCCCATACCACCGTGTTGTCAACGGCGCCCTGGCAGATGAGCAGTTTTCCTTTCAGGTTTCTGGCTTTTCCGATGAGAGAGGTGGCCTCGAATCCTTCGGGATTGGTGTCGGGATTGTCCATGTAGCGCTCGCCGTACATGATTTCGTACCATTTCCAGTCAATGACGGGGCCACCGGCTACGCCGACCTTGAATACTTCGGGGTAGGTGGTCATGAGGGAGATGGTCATGAAGCCTCCGTAGGACCAGCCGTGTACGCCGACTCTGCCGCCGTCCACGTAAGGAAGGCTGAGAAGCCGGTTGATCCCCACCATCTGGTCTTTCATCTCTTCCTGCCCGCAGCGGCGGTTGATGGCCTTTTCAAAAGCGGCGCCGCGGTTCTCGGTGCCCCGGTTGTCCTGGACATAGACCAGATAGCCTTTCTGGGCCATGAGCATTTCCCACATGCGGATATTCCCGAGCCAGGTATCCTGCACCAGCTGGCTGTGCGGACCGCCGTAGACATACAGGATCAGCGGGTATTTCTTCGCAGGGTCGAAGTCCTTGGGATAAATGAGCCGGTAGTAGTTCTCGTAAGTTCCGTCGGCCGAAGGGACGGTGCCGAGTTCTACCCGGCAGGACGCATAGTCTTTGAGCGGGTCTCCTCCTTCGTAGAGCACTTCGGTGGATTTGCCGTCCGTGGTGCGCTTGAGCACGCGGACCGGCGTGGACGTGTTGGAATAGCGGTCGGTGAAGGTGGAGAAGTCCTTGCTGAGGCGGACGTTGTGCCAGCCTCTTTCAGGCGTCAGCGCCACCGGGAGGCCGATTCTCACTTTCTTCAACTGCAGTTTTCCCTTGGGCACTTTCAGGCCGATCCTGTACAGGTGATTCTCTACCGGGGAGACCTCGGCGGAGGTGTAGTACACATTGGCTCCGTCGTTGCCCTGGTAGGCGACGTCGGCCTGGACGGCGGTGAGGCGGCGGAGGGTTCCCAGGGTATCCAGGAGATAGAGGTTACGGTATCCGTCACGGTTGTCGGTGCGGTAGATGTACAGGTCCGTACGGCCCTTGACCGGCCAGATGGGATCCAGCGGCTCGATCCAGGCTTCGTTGTCTTCTGTGAGGAGGGTGCGTATGAAGTTGCCGTCGGCAGCCCGGTACTGGTTCAGCCGCATGTGGTGCTGGCTGCGGTCCACCACCTGTGCGAAGATGTATTTGGAGTCGGGGCTCCAGGCGATGTTGGTGATGTAGCGCTCCGGCGTGAAGTCGGTGACTTGCAGGTACACGGTACTGTGGGTGGCAAAGTCATATATGCCGACAGCGATCTCTTCCGAATCCATCCCGTTCATGGGGTATTTGATCAGGCGCAAGTCCCCGGTGCGGGACTGGATATCCAGAAGAGGGAACGATGTGACTTTTGACTGGTCTTTCCGGTAAAAAGCGACCTTGGAAGTGTCCGGAGAGCAGAACCAGCCGGCATTGATGCCGAACTCGTTCCGACTGACGGTTTCGCCGAAAACGAGGTTGGGACCGTCGGAAGGGGCGATGACAAAACTCTCGTCAAGGACGTTGTCCTTCACCAGGAGGCTGCCGCGTTCCGTGAAGAGGGTGTAATGCTCCGGATGGTTTTCCGGCGCGTCCCCCAGGCGGGGCGTACGGGAATAGCCTACGCCTTTGTAAATGGCTTCTTCCATGGTGAGGTCCTTGCCGGGGTGGGCCTCCCGGGTGTCTATGACCCGGTTTTGGGCAAATACAAAGCTGCAGGCGAGGAGGGCGCTTGCAGCTAAAAGGAAACGTTTCATAAACTAAAGGAAAAACGGGTCTTCAGCGGGTGTGGTGGAGGGGGTGACGGGTTCTTCCTCTACACTGTCTACGATGGCTTTTTCATAGCCGCGCCAGGGGAGGGCGCCTTTGTATTCCTTGTAGTGGACCGTGACCCTGAGGCCGGTCATCTGGGTGAGCTTTTCGGCCACTTCTTTGTCGGAGACGGAGAATTTGAAGGTCTTGGACTGGACGGTGCCCATGTTGTTCTTGGTGCCGTATCCGGTGAGGATGATCTCTCCTTCGTAAGTTTTGAAGACATAGCCGGTGTAGGTGAGGGAGTTGAGTTCGCCGGTCTTTGTTCCGTCGGAAAACACCCAGAAAAACTTAAAGTACAGGAAGCCGGCCAGGATCGCTACCAGAATGAGGGCGATGAAGCCGCCGATGAATTTACCAGGTCTTGCCATAGTTCAAATATATTTATACAAATGTACGCTTTTTTCTTCAATTTTCGCTAACTTCGCGGAGCACTAAAACGTTATTTATGTACAATCTTGCAATCATAGGCGGCGGTCCCGGCGGTTATGTGGCCGCAGAAAAGGCCGCAAAAGGCGGAATGCAGGTCCTCCTGCTCGAAAAGAAAGAGTTGGGCGGCGTATGCCTGAATGAAGGCTGCATTCCCACGAAAACCCTCCTGTACAGCGCCAAAATGCTTGACCAGGCCCGTCACGCAGACCGCTATGGCGTCGCGGTGGAAAACGCATCCCTGGATTTCCCTGCCGTCATGAAGCGGAAGGAAAAAGTGGTGAAGAAACTGGTGGGAGGCGTGAAAGTGCGCATGCGCAATGCCGGCGTGGAAGTCGTGAAGGAAGAAGCCTATATCGAAGGTCCCGTCCCGGGCGGTTTCCGCATCCGTGCCGGCGAGAACGCCTACGAAGCCGAAAAACTGCTGATCTGCACCGGTTCCGAAGCGGCTGTTCCGCCCATTCCGGGTCTCAAGGAAAGCGACGCTGTCGTCACCAACCGGGAAATCCTTGCCCTTGCGGAGGCTCCCGCCCGCCTGGTGATTATAGGCGGCGGAGTCATCGGCATGGAATTCGCGAGTTTTTTCAACTCCATAGGAACGGAAGTTACTGTTATAGAGATGCTTCCAAAGATCCTCGGCCCCATGGACGACGAAATATCGGCCATGCTGCAGGCGCAGTATGCGAAGAAAGGCGTGCAGTTCCACCTCAGTTGCAAGGTGACCGCGATCGAAGGGAACGAAGTCGTATATGAAACCCCCGAAGGCGAAACCTGCCGCGCCCAGGGTGACAAAATCCTCCTCTCCGTTGGCCGCAGGGCCAACATCCGCGGCTTCGGGCTGGAAAACATCGGCGTAGCTATGGAACGCGGCATCAAAGTGAACGAGAAGATGGAAACCTCCGTTCCCGGGGTCTATGCCGCCGGTGACGTGACGGCATTCTCCATGTTGGCGCACACAGCCTCGCATGAGGCCGAAGTCGCCGTCAGCAATATGCTCGGCATACCCGCCGCCATGTCCTACAATGCCATCCCGGGCATCGTTTACACCAATCCGGAAGTCGCCGGCGTGGGCATGACGGAGCAGGAAGCAGGGGAGGATGTCAAAGTCCTCAAACTGCCCATGGCCTACTCCGGTCGTTTCGTGGCCGAAAATGAACGCGGAGAAGGGTTGTGCAAAGTCCTCGTCGGCCCCGAAGGCAAAGTCCTCGGCGTCCACATGCTTGGCAATCCCTGCTCGGAGATCATCCTGTCGGCCGCCATGGCTATATCCCGCGGCCTTTCAGTGAAAGAACTCCTGGAAGTGGTTTACCCCCATCCGACCGTGTCCGAAATCCTCAAGGAGACTTTGGCGCTGTAACAAGTGGGCCTCGCTTAAATGAACAGTTTCAGAAGCTGCTCTCCGGAGAGGCCGTCGAAGTAGTCGCTGACATCTATCCGGGAAATGTCTTCCGGGCGGAGGCCGATTAGTTTTTTGGCAAGGTCATCGGCCGGAAGGTTGCCGATGAAGTCGCCGCCGAAGCTTAGCGACTGCAGCACGCCATGTTTCAGGCTGTACCTGGCTTCAATTGTTCCGCACGGGAATTTACGGCTGTTCTGGAAACTGCTTTCCGGGGAATGGCCGTAAATCCATTCCCAGCGGCGGAATTTCTTGTCGGCCTCGGCGTCAATGCGGGATAATTGTTCCGCAGTGAGTTTGATTTCCGGATCACCGTCGGCAAGGATTCGGTGAAGCGCTGCCCGGAATGCCTGGATGTCGGGAAACTGTGGGAGAAGTCCGCGAAGGTTGGCGACGCGGCTGTGGACTGAAGCGATACCGGCCGACGAGAGTTTGCTCCCTGGTACGGCAAGCACGTTTGTGAGTGTGTCCAGGTTCACGTCCCACATGAGGGTCCCGTGAATCATGATGCGGTTCCCGGAAAGGCGCTTTGCATAGCCGGAGCATTTCCGGCCGCCGGTGGTGAGGTCGTTGCGGCCGGTGCGCTGAACGTCGGCCCCAAGTTGGAGAAGGGCTTCGGGAACGATGTCCAGGGCATCGCGCATCTCGTCTATGGGGCCGGCTATGCTGTAGTTGAGGTTTCCCAGGTCGTGATAAACGGCGCCGCCGCCTGTCACCCGCCGGGCCAGGAGAATGCCGTTCTCCCTGAGGTAGGGGAGATTGACCTCTGCATAGGCACTCTGGTTGAGGCCGATAATCACTGACGGCGCATTCTGCCACAGGCAGAACACCTTGCCGGAGAGTCCTTCCAGCAGGAATTCGTCATGCGCCATGTTCCACTGCGCATCGGTGCAGGTATTGACTACGTAATTCACAGGCTAAGGCTGTAAAGATATGCGGTGAGCGCCAGTTTGCCGCGCATGGTCTCGCGCGGGGTGAACTCGCTGTTGGCCCACAGGTAACGCTGGTTGAAGAAACTCTCCTGCCGGGGCCAGGATTCCCACGCAGGATAGCATCGGCGCAGGAGAATGGGCACTTCGCCGCCATTTCCTTTGGACCAGGTTTCCACCCCGTTGTAGGGCGTCTGGCCGGGATGGGTTCCGGGAACGCCGTCGTTGCGGTAGCGGACTTCACCGTCCCTGAAATGGACCATCAGATAATCTTTGTCAATCACATGTACCCCCACAAGACTGGACGCCCCGGCAGCAAAGGGGAGCAGGAGGAGGAAAAGGAAAATGACAAGTCGTTTCATATGCGGGGATTTACGGTAGCAAGATACTCACATTTGTCCGAAAAAGCAAACCAGGTGCAAAACCGGCCCTATTCGCACCTGGGACCCCTCTTCAGCCCCACCTCAGGTGCAAAAACCGCCCTTTTTCGCACCTGAACCCCCTCGTTGGCCCCACCTCAGGTGCAAAACCGGCCCTTTTCGCACCTGGGGTGGCTAGGATGGGGAAGAAAGAGGGAACAATTCGTTTGTGATGGATAGGGGAAGGCCGCAAAGGCGGGAGATCTGTTTGTTGGAAGCGGCATATCTGTTCTTGAGGAGAATGGCGAGTTCTTTTTTCTGGGAATCATTGAGGTTCTGCGGCGAGTCCGAACGATATTTGTCCCGGCAGATCTGCCGGGACTGGAGGAAGAGTTCGTCGTCGGACAGATGGGGGTTTTCTTTATAGGACAGGGCTAGTTCGGCTTGTGCTTCGACATTTTTCAGTGCGCAGAATAAAAAATTCCGGGCATTTCCGAAAAGCTTTTCGACCAGGCGGATATTCACAAACGATTCCGGGAGCACACGTCCATCCAGAAACCGGAAGTAAGCCGGCACCTCTACCTTGCTGGCTTTGAAATACAAGCGTCTGTCCCTGTACGAAACAGAGTGGGCCGGCGTACTGTTTATCATATCCGGCAGAGGGTTAAAATACAGATATCCACTGCACCAAGGGTAGGCGAACAGGTGCACGGAGTCATTGACGACGAACGGATTCCTGATTACGTAAACCACCTCATTCTCAAACTGTCTGAGCGAAGTGATTTCCGTGTAGCCACATGTCACAGATGCTATTTCTTTTGCATTGTCCCTTGCAGAATAATAGCGGGCTGTTTTTCTGAGCAAGCTGTCGAAAAGCATCTGAGCCGTTGTCACGGTTCCTTGGATAATGAGATGAAGATGATTGCTCATGATGGCAAAAGCGAGAAGGTCCGCGCGGATCTGAGAGCCGGTTAAAGCAATCATGTTCAGAAGGAAGGCCCTGTCCTCATCGTTTTCGACCAGCAGGGCCGTCTGGAGCGGTGAAGTATAAAGATGCGTGAAGGGTGCCGTGTCCGCATTACGCTTTCCTCTCGAGAGGGCAATCGGCTATATGCCAAATGTCAGAAGAATGTCGTGTTTTGCAAACAGATAGGCTGTTTTGACTGGAAAAGCAGTCAAAACAAAGAGAATCCGTCAAAAGATTTGCAGGTTTAAATTACGCCGCTTCCCAACATTTCCTGTCCGTCGTACCAGACGGCGAACTGCCCGGGCGACATTCCCCGCTGAGGCTGGTCGAACAGGATAAAGAGGCCGGATTCCCGCAGGATGAGCGTGGCACTTTGCAGGGGTTGGCGGTAGCGGATGCGTACGCGGTACCGGCGCACTTCGCCGGGCTGCATGCAAAGGTCCGGACGGATCCAGTGCACGTCGGCGGGGTCTATGCGCAGGCAGAATCGGCTGAGACCCTTGTGGTGGTGGCCTTCCCCGACGTAGACGCGGTTGGCGCCGATGTCCGTCGCGATGACGAATACGGGCTCCTCATGACCGCCGATCCCCAGCCCTTTCCGCTGGCCGATGGTATAGAACTGCGCCCCTTCATGCCGTCCGACGATACGCCCGAACGGATTCTCCCTGTACCGGGTTTTCTTCACGTGATGCTTCCCGCTGCGATAGGTTTCCGTCTCAAAATCAATCTGGTAGGCAATGGGCGTGGAGAGCATCTGCAACTGTCCGTCCGAGAGCGCCGAAACTTTCTCCTGGCTGAAAGGGGAGGTTCCGAGTGGCTGTCCGTCACTGGTGAGGATTTTCTCTTCCGGAGCATAGCGGACGGTACGCTCCAGCCGGGCACCGGGCAGCAGCAAAGTGCTCAGAAGATCCTGCTGCTGAAGATAGAGCGGGTCCTGTTCGTAATATGCGTCATAGACCTCTACCACATCACCTTCCACCGAGGCGAGCTTCTGTTTCAGGAAAGTGGGCAGATCCACCTTTCCCACAAAGCAGATGCCCTGGGAATCTTTCTTTTCGGCCGACGGGAGGTCTGCTTCCTTGGCAATCCGGCGCACCTCCGGTTTGGTCAGGTGGCCGATGGGAAACATCGCATGGCTCAGCTGCTCCTGCGTAAGCTGGCAAAGGAAGTAGGTCTGGTCTTTGTTGGGGTCCGCCCCTTCCAGGATGCGGTACCCGGCCTGACCGGGGATCTCCTCCGCCTGGCAGTAATGGCCGGTGGCGACATAGTCGGCCCCATACTTTCGGGCTACGTCCCAGAAGGCGTCGAATTTGATTTCCCGGTTGCACAGCACGTCCGGATTGGGCGTACGGCCCTTGGCGTATTCGCTGAACATATAGTCCACCACACGCTGGCGGTACTCTTTGCTCAAGTCCACAAAGTAGAACGGAATGCCGATCTTTCGGGCCACCATCTCGGCCACGAAGCGGTCTTCTTCCCACTCGCAGTCGCCGTGCAGGGTGCTGTCGGCGTCGTGCCAGTTTTGCATGAACATGGCAAAGACGTCGTAGCCTTCCTGCCTGAGAAGGTACGCTGCTACCGACGAGTCCACCCCGCCGGAAAGCCCTACGCAAACTTTTATCTTGCTTTTATCCTGTTCCATTTGGGTGCAAAAATAGTTATTTTTTCCGGCACACCCAACCTCAAGTGCAAAAACGGCCGTTTTTGCACCTGAGGCGGGCTCAAAGTGGCTTCCCAGGTGCGAATTGGGCCGTTTTTGCACCTGAGGTGGGCTGAAGGGGGAGGGGAATGGGAAAAATTGATTACCTTTGTGTCCGTTATGCCCAGCTATCTGCAAATTGAGAATATATCCAAGAGTTATGGGCCGAAAGTCCTTTTCGACGGAATTGATTTCAATATCAACGAAGGGGACAAAGTGGCGCTCATCGCTCCCAACGGAACCGGGAAAACCTCCCTCCTGCGGATCCTGGCGGGGAAAGACTCGTCCGACAGCGGAGGAAAGGTGCTTTTCCTGAAGGATATCCGCATCGCCTTCCTGGAGCAGGAGTACGACTTCGATCCGGAAAAGGGGATATTCCAGCAGATTATGGATGCGTCGGCCCAGTGGACGGAACACTTGGATACGGACCATCTCTGGCAGTATCAGCTGCGGGTGAATCAGCTCCTGACGCAGTTTGGCCTTACCGACCCCGACAAGCGTATGAAGGACCTCTCCGGCGGAGAGGTCAAGCGGGTGGCCCTTACCCAGATGCTTGCCTCCGAGGCCGACTTCTACATCATGGACGAGCCCACCAACCACCTGGACACCGACGCCATCGAATTTCTGGAGGGGCATCTCAAGCACAGCCGATGCACCTTGTTCATGGTGACGCACGACCGCTATTTCCTGGACCGGGTGTGCAATACGGTCATGGAGATGGACCGGGGGAAAATCTATATCTATAAAGGTGACTACATGAATTTCCTGGAAAAACGCCAGGAAAGGATAGACAATTACAATGCCGAAACCGAGCGCGTCCGGAACCTCTACCGGAGGGAACTGGAATGGATGCACGCCAGCCCCTGTGCGCGGACGGGAAAGGCCAAATATCGCAAGCAGGCTTTCTGGGGCATTAAAGAACGGGCCGAGGACAGCTACATCCAGCAGAAGGTGGACCTTTCGGAAACCCAGGTCCGGAACACCTACCTCGGAAACAAAGTCATCAACTGCCGGGACGTCAGTTTCTGGTGGGAAGACAAGTGCTACCTGCGGCATTTCACGTACAATTTCCAGCGCTATGAGCGGGTGGGCATCGTCGGCCGGAACGCGGCCGGGAAAACGACCTTCCTGAATCTGATCACCGGCGGATGGCGTCCTGAAATGGGCGGAACCCTGGAAGGGGTCATCGATCTGGGCGAGTCGCTGAAAATCGGCTATTACCATCAGTCCGGCATGACCTTCAAACCCGGTCAGACTGTCCTGGAAACAGTGGCCGACCTGCATCTGCTGAACCGCTTCCTTTTCCCGCACGACATGCTGCAGAACCCTGTGGAGCGGCTTTCGGGCGGAGAAAAACGGCGCCTGTACCTGCTCACGATCCTGATGCAGCAACCCAATTTCCTGATCCTGGACGAACCCACCAACGACCTGGATATCGTCACGCTGGAAATCCTGGAGGAGTATCTGCTGGAGTTCAAGGGGTCGCTCCTGATCGTGTCTCACGACCGGCATTTCCTGGACCGTCTGGTGGACCACCTGTTTGTCTTCTGCGGGGACGGGGAAGTGAAAGATTTCGTGGGCAATTACACGGAGTACCGCAGTTTCATCAAAGACTACGAGGCGGCGCAGAAGCCCAAGCCCCAGGTCGCGGCCGAGTCCCGGAAGGCCCCGAAGACGCCCGCCAAACGAAAGCTCAGCTGGAAAGAACAGCAGGAACTGAAGGAGCTGGAGGAGCGCCTGCCCCGTCTGGAATCGGAAAAAAAGGCCTTGGAAGACAGTCTGTCCAGCGGAACGCTGACTGCGCAGCAGCTCCAGGAGGCGTCGTCCCGATACGGCGTTTTGCAGCAGGAATTGGATGATGCCGAGATGCGCTGGCTCGAGTTGCAGGAAATTTAAAGAATAATTATGCAGTTTCGTATAAATTGTGTATCTTTACATCGGTAAAGTTTGAAACATATGCAACTGCACGTTCAATCCGAAACCGGCCGCCTGCGCGCCGTGGTACTGGGTCTCCCTTATTCTCCGGGACCCACCCCTTCGTTGGAAGAAACTTTCGACAGCAAATCCTATGAGTCCGTCCTTCACGGGGTCTATCCCGCAGAGGGGGACATCATCCGGGAAATGGACGCCTTCCTCGCTGTCCTCAAGAAGTATGACGTAGATGTTTACCGTCCCCGCCTGGTTCCCGACTGCAACCAGGTCTTCTCCCGGGATGTGGGCTTTGTCATCGACGACAAGATTATCGTCTCCAACATCATCCCCGACCGTCAGGACGAGATTGACGCCTACGAAGACATCTATCGGCAAATCCATTATAAACAGATTTACAACCTGCCGGAGTCGGTCCATGTCGAAGGCGGCGACGTCATCCTCTACAAAGACTTTATTTTCCTGGGCCAGTATGAATTTCCGGATTACTCTTCCGTCAAGACGGCCCGCACGAACCGGCTCGCCGTGGATTATCTGAAGATGATTTTCCCCAACCGGACCATCGTCCCCCTCAACCTCCTGAAGAGCGACACGGATCCCTATCAGGGCATCCTGCACCTGGACTGCACCTTCATGCCCGTCGGAAAGGACAAGGCCGTCATCTACAAGCGGGGTTTCATGAATCCCCGTGACGCGGAGCATCTGGTGGACATTTTCGGCAAGGAAAACGTCTTTGAGATTACCGCGGAGGAGATGTATTATATGAACTCCAACATTTTCTCCATCTCGGAGAATGTGGTCGTAACCGAAGAGCATTTCACACGTTTGAACAAACACCTCAGAGAACAATGGGGCATGACCGTAGAAACCGTCCCGTACCGGGAAATCTCCAAGATGGGCGGCCTTCTGCGCTGTTCAACCCTCCCGTTAAGAAGAGACTAAACTATGAAAAAACTTGTTGTGGTAGCGTTCGGCGGCAATGCGCTGCTGCGCTCCGGCCAGAAAGGTACCTTCCAGGAACAGCTGTCCAATGTGGAAGGGACCTGCGAAAACCTTGTTTCCCTCCTGGAAGAAGGGTGCGGACTGATCATCGGCCATGGAAACGGCCCGCAGGTGGGAAACGGCCTTCTCCGGCATGCCGCCGCGGAAAAAGAATGCGGCCTTCCCGCCATGCCCATGGACTTCTGCGGTGCGGAGACCCAGGGTTCCATCGCTTATCTGATTGAAACCGGCATGGAGCGTGTCCTGAGCCGGCATCACCTGGACAGGAAGGTGGTCTCCCTTGTCACCCGTGTGGAAGTGAAGGCCGACGACCCCCTCTTCCAGAATCCCACCAAGCCTGTCGGCCCGTACTATACCCAGGAGCAGGCGGAGGCCCTGCATGCCGACACGGGCGCCATTTACAAGGCGGACCCCAAAGGCCGCGGCTACCGCAAGGTGGTGCCGTCCCCGGTCCCCGTGGACATCGCCAATGTGGACCTCGCCGGCCGTCTGGCCCGGGAAGGCTACATTGTGGTCACCGTGGGCGGCGGCGGCATTCCCGTCGTGAAGGAAGATGGTGTCAGGAAGGGTGTGGAGGCCGTCATTGACAAAGACCTGGCGTCGGCCCTCTGCGCCATCCGGACCGGTGCTGAGGAGCTGTACATCCTCACCGACGTTCCCAAAGTCTATATCAACTTCCGGAAGGAAGGGGAGAAGGCCCTGGATACCCTCACCGTGGCTCAGGCGCAGGAATACCTTGCCCAGGGCCAGTTCACGGAAGGCTCCATGGCCCCCAAGGTGCGCGCCGGCATCTATTTCATCACCCACGGCGGCAAACAGTGCATTATTACAGAAGCAGGAGAACTGAGCAACCCCTCCTGCGGAACCCGTATCATTCAATAACACATTATGGCTTATAATCTGAGAAATCGCAGTTTCCTGAAACTGCTGGACTTCACCCCGAAAGAAATTCAGTACCTGTTGGACCTGGCCCGCGACCTGAAGCGTGCAAAATACGCCGGCTGTGAGCAGCCCCGCCTGAAGGGGAAGAACATCGCCCTTATTTTCGAAAAGACCTCCACGCGCACCCGCTGCGCCTTCGAGGTGGCCGCTTATGACCAGGGCGCCCATGTCACTTACCTGGGCCCTTCCGGCTCCCAGATCGGCATCAAGGAATCCATGAAAGACACTGCGCGTGTGCTGGGCCGGATGTTCGACGGCATCGAGTACCGCGGCTTTGCCCAGAAGACGGTGGAAGAGCTGGCGGAGTATGCCGGCGTCCCTGTCTGGAACGGACTCACCAACGAATTCCATCCCACCCAGATCCTGGCCGACTTCCTCACCATGTCCGAGCATGTGGACAAGCCCCTGAACCAGGTCTCCTACGCCTACCTGGGCGACGCCCGCTTCAATATGGGCAACTCCCTGCTGGTGGGCGGCGCCAAGATGGGCATGGACGTGCGGATCGTGGCTCCGAAGGCCCTCCAGCCTGCCGCGGAGCTGGTGGCCCAGTGCCAGGCCATCGCCAAGGAAACCGGCGCCCGCATCACCATCACCGACAATGTGGACGAAGGCGTGAAAGGCTGCGATTTCATCTACACCGACGTCTGGGTCTCCATGGGTGAGCCCGCCGAAGTATGGAAAGAGCGCATCAATCTGCTGAAGCCCTACCAGGTGAATGCCTCCCTGATGGCGCGTACAGGCAATCCGGCCTGCAAGTTCATGCACTGCCTGCCCGCTTACCACAACCTGGAAACCCAGGTGGGGCGCGACGTGAACGCACAGTTCGGCCTGGACGGCATCGAGGTCACCGAAGACGTGTTTGAAGGAAAGAACAGCATTGTCTTCGACGAGGCCGAAAACCGCATGCACACCATCAAGGCCGTGATGGTAGCCACCTTGGGCGATTAGGTATTTTGAAAAATATTCCTTATCTTGCAATCCCGTATCAAGCATGCGGGCTAACCAAATGAGCAAAAAGAGACTCACGATCAACTACGAGGAGTTCGCTTCCGTAGACGAAATGACTGCTCAGGACCAGGCCCTGGTAGCTGCCGCCCTGGACGCACAGAAGGGTTCTTATTCCCCTTATTCCCGCTTTCAGGTGGGGGCAGCCCTCCTTTTGGAGAACGGTGTTGTCGTGAAGGGGGCCAATCAGGAAAATGTGGCTTATCCTTCCGGCCTCTGTGCAGAGCGGACGGCCATGTTCTGGGCCAGCGCCAATTATCCCGGTACGGTCATGGACACCCTGGCCATCGCCGGTAGCGACCGTGGCGTCCTCTGTGAAAGCCCGGCCTCTCCCTGCGGCGCCTGCCGCCAGGTCATGGCCGAATACCAGAAAAAGCAAGGTAAGGCGCTCAAGATTATCCTGATCGGAAGTAAACGCATCCGCAAGTTTCCGAATGTGGACAGCGTCCTGCCGTTTATTTTTGACAGCCTGAAAATTGGTGAATAATACAAAAGATAGCAAGACTTTCAAAAAGTTTTGCTATCTTTGCATTTGGGAAAGTCTTACACGACCAGCTCCCTCTGAATTCCCCCAGGACAGGAATGTAGCAAGGGTAGGAGGTCGTAGCGGTGCGATGTACAGGTGCTTTCCCTTTTTTTGTTAAGACACTATGACTGCAGTTTACACCATCACTTCCGGCCTGCATGACGAGGCCTCCGTATCCCGTATCAGCGATGCATTCCTTTCCGGCGTCTTCCCGGAAGGGGAGTTCGACTACCGCGGCAGCGACTTTTCCGACTTCGGCACCCATGACCTGGACCTCATCTATGTCCGGACCGGCGGCGCCGAGGGCATTTTCAAGAGCCTGCTTCCGGAGATGCTCGCCCGCGGAACGGAGCGGTATTACCTTCTTACATCCGGCAAGAGCAACTCCCTTGCCGCCTCCCTGGAAATCCTTTCTTACCTGCGTCAGCAGGGCCTGAAGGGAGAGGTGCTTCACGGCAGCACCGCATACCTGCAGCACCGCATCCAGGTGCTGGAGACGGTTGCATCGGCCCGGAAAAAGCTGAAGGGGGCGGTGATAGGCGTGGTGGGACAGCCCTCCGACTGGCTCATCTCCAGCCATGCCGACCCGATGGCCGTCATGGACCGCCTGGGCGCCCGCCTGGTGGAAATCCCTATCGAGGAACTGCTTCAGGAGATCGGAAAAGCTCCGGCCGACCCTGCCCCTCAGGAAGTGTCCATGGCTCCGGATGTCCGCAAATCCTATCCCGGAGCCACGCAAATCTACCATGCCCTCAAGGTTCTGGTCGACCGTTACGGCCTCAGTGCTTTCACACTGCGCTGTTTCGACCTGCTCACCGCCGTCGGCAATACCGGCTGCCTGGCCCTGGCCTCTTTCAATGCCGACGGGCTGCCCGCCGCCTGCGAAGGCGACGTTCCGGCCCTGCTGTCCATGATGATTGCCCAGGCGCTGACAGGCGTGACGGGCTTCCAGGCCAATCCGGCCCGCATCGATGTTGAAACCGGCGAGATGCTCTTCGCCCACTGCACCGTGCCGTTCAACATGGTCACGGACTGGCAGTACGACACGCATTTCGAGTCGGGAATCGGCGTGGGTATCCATGGCAATCTGCCGGAAGGTCCAGTCACCGTATTCAAGGTTTCCGGCAAGCTGGACAGGCATTTCGCGGCGGAAGGGGAACTGCTCACCAACCAGTACGAAGACAATCTCTGCCGGACCCAGGTGGTGCTGAAGCTCTCTCCTGAGGATGCCCGGTACTTCTTGACGAACCCGATCGGCAACCACCACATTATCCTGCCCGGTCACTGCAAAGAACTGTTGGAGGAACTGCTGTGAGCGAGTGGGAATCCTTGCTGGAGGCGCATGGCGTCAAGCCGACGTCCAATCGTATCCTGATTGCGCGTGAGCTGGCAAATGCCGGCCGTCCGTTGTCTCTGATGGAGCTGGAAAAGGCCCTGGAGACGGTGGATAAGAGCATTATCTCCCGCTCGCTCGCCGTTTTTCGGGAATCCCATCTGGTGCATGTACTGGAAGATGCCGGAGAAGGTGTCCGTTACGAACTGTGCCACAGCCACCACGAAGACCATGATGACGACGTCCACGCCCATTTTTACTGCACGCGCTGTCACAAGACCTATTGTCTGGAGGATGTCCCCGTCCCGGAGGTCCGGGTTCCGGAAGGTTATCAGGCCGACGGAGTGAGTTACCTTATCCGCGGGGTCTGTCCAGCATGTCGCGGATAACCAGTCCCGCCAGCGTAAATCCGAAAATCCCCGTTATATGCGCCAGGGTCCCGTTGATGACGGCCTTGGCGCTGTTGCCTTCGTTGTCGGCGAGGCTGCTGTCACCCAGGTTGGGGAGGACTTCGTCGTCGTAGACGCAGAGGAAAGGTTTGGCCGGCAGGGTCTTTTCCTTGCGGAGTTTTTTGCGGAGTGCGGCCCCCAGCGGGCAGCCCCGCACTTCCCAGAATTCGGCCACTTTTATGCGGGTCGGGTCCGCTTTGCATGCCGCGCCCATAGAGGAAAACAGCGTTCCGGGCAAGGCCGATGCCTCCACGATCAGCGCCGCCTTGTCCTTGAGGGAGTCGATGGCGTCGATGATGTAGTCGTACTGCTCCAAGTGAAAGTCAGGTGCCGATTCTTTGTTGTAGACCGCCTGGATGGGGGTGATGTCGGCCTCGGGGTTGATGTCCAGAAGCCTTTCCCGCAAGGCTTCCACTTTGGGCCGGCCGACAGTGCGGGTGGTCGCCATCAGCTGCCGGTTCACGTTGGACGGGTTTACGACGTCTCCATCCACGAGGGTGAGATGACGGACGCCGCTGCGGACGAGGGCCTCTGCGCACCAGCTGCCGACACCGCCGACGCCGAACAGCACGACCGAGGCTTCCCGGATCCGCTGCATGCCGTCCGGCCCCACCAGACGGCGGGTCCGGTTGAAGATGGCTTCCTGAGAAATCATTGCCAGGAGTTCAGGATGGACTGGACGTCACGCCAGACGTCTTCCCGGCCCAGTTCGTTGAGAATCTCGTGCCGGAGACCTTTGTAAACCTGGGAGGTTACGCGGGAGTAGCCGCGTCCGCGCAGGAAGCTCACCGCCCCGGAGAATTTTTTCACGGAGCCGATACAGGGGTCGTTGCTGCCGGCGATGAAGTGGACGGGGAGGGAAGGGTTGGCCATTTTCCAATCCTTCTCCGCGTAGGTGTCCTTCAGCAGTTGCATGAGCGTGCGGTAGCCGTTTACGGTAAAGCGGAAACCGCAGAGAGGGTCGTTGTTGTAGGCCTGGACGTTGGCTTTGTTGGTGGACAGCCAGGCATTGGCAATTCCTTCCGACTTGAATTTCTTGTTGTAGGCGCCCGTGGACATGTTTTCCAGGAGGGGCGAGCGGTAGCGCTGTCCCTTGAACAGGCCGATCACCCGGGTCAGGAAAATACCCGCTCCGGCGATGCTCACCGGGGAAGGGCTTCCGCAGACCACCAGGCCGTCGATTTCGCCGTCATACTGCTTGATGAAGCAGCGGACGATGAGGGAACCCATGCTGTGGCCGAAGAGGAACACTTTTCGGCCGGGATACTGCTGGCGCGCCCACCGAATCACGCAAAGGGTGTCGTCTGTCAGGGCCTGTCTGCCTTTTTTCCCGAAATAGCCCAGATCGTCCGGGGATGCGGCGCTTGCACCGTGGCCGCGGAGGTCCGTGATCACGCAGGCAAAGCCCGTTTCCGCCAGGTAGTTCATGAAGGGGAAATAACGCTCCTTGTGTTCGGCCATGCCGTGGACCAGGACAACGACGGCTTTGGGGTTTTCGGGGGCAGCGACGGCGGCGCTCAGCTGCACGTCAGCGGAGGGGATGGTGAATAGGTTCATCGCTGAAATCGTTCAAAAGAATCGGGAAGGGGAGAGGTGGCACGGACCATTTTCCCGGAGAAGGGGTTCCGGAACACCAGCGTGGCGGCATGGAGGGCGAGACGGTGGGCTGGATTGGTCTGGGCGCCGTATTTGTCGTCGCCGGCGACAGGGTGGCCGATGTCGGCCGCATGGACGCGGATCTGGTTCTTCCGGCCGGTTTCCAGCTCGAACTCCACCAGCGTGTAGCGGCGGGTGCGTTCCAGTACTCTGTAGTGGGTGATGGCCAGCTGCCCGTCCTTAACCTCTTCCTGGAAAGAGTTCATCTTCAGGGATTTGGGATTCTCGACCAGCCAGCTTTGGATTGCGCCCTGGTCTTTCTCCACGGAGCCTTCCAGCCAGGCCAGGTAGCGGCGTTCGGCCACCAATTCTCTCCATTTGCTCTGGAGGATGTCCTTGGCCCTCTCGTTTTTGGCAAAGACCAGTACGCCGGACGTTCCTTTGTCGATACGGTGGACAATCCAGATCTTGATGCTGGAGCGGTCCGGTTCCCGTCCGGTAATCAGGTCTTCTTTCCGCTGCATGCGGGCATTGACCTTTACATAGGCGTTCAGAAGGGCGTAGAGGGTCTTTTCCTTGTGGCCGCTTTTGGCTGCGCTGCCGCGGGCCGTGGAGACGGTGAGCATGCCGGAGGGCTTGTCCACCACCAGATAATTATCGTCTTCGAAAAGGATTTTTACGCCGGCTTTCTCCACTTCTTCACGGGCGTCGGTCCTCACGGCGCGGGCAATGGACACGCCTTTGGGGAGGATTTGCAGCTTGTCGCCTTTGGCAAGAGGCTGGTCGAAGGCGGTGCGGGCGGTGCCATTGACAAGAATCTGCCCTTTGGAAAGCATATTCTTCACGCTGGTGCGGGACTGGCCGGGAAGGATTTCGAAAAGATACTCAAGGAGGAAGCCGTCGTGGGCTACGGTGAATTGGGGACCGGTCATAATTCTTCCAATAAGGGATGGAGCTGACGGGGCAGCAAGTTCTTGAAATGCTCCAGCATGCCGTGAGGGATGAGGATGGTTTCCAGGGATTCGCAGTCGTCAAAGGCGTCTTCGCCGATGAATTCGAGCGCTTTGTTCAGCTTGACCTGATACAGATTGATGCACCCCTGAAAAGCCTGCGGGCCGATATAACGCGTGGCGGCCGGAAGCGAAATCTTTTCCAGCTGCCAGCAGTCGATGAAGGCGCTCTGTCCAATTTTCAGCAGCCCCGTAGGCAGTTTGATGGAAATGAGTTCCCCGCATTCGGCGAAAGCGCCGTCCCCGATATGGGTGACGGAATTCGGCAGCTTGATTTTTTCCAGGTATGAGGACCGCTCTTCCAGGGGAATCTCCTCGCCGATTTTCCGGCCGGCCATGTAGTCCTGGAAGGCGAAAACGTCGTCGCAGATGATCTCGCAGCCGTCTTTTACGGTGATGTTTCCGGGAAAATTCTCTGCATCCAGCAGGCGTTTTCCGTCGGGGGAGTAGTTGACGCGGTTATCATCGTCCCAGAAGTCCCTGCCAAGTTCCTCGGGGGTGGGAGCTGTGGGGACGGCCAAGATTTCCTGCAAGGTCATACTAGAAGTTTTTTACGAAATCGATGTCCTTTTTGAGCATCACTTTGGGCTCCATCTTGGACACTTTCTGGAACAGTTTGAACTGGTAGGCGGGGGACAGATATACGCGGTGTTCGTTTTTCCCTTTTCGCCACCATTTGTAGAAGGCGATGGGGTCCGTGTCGTAGGGAATGCGGGCTTCCACTTCCGAAGTGTAACCGGGGAAGTCGATGAACATTTTCAGGCCGGTGATGCGGCGGTAGTATTCATAGTCCGCCCTGCGGAGTTTGGAGACAAGAGGCGCGAAAACTTCCATTTGGTCCACCTGGAGAATTTTTTCCTTGATAATCATCCGATGGATGCGGACAGGGTCTTTTTGCAACCAGTCCGCAATTTTCAGCGTAACCGGACCTTCTTCACAGTCCAGTGTAAGCATGTCGGAAGAGAAATAAATCTTTTCGCTATCAAGGAGGAAATTTTCCATGTTTTTCGCCTTCAAATGCAAATATACGTAAAATTTTTCTTTTTTCCTTGAATTTTTTTATCTTTGGGATTGAAAAAGAGAATAACCACTTAAACCCAAATAAATTATGGCTTACAAAATTATTGACATTCAGGGTATCGGCCCTGTCTACGCTGAGAAACTCGTTGCTGCCGGTATCGAGACGGTAGACCAGCTTCTGGTCAAGGGTGCTGACGCCAAAGGCCGCAAGGCGCTGGAAGAGCAGACCGGCATCCGCCATGACCTCATCCTCACCTGGGTCAACCACGCTGACCTGTTCCGCATCAAGGGCGTCGGCCCTCAGTTCTCCGAGCTGCTGGAAGCCGCCGGTGTCGACACCGTGAAGGAACTCCGCACCCGCAACGCCGCCAACCTGGCCGCCAAGATGCTGGAAATCAACGAGGAGAAACACCTCTGCAAACGCACCCCCGTCGAAAAGGAAATCCAGAAGTACATCGACGCTGCCAAGCAGCTGGAACCCGTTGTCACCTATTAATTTCCCAGTCCTGTAAAAGCGCACCGGGGCCTGCCCCCAGTGCGCTTTTTTCTTTTATTCTAAAACCTCAGACCGATGAACGTCAAACTGGTGGGAAGCCTTCTGGCCGTTTCGCTGATCGCCTGCCCGCTCCTTTATATCTTTGTGGGTCCCATGCTGGACTCCGCGCAGCTGGATACGCTGAAAATCCTCGGAATCATTACTGCCTGCAGCTGGCTTTACTGCTTTGTCGTGGGGGAACTTACCTCCAACAACAGCCAGATGGACAAACTCTGGAGCCTGCTCCCCATCGCCTATGTATGGGTGGTGGCCGTCCGGGGCGGTCTCACTCCGCGTCTTATCGTCATGGCTGTCCTGGTTACCCTCTGGGGCGCCCGCCTTACCTTCAACTTTGCCCGCAAAGGAGCGTATCGGCTTAAATTCTGGGAAGGGGAGGAGGACTACCGCTGGCAGGTTCTCCGCGCCAAAAAAGAGTTCCAGCCGCACTGGAAGTGGCTGCTGTTCAACTGCTTCTTCATTTCCCTTTACCAGAATGTCCTGGTGCTGATGATTACCTTCCCGGCCCTGGTTCTGATGAATGTCAGCACGCCTTTTGGCTGGGGCGACGCTGTCGCCGCTGCCCTCATGCTGGGTTTCATCGTCTATGAAACCGTGGCCGACGAGCAGCAGTGGAGCTTCCAGTCGGCCAAGTGGAAAATGATCCGGGAAGGGAAAAAGCTGGAGGAACTGCCGGCCCCCTACAACAAGGGTTTCAATACGCAGGGCCTCTGGGGCGTGAGCCGTCATCCCAATTACTTTGCCGAGCAGGCCATCTGGTGCTGCCTGTATCTGTTTACCGTCAGCGGCGGTGTGGGCATCGTGAACTGGAGTCTGATCGGCGCGCTGCTTCTGATTGTCCTCTTCCTGGGCAGCAGTGCCTTCGGCGAGGAAATCAGCGCTTCCAAGTATCCGGAATACCAGAAGTATTGCCGCGAGGTTTCCCGTTTCTTCCCCGGCAAACGCTATCAGGGTTAGTTTTTAAATAATCGTGCGATGAAATCCATTCAGACACAGAAGGCCCCTGCGGCCATCGGCCCGTACAGCCAGGCTGTCGATTCCGGTACCGGACTCGTCTTCGTTTCCGGCCAGCTGCCCATCGACCCCTCCACCGGCGCATTCCCGGAGGGCGGCATCAAGGAGCAGACCCGCCAGAGCATCACCAACGCCCAGGCCATTCTCGAGGCGTGCGGCCTGTCGCTGGGCAACGTCGTGAAAACCACCGTCTTTCTGGCCGATATGGCCGATTTCGGCGCCATGAACGAGGTGTATGCTCAGTTTTTCTCCGCCCCTTTCCCGGCCCGCAGCGCCGTTGCCGTGAAAACCCTTCCGAAGGGAGCCCTGGTGGAAGTGGAGTGCATAGCCAGCGCGAAATAGAATGCATCCGAAATTCATCCTGGTATCCGATCCCAAGAAACCGCTCGTGGGTACGTTTGTCTACGGGATGGTCGGACAGCATAAAGAACTGGTGGAAGGCTATGTAAAGGTGCATGGCGGGGGATGGTACATCAAAGACGACGAGCACAGGACGATGACCCTCTACGGGTCTTCCGGTGACTATGGTGCCCCAAAGCTGTCGTTTCTGAACCGGATTCCCCGGGAACTGAAAGACTACAGATTCTATTTCATGCCGGGATGGAACCTGCCCGGCAACGAACTCCCGCTGGATGACGTGGAGTGGTTTTGAATTTTTTTTCGAGAGTGTTATGGCCATTTGGATTGTACTTCCCATTCTGACCCTTCTGATGTTCGACCTGGGACTTTCGCTCCGCTTTGAGGATTTCGGAAAGGTGTTCTCCCGGCCGTGGCCGCTTGCTGTTGCCATGTTCGGCCAGTTGGTGCTTCTGCCGGCCATTGCGCTGGCCCTTGCCTGGTCGTTCCGCCTGGAACCGGTGTTTTTTATCGGCCTGGTCCTGATCGCATGCTGTCCGGGCGGCAGTTCGTCCAACGTTTTTTCCAAATTGGCCGGCGGGGATGTGGCGCTCTCGGTGACGCTGACAGCCATCAGCAGTGTGGTCACGCTCTTTACCATACCCCTTGTCATGAGCTGGGCTACGGCCCTGGTGGGCGAGAGCGTGGGCATTTCGCTCCCGGTGGGGAATCTTATCAAGCAGAACCTCCTTCTGATGCTTCTTCCCGTTGTCCTGGGCATCGGAATGCATTATCTGTGGCCCGATGCCGCCCGGAAGACGGACCGCGTGCTCGGAAAGCTCGCTTTCCCGCTCTTGCTTGTGCTGATTACAGTCTTTTATATCCAGCATCACAAGACCATTCTGGAGAATATCGGCGTACTGGGACTTTGCGTGACGGTGCTCATCCTGGTCGCCATCTTGTGCTCGTCCCTGCTGTCCCGCCTCGTGAAAACAGACGAGAAGCAGCGCCGGACAGTCGTGATAGAGGTGGGGATGCAGAATGCGGCGCAGGCCATCGCCATCGCTTCCAGCCCGTTCATCTTCGCCAATGAGCAGATGGCCATTCCTGCCATCCTGTACTCGCTGATGATGAATATCGTCCTGCTCATTTATGTAGGACTGGTCCGCCAGAAAGACAGGCGGGCAATGCCGACGGAATAAAAAAAGAACAACGCCTATGTTACATGTCGAAGAAGAGGCTGCACGCTGCCTGATGTGCGAGGACGCCCCCTGCACGAAAGCGTGTCCTGCGGGCGACCCGGCACGGGCCGTGCGCGCCATCCGTTTCGATAACGCCGGGAACGCATGGCGATGGACAGATTCATGCAGCGACACCGACCTGGAGCGGGCGGAAGCGGCCTGTATCCACTATGACAGACCCATAAGAATCAGGGAGTTGCTGCACGCCATACGTCAAGACGGAAAGGCCCCGGAGCAGAAGCCGCTGCCATCCCTTGCCATCGACTTTGTCGGCATCCACTGCGAGAACCCGTTCTTCCTGGCTTCGTCGGCCGTCTGCACCAACTACGACATGGTGGCGCGGGCATTCGATGCCGGATGGGGCGGCGTCTTTTACAAGACCATCTGCAAGCAGGAAATCCGGGAGGTTTCTCCTCGTTTTGACGCAGTAAAAGATGACACCCGCTTTGCCGGTTTCCGCAATATGGAACAGCTGTCCGAGAATCCCCTCGAGGTGGATTTGGACATCCTGCGCCGGCTCAAACGGAACTATCCGTCCAAAGTCGTCATCGCTTCCGTCATGGGACGCCGTGAAGAAGAATGGGCGGAGCTGGCAAAAATGGCCGAAGAAGCCGGCTGCGATGCCGTGGAACTGAATTTCTCCTGCCCGCAGATGCGGCTCTCGGGCCTTGGCAGCGACGTCGGACAGAATCCGGAGCTGGTTACCTTCTATACGGCATACGTGAAGCGGAGCGTACAGATTCCGGTCATCCCCAAAATGACGCCCAACATCACAAACATCAACCAGCCCGCCATGGGTGCGTACTTCGCCGGGGCCGATGCCATCTCGGCCATCAACACCATCAAAAGCGTGACCATGAGCCAGGATGCTGCCGTGAGCGGCAAGCAGACCCTGTCGGGTTACAGCGGGAAGGCGGTGAAGCCCATTGCGCTGCGCCATATCCTGGAGATGTCCAAGAACCCCGTGTTTAACGGATCCCATGGAAAAAAGGTGGAACTGAGCGGGATAGGCGGCATCGTGACATGGCGTGATGCGCTGGAGTTCCTGCAGCTGGGCTGCCGGAACGTGCAGGTCTGTACCGCCGTGATGGAATATGGCTACCGTATCATTGACGACCTGGTCCTCGGCCTGCAAAGCTACATGGCCGAAAAGGGCATTGCGAATCTGGCCGACCTGGTCGGCTCAGAGCTGAAGAACTTCGTACTGCCCTCCGACCTTGACCGTGACACGATGGTCTTCCCCAAGATAGACCGTTCACGCTGTATCGGTTGCGGACGATGCTACGTATCGTGCCGGGACGGGGGACATCAGGCCATCGGGTTTGACTCGGAAAGCCGCCAGCCCCATATCATCGGAAGCAAATGCGTCGGCTGCCACCTCTGCCGCCTGGTCTGTCCTACGGGCGCTATCGGCCTGGCAAAACGCATCCGGAAATCATCGTGAGCGGAGTAATGCTTTTTGCAGATGTTCGTTATCAATTAGCTCTCTATTTCGTTAAATGCTGTTTTTTCCATTCGGCGGGTGTCATACCCGTCTGTAAGCGAAAGCGTCGGAAGAAGGTTTTCTCGTTGTTGAAGCCGGATGCATCCCAAACCTCTCCTGAAGACATTTCCGGGTGTTCCTGCATCAGTTTAAGTGCATATTCAACCCTGTACCTTGATATGAATTCCGGGAAGGAAATGCCCATCTGCCCGTTTATGCAGGCCGATATATAAGTGGCGTTTGTGCCAAGTTCCCGGGCGATATCCGTAATCTTCAGATCCTTGATGAGGAAGAGTTGTTTTTCCTCAACAAGGTCGGTTATGCGTGTCTGGAGGTCGTTCCTTTCAAGTTTGGCCGGGTCTTCAACTTCCTTCTCATTCCGGCGTTTTCTTTGGAACGCCCATACTGCGGCCAGTGCGGCTGCCAGACCTGCTATGGAAAGTATCCACCACCAGAGGGAAGCATCCTTCACCGGCGCTACGGTATGGAAGAGCCACACTTCGGCGGTTGCTTCAAAGTTGCTGTCGTTCCGGACGCCGGACAATACGCCTCCAACCAGCACTATGCGTTCCCCGTCAAGCACCAGGGGAACGCTGTTGAAAAAGGACCCGCCGCCCGGTTTATCGGCCAGAAACATCTCCATCGTTGCTTTTCCGCCTTCAAAGATGGGGTCGTAGCCAATTCTTGCGGCAACAAAGCGTCCATTGCCGGAAAGCGCATACATCCAGGCACATCGGGATGCCCGGTCCACCTGCAGGCTGTGCATCCAGACAAGGGGCTCACCGCCCGGCAGGGTCATCGGCAGCGGGCGCTCCGTTTCCAGCAGGCTGAAGTGCCCGTCAGTAAGGCGGATGATGCCTGCCTGGCCGTCTTCCTGGCGGCTTGCCGGAAGAAGATACGCATATTCGCCTGTCCTGAGGTCATCGGCCGATGTAGGATTGACCATATATGGCTGGATGTTCCACTCTTTCAGCAGCGGTTCCGTGAAGGGTTCTCCGCTTAACTGGTCCACGAGGTCCTGCATAAAGTTGCCGTGGGTGTCTT